>Ga0163144_10021434_pt1 | contig 12849 bp, 10 predicted proteins | sample OliLak19BULKMAT1_FD_123175 | JGI IMG/M metagenome (GOLD analysis project Ga0163144, IMG submission 123175) | Freshwater microbial mat bacterial communities from Lake Vanda, McMurdo Dry Valleys, Antarctica - Oligotrophic Lake LV.19.BULKMAT1 | ecosystem: Environmental > Aquatic > Freshwater >...
ACGGCCTTATAGTCGGTTGTATAGAAGCGCGGTGTCAGAACCGCTTCCTGAAGCGCGTGGCGGGTGGTTGGCGAAAACTCGCCAGGCATTTGCATCATTGCGGAACCTCTTTCTCAGCTTTCAGCTCTCAGCTTTCAGCTCGCTAACAATAGATGTTTGTACGAACATCGGCCTTTGCAGTGGCGGTAAACGTTCACCTGCACAAAAAGCTGACAGCTGACGGCTGATGGCTGACAGCTAATACTACGGATGCTCAACCAACTCATTGACTTCAATCAGGCTACTGCTCTTCACAAGGTTGCGGCGCAGCCAACTGGCCTTATACAGGCGAACAGGGCTGTTGTATGTGATCTCGCCCTGGGTTTCGCTATGCGGCACATCTGGCATTGTGAGAACATGCAGTGTATCGCCTGGCTCGATCTCCATCGTATCTGGCAGATCGACATGCATATGAAAATGCTCGTGCTCGCTCTGCAACCAGACGGTACCCTCGCCCTCCGCAATAGTCTCACGCTCATACCAGCGGATAAGCAGCGCAACAATCACACCACATAGCACTGCACTCAACAATCGCTTCATCCATTGCTCCTTTGGCTGGTTTCTCAGTAGTTTAGTTTCGTAACTACGGGTATCGAACTATGATCGGCAGGCTAAGCCTGCGGATGAAAGGGCATCTATTATTTCCTCAAAACCTATCAGCCTGCGGCAACCCTACCCGCGATCCACTCGCACCCCTTCAACCAGTGTCACATGGTAGAAGCCACGGCTTACACGGGCCGTCCGCCGAATCTGCATCCCGCAACGATTGAGTGCCTGTGCAAAGCGTCGCTCCGAGATCATCTGGATGTCGGTGCGCCGATTAGCATTCGGGAAGCGGCCACCAAGCCAATGCAGAGCCGCAAGTATCGGCTCGTGCGGCGCATATGTCACAACAATCCGCTTGCGAGCCATATCGGCAAGATGCGCGATCATACGCTCCAGATCATTGGTTGGGTAGTGGATCAACACATCAAGGCAGGCAACCGTAGCATACGAACCGGTGATCGTCTCCAGATCTCCAGAACGTGCTTCGACCAACGCCCCAACTCCAGCGGCGATAGCGGCACGCTCGGTTGCCTGGGCCATCTGTGGCGCCAGATCAACTGCCGTCACATGCATGCCGCGCTGAGCCAGTTCAACCGTTAGCAACCCAGTGCCACAGCCAGCATCAAGCACACTGGGCAATTGCGGATTCTCGCCGTGCGATTCGTTATCGGAGAGCCATGCAATCGCTGTCTCAAGCATGGCTGTATGGCCCTCGCGGATCGTTCGGCGCACTCCCGATAGCTCGGCATCGCCATAGATGGCGCTCCAGCGCTCAAACCCCAGGCCATCGAAATAATCGAGCAGCTTTTGCTTATGTTGAGTTAAGTCTGTCATAGTCTCTATTCTTGAGGGCTTGCAGCCCTCAATCTCCCGCCAGAGAGCATTCTTCAGCATCCTGCGCCCTCAATTATTGGTTTCCCTCTCCCAATCGGGGCGGGGTGAGGCATGAACTATCGGCTATCGGTCTATCGATTATCGGCTATTACTCGTTACCTCCACCCACCGATCACATTAAAGATCTCACGATCATGGTATGGTTTCGGAACACTCGATAGTGGCCCATCCATCAAATAATCGGCCATGTCGGTGAACGGCTTGGTGCATAATTCTTTGCCCTCGCCCTCCATCTCGAACAGGGTCTTACCGGCCAGACGCGAACGGCGGATCAGATCGTGATATGGTACCTTGCCAATCAATTGCGTATTAACAGCCTCAGCAAACTGATCAAGCAATGCTGTTCCACCACCATGATCATAATCGACACGATTGGCGATGATTCCAGCCAGCTTGACCTTATGTCGAGCGCTTTTCTGCTTGACAGCCAGGCACAATCGGTTGGCTGCAAAGATGCTATCAAAATCGTTGCAGGCGATAATAATGCCAAGATCGGCATAGTTCAGCGGGGCCGAAAAGCCACCGCAGACAACATCGCCCAACACGTCGAAGACGATTACATCGTATTTGGTATACAGACCAAACTCTTGCAGGAGCTTGACGGTCTCGCCAACCACATAGCCACCACAGCCGCTGCCAGCCGGTGGACCACCCGATTCAAGCGTGTCGACACCAGCAAAGCCATGTTTGACGACATCATCGACATCAACTTCCTCAATATGGAAATCGACCTTCTCAAGCACATCGATCACGGTATTCTGTAAATAGCCCGTCAGCGGGAAGGTACTGTCGTGCTTCGGGTCGCACCCGATTTGCAGCACCTTCATCCCTTTGAGGGCCAGCGCTGCCGAGAGGTTTGCGCTCGTGGTGCTTTTGCCAATACCGCCCTTGCCATAGACTGCGAGAATCAGTCCCATATCATCGCTCCTTGTTATGCCTCCTAGGCAAATACCTACGACGCATCTGTCACCGACGCGAGATCTGCACGGGTTCCTCTTGTGGTGCCAATGGCCGCCCAAACGTCTGCTCATAGGCATCGGCATAGGGGGCCAGCGCCCGATACACATGCGCCGGAATAATCCGCCGCTCAAGTTTAGGGAAGCGCTCACGAACAAATTGCAGGTTACGTAGTAGCTTCATCTCGATCACGCTGCGCGCAAACTCAACGCCCTTCGGCCCGCGCCAGCGCTGCAACCCGGCAACCATCGTGCGAACCATCGCCGGCGGGCGCTTTGGTGGGTTCTTCAGCATCCGAATATAGGCACGCATACCAGCGCGCCGATTGCCGCGCTCCATCAACTCCGAGAATGTCAGGAATGGCCGGATCAACTCAAACAACTCCTCACCAAGTTCGGTTCGCACCAACAGCCATTGCCAGCCCAATGGTGCCCCAAGATACCCAATCGTGATATCGGATAACGTATTCTGGTAATCGAAGCACGAAAGGCATGCCGATGGGAAGATAGCTGTTTGCCCCCCAAGCTCGCCAACATCAAGATCAATGAAATTGACCTTCTCGATACTGCCGTCTTCGTGGGTCAGCCAGACCCGAAAATCCTGCATGAACTCGTGGTGAACAACCGTCTCGGGTGAACGCGAGACGACCTTCAGAAATCGCATCAGATCCGGGTAGGTTGTATTATCGGTGCAGGGAATGCCAATTACATACAGCTTTTCAAGGCCCAGTTCGGCCTGCATGGCCCGCAGTGCATGCACATGGCAACCAACCCCAATGAACGCAATCCGCTTCAATCCCGCCGCCCGCACCTCGTCCAGCATCTCCAGGTTTGGCGAAATGCAGGGCTTGTTGCCACGGCTCTCCAGGATTTCGGCTGGGGTACGCGCCAGAAACGGCTGCGGCGCATAGCGCGTCCCTGGAACCGCCCGCGTGGCAATCACGCCATCAACAATCCCGCGCTCAAGCAATAATGCGCCAAGCGAACTGACGATCCCACTCCATTGGGCACCAGCGACTGGTTGCGCCATGCGCGCCACATGGATCGCCCGATGCACACCCAACACCAGTTCATCACCATCGCGGCGGTTGCGCCCGTGTAATTGCAGCTCAATCTGCTCGCTCTGGTTGTGTACAAATACACACGAACGGGCCATCAGTGGCCGAGCAGAGCTGCTACACACACCGCAATCGCTACACAGCTTTGGGCGACCCTTCAGCCGTACATGCTGGGCTTCTAGCGTGATATGAAATGGTTCGGCTGCGACAACTGCCATCCTAGCCCCCCGTGGCCTCTTTGGCTTCGAGCACCACATCACTCGTAATCGATGCGATCCCATGTTCGGATGCGTAGCGCTCAATCTTCTGCTGCACCCGCCCACGCACAAAGAACGGGATCTTCTTCAACATCCCCTGCGCCTCGGAAGTCCAAACCACTTGAACAGGTGACATACTGACATGGTGATCGGGTGAATCTGTCACCGTGTCAGCGTGTCGCCCGGTCACCTCGTCAGGAGATTCTCCTGTCACTGTGTCTACCGGTTCCGCGGGCGTGGTATATTCCAGGCCAGCATCGCCAAATAGATCAATCAGATGCTTTTCCATGCCGAGTGTCGCAGTGGTATAGACTTCATCGGCAATCACATCGGCTCCATCAAACCCCAAAAATGGCCGATAGGCCAGCAGATGGTTCTCGATATGGGTTGGTGGCGCAATCACCATGCATGGCAGATCCAACTTACGGCAGGCATGGCGTTCCATCTGCGTGCCACACACCAGCTCAGGCCGTAGTTGTTCGATCCGCGCCGCAACCTCCTGAAACCGATCTGTGACGAGCAAGCCAGCCGGCCCGCTGACATCATCATCTGGTAGATAGCCAGCCAACTGTTCGCGAACCCAACTGGCCTGATTCTTCAGGTATGTCCCAGCGCCAGCGATCTGCATGCCCAATTCATCGCGCAGAAACTTGGTGACACCCACTGTATGGGTTGCATTGCCAAACACAAATGCCCGTTTGCTGCTAAACGTTTCCATATCGGCAGTACGGGCAAACCAGGGCACCCCGCTCGGCGCGCTCATGCCATCCAGAGAGAACTGGGTTAATGGTGGAATGCGAATTGGTGCTCCGGTATAGCCAGCATGCATGCCAATCTCACTCAGGGTTTCGACAAGTTGGCGCAGCCAGCGCAAGGTTCCCTGCACCCCAATCGGCGCATCGGCAATCACTGGAGTACCAAACTGTTCTTCGAGATATTGCGTGCCAAGGAAACCCAACTCGCGATATGGTGCAATATTCACCCAGGCCGATGGCAGGCGGGCGATGTCTGCAAGGCTGGCACCCAATGGCGCAACAACATTCAGTTGAATACCCAGCGTGTTCAGCATCCGCCGCAAACAGATCAGATCCACACGAACATGGAAGCCAAGCGAGGCCGGGCCGATGATATTCACGCTTGGCCGTTCTGTCAGTGGCTGCGGGCGCGCATAGCGCTTGACAAGCTCGGTGAACAATCCCTCGGCAGCCGTTATCTCCTGCATGCGATACGGGTTTGCATCATACACAAACACTTCAGCATCGGTTCCGGCGCTATCGGCCACCGTCTGCAGATCTTCCTGAAGCAAGATCGTGCTACAACTCGAACAGATCACAATCAGTTCGGGATGTAACTTGGCCTCAACCTGGCGCAGCGTTTCTGGCAAACGAATCGTACCCTGCGAGAGATCGCGCCCACTGACAACGCTGGTCGTCATTTGTGGGAAGGCAGGCGTGCGCTCCAGCATGGCAAAAATCGGGTTGATATAGTCATCGCCCTGTGGTGCGTGAAACACCGCATGAACCTTTTGCATGCTATTGGCGATCCGCCCAACCCCATGATGGGCAGTTCCTTCATACATCCACAGTGCTAATCGCATATGTTCCTCGTCGTATTCAGCTCTCAGCTCTCAGCTCTCAGCTCTCAGCTCTCAGCTCTCAGCTCTCAGCTCTCAGCTCTCAGCTCTCAGCTCTCAGCTCTCAAACAATAGGTGCTTGTTTGGCAACAGAGGTTATAGTTACCGAAAACATCCGCTTGCACCAAAAAAGCTGACGGCTGATGGCTGAAAGCTAGCTCGACTACTTCACCACCAGCGGTATCACACCCGGCATCAAGCCTGCGCTCCATACGGGATCATCAAGCGGATCAAGCAGTGCATGGCGGCGAATGGCCCGCGTGAACATGCCAGCCAGTGTTGCTGCACCACTCCATCCATGAATTGGCATGAAGGCAAACTCGGTGCTCCATTTCGCCACCACACCCTGGCCAATCAACGGGTTGGTGGTTGCTAAGGCGCTAATCACCAGATCAGGGCGTTCCTCGGCAATCGTCTGGAGCTGCCGATCGAAGTTGGGCTGCTCAACAACCCGTATGCCATCCAGCGCGGCCAGTTCACGGGCATGGAAGCGCTTATTAATATAGGTTGTGCTGCACTCAATAATTTCGCAGCCACATGCCTTGAGGAAGCGCGCCAACGGCAGTTCCATCAGGTTATCGGCGGTGAACAGAACCCGTTTGCCACGCAGCAGATCGGTATGTTCACGCATGCGTGCCCATGCCTGGGCCTCGCGCGCCGAGAGATCAACAGTGATGCCAAATGCCTTCGCTAGATCCTCCCAGAAGGCCCGCGTTCCATCCGGCCCCAGTGGAAACAGCGATGATAGTACCGTCGCACCGCGCTCACGGGCGATCCGGCCAGCAACCTTCGCAAGGTATGGTTGTAATGGTGCCAGAATGGTTCCTGGCCCGATTGGTGGCATTTCATTAAAATGTGTGGCCGGCAAGAACCCAGCAACTGGAATACCAAGCCGAGCTGCTTCAAGCGCAAAATCATCGGCAATCGCATCATTGACCGAGCCAAGGAACACGACCCGGCGATCATCTGGTGCGGCAGGTGGGCAGAAATCAACCAGCGCCTGCAACACCGAATCCTCGGCCTGGCTGAAGGTATATTCCAAACCACTGGCTGGCACAAACAACACAGGTAGCTCAGGCTTGCTCAGGCTATCGGCCAAACCCTGAAACTCAACCTTCATGACCTCTGGGGTGCAGGAGGAGAGCAGGAAGATCACCGATGGATGGTGATCAGCCTTTATTTCGGCAATCAGTGCCTCGATCTCTGGCTGGCTCTTCGAGAGATCTTCCTCCTCGATCAGGGCAACACCAAAGCGCGGGCGTGCGAAGATCATTACGCCCATTGCCGTCTGTAAAAGATGTGCACAGGTATGCGTGCCAAGAATGAGAAAGAAGCTATCCTTGATCTTCTGGTACAACCAGCCAACACAGGTCAGCCCACAGAAACTGTGGTAGAGTCCGTCCTCTTTGACAATAACGCTCGCCATAATGCCCTCTGTAGTTCTAGCTCGGCACTACATATATAGAAGAAAAAACGTATACGCAAACAAACATGTATCAACATGCTTTGGTGATCGGTGGGTTACCTCTTTGTCACCAGATCGAAATATAGTATTAAAAGTAAAATGCTGCTTATGTGTCGAGATTATAGCATAGCAGCACTATCGTTGCAATTATTGACAATTCTTCTACTTTGCCTTCACAAACATTGTACATTTGAAATATCGCCAACACCACACGCAATAACGTTCACAAAACATCTAAATATACTACACAATCGCTATACAAATCAATATAACAAGAAATACGTGCGTAGAAGATGATTATTTGACATCCAAACAGTACTTATGCAATCATGTATGTATCTCATTGCGGGAAGGAACGAATTGTGACATTGTCTCAGCACTATGGCGTGCATGGCGTGCATGGCGTGGCTCTATGCCCCGCTGCCGAACGTACGTCCCTAGCGCTCGATACCGCAGATTTGTTGGCCGATCTGCCGCACCAGCGACAATACGGTCGATCACCCTGTTGGTGATGCAGCCAGCGATCTGGCGGCTTGGGTTGCCAAGGTTCGCGCACCACTGCCAACATGCGATCATCCCGTTCTGGTTACGTGGGGCGATACGCGCCGCATCTATGATGTTCCACACAGCCTCGTCGATGAAATCCTGGCTGGAATTGCGATGGATCTGAGCGTTGATCGCTATGCGACCTTTGATGAACTCTGAGGAAGCCTGGCCTGGAATCGCACTCCTGCAGGAGGATAGTCGGCTGGCGATTGGGGCAGCTGCCGAAGTCTATCGCGCCATTCTGCACAAGATCGAAGCAAACGATTATAATGTCTTTACGCAGCGCGCAAGTGTTCCGCTGAGTAGAAAGCTCCACATTCTGTGGAATGTGTGGCGGAGAATGCAACGGGAAAATAGCCGTTAGTAGCGACGCGATGCCTCGCGTCTGCTGAGAACCAGAGAACCAGGGAACAAGAACCTATAAATCTGCGTCATCTGCGTAAATCTGCGGATAATATAGGGCGTATGCGTTATGTTTGGGCGCATACGATACGCCCCTACTGCGGATAATTTTGTGTCTATCCATGTGCGGATGCATAGAGATAAGGATGCGTCATGGCAACAGAGATTGGTATTGGACTGGTTGGCTATGGCGGTATTGGGCGTATCCACGCGCTGTGTTGCCAGATGCTACCACTGGTATACCCAGAACTACCAGCCACCCGGATTGTCGCGGTACTCACTGCCAGCCCAGAATCGGCAGCTCGTGCCCAGCGTGAACTCGGCAATATTTTCACAACCACACAACTCAGCGAACTCCTCGCCCACCCAGCAGTGCAGATCGTGGATTGCTGTGCGCCAACCGGCGATCACGCCCAGATTGCGCTGGCAACCATCGCCGCTGGCAAGGCATTATTCTGGGAGAAACCACTGGCCGCAACCGCCGAGGAATCACAGGCGATTGTTACTGCTGCTGCAGCACACGGCTTGATCAGCGGCATCAACTTTCATTTCCGCCAGATTCCGGCGATCCAGGAGGCCCATCGGCTGATCGGCGCTGGCATGCTTGGCAATGTCGTTGGCTTCCATCTGCGCTACTATCGATCCAGCAATCTGAAGCGCGACCGTGCGATCTACTGGCGGTTTAATGGCCCAGGCAGCGGCGTGCTTGTCGATCTCGGTTCACATATGATCGATATGCTCCTGCATCTGTTTGGCCCGATTGCATGGGTTTCGGCACGCACCCGCACGCTAATCAGCGAACGACCAGGGCCAGATGGCAAACCAACACCAGTCGAGAGCGATGATGTCGCCTGGTTGCAGATCGGCCTGGTTGGCGGGGGAATAGGCAGTATCGAGGTTTCTAAATTGGTGCCTGGCGCTGGCGATGATATTCGGATTGAGGCATATGGCACAAATGGCACACTGATCTATGATGCCAGCGATCCAAATGGGCTACGTGTTGTGGAAGGGGCCAATGCGCCAATTGGGGATCGGCGGATTGCAACACTGAGCCGCACCCGCCCAACCGCTAGCCTGCCAAATGTCGAGACGCCAACGGGCGTTATTGGTTGGCATCTGGCATCGCTACGGGAATTTCTGGGAGCCTATATCGAGCAGCGCAGCCCCAATCCCAGTTTCCAGGATGGCCTGTTGGTCGATCAGGTGATTGCCGCCGCCCAGCGCTCGGCAGCACAGAGCGCGAGCGTCGAGATGATGCCCCACGGGTAGGGCGAACCTGCGTGTTCGCCCACAGAATGCAGTATTGCCCGGCATCCTGGCCTCTCAGCTTTCAGGAGCGCAAACAATAGGTGCTTGTGTGGCGACAGAGGTTATAGTTACCGAAAGACCTCCGCTGGCACCAAAAAAAGCTGAAAGCTGAAAGCTGAGGGCTGAGGGCTGAGAGCTGAGAGCTGAGAGCTGAAAGCTGCTTCATTCCACTGTTTCCATCATATGCAGAAACACCTCCAGGATCTGTGGATCGAAATGCGTGTTGGATTGTTTCGCCATATACGCACGCACCTCGGAAACTGGCAGGGCTGCCCGATACGGGCGATCATTTGTGAGGGCATCCCACACATCGACAACGGCAAAGATCCGTGCTGCCAATGGGATCTCTTCGCCGCGCAGCCCACGTGGGTAGCCCTTGCCATCCCATCGTTCATGATGGCAGTAGGGAATCTCTAACGCAGGCTGGAGGAAGCGAATGGGGCGCAGCAATTCGTAGGCATGGCCTGGATGCAGGCGCATAATCACCCATTCCTCATCACTCAGTGGCCCTGGTTTGCGCAGGATCTGATCGGGAATGCCCATCTTGCCAATATCGTGCAACAATGCGCCACGGCGGATGTTCACAAGTACCTCTGGATTAAGCCCAAATGTGTGTGCAAGCCGCACCGTCAGATTCGTCACACGCTGAGAATGGCCCTCGGTCTCGTGGTCACGCAGATCGAGTGCCCTGGCCCACCCTTCCAGGGTAACATCATAGGCATCCAGCAGATCGGCATTCAGCGATTGAATGGCCGCCTCAGATCGCTTGCGCTCACTAATATCACGAACAATCACCTGCGCTGTTGGGCGATCCTCCCATAGAAACGCCCCGATCGTCAATTCGGCTGGCAGCGTTGTACCATCAGCACAGATCAGCACCATTTCGCGGCGCTCAATATAGGCAAGATTCGCAGATGCGGCCAGTAAGAGTATGTCGCATTCACGCTGATACGGCTCGGCAATCAGATCCCGCAATTGCATGCCAATCAGCGCCTGTGGATCGGTGGCGCGTGTCAACCGGATCATTGCCGGGTTCACCAGCCGAATCATGCCATTTGTATCGACAGCGGCAATGCCATCGGGCGAGCGCACAAACAACTGCTCGAAACGCACCCGCTCATTATTCAGATGCCGGTAACGGTTGAGTCGCACAATCGTACGCACCCGCGCACGCATCTCGGCCCGATTGAATGGTTTGGAGATGAAGTCATCCGCTCCGACTTCAATGCCAGTAATACGCGATTCCTGATCATCGAGTGCTGTGACCATAATAATCGGCATCTCCTTCGTCGCGGGTATCTCACGAAGGCGGCGGCAGACTTCAAAGCCATCCATGTCCGGCATCATCACATCAAGTAACAGCAGATCCGGCTGATGTTCCACAGCTCGTGTCAGCGCCTCCTGGCCGTTGGCAGCAAATAGCAACACAAAACCAAGCGGTTTCAAAAGATCTGCGAGTAGTTCGCGCATCTCGGTGTGGTCATCAACAATCAAGAGCGTTGTTGGTCTAATCATGAAAAAGCCTTTCTGAACATCTGAACATGGGCAGGGCAATGTATACGTTTAGCCTGGCAATCTGAGTTGGCTGGCGAGAGGCCACGGCAGTGTGACAGTAAAACGGCTGCCCTGATCTGGAATGCTATCGAGTGTCACCCGCCCACCATGCATGGACGTTAGATGAGTAACCAACATAAGCCCAAGTCCTGTGCCTTCATACTGGCGTGTGAGGCTACTATCGATCTGTACGAATGGCTGAAACAAGCGAGATTGATCTTCTTTGGCAATACCGATACCCGTATCCCATACGGTAAAATGCGCTTCTTGCGCCAAAACATCAGCGCGTGCTTCCAACCCAATCTTGTTATCTGCAGGGGTGAATTTTATCGCATTCGATAGCAAATTGACGATAATCTGTTTGAGCCGCCGCTGATCGGCAATAATCGTCGTAAGCGCTGGATCTATCGAGGTATGCACCGTCAACCGCTTTTTAAAGGCCGTCGAATGAACCATACGAATGCAGGATTGACACAACTCAGCGACGGCAACCGATTGCAATTCGAGTGTAATCTTACCAGCCTCAATCTTCGAGAGATCAAGAATATCGTTGATCAACTCCAGCAGATGGCGACCACTTTCCTCAATGCTTCGAATTGAGCGTCGCTGAAAATCCGTTAATAATTCGGATTGATCCTCCTGCAGTAATTCGGCTCGGCCAAGAATAGATGTCAGCGGTGTGCGTAACTCATGGCTCATATTGGCCAGAAACTCATCCTTCAGCCGGCCAGCCTGCGCAAGTTCACGGTTTGCTCGGGCTAGTTCCTCACTACGCTCACGCAGATCCTGTAGCGTGCTTTCGAGCTGGGCGGTGCGATTGGCAATTCGTTGCTCAAGTGTGTGGTTCAGCTCTTCGAGTTGCCCATGCGCGATTTTCGCATCATGAATATCCGTCAACGAACCAGCCATACGAACCGGGCGACCCTCAGCATCCCACAATCCCTGGCCACGCACAAGAAACCAGCGATAGCCATCGGAAACAGTATTCAGCCGATACTCAACACTGAATGGGACGCGATCCGTGAAATGTGCCGTAATTGCAGCAACCGTACGATCACGGTCATCTGGGTGAATAGCTGCATCGAGTGATGCCATTCCACCAAGAAATGGCGCATAGCCATAGCCCATAAGCTCGCGGAAGCGTGGCGAGAAGTAGACCAGATCAGTCTGCACATTCCAATCCCAGATCCCATCGCTAGAACCCTGAACCGCCAGATCATAGCGCTCGTTACTATCCTGCAGCAATGCTTCGGAATGTTTACGCGCTGTAATATCGTGGATGATCCCGGTGAAAATGCGGCGGCCATCCTGCCAGGCATCACCAAAGGAGATCTCAAGCGGGATCTGATGACCATCGCGGTGCAGGCCAGGTAACTGAACCCGATTCCAGGTATGCAGATGCCGTTGCCCAGTTTCAACATAGGCTTGTAATGCATTCCGATGCAGTGTACGCAAATAGTCTGGGATCAGTACCACAAGATCCTGGCCAACTAGTGCCCTGTATGAGTGGCCAAAGATCGTCTCAACAACCTCATTGGCATACAGGATCACGCTATGCTGATCAATTGTGATGATCGCGTCTGAAATAGTCTCGGTGATCACACGATAGAGCTCTTGAGTCTGCTGTAATGCCGCCTCCGCCTGTTTGCGCTGAGTGATATCCCGCATCGTAGATATCAAAAAGCGCTGCTGATCGACGGTAATGATCCGCTGATCATAGCGAATCCAGACAATATGGCCATCACGATGGTACTGGCGGTATTCATACCGGAAGCTGCCATGATTTTCAGCGAATGCAGATACGGCAGCTGCTTGGAGGCCAGGGAGATCATCTGGATGCGCCTGCCGCCGCCAGAGATCAGGCTGTGCCTGCCATTCTGCAACACGAAATCCAAGCAACTCCTCGATCTGCGGGCTAATATATGGTACCGTGCCGGGTTGATCAAGCACAATCGTTGAGATCGCTAGCGGAAGGCTTTCGACCATCATTCGGTAGTGTGCCTCGGCAGTGCGTAGCGATTCTTCGGCAACCTGGCGTGCGGCAAGCTCATGCTGTACCGCATGGAACAACCGCAGATTTGCAACCGATAGCGCCGTCCATTCAGCGATCTCCTGAAAGAACGAAAGATCAGCAGTGGTATAGGGTTGGTTGGGCTGATTGCGAACCGCGATCATCATCCCAATAACCTCA
>Ga0163144_10021436_pt1 | contig 12849 bp, 10 predicted proteins | sample OliLak19BULKMAT1_FD_123175 | JGI IMG/M metagenome (GOLD analysis project Ga0163144, IMG submission 123175) | Freshwater microbial mat bacterial communities from Lake Vanda, McMurdo Dry Valleys, Antarctica - Oligotrophic Lake LV.19.BULKMAT1 | ecosystem: Environmental > Aquatic > Freshwater >...
CTCAGGTTGTGGAGCTCGATCTCGGCGCGCTGGCGCAGCAGGCTGGTCTGCTGATCGGGAGGCGCCGCGTTGAAGAAGCGGAAGTCGAGGGCGCGGGGAGCGGGCTCGGCCGGGCGCTTGCCCGTCTCGAAGGCGAGCACCCAGAAGCGGCCGGCCTCGCCGAGCAATCGCCGGCGCGGGCGCCAGGTCGGGGCGATGGGCCCGAAGCACGGCGACGTGGCGGGCGCGACGGCCTCGAGCGCGGGTCCCACGGCGGCGCCTTCGAGCGGCGGCGAGGCTGGATCGACGCCGACGGGGTTGTCCTGTGTGAGGGCGCCGCGCTCGTAGCGGAGCGGCATCTGCTCGAACGGGAGCGGTGGTCCCGGGACGAAGCCGGCGGCCGTCCGCGTCCACAGCCGCGTCCCTGTCACGACGACCGATTTGCTGAAGTCGCCGACCTTCATCTGGGCGACGAGGCGCTCGACCGGGCGTCCCCCCGGCGCGTACGCGTGGCCCACGAGCATCAGGTCGGTGCGTGGCTTCAGCGGTGCGCGGTCGCCCGGCTGGAACACGCTCGCGACGGGGCTCTCGTCCCACGCCTCGTCAGCGCCGATGGGGATTTGTTCGTCGGCCACCACCGCGTCGCCCTCGTGGACGAGGCGCAGCGTGACCTTCACCACGACGGTCAGCGAGGCCTGGCCGGCGTCGGGCTCCCAGAGCATGAGCTCGGCGGGGAAGGGGCAGAGGGAGACCAGCTCCACGCGGGCGATTCTAATCTTTCGAGAGAGGTTGGGCTCGGATTCGGGGGGACTCGAATCCGAGCGGGGGGCTCGGGCGAGAACGCGAGCGAGAACGAGAACGAGAGCGAGCGCTCGAGCGCGAGTGAGATCGCGGCGTGGCCTTCACGCAGCTAGTTCAGCTTGATGAGACCGGCGCCCATGTCGATGAGGCCACCGCCGTCGACCTTGACGCTGCCGCCCTTGATGTTCACGGCGCCGCCGTCGACGCTCACCGTCCCGCCGGTGATGGTGATGGTGCCGCCGTTCATGATGGTGATGGGGCCCGAGAGCGCGAGCACGCCGCCGGCTGCGGCGGTGATGAACGGCGCCGCGGAGCTGATGATCGCGCCGGCGTTGGTGGACGAGACGCCGCTCGCGGTGACCTCGTGCATGGCCGATTGAAGGGCCTGCGTGCCGGCCGCCACGAACGACTGCTCGGCCGCGGAGAGGGCCATCGCGGCGCCTGCGGTGATGGCCTGGGCGCCGCCGACGCTGATGGCCTGGGCGCCGCCGACGCTGAGCGCCTGGGCGCCGCCGACGTTGACGGTCTGGGCCGCGCCGACCGTGGTGGTCTGGACGCCGCCGACGGAGATGGTGTGGACGCCGCCGATGGTGAGCGTGTCGTTCGCCGAGACGGTCACCGCTTGATCGGCGCCGACCTGCACGGTGTGGGTCGCCCCGACGAGCATGGTGCGGTTCACGCCGACGCTCACGCTCTGGTTGACGCCGACGCCCACCGACTCGTTGAGGCCGACGATCTCCATGTTGTTCGAGCCGACCGAGGTCGTCCGGTTCACGCCCGTCGACTCCGAGCGGTTGTTGCCGGCGCTGCTCGACGCGTCGACCGCGACCGCCTCGCCGCGGTTGTTGTCGACGATGATGTTGTAGTCCTTGGCGGCCTCGAGGCGGATCTGCTCGCGCCCCGCGGCGTCCTGGAAGTAGAGCTCGTTGAAGTTGCCGCCGCCGGGGCTCGACATGGTCTTCATCGTGCTCTCGGTCACGGCGCCCATGCCGGGCACGGGCGGGCGATTCTGGCCGTTGTAGACGCGGCCGGTGACCAGCGGGCGGTCGGGATCGCCTTCGAGGAACTCGACGATGACCTCGGTCCCGACGCGCGGGTGGAACACCGCGCCCTGTCCGGCGCCCGCGAACATCTGGCTGACGCGGATCCAGCAGGAGGATGACTCCTTGGCGAGGCGGTCTTCTTCTTTGTCCCAGAGGAACCGCACCCGCACGCAGCCGATCTCGTCGCCTTGCGGGCCGCCGACGTTGATCTCCGCGCCGAGCGCCGCGGGCTCGGCCGTGACGAAGCCGGTCTGCGAGCCCTGGACGCGCGGGCGGCGGGTGAGCCGCGCCGGCCGGAAGCGCGACTCGGAGACGGCGTCGTTGGTGCCGCGGCGCGCGCACTCGAAGCGGGAATCGAAGGGTTTTCCAATGAGCTCCTTGTCGAGGCCGATGACCATGGCGATGCTCGCCGCGCCCGCCTGCTCGCCGGAGAGATCGATCTTGGTGACCAGGTACTCACCCTCGTATTTCGCCTTGGGGTACTCCAGCGCGAAGATGGTGCCGGCGCCGAGCAGCCGGCACGTCGAGTTGAACGTCGCGTACTCGGCCTCGACGGCGAAGCGATCCATGCGGGCGTTGGCGAGCGGCGCGCCCTGGAGCGGCGACTCGACGTAGCCGCCGGGGTAGTGATCCTCGAACAGCTCTTCTTGAATGGGATCGGGCTGCTCGGCCTCGGCGAGCATCTCGAGCGCGGGCTTGCGCCAGTTGTAGTCGTAGAGGCGGACGCGCGAGGGCCTGAGGCGGGCGCCGGCCTTGACGGTCTGCACCGCGCGGCCCTGGACGTTGAGCCCGAGCGCGTCGAACGGCTGGAGGCGGGTGCGCCCGGCGTCCTTGTCGGACAGCACGAGCAGGCACAGGTTCTCGCCGTGCTCGAAGTGGTAGGCGACCCCTTCGTCCTCGAGGAGCCGAGAAATGAAGGCGAAATCGGTCTCCATGTACTCGACGCAGAAGGGCCGCACGTTCTGCTGGTCGATCCGCGGGCTGTCGGACAGCCGCCAGGTGAAGCGATCGAGCGCGGGCTTGTAGTCCGGCGCGGCGACGTCGACGGGCTCGGCCACGAGGCCGTCGACGCGCATGAAGCTCGGGTCGCTGGTGATGGAGGCGTCGAGGATGCGGCGCAGCGACTTGTCGAGGAAGATGCGCGAGCGCTGGCGGTGATCGGCGCGCACGAACGGCGGCACGAGCACCACGCGGTAGACCATGCCCTCGGGCACGGCGGCGATGTCCTCGGCCTCGGCGATGACGCCGTGAACGACGCGGTACGCAGGCTCGGCGTAGGTGCGGATCCGCAGCGCCGCGCGGGCCCCGATCATCTTCTGCAAGTCGACGTCCGAGTTGGGCGTCTTCGCGAGCACCGTGACCTCGTACCGGAAGAGCCTGGACATCTCTTCGTGGCCCTTGAACCAGAGCACCTCGAGGTGGCCCCATGGTCCGTCGGGAGAGTCTGCGTGCTCCCACGCAAATGTGAAATCGGAGCCTGCCATTTTCGCGTGCCTCCGAGGCGATGGTCGCAGGAAGGCACGACCAGCGCAATCGCTCGTCGCCCGCCGAAGAGGGGTGTTTTGCCGGCCTGTTGACGCAGCCCGGAAGATTGGCGCAGGGTTGGAAGATGCACGGTCGCCTCGCCTCGGGTTCTGTCTGCCTGGCTCTGGTCTCGACGACGCTCGTCGCGTGTGCGGGCGCGACGCCCGCGGCCAGCTCGCCGTCGGGCGAGACCGCGGTGGTGAACGTCGACGCGGTGACGCCGCCCGTCGCGGGGAAGGGCGACAAGCCCGGTGACAAGGTCACATCGGGCGCCACGGTGGACCCGCACATCGCGCGGAAAGCTGCGATTGAAGAGGCGATGGAGCACGGGATGATCGGGCTGCTCGGCGGCGGCTCGGGCGAGGCCGGCGAGGCCTTCGGCGGTCTGATCGGGACCGGCGGCGGCCAGGCGTTCGGCGCGGGCGGGCTGGGCCTCAGTGGCATCGGCTCCGGGGCCGGCGGAGCTTCCTTCGGGGGCGGCGGCACGGGCGCGGGAATCGGGCTCGGATCGATTGGCACCATCGGGCGCGGCAGCGGCGGCGGGATGGTGGGTGGTATGGTGGGTGGTTATGGCTACAGCGGCACGGGGCCGAGCGGGGCGTCGGTCAACGTGAGCGGCGGTGTCGTGGTCGAGCTGGGTGACTCGTCGACGCTCGGGATCACCCTGGAGCAGGCCTCGCGCGTCATGCGAGACCGGGTGACGGCAATGCGGGGATGTTATCTGACCAGCCTGAAGGGCCACCCGCAGCGGGCCGGCAGCGTCAGCCTGCGGCTCGTCGTCGGGAGCGACGGTCGCGTCCAGTTCGTGCGCGTCTTCGCCTCGGATCTGGGCGACAAGGAGGCCCACGACTGTTTGACCAAGGCCATGAAGGAGGCCTATGTCGGCGTCGCGACGGGCGGCTTTTATGGTGTGATCGAGACGGTTGTGTCGTTCCGCCAGGCCCCGAAGAGCTGATCGGGGAGACCGAACAACCCTGGCACTTCTGCCGCGGATTTTCCCGCGTAGTGCCAGGCGGCGCGTAGCGCCGCGGGGTCCGGGGCTTGTCCCCGGGGAGACAAAACTAGCGCTACTGCGGCCGCGCAGCGGTGCGACAAGCGCAGCAAACGAAGTTTGCCGCAGTGGGGCTAGAGGGCGCGCCGCGCAGAATGCCAGTCGTCTGGGAGCTCGAAAGCGGGGCCGCGAAGGGGGGAGCGGCCATTCACGCGAGGGACCGTGCGGGCAAGGGGACGGGCGTTCCGCGATTCCAATTCTCGCTTAGAATCCCATGATCTTGGCGAGGTAGTACTTCATGGTCTCGGTGGTGCCGCCGCCGATGCGGAGCAGGCGCTGATCGCGCCAGGCGCGCGCGATGGGGAAGTCCTCGATGTAGCCCCAGCCGCCGTGGAACTGGAGGCACGTGTCGGTGACCTCGCTGAGGACGTCGCCGGCGAGGATCTTGGCCATGCTGATGAGCTTGACCGTATCCATTGAAAGGGGCGTCTTCTTGACGTAGCGCTCGTCGTTGTATTGGTCGATGACCTTGTAATTGAAGGCCTTGGCCGATTCGAGCTTGGTGTAGAGATCGACGAACTTGTGCTGCCACACCTCGCGCTTGATGATCGGCTTGCCGAACGCCTTGCGATCGCGGCCGTAGTCAATGGTGTGCTTCATGGTCAAGAAGCTGCCCGCAATGGCGCCGACAGCCGCGATGAGCCGTTCGGTCTGGAAGTTTTGCATGAGGTACATGAACCCCATGTTCTCCTCGCCGAGCAGGTAGCCCTTCGGGACGCGGACGTCCTCGAGGAAGAGCTCGGCCGTGTCGGACGATTTGTTGCCGATCTTCTTGAGCTTCTTGGCGACGCCGAAGCCCTTGAGGTTGGTCGGGACGAGGAAGAACGAGCAGCCGTGGGCGCCGCGGTCGGGCGCGGTCTTCACCAGCATGGTGACGAAGTCGGCGCGCGTGCCGTTGGTGATGAACGTCTTCGACCCATTGATGATGTAGTCGTCGCCGTCCTTGCGGGCGGTGGTGAGGATGCCGGCCACGTCGCTGCCGGCGGCGGGCTCGGAGACGCCGAGCGCGGCGATCTTGTCGCCTGCGAGGGCGGGGCGGAGGAACTCGTCAATCTGCGCCGGAGTGCCGATATCGCTGATGACCGGAGTGGCCATGTCGCTCTGGACGAGCAGGCCCATGTTGACGCCCGCGAGCCGGCTATGGACGAGCTCCTCGGCCTTGGCGACGCTGAACCAGTAATCGAGCCCGGCGCCGCCGTGCTCCTCGGGGAAGTGCGCGCCCAGGATGCCCAGCTCGCCCGCGCGCTTGAAGACCCAGTTGGGGAAGAGCTCGTCTCGCTCCCATTCCTCGGCGTGGGGGGCGAGCTCTTTTTCGGCGAAGGCGCGCACGGTCTTGCGGAATTGCTCATGCTCTTCGGTGAACGGCTGCCACATCGTGACTCTCTCCTCGGCGGCCCGTGCCCAAGGCCACATTGCTTGCGAAAGATTCGTACACGAAAGTTCGTCGCGTGGAAAGGTTGGGCGCCGGGGGTTTGCGCTGCGCCGGTCTCTGGTACCCTCCGCTGCCCCGCATGCGGATCCTCGTTCTCTCGCGCAACGCGTCGCTCTATTCCACGAGCCGCATCGTCCTCGCCGCCCGCGCTCGAAGCCACGAGGTCAGCGTCATCGACCCGCTCGACTTCCAGATCGTCGTGTCGCGCGGCCGGCCCTCGTTGCTCGTGCGCGGGCTGCCGGTCCCCCGTTACGACGTCGTGTTGCCGCGCATTGGCGCGAGCATCACCAATTACGGGCTCGCGGTGGTGCGGCAGTTCGACTTGATGGGCATCCCCGTGCTCAACGGCGCCGTCGCCATCGCGCGGAGCCGCGACAAGCTGCGCGCGTTGCAGCTGCTCACCCGCAAGAACGTCGACGTGCCGACGACGGTGTGCGCGCGCTCGCCCGCGGGCGTCGAGGCGGCGATCGAGATGGTGGGCGGCTGCCCCGCGATCGTGAAGCTGCAGCAGGGGACGCAGGGGATCGGGACGATGATCGCGGAGACGCCGCAGGCGGTGGCGTCGCTGCTCGAGACGCTGTGGGCGATGGGGCAGGACATCGTGCTGCAGGAGTACATCCGCGAGTCGAAGGGGCGCGACGTGCGCGCCATCGTGATCGGCGGCAAGGTCGTGGCGGCGATGCGGCGCGTGGCAAAACCAGGGGAATTCCGCTCGAATTTGCACCGCGGTGGCAAGGGGAACGCGGTCAAGCACCTGGCCCGCGCGTACCGCAGCGCGGCGATCCGCGCGACCAAGGTGATGGGTCTCGAGATCGCGGGCGTCGACATGCTCGAAGGAAAAGACGGGCCGAAGATCCTGGAGATCAACAGCTCGCCGGGGCTCGAGGGGATCGAGCGCGCGAGCGGCGTGGACGTCGCCGGCGCGATCATCGGGCACGCCGAGGCCTACGCGGAGCTGCACCGGCACACGACGAAGCGGGACGTGGAGGTGCGGCTCGTGAACGTGATCACCGACGAGCGGATGGCGCCGCGGCTGGCGCGGACCGAGCCGCGCGGGCGCCTGAAGAAGGTGGCGTCGTGAGCGGCGCGGTGAGGGTGCCGTGAGCCTGAGGATCGAGACCGCGGGCGGCGCGGTCGTGCTGACGATCGATCGCCCGGGGACGAACAACGCGATCGATCGCGAGCTGGCGGCGAAGATCGGCGAGGCCGTGACGAACGCGTCCGGCGACGAGCGGGTGCGCGGCATCGTGCTTACGGCGGCGGGCGATCGGGTGTTCTCGGCGGGGGGCGATCTGCACGAGATCCTGGCGGCGCTGGACGGGGGCGCGAGCGCCGACGTGGCGGGGATGTTCGCGCCGCTGTCGGCGATCGAGGCGAGCGCGGTGCCGGTGATCGCGGCGGTGGGCGGCGACGTCTTCGGGGGCGCGAGCGAGCTGCTGCTGCTTTGCGATTTCGTGATCCTGGAGGAGCACACGCACGTCGCGTTCCGGCACGCGCGCATGGGCTTGTCGCCGGCGTGGGGCGGCATGACGCGGCTGGTGGAGCGCGTCGGGGCGCTGGAGGCGACGCGGCTGCTGCTCACGGCGGAGAAGGTGACGGCGCCGGATGCGGTGCGTATCGGATTGGCGTCCGAGATGGTGCCGACGGGGTTTGCGCGCGAGCGTGCGCTGGCGCGGGTGAGCCACGTCGCGGACAACCCGCGGGGCACCGTCGCGGCGCTGAAGCGCGCGCTGCACGAGGTGCGGGCGGCGCAGCGGGCGCCGGCGGTGGAGCGCGAGCGCGCGGCGTTCGCCGAGCGCTGGGGCGGGCCGGATCACGTGGCGGCGATGCAGGCGTTTCGCGAGCGGAAGTAGGGTCGTGGCGACGGGCGGCACGTGAGGATCACGTGGCGGCGAGGCAGGCGTTTCGCGAGCGGGAGTAAAGCGTTGCTGCGAAGGCTGGAGTGGCCATTCACGCGATGGACCGCGCGGGCGAAGCGTTGGCGCGTTCCGCGATTCAAATTCTCGCTTTGAGGGCGTCCCGAACGGCGGCGCGTGAGGGGGCCTGGGTGGGATGGGGCGGTGGCTATTCGGGCGGGCCGCCGTGGGGTCGAGGGGGGCGCAGGCGCAGGCCGAGGCGGCCGCCGAGCAGGGCGGCGGCGCCGCCGATCGTCGCGAGGATGACGAGCAGGAGGCACCACACGAGCCACATGAACGCGCTGCTCGGGTCGCTCTGCGAGAGGGCGATGAGCCAGGCGATCGCGCTGGCGAGGAGGCCGGAGAGCGTGGCTTCCTTGCGGCCGGCCTTGCCGCCGAGGCGGCCCACGAGGAGGCCGCCCGCGAAGGCGCCCGCGAAGCAGGCGAGCGCCTGCGCGCTCAGGCGGAAGACGCCGGAGGTGGCGGGCTCGCCGGCCGTGGTGCCGGCGGTGAGGCTCTCGGCGAGCGCGGCGAGGGGCAGCCACACGAGGAAGGTGGCGACCGCGCCGATGGGGGCCCAGTGCCATGGCGGGCGATCTTCGTCGGGCGAGGGCGGCTCGTCCTTTGTCTGGAGCACCGGGAGGTGCCGTCTGGGGGCTGGTTCCGGCATGCGTCCCGCGCCTCTCTCCGGAGCTGTTGCAGCTCAGTTGCGATGGCAGGCCAGTTGCTGTCGCGACCCGGTTGCTGTCGCGACTCGGTTGCTGTCGCGACTCGGTTGCTGTCGCGAGCCAGTGGTCGTCGCGAGCCAGTGGCTGTCGTGACTCAGTTGCTCTTGCGCCACATGCGGCGGGCGTCGTCCTGGATGCGGCCCAGGCGGCGCTGCTCCTGCACCAGCGCAGCGTAGCCTTTGGGGACGTGCGGGTCCTTGGCGAAGGCGTAGAGCACGCGGAGCGCGGCCTCGGAGTCGTCGGTGGCGCGGTGGGCTTGCACGATCTGGATGCCGAGGCGCGCCGCCATGTCGCCGAGGGCGCGGCTCTGCTCTTCCTTGTGGATCTCGCGCGCGAAGGTCAGCGGATCGAGCCACTCGACCTCGCGCCGAACGGCGGGCGGCGGCTTGTCGAGGCGAACGCCGGCGCGCTCGAGCTCGGCCAGGATGAACGACTTGTCGAACGTGGCGTTGTACGCGGCGGGGACGCAGCCTTCGAGCCGGGCGAGCACTTCCTGGGCGATCTGGGCGAACGGCGGCTTGCCTTCGAGATCGGCGTCCTTGATGCCGTGGATGGCCGAGCTTTCGGCGCTGACGGCGATGCCGGGGTGGATGAGCCAGCCGTGGCGCTCGACGATCTCGCCGCGCTCGCCGATCACGATGCCGATCTCGATGACGCGGTCTTTCAGCGGGTCGCGGCCCGTTGTCTCGACGTCGAGGAAGGCGATGCGGCAGTCCATCCAGGGGGTCGCCGGGTCGATCTCGGGGGCGCAGCCAATGGCTCGCACCTTGATGAGGTGCGCGATGCCGGGGTAGTGGCGCCCGGTCGGGAAACAGCCGCACGGATCGACGTGGCGCGACATGTCAGTGAGCTCCTGGTCCGGCTTACTTCTTGGGGGGCGCGGCGGTGGCGGACGAGGAGGGAGCTGCGGTCACCGAGGTCGACGGGGCCACGGTGGCGGACGTGGAGGGGGCCGCGGTGGCGGAGGGGGCAGAGGTGGGCGGGGCGTTCGGATCGCCGGAGGCCTTGGGCGGCGCCGGCTTGGGCGTGTGGCCGGCGAGCTCGATGTCGAGCTTCACCCAGCTCTCCGGGTCGTTGAAGAAGATGTCGTTCACCTCGCGGCCGTTGATGAGGATGAACGGCGTGCCTTCGAGGCCGAGGCCCTCGGCTTGTTTGACGTCTTTTTCGAGGCGTTCGAGCGTCGCGGGCGAGGTGAGGTCGGCGCGGAACTTGGCGAGGTCGAGGCCGAGCTCCCTGGCGTACGCCTCGATGTCGGTCGGCTCGAGCTTGCCGCGGGCGCCGAAGAGCTTGTGGTGCATCTCCCAGAATTTGCCCTGCGCGGCGGCGGCGATGGAGGCGCGCGCCGCGTACTCGGCGTTGGGATGTTTGTCCTTGAGCGGGTAGTTTTTGTAGACGAGGCGGACCTGGCCGGGGAAGCGCTCGAGGAGGGCGTCGAGCATGGGGGAAATGGCCTGGCAGGCGGGGCACTCGAAGTCGGCCCACTCGACGATGCTGACGACGGCGTCGGGGGCGCCCTTCTCGGGCGAGCCGTCGGTGACGACGGTCTTGAGCGACTTGGTGTCGAAGCGCGCCTTGAAGAGCTCGTCGCGATCTTTCTTGGCGACGCCGTTTTGCACGAGCTTGAGCATGAGCTGCGCGGCTGGCAAACACGCCTTGCAGGGGCGGCTCTCCCTCACGCATTGCGCGAGGTTCACCGGCACTTCGGGGCAGGGGGCCAGGAGCTCCGACATCTGCGCGGACCACTCGCGCCGCTCGCGCGGGGTGAGCACCGAGGTGTCGACGCCGGGCAGCGAGACGACCTCGGTTGTCGGGACGGCCGCGGGCACCGGGTCGCTGTTGGTACCGCAGGCAGCGCCGAACAGGAGGGCGGGCGCCAGGGCGAGCGTGGCGAGCGTGACCACGAGGGCCCATCGGAACGCGTGCATCGGGCCGCCTTTTAATACATCCGGGCGGAGTTTCATTCGGAATCGACGACAATCGGGCGGGACGCCGGCGCCTCGATGCTGCTCGCTCGCGCGAAGCTTGGCGTGGCCGGGGTGGCAGACTAGGTTGTGGCCGTGCGAAGCGTGCTGTTTCGCTTTCCCGATCTGCACGCGTTCGAGCGCCTCATGGGCGCCACGGGCGCGGGGGACGTGGAGCTTCACCTGCCGGCGGCCGATCCGGTCGAGGACGGCGAGTGGTTGCTCGCGGTGTTCGAGCTGGGGGAGCACCAGCGGGCGACCTCGGCCGCGGCGCGGGCCCGCGTCAGCCCGGACAGCAGCAAGCTCGTGCTGGAGCCGCGCGACTGCCGCAGGTTGTCGGAGTTTGCCCGGGTGGAGGCGAGCCGGCCGGTCGCGGCGGCCGAGGGGCCGGCTTTGGGGCCAGGTATCGCGCCAAATATCGCGCCGGGTATCGCGCCGGGTATCGCGCCGGGTACCGCGGCCGGTGCCGCTGCGCCGAGCCTGGAGGGTGAGCCGCCGAGCACGGAGAGGAGCCTGACGGGGCCGCCGCCGAAGGTGGTCGGGCTGCCGTCCATCGCGCCGCGCGCACCGATGCCGAGCGGCGCGGGGGCGCGCGTGCTGGTGGTGGACGACGACCTGGACATTCGCGACATGGTGTCGGCCATGCTCGAGGCGGTGGAGCTGCGCGTGACGTCGGCGGGCAGCGGCGAAGACGCGCTGGCGCTGCTGCGCGCCGAGGCTTTCGATCTGCTCGTGCTGGACTGGAACCTGCCGAGGATGACGGGCATCGAGCTGTGCCGGACGCTGCGGCAACGGTCGGCTTTTGCGGCGCTTCCGGTGCTCTTCCTCACCGCGAACGCGTCGTCGTCGGACATGGTCGAGGCCTTCGCCGCGGGGGCCGACGACTACGTGGTGAAGCCGTTCCGGGCGCCGGAGCTCGGGGCGCGTATCTTCAGCCTGCTGCGCCGGGCGCGGCTGGCGGTCGGGTCTTCGTGAGCGGGATCGCGCGCCGGCGCGGCCATTGAGGGAGAACGCATGACGCAACCAGGCGGCGGATTCGGTTTGGGATCACCCCCGGGTGGCTACGGGGGCGCGCCGTCGAGTGGGTTCGGTCCGCCGGGTGGCTACGAGCCGCCGGGCGGCGGAGGCTCGATCCTGGGCGGCGGAGGTCCGGTGCCGGCCGGCGGAGGGGTTCGGCCGCCGAAGAAGAGCGGGAGCGGTGGGCTCGTCGCGCTCGTCGCCGTGGCGGTGCTCGTGCTCGGCGGCATCGTGACGATGGTGGTGCTGCTCGTGAACAAGAGCGGCGCGATCGGCGCCGATCCGTCGACCCTGCCGGCGAAGCAGGCATCGCTCGCCTACAAGCACCTGCCCTCGGGGTGCGATCTGGTGGTGCGAGCGAACGTGGCGCAGATGCTGGCGGTCCCCGCGGTGAAGACGCACCTGTTGCCCGTGCTCGAAGAGATGCAGTCGGGGGCGGGGACGGATCCGGATGCGAAGTCGGTGGAGGAGCTGTTCCGGGCGTCGGGCACCGATGCGAAGAACGACCTGAAGGACTTCGCGGTGTGCGTGAAAGGCCTGAGCGGCCCGGACAGCGGCAAGAAGTTCCTGGTGGTGGTCGGGGGCGATCTGCGCCCGGAGACGGTGGTCGCGGCGTGGGAGAAGGTCGACCGGCGGTCGCGCGACAAGCCGGTTTTGTCGAAGGTGGACGGGCGGCTGGTGGCGCGCGTGCGCGATCGGGACGGCGAGGCGATCATCGCGGGGCAGGCGAGCGACGGGGCGGTCGTCGTCTCGAACGACGAGGGGCTGTTCGCGGCCGCCGCGAAGGAGTCGTCGGCTCACGAGAGCGACTACACGCTGCCGACGGCGCCCGAGGCGGCGGTGGTGATGACGGCCGGGGCGGTGCGAGAGGCGATCGCGCAGGGTGGGTCGAGCCCGTTCTTGAAGGACGTGGCCGCGATTACCCGCGTCGTCGGGACGGCGTCGCTCGCGGACGCGAAGGTCGAGCTGCGGCTGGCGACGGCGTCCGCGCAGTCGGCGAAGGGCCTGTTCGACATCTACAACCTGATGCTCGGGCCGATGATGAAGCAGGAGCTGGGGCGGCAGAAGGGCAAGGCGCCGGGGGTGGAGATCTTGATGAACGCGAAGCCGGCCGTCGACGGGAACGACTTCGTGGTGTCGGCGCAGGGAACGCCCGCCGAGGTGGACGCGGCGGCACGGGAGCTCGCGCGGTTGCTGCGCGAGCAGCGGAAGAAAGGCTCGCTGGGGTTGTGAGAGCGCGGGCCGTCACCACTCGCTCGTGCTGATGCAGAGGCCGAAGCCTTCGGGCAGGCCGCTCTGGTTGCCCTGGCACTTGAAGCCCGTCTCGCACTCGAGCGGCGACTTGTCCGGATCGGTGTGGCAGATCTTGCGGCACTGGTGGACCAGCTTGGTGCACGCGTAGCCGGGCGCACACGGAC
>Ga0163144_10021438_pt1 | contig 12848 bp, 23 predicted proteins | sample OliLak19BULKMAT1_FD_123175 | JGI IMG/M metagenome (GOLD analysis project Ga0163144, IMG submission 123175) | Freshwater microbial mat bacterial communities from Lake Vanda, McMurdo Dry Valleys, Antarctica - Oligotrophic Lake LV.19.BULKMAT1 | ecosystem: Environmental > Aquatic > Freshwater >...
CCTTCGGCGGCGTCAGCGCGGCCGATGCGCTCGAGCAACATCTGAATCGTCAGGGCGTCCGGGACGAGGTCTCCCTTAGACATGTACTCGTTCGCCTGCTTGCCGAGTTCAGTCCCGCCCTTGACGTGCTCCCGAAACATATCGCCTGTGGAGATATGCAGAAGCTGCGTCGCAGCAGCTATCCGCTGCGCCTGCGTTCCTTTTCCGGCGCCGGGGGGTCCAAGAAGTACGATGAACACCTAGCGGATGAACCCCTCGTAGTTTCGCATGAGCAACTGCGATTCGAGTTGCTTCATGGTATCGAGGACGACCGCGACCACGATCAGGAAACCGGTGCTGGAGACCGTCAACGCGCGAACGTCGGTTATCAGGCCGATGAAGAACGGCAGGATAGCGACGAACCCGAGGAAGAACGCCCCGGCCCAGGTAATCCGGGTAACCACGCGCATCAGGTAGGCCTCGGTCGGTGGGCCAGGACGGATGCCCGGGATGAACGCGCCCTGCTTCTGCAGGTTTTTCGCGATCTGCTGTTGTTGGTACTGAACCATTGTGTAGAAGAACGTAAAGACGACCACAAGTAGGAACAAGATCGCCCAGTACCAGCCCGTCCCCGCTCCACCACGGCCTCCCTGGAACTGGTTGACCATGAAGTCTGCGATAGGCTCGATTATTCCGCCAGACGAAGTGAAGTAGGTGGCAACTGTGGCTGGCAGGATCATGATCGAGAAGGCGAAGATCAGCGGGATCATGCCCGCCATATTCACCCTCAGCGGGATATGGCTCTGCCCTTGCTGTCTATACATCCGTCCACCCCGGAAAGACGAACGGGCATACTGAACCGGCACTCGCCGTTGCGCTTCCTGGAAATAAACCACCAAGAAGATGAGGCCGATGGCAAACACGGCGATGCCGATGATGCCGATGATCGACTGGGTCGAGAAGCTTGGAATAAGACTGGGCAGACGGGCGACGATGCCCCCGAAGATGATCAACGAGATGCCGTTGCCAATGCCGTTCTCGGTTATCAGTTCGCCGATCCAGACCAGAAACATTGTGCCGGCGGCGAGGGTGAAGAGCGTAGCCAAGGTGGCCATTGGGTCGTTGTCGAACCCGAACCCCTTGATCACTTCCCCGCTCTGGCTATTGATGAAGAGGATCTGGCCGTAACCCTGGACGAACGCCATCGGGACGGTGAGCCAGTGGGTGTAGAGCTGGACGCGTCGGCGTCCCTGTTCGCCTTCTTCCGAGAGTGCACGCAGCGATGGAATCAGCGGCGTCAGGATCTGCATGATGATCGAGGCTGTGATGTACGGGTAGACACCAAGAGCCGCGACACTCAGGTTTTGCAGCGCACCACCAGAAAAGATGCTGAGGAAGTCGAGGATAGCGTTGCCTTCGAACGCCCGTTCGAGAGCAGCGCGGTCCACGTTTGGAACCGGCACGTGCGCCACGAAGCGGAACACCACCAGCATTGCCAGCGTGAACAGCAGCTTCTTGCGGACGTCTTCCTGGCGGAAGGCATCCACCATCGCCTGGAGCAGGCGGGGGCGCGAGGCCGGTTGCGTTGTCATCGCTTAGGCGTCCTTCGTATCTTCTTCTGGGCTGATCAGCGTCGCGGTGCCGCCAGCCTTTTCGATCTTCGCCTTCGCCGTCTCGCTGAAGCGGTGGGCGGAGATGGTCAGATTTTTGGTAATGTCGCCGTTGCCCAAAACCTTCACGGGTTCGCGAAGGTGCCGAAGTAATCCAGCCTGAAGCAGCGTCTCTGGCGTTACCGTCGAACCGGCGTCAAAGCGATCGAGCGCCGCGAGGTTGATCGGCTGGAACGGCACGCGCCACTTGTTATTGAAACCGCGGAGGGTGTGATACTTCCGCGACGTGGGGAACTGTCCACCTTCGAAGGCGTCATACGGGAGCTTCTTGCCCGAGCGAGACTTCTGTCCCTTCAGGCCCTTACCGGAGTACGTCCCATGACCACTGCCGTTCCCACGGCCGACACGCTTTTTTGCGTGTGTGGCGCCACGGTCCGGGCGGAGTTCTTCTGCGCCGATACTCAACTGGCACTTCCTTCCACCACGACGACGAGATGCGAGACCTTTTCAACCATGCCGCGAGCGGCCGGAGTGTCGGCAATTTCAACCGTCTGGTTCAGACGCTTGAGGCCAAGCTTTTTGATCGTGTCTTTCTGATCCTGGCGATAGCCGATCGCGCTCTTCTTGTAGGTAACGGTGAGCGTCGCCATCAGGATTCGCCTCTGGCGATTGCCAGCCGGCGGGCCTTCGCGCCATCCGGATCGCGGAGCGAGCTCAGGCCGTCGAGCGTTGCCCGAGCAACGTTGATCGGGTTGCGGCTGCCGAGTGACTTGGCGAGCACGTCAGTGACGCCGGCTGCTTCCATGATTGCGCGGACAGCACCCCCGGCGATAACGCCGGTTCCGTGACTCGCTGGCTTAATCATGATCCTGGCGGCGCTGAACTTAGCCAGCACCGGGTGGGCGATGGTGCCACCCTTCATCGGAACCTGAATCATCTGACGCCGGGCCATCGTCGAACCCTTACGGATCGCCTCTGGCACTTCGTTCGCCTTGCCAAGACCAACGCCAACACTTCCGTGCCCATCGCCAACGACGATGAGGGCGCTGAAGCTGAACCGGCGGCCACCTTTGACAACCTTCGCGACGCGGTTGATGTAGATGACCTTTTCGGTCAGCTCATCCTGCTGGTCGCGATCGTATCGATTCTCTGCCATTTAGAACCCCAATCCCGCTTCTCGCGCGCCATCGGCGAGCGCCTGCACACGGCCGTGGTACTTGTATCCACCACGGTCGAAGACGACAAGTTCCACGCCGTTGGCCTTTGCGCGTTCGGCGACGGCCTTGCCGACTTCCTTCGCGCGTTCTGTTTTGTTCTTCCCGGCGAGCGCCGCAGCGAGTTCCTTGTCAGAATCGCTGGCCGCCGCAAGCGTGCGACCGGCGACGTCGTCTATGACCTGAGCATAGATGTGCGCCGAACTGCGGAAGACGTTCAAGCGGGGACGCAAGGGCGTACCCGAGACGGTCTTTCGAACGCGGATGTGGCGACGCTGGCGGGCCAGGGTACCGGTTGCCTTGCTCATTACTTGCCCACCTTCCCGGCCTTGCCGGCCTTGCGTCGGACCTTTTCGCCCGAATAGCGGATGCCTTTGCCCTTGTAGGGCTCTGGCGGACGGAGCTTGCGAATGTTTGCTGCCACCTGACCCACGCGCTCCTTATCGATGCCCGCGATGTGTATGCGCGGACCCTCGACAGTGAAGGCGATGCCGTCCGGCGCGGTAACGATCACCGGGTGCGAGAAGCCGAGTGCAAGCTGCAGGTTCGTACCCTGCAGGACCGCTCGGTAGCCGACACCCTGCACTTCAAGAGTGCGCGTGAAGCCGGTCGTGACGCCGACCACCATGTTGTTGAGCAGCGAACGCGACAGACCGTGGAGAGCGCGCTGCTTGCCTTCGTCGTTCGGGCGAGTGACGACCAACTGGTCCTCTTCGCGTGACAACGTCATGGTGGCGGGAAATTGACGGTGCAACTCGCCCTTCGGGCCCTTCACGGCGACGTTGTTATCGTCGCCGAGGGTGACCTGAACGTTAGCGGGAACGGGAATAGGCTGACGGCCGATTCGAGACATGACCTACCCCCTTACCAGACGTAGCAGAGGACCTCGCCGCCAACTTCCTGGCGACGGGCCTCCTGCCCAGACATGATGCCCTTAGGCGTCGAAAGAATGGCGATGCCAAGTCCACCGTAGACACGGGGGATTTCGCGCCGCTGGACGTACACGCGCAGGCCGGGCTTGGAGACACGCTGGATCCCCGTGAGCACGGTCTGGCGGCGCCCGCCATAGCTGAGGTCCACTTTGAGGTTCGGCTGAGGCCGGCCCTCTTCAGCGACGACAACAAAGTCCTTGATGAAGCCTTCGTCCTTGAGGACTTTGGCGATGGCCACTTTGGTCTTGGAGGCCGGGATGAGGACCGAATCATGGCGCGAAGAAACCGCGTTGCGAATTCGCGTCAGCATATCGGCGACTGGATCACTTACATTCATTGCTCTTCCCCTCTGGCGTTTGCCTGGGCACTTACCAGCTGGATTTCGTTACGCCGGGCAGAAGCCCCCGATGGGCATGTTCGCGGAAGCAGATGCGGCACATCGCAAAGCGGCGGATGTACCCCTTCGGACGTCCGCAGATGCGGCAGCGGTTATGCTGTCGCGCCGGGTACTTCGGTACCCGCTTGGACTTTTCGATCAGTGCCTTTTTCGCCACTGCTTCGTTCTCCTAGTTCTTCCGGAACGGCATGCCCATGAGTTCGAGCAACCGGCGGCCTTCTTCGTCGTTTTTGGCGGTGGTGACGATGGTCACCTGCATCCCGTGGACCTTGTCCACCTTGTCGTACTCGATCTCGGGAAAGATCAACTGCTCACGAATACCAAGGCTGTAGTTCCCGCGGCCGTCAAAGGCGTTGGGGTTGAGGCCCTGGAAATCGCGGATACGTGGGAGGGCAGCGCTGACAAGGCGATCGAGGAACTCCCACATGCGCGGACCCCGGAGGGTTGCAGCAACGCCAATTGGGTTGCCTTCACGCAGGCGAAAGTTTGCAATCGACTTCTTGGCGCGCGTGATCACTGGCTTCTGACCGGTGATCGCGGACACCTCGTCGGCGGCCTTATCGAGGGCGTTCGCGTCAGTCAACGCTTCGCCGAGTCCGATGTTGACCACCATCTTGGTGATCCGCGGAATCTGCATCACGTTGGCGTACTTGTACTGCTCTTGCAGCGCCGTGGTGACTTCACTCTGGTATTTTTCTTGCATTCGCGGCGGCATTATTCGATGTCCTCTCCGCTGTGCTTGCCGACCCGGACCTGGGTCCCGTCCTCGCGCTGGCGGAACGTCACGCGCGTCGGCTTGTCGGTGTTGGGATCGATCAGCATCACGTTGCTCATGTGCAGTGGCGCTTCACGTTCGATGATTGAGGAGACTTGGCCCTGGGACTTGGCACGCTGGTGGCGCTTGATGATGTTCACGCCTTCCACCAGCACCCGGCCGTGCTTATTGATCACTGCGCGCACGGTCCCGCGCTTACCGCGGTCTTTGCCGGTAATGATCACCACTTTGTCTCCCCGCTTAATCTTCGCGGGCATTTACAGAACCTCCGGCGCGAGCGAAACGATCTTCATGAAGTTGCGGTCACGAAGTTCGCGAGCAACCGGGCCGAAGATGCGCGTGCCACGCGGGTTTTCGCCGTCGGTGCCCAGGAGCACCGCAGCGTTTTCATCGAAGCGAATGTACGAACCGTCCGTACGGCCGTACTCCTTCGTGACGCGGACAACGACAGCTTTCACCACGTCACCCTTTTTCACGTTGGAGTTCGGCTGGGCCACCTTCACGCTGGCAACGATGATGTCGCCGGGGCGCGCGTAGCGGCGGCGGCTGCCACCAAGTACGCGAATGCAGAGGAGCTGCTTCGCGCCTGAGTTATCGGCCACTTTGAGCCGTGTTTCCTGTTGAATCACGACGCGACCTCCGACTTCGGTGCGGCCTGCGCCGACGCCTCGATGTCGAGCCCGATCGAGTCCGGAGCAACATCAGCGACGTCACCGACACTGATAATCTGGACGACGCGCCAACGCTTATCCTTGGAGAGCGGACGGCACTCCTGGATACGCACTACGTCGCCGAGTTTGCATCCGTTGTCGTCGTCGTGCGCCTTGTAGCGTTCGGTAACAGACATGACCTTGTGATAGAGCGGGTGCTTCTTCTTGCGGCCCACGCTAACGACGACGGTCTTGTCCATTTTGTTGCTGACAACAGTGCCCTGGATGATGCGTTGGCTTCCCATGGCTACTCCTCACCCAGAGTTACGAGCTCACGCTCGCGTTTGATAGTGCGCAGCCGGGCGATCTTTCGCCGGGCCGAACGCAGTTCGCGGTAGTTCTCAAGCTGGCGGCTCGCGTGCTGGAAACGGAGTGTAAACAGCGCGCGATACGCTTCGTTGATTTCGTGATTAAGGCGCTGGTCATCCCAGCGGCGGACCTCTTCGCCCGTCTGCTTTGGCATGGCTAAACCACCGATTCTTCGCGCACCACTACTTTGGTGGGCAGAGGGAGTTTGTGGGCCGCCAGCCGCAGCGCCTCGCGGGCGACCGCTTCCGGGACGCCGGACACTTCGAACATGATGCGATTCGGCTTGACGACCGCAACCCACTTGTCAGGCGCACCCTTGCCGGAACCCATGCGGGTTTCCGCCGGCTTTGCCGTCACCGGCTTGTCCGGGAAGATGCGGATCCAAACCTTGCCGCCGCGCTTCATTTCGTGGGTAATGGCGCGACGCGCGCTTTCAATATGACGGGAATCAACCCACGCGGCGCCCTGCGCCTGCAGACCAAATTCGCCGAACGCTACGAAGTTGCCCGTGAGGGCTTGTCCGCTGCGGCGTCCGCGGTGTTGCTTACGATGCTTTACGCGTCGCGGTTGCAGCATTTACTCGCCCCCTTCGTTCCCACCGCGCTGGACAGCTTCCTGCTGCTCCATCGTGATGGCGGTGTGGGCGGGAAGCGACGGATCGACAACGGCTTCGACGACTGGTCGCGGAGCCGGTTCGGGAATCTCTTCCTCAACGGCACGCCGTTCCGACGGGCGTTCAGGAAGAATGTCGCCCTTGTAGATCCAAACCTTCACGCCGATGCGGCCGAACGTAGTGTGCGCTTCAGCCAGGCCGTAGTCGATGTCCGCACGCAGCGTGTGTCGCGGGACCCGCCCCTGCGTGTCCGATTCGCGGCGAGACATTTCTGCCCCACCCAGGCGACCAGCGACCGCCACGCGAACGCCGAGGGCGCCGCGCTGCATGGTGCGCTGAACGGATTGCTTGACCGCGCGGCGGAAGGCGACGCGACGCTCCAGCTGGTCCGCTACCGAACGAGCGACGAGGTAGGCATCAAGTTCCGGAGTGCGAATCTCCTGGATGTTGACGCGCACACGACCACCGCTGAACTGCTCCAGGGTGTTGCGAAGCTCTTCGACTTTGGTGCCGCCGCGGCCGATAACGATCCCCGGCTTGGCCGTGTGAATTGTCACTGTCACGAGGTTGGCGTTGCGGTCGATTTCGACGTGGCTGATCGCCGCGTCCGAAAGCTCACCAAGAATAAACCGCCGAAGCTCGAGGTCTTCGTGCAAGAGTTTCGTGTAGTTCTTCTGAGCGAACCACTTGGATTCCCAGTCGTAGATGATCCCGAGGCGGAAGCCGTGTGGATGGATTTTCTGTCCCATGTGCTAAGCCTCACGCTCATCAAGGATGACGGTGATGTGACTCGACCGCTTGAGAATCGGGCTAACCCGTCCTCGGGAACGCGGCCGGAACCGCCGCTGCATTGGCCCTTCGTCCGCGTACGCTCGCTTGATCACGAGGTCGTCGACGTTGAGGTCAAAGTTGTTTTCCGCGTTTGAAGCGGCCGAAAGAACGATCTTCGAGACAGCCTTCGCATGCGGAGACTGGACGTAGCGGAGCAGCGCCAGCGACTGGTCCACGGAAAGCCCCGAAAGCCGGGCGAGGATCAATCGAATCTTGCGGGGCGAGGCGCCGATGCTCTGCGCCGAAGCTTTTACTTCCACGTTAGCGCCTCACCTTGCTCTGCCGGTCACTCTTTGAAACGTGTCCGCGGAAAGTCCGCGTGAGCGCGAATTCGCCAAGCTTGTGACCAACCATGTTCTCTGTAACGAACACTGGCACGTGGCGGCGGCCGTCATGGACGCCAAACGTCAGGCCGATCATGTCCGGCAGGATTGTTGATGCACGCGACCACGTCTTGATAACCGAACGCTGACTGGCGTTCCGCATCGCGGCAACTTGCTTCTCGAGCGAAGGGTGAACGTAGGGGCCCTTCTTAATAGAACGTGACATGGGCTACTCCTACTTCGTTCGCCGACGCGCGATGAATTTGTCGGTGCGCTTGTTGTTGCGGGTGCGGTAGCCGAGCGTCGGCTTGCCCCACGGGGTCTTCGGTCCGGGCATACCCACGGGGGCGCGGCCTTCGCCACCGCCGTGCGGGTGGTCGCGGGGGTTCATGACTGCGCCTCGCACCTGGGGCCGACGGCCGCGATGGCGTGTTCGCCCAGCCTTGCCAAGCTTCACGAGCGAATGCTCAACGTTACCGACTTGCCCGACCGTGGCGACGCATTCGATACGGACGCGGCGCATTTCACCGCTTGGCAGGCGGAGCAGGGCGTAATCGCCTTCCTTCGCCATCAGTTGCGCCGAAACGCCTGCGCTGCGCACCATCTGGCCACCCTTGCCGGGGGTCATTTCAATATTGTGCACCTGCGTGCCGGTCGGCATGTTGGCCAGCGGCAGCGTGTTGCCGACGCGCACTTCAGCACCAGGCCCGCTCACGATCACCGCGCCAACGGCCAGGCCGTTCGGAGCGAGGATGTACCGCTTTTCCCCATCTACGTAGAAGAGGAGAGCGATGCGTGCCGTGCGGTTAGGGTCGTACTCAATCGCCGCGACCTTCGCCGGGATGCCCGACTTGTCGCGCTTCCAATCGATGATGCGGTAGAGCCGCCGGGAACCACCGCCGCGATGGCGAACGGTAATGCGTCCCTGGTTGTTGCGACCAGAACCTCTCTTCGAAAGGGACTCGGTCAGCGACTTCTCAGGGCGGCTCTTCGTGATCTCCGTGAAGGTCTGGCCGCTGGAGTTGCGGCGACCCGGGGAAGTTGGCTTGAACTGCTTAATCGGCATTGCCTAAATCCCTTCGAAGAGTTCAATTTTGTCGCCGGCGGTGAGGGTCACAATGGCCTTCTTCCAGTCCGGACGGTTGGTAACCTTGCGGCCGAAGCGCTTGGGCTTGCCCTTCATCTTCATGGTGTTCACTTCCGTGACATGAACGCTGAAGGCGAGCTCGATCGCTTCTTTGATCTGGTTCTTGTTGGCGCGAAGGTCAACTTCGAACACGTACTTATCCAGGCCAGTCAGCACCGTGGTCTTTTCGGTGATGATTGGGCGCAGCAGAACTGCCCAGGGGTGAATCTCCTTAGGCATTGGCGGTCTCCTTTCGGCGGCCGCGGGAAGGCTTCAAGTTTTCACCGCCCCAGAGCGCCTCGCACTTACGAATCGCATCTTCAGACATGACCAGGCGGTGCGCGTTCACCAGGTCAACCACGTTCAGGTACTGAGCAGGCAACGCCTTAGCGATATCAATGTTCCGGGCCGAACGCATCAGACCCTCTTCGTATTCACCGCTGATGACGAGCGCTCGACGATCAACACCGAGAGCGTTGAGGGCGGTCTGCACGCTCTTCGTCTTCGTGTCATCGCTGGCGAGTCCATCGACGACGATCAGCGTGCCGCCCGAAGCATGGCTGCTCAACGCGGAGCGAAGAGCGAGCCGCTTCATCTGGCGCGGCAAGTCCTTGGCGAAGCTGTGCGGGTGCGGCCCGTGAGCCACGCCACCACCAACACGGTGAGATGCACGCACCCCACCCTGCCGGGCGGCGCCGAGGCCCTTTTGCTTGCGAATCTTGAAGGTTGAGCCGCGGACATCGCCCCGACCCTTCGTGTTGGCGCCTCCCACACGCCGGTTACCCATCTGGGCCACGTAGGCCTGATGGAGAACCGAGCGGTTGGGCTCGATGCCAAACACTTCATCAGCAACATCAATGCTGCGAAGTTCCTTGCCAGCGGTATCGACGACGGTCAACTTCATGGCGATACCTTCTTTGCGTGGCGAATGCGGACCAGGCCACCGATCGGCCCGGGAACTGAACCGGCGACGAAGATGACGCCCTTCTCTTCGTTCCGCGTGACCACGTCCAGGTTGCGGACGGTCACACGCTCGTGGCCCATGTGCCCGGCCATCCGGGTGCCCTTGAAGACGCGGCCAGGAGTGGTGCCCGAACCAATTGAACCAGGTGCGCGATGACGGTCGCTCTGGCCGTGGGTCTTCGGGCCACCGGCGAAGTGGTGACGTCGTACGCCACCCTGAAAGCCACGACCCTTGGACGTTGCCGTAACATCCACCTTCTCGCCCGTTTCAAACAGTTCGACGCCCAGTTGGTCACCTAGCGTCAGGCTGGCGCCAGCGCCGACCCTGAATTCCGCGAGATGGCGCAACTTCAGGTTGCCGGCGGCCTTGAGATGACCCGTCTCGGGGCTATTCAAGCGCTTGTCTTCCTGAAAGCCGACCTGGACAGCGGTGTAGCCATCCTTCTCAGGGGTCCGCAGCTGCGTTACAAAGCACGGCCCGATCTCGATGGCAGTACAGCCGCGAAGCCGGCCCTTCTCATCGAAGACCTGAAGAGTGCCGAGTTTTCGGCCGAGTAATCCTTCAATCGTCATGACAGTTACAGCTTGATCTCGATGTCCACGCCACTGGGCAATTGCAGCCGCATCAGCGTGTCCACGGTCTTGGAAGTCGGATCGATAATGTCGATCAAGCGCTTGTGCGTGCGAATCTCGAACTGCTCCCGCGCATCCTTGTGGATGTGGGGGCCTTTCAACACACAGAACTTGTCGATCGTGGTCGGAAGCGGCACGGGGCCCGCAACGGCCGCACCCGTACGCTCAGCCGCCTCGACAATTTGTCGGGCCGACTGATCGATAAGGCGGTGGTCGTATGCCTTCAACTTAATCCGGATCTGCTGACGTGCCATATGCCGTTTCCCTTTGTGGAGCGCCTGGGCGCTGTTACGCGATGATTTTGGTGACGACGCCAGCGCCGACAGTGCGACCGCCTTCGCGAATGGCGAAGCGCAGTCCTTCTTCGATGGCAACTGGCTGAATCAGCTCAACTTCCATCAAAATATTGTCCCCCGGCATCACCATCTCGGTGCCTTCTGGCAACTTGATGGCGCCCGTGACGTCCGTCGTCCGCACGTAGAACTGCGGCCGGTAGTTGTTGAAGAACGGCGTGTGCCGCCCGCCCTCTTCCTTGCTCAACACGTACACCTGGGCACTGAACTTGGTGTGCGGCTTCACCGAACCCGGCTTCGCCAACACCTGCCCACGCTGCACATCGTCTCGCTCAATTCCGCGCAACAGACAACCAACGTTGTCCCCCGCGCGCCCCTCGTCAAGCAGCTTCTTGAACATCTCAACGCCCGTCACCGTCGTCTTGCGCGTCTCCACAATGCCGATGATCTCGATCTCTTCGCCGGTCTTGACGATCCCGCGCTCGATCCGCCCCGTCACTACCGTCCCGCGACCCTTGATCCCGAAGACGTCTTCCACCGGCATCAGGAACGGCTTGTCCAGCGGCCGCTCCGGTGTCGGAATGTAGGAGTCCACCGCTGCCATCAGTTCAACGATGCACTTGTACTCCGGCGCCTCCGGGTCCGTTGAAGTCGATTCCAGGGCCTTCAGGCCGCTACCTCGGATGATCGGGATATCGTCCCCCGGGAACTCCTGGCTGGTGAGCAGTTCGCGCAGCTCCATCTCCACAAGCTCCAGCAGCTCTTCGTCTTCCATCATGTCTACCTTGTTCAGGAAGACAACCAGTGCCGGCACCTCTACCTGGCGGGCGAGCAGCACGTGCTCACGCGTCTGGGGCATTGGGCCATCCGGCGCCGCTACCACCAGAATGCCGCCGTCCATCTGCGCCGCACCGGTGATCATGTTCTTGATGTAGTCCGCATGACCCGGGCAGTCCACGTGTGCGTAGTGACGGTTCTCCGTCTCGTACTCCACGTGGGCAATCGCAATCGTGATGCCGCGCGCCCGCTCTTCCGGCGCGTTGTCGATCGAATCGAACGCCCGGAACTGCGATCCACCCTTCAGCGCCAACACTTTCGTGATCGCCGCTGTCAACGTCGTCTTGCCGTGGTCCACGTGCCCAATCGTGCCGACGTTTACGTGCGGCTTCGTTCGTTCAAATTTCGCCTTCGCCATGAGTACTGCCCTCCGGGCTGGTGTGGCCGGGGAGTCCAAACTGACTGCCCCGTGGTGGGTTTCCTGGAGCCCTCATCCAGATTTGAACTGGAGACCTCGTTCTTACCAAGAACGCGCTCTACCAACTGAGCTATGAGGGCGGGACTCGCTTTCGGCCTCTAGCTAGGTTAGCTCCTCTGCTGCGGGCGCGGCCGCGAGCCTGCTGGCCAGAGGAGTGGCTAGCCACTAGAGGCTAGCAGCTAATCGTCTTCTTAGTGGTGGAGAGAGCAGGATTCGAACCTGCGAAGCGCGTAGCGCGGCAGATTTACAGTCTGCTGCCATTAACCACTCGGCCATCTCTCCACGGCCCTGGACGATTCTGTGCTGGAGCCCGAGAGGGGATTCGAACCCCTAACCTACTGTTTACAAAACAGTTGCGCTGCCATTGCGCCACCCGGGCCAGGTTTCGTATCCCAAGGAATCCAACACAAAAACGATCCGCCAAAAGCGGATCACTTCAAAGTATTGTACACCCCTTCGACACAGGCAAGGAGCCGCACTCCACACTCGAACGTCTGAACCGGCGGGCCTGCCTCGGAGGACGCTTGGGCCCGCGGTGCGACCCTTCCCGATAACCGAATCCTACCCCCATCGGTCACCCAATCGAGCGGCCATCCACTGCTGGCAGGCGAAAGGCAACCGTTTGTTGAGACACGACTATGCATCACCTGCGCGCTGTGTTGAACGATTCTGAACGAGAACTGGCCCCGCGACCGATGGCCGTGATGCCAGATGGTGGCGCGGGCGTGGTTTACGTGGACCAGGATGCCTCGACCGCGACGATCACCGCAGCCCTGGAAGCTTGGGGCCTGCGAGTGCGGGCGGACCGCGAGCACGCCGAGGCGGCGACGAAAGGACTTTCGACGGAGCAGTCGTGGGCCACCACCCGTCCCCTCCCACGCCCCA
>Ga0163144_10021441_pt1 | contig 12847 bp, 4 predicted proteins | sample OliLak19BULKMAT1_FD_123175 | JGI IMG/M metagenome (GOLD analysis project Ga0163144, IMG submission 123175) | Freshwater microbial mat bacterial communities from Lake Vanda, McMurdo Dry Valleys, Antarctica - Oligotrophic Lake LV.19.BULKMAT1 | ecosystem: Environmental > Aquatic > Freshwater > Lake...
ATCGCGAAGTCTTCGAGCTGATCGGGCCAGTTCGTCATGGCAACTCGCGCACATAGATGTTAGCAAAGTCGACTCGGCCCGCCGGCTGAAGTGAGAGCGTCCCGTTGCCAGGGGAATCGTTCTGCAGCTCCAGCGGCTCCTTGTCGATCACAGACTGACCATTCAGCAGCAGCGTCACTCGCCCGTCCTGCAGAGTCCCTTCCCACCGCAGCCACTGGCCTCGCTTACGAAACGCCTCTGACCATCGTGCATCGTCCGGCTGGATCACCAGACTGGTCTTCGCGTCACTCCGCTTGAGTGTCAGCGACTGGAACTCTTCCGTCGGACGCATGTCGAAAATGAAACCGACGTCGCCGAATTTTTGCTCAGTCACAATCCGCGAGGCATCCCCGGCCGCAGTTCCGTCAAACCCCAGAATCCAGTCCTGAACTGACCATGCAGGACGCCCGCTCTCCGACACGGTCCAGCCCGATAGATCGACTCCGGTGTAGAGACTTCGGAAATTGCGATTCGCAACCGCGACGTGTTCAACTGCCACTGTCGTATCGGGCAGTTCCTGAATGCGGATATTCCGATAATGAACGACTCCCCCTTCAGACTCCAGGCAGATGTAGCCTTTTCGCGGACTGGCGTCCTTGCCGCGAGTGACAACCTTCCCGTTGACCGCCAGCGAAATCTCTCCGTCCCGGCATTCGATGCGATAATGATTCCACTCGGGACTTGGCTTCGAGCGTTCTTCGGTCGGAAACGCACGGCTCCCGCCTCGCCCGTTCAGGGGCGTCATCGTGGCTCCATGAATCGGAAAGATGTCGCCATGAGTGGTATGTCCCGCCGACTGGCCGTGTCCGTGGTCCAGGACCTGCACTTCGACGCTGCGATGAAACGGAACGCCGCGGGCGGTGATGTCATCGGCCCACACGAAGACTCCGGCATTGCCCGCAGGAACCAGATGCCGCCATTCCAGTTCCAGAATGAAGTTCTGGTACATGCGGTCGGTCCGTAGTTCACCGATGGGCTTTCCGGAACAGATGAGCATTTCGTCTGATACTGTCCACGTTTGCGGAGGCGTGTTGACAAGAACCCAGCCGCTGAGATCCTTGCCGTTGAAGAGCGGTCGGAACTCCCCGACCCCGCGCTCATCAGCGACAGCAGCAGTAGGCAACAAATCAGTCTCGGGAATCGCCATGCAGCAGAGAACAATAACCAGTCGGAAAGTCGTCATCGCAAGCCTCACTGAAGACCAGCCGAACGCGCTGGCGTCGGGCCGTTGCCGGGAAAACGCTGAAAATGTCAGGCCCGTCCCGGCGCGCCGGGATCGGCTGATTTCACTCCTAAAGCCGCTACTTCACGCGCACCAGCTTGATGATCCGCCCCGAGACGTTCCAGTCCTGAACATACAGGTTGCCGTCCTTGTCCCAGTAGGAACCATGCGTGCCGCTGAAGATGCCTTCAATCCACTGCTCCTGCGGGACATTGAAGTTGACTCGCGTTGCAGGGTCCGGGTTGTGGCCGAGCACCGCGATGATCGTGTTGCTCTTGTCGAGAATGACCAGCCGTCCGTGTAAATCCGGCACGGACACGTAGTCGCCCTGAACAGCGGCGGATGTGGGCATTCCAAGACCGGTCACGACTTCCTCGATGAAGTTCCCGTCGAGATCGTAATGCAGCAGGCGCCCCTTCGGTTCATGGTTGCGATCGCAAATCAGCAGGCGGGGAGGGTCATACCGCGTATCAAGAGTCATGCCATGAGCAGTATTGAATTGCTTGAGGTCGTTCCCTTTAGTCCCGAAGTGCATCAGGTATTTCCCCGACTTGTCGAACTTGAAGATCGTGTTGCTCGCATAGCCGTCGGACAGGAAAATATCCCCGTTCGGAGCCACGGTGATCGCCGTGGGGTTGAACTTTGTCAGTTCGAGTCCGGACTCTTTAGGAAACCCCAGCCTCATGACGATGTCACCAGTTTCTGAATGAAACTTGATCCCCTCTGCGTTGTTGTTGCGGGCTCCGAAAATGAACTCACCGTCCGCTTCCTCCCGGATCTCCATGTCATGGATGTTTGCGTAGTCGTCGCCGAGGAAACGGCGGATCACTTTGCCGTCGGGGGAGAACACAAATACTCCCATCTGAGCGCTCGTGTAGATGCTGCCCGCCTTGTCGATCACGACAGCTCCGTGTGTCGGTCCGATGACAGACTTCCCGTCCTCCCCGAGTCCCCAGCCGGGCACCGTGTCGAAGATCATTAACCCGCAACCCATCCGGACCGGCTGGACTTTTTCTGTCGCAAATGCCGGCATCGCAATACTGAGTACGATCGTGACGGCAACGGAAATCAAAGAGTACTTCATCGTCTGGATTCCTGGTGGATTGCCTGTGGTACGTGGAGATGTGTTCCATCGCAGTAGTTCGCAGAAGAACATACGCGAAACAGCGACCGAGTGCGTTGTCCCGCGAGTGGCTGCAGTATCCGGTTGCAGGTTTGTCATTTCAACCGGCAGGGGCAGTTGTGCCATCTGTATTCCTCGCACGGTCAGTTGGAATGCACAGTACGAATTCGCCTCACTGGCGCAATGCCGGCCGACTGATCACAATGGCGAGTCGTTTCCGTCACGCACGACATCACCTGGTTTCGACACTCAGGACGCGGCGACGCCGGAACTGATGATGCAGACGATGCGACGATTCACGGCGAGAAGCAGCCAATGAACAATCAAGGTCTCGTTCGACTGTCCCAAGTTCGACCCCAGCGGCCTTGGGGACTGACTGTTAAACGTGGGGCAAGCTGCCAGCTTGCCGACTCACGTTCTGAACACGCCGATCTCATGACAATGTTGGCAAGCTGGCAGCTTGCCCCATGGTGGATGATGACTAACGCGTCGGTCCCTGACCTGGATTGGGGCGTTCCATCGAACCTGAGACAGTCGAACTAGGGCTCGGTCAAACCTTGATTCATGGGTTGTGTTTCCGTGGCTTAGGCTTCCAGCCAGCGGATCCTACTGCCCTGTACATGGCAGGCAGGATGCCTACCCCACAATTCAGGGTTGACAGAGCGCTAGGGCTCCGTCACATCTGGATCGATGGATGGGAGGGAGGGCGGGGAGGGCGAGGCTCGCTCGATCGCCGCGGGAACACTGTGACGCTGACTCATGACGGAAATTCGAACCGGACCAGTGCCACACGTTGATTACCGTGTGTAACCTCAGGGTGAAGTCACAAGCAAAGTTGACGATCTGCTGAAACGCAAAGCGCCACCAGCGACAATTGAGCCTGTGGAAGTCGCCTGAAAAAGCTGGTGGCTACACTTCGTGGCGACATTCGACCGTTTTGGACAAACACGAATCGACGTAAACCATTGCTGTGAAAGTAATACCCCCGGCGCGATTCGAACGCACGACCTTCGGTTTAGGAAACCGACGCTCTATCCTGCTGAGCTACGAGGGCAAACATGAGTTCTGGTCCGCCAACAGAAAAGTCGTTGCTGTGCAACTTCAGCAAGAAGTGACACCGTGCGGACGCCTGCAGGAGCATTCTAGCAACTACCCGGACCGCGTCATTGGTGTCGGGTAACACGACCGGAAGAAGCTGAAAAACTGCGTCCTGGCATTTACGTGACAGTTTTGCCGGAAACTTCAGTCCCGAGCAGCGGGCGACGGTCGCACAAACTTTAGAGTCCACGAGCCGGACAAGGAGTGACAGCGTCGCGGAGTATCCTGTCGGTCTGGTGGCAACCGTGCGAACGATTCCTGTCTCCCGTTTGATCACTGCGGCAGCAAAGCGGCAGGATTCAACGATGTCGGAGGGGAGGGAATCCCAGCTTGAAAACACCGCCGACTGAAAACGGTCGCGGTTGATTTTGACTTTGTCGGGAGCACCTTCGAGAAAGATCAATGGAACAGTGGCGTTGGCCGTTTGTGATGAAGACTGGCTCAATCCCTTTTTGCTGTCGCTCGCGCCGCTTCCAGTCCGGCGACAACAACTCGAAAGCGATCGGCGTCATGCAGCGGATCGAGATCCTGTTCGGCATTGACTCGAAACGGATCGCTGTAGCCTTCCGAGACCGATCGTTCCAGCGCGGTCAATGCCGATTCACGCAGGGTCGTTTGCTTGTCACCTTCCGTATGGCGAGTCAGCTGCGCCAAGGCGCGGGCTCGTTCGAGGTGCAATTCGCCGTTTTTCTTATCCGTAATTCCAAGTTCGTCAATCAGTTTTTCTGCCGCTTCGACGTTGCCCACCCGAGCTTCCGCCAACATCAGGTTAATTTTGTTCTTTTCGTCCGGGGAGGCGGCATAGAGTTCCGCACGGAGGACTCGCGAGCGTTCAAACAGACTGAGTGCGTCGGCGGCGAGTCCTTCAACATCCCGCAATGTTGCCATGCGGTAAAGGGCTGTTGTTAATTGTCGCTTGGGGTCAGCCTTCTCCGGATCTGCCGCAAAGACCTCTTCGAAAAGGTCGACCGATTCAATGACGATCGGACGTGCTTTTTCCGGCTGATCAATCCAGAGCAAAGCATTCCCGTAGTTCCCCAGATGCCCGGCCAGTTCCTGTTTCATGATCAGCATCGTGGGGCGTCGCGCCAGGATCTCTCGTCGTCCGGCAATCGCTTTATCGTAAAGCAGAACTGACTCGTCAGTCTGACCCAGACGCATTTTCAGGTACGCCAGACCAATGGCTGATTTGTCATGACTCATCTGACGTGCCGCGGTCTTCCCGTCTTTCTGGTTTTCATCCAGCTCTGCAAAGCCTGGTTCGCTGCGAATCGTTTCCAGCACTTTTGCCATCACGTCGAGCGCCGTCTGGAACGCAGCGGCGGTCTCCGGCAGTCGCCCCTGTTTCAGAAACTCGACACCCAGATTCTGGTGCAGAACGGCCAGTAACTCCTGGATCTCGATTGATGAAGGACTGCCGTCCTGGGGCCGAGGATCTGTGATGCATTCCTGCACCAAAGCAATTGCAGATTCGATCAGCGCGATCGCGGCGGCCGGGTCTCCGTCCAGACGCCGCTTGACCTGCGCCCAGCTCTCGGCAATTTTTGCCAGATTAATTCGTGATGCATCCGTCCGCTTCTTGATGGCGACACGGTCCTGACCCTGTTCGTACAGTTTTTCAAACTCCCGGTCCGCGGAGGCCAGCTTGTCGAGCTCGAGAAACGTGTGGCCCAGCTTGTGCCGCACCGCCATCTGCGTGGCAGGTGCTTCACCCTCGATTCCCCCTGCCAATTTAACGTCCAGTTCGTCCCACTTCTTTGAGACTGCTTCCAGGATCGCGATTCGAATCTCGGAAGATCCCGGTTGTTTCCGCAACGAATCATCGATCTCGGTAACAACGTACTGGATGCTCTCCAGCGCGAGATTCGCCTGCGTTTTTGCGATCTCTTCCTTTTCTTCCGCGAGTTTCGTCTGCTGCACGGCGATGGTACGCTGCCGATCGGCTTCCTTCTTTTCCTTCTGAGCGACATCGCGTTCGTCTTTCACTTTGTCGCGTTCATCGGCAATGCTGACCGCATGCGCGGATGCCTCCGACCACGCCCACGTGGCAATAATGGCCGTAGCAATGATAAAGAAGCTGGCCACAGTCGAGGGAATCGCCACTTTCGGATTCCGTCGGCACCAGCGCCACGCTCGTTCGAGTCGACTGACGGGTCGCGCCTGAATCGGCTCCCCGTTGATGAACCGCCGCAGATCGTCAGCCAGAGCCTGACAGTCGGAATAGCGAGCAGCCTGATCCTTCTGAAGAGCTTTCATGCAGATGGTTTCGAGGTCCACCGGAATTCCGGGCTGCAGAACTCTGGGCTGGACCGGGTCGTTGTTGACGACCTGCATCACCGTGTCGAGCGGCCGGTCAGTGATGAACGGCGGACGGCCCGTCAGCATCTGATACAGGATCGCACCCAGCGAATACAGATCCGACCGCGGCGTGATCGATGACAGTTCCCCGCGCGCCTGTTCCGGCGGCATGTAACTGGGACTACCCATGATCGTGCCATCGCTGGTGGCGCCTGAGCCGTCTGCGTCGACATCCTTGGCGAGCCCGAAGTCGGTGATCTTAGGATTTCCGGTCGCGTCGAGGAGCACGTTGGCCGGCTTCAGGTCGCGATGGAGGATCCTGTTCTCATGCGCATACTGCATGGCGATCGCAAGTTTCTCCACCATGGCTGCGGAGTTCTTTGCATCGCGCGGCTGACCATTGAGATCACGATGCAGGTCTTTGCCTTTCACGTACTCCAGCGAAAAATACGGCAGGCCGTTGTGCTCACCAATGTCAAAGATCTGCACAATGCCAGGATGCTGCAGATGGGCTACGGCACGGGCCTCAGCAATGAACCGCTTCAGCGCCTCACTTCCTGAATGCTTGCCGGCGATAATCATCTTGAGGGCCACGATGCGGTTCAGTTTGCGGTGCCTGGCCTTGTACACGACACCCATGCCGCCCCGGCCGAGCTCACTCATGACTTGATAGTCGCCGATCACAACCCCAGTCGCTTTGTCTGGTCCTGCCGCCCTCGCCTCCGGGCTTTCCACAAGCGTGTCGTAGAAGTCCTCACTGTCCTTCTGCGCCGCAGGGACTCCGACCACAGTGGCTGCCGGATCACCATTGAGCACCGCCGACTTCAGCAGAAACGTCGGCTCGGCGGCAATACTGTCTTTGGGACCACTCGTGGAATTGGCTGCTGCGGTTGTCGTCGGCGGCGGGGAATCAGGCTCATCGTTCGGCACGCCAGCGTTCGAACCGATCTGTGTCGCATGAACTCCGGTCACCGAAGCGCCGCCGTCATCGTCGTGACCGAGAGGTAAGCCAGCTGCCGTTGCAGGACGCCCGGGGATACCTGCCCCAGCGGACGCCGGGGTTGGTTTGAGCGTCGGCGAAACCGGCTGCGGCCCGCCCACCGTATCCGCGTTCGCTCCGATCAGTGTGGCCCCTGGGTCTGTAGTCGTGGGCGCCGTTGTGACAGGAGCATTGCCACGACCCCGTCCGGTCGCGGGAGACAAGCCGGCAGGATCAATCGGGAGGTCGTCGTCGCTGGAAGGTGATGTGTTGCGGTTCATCGTGATCCACTTCCTGATTGTCACATTGATTCAGAGCGTGGTGTCATGTCACGCACGGGCAGACAGCATACGAAATTACGGCTATGAACGTCTTGTGGTTTTGAATGCAGAGTGGCAAAACCACCATTTTCGTGGGTCTCTCAGTCGCCCACTGTCCGATCCCCGTCAATTCCCTGGGACAGCCTGCGCATCACGGAGCACTAGAACAGGTTGATGTCGTCGTCTTCATCAGTGTTGGTGCGGAAATCAATCAGCTGGTCGCGCCGGCTGCCTTCCGCACTATTCATGTTCAACAGGAACCAGTCACGGCCTTCACCGCCCCACAGGTAGTCCGTCGCGTCATCGTCGAAGATGTTCCGGCCGGACCCGGACGGCTTCAGGTACGTCGTGCCGTTGAGACCGCCAGTTGTCGTCCCCATGATATTGGAACGTCGCTGCGTAAAAGATCGGTTGCTCGTCCATTCCTTCATCACAGCATCCAGCGCCGCCCGGTTGCTATCAAGGGCAGTATACCCGGCAACGATCAGGTCATCACCTGTCCCGCCCGCAATCCAGTCAGACCCGCGTCCACCGATCAGCAGATCGCGGCCAGCCTGACCGTAAAGTTCATCATTGCCGTCACCGCCCTGCACAATGTTGTTGCCACCGCCAGCCGTGATCGTGTCGTTCCCGGCCCCGCCGTCCAGCAGCGACCACAACAGTACCTGATTTTGGATCTCGATCCGATCGTGGCCAGCCTGGCCGTACACAATCAGTCCGTTCACAGCCGAGTAAATCCGGACGGTGAATTCGTTCTCTTCGTCGTCGTTGCAGCCGCCACCGCTGACGTCTGTGTCAATGCGGAGCTTGTAATACGCGTTGCTGCCCGAATGCCGAGTGACTCGAACGCGATCGTGGTTCACGGTACCGCCGACGACCAGAATTGACTGACTCGCGTTCAGCGGATCGGTCTGCACCTGCCACAGAAGAATCTGAACGGACTTCGTCGCGGGAACGCTCGTATTGTTGGCGGCGTCCCTGGCGGTCGCCGTGATTGTGCGATTCGTTGTCGTTTCGGATGCGTAGGTATGACTGACGTTGATCGGCGACGGCCCCGTCAGCACCTGGACCGGACTGCCGTCGCCCCAATTGATGGACCAGGTGAACTGGCCGGCCTGATCCGCCGGATTCGGATCGGTCGCCACAAACTGCCATGTGACCGACTGTCCGCGAACACCGGTTCCCGGACCGTTGATGACAACTGTCGGAGCCGTATTCGACGATGACGTCGTCACGGTCAGCGTGTGCGTCGCGCTGGTCATACCGCCGTCGCCATCATCCGCCGCGAGTGTCACGACGTAGGTTCCGTCCAGCGTGGGCGTGAATGAGTACGTCGCGTCGCCGGATTGCACCGCGAACGCACTGCCGTTGCGGGTGACCGTCCATTGGAGTGTCAATGGATCAGCCGCGCCCGCTGCATCGGCCGTGGTCGACAGGATGGTCACCGTCGATCCGGTCGTCGCGGTCGTGGGTCCTGCCAGGCTTGCTGTGGGAACCACATTGCTGACGGTGATTGTCCGAGTCACCGCTGCACTGCCGCCGTCGCCATCCGTGACTGTCAGCGTGACAAGATATGTCCCGTTGTCCGCAAACGTGTATTCGGCATTTGCGCCAATGACGCCCGGCGAACCGTCACCAAAGTTCCAGAGGTAGGTCAGCGGATCACTGACTCCGGCCGGATCGGTCCCCGAGCCTGCGAAGTTGATCGCTGTGCCTTCGACCCGAGTCGCGCTGATGCTGTTGATCGCTGGAACCGGGTTGGCGTTGTCAACGGCGACATTCAATGTCCGAATCAGCGACTGACCAATGTCATCAACGATCGACACAGTGACCACATAGATCCCGTTGTCGGCCCAGGTGTGATACAGAGCGAACTTGCCGGAACTGTCCACAGCCAGCGAAACCGCACCGGAACCGTCGCCATAGTTGACCGTGCTGCCGGTCCAGTCCACGGCGGCCCGGTCATCGACGGTCACTGTTCGCAGGAACGATGAACCTTCGATGGTTGACGCGGCAGATCCCAGCGTGAAGTCCAGTGCGAAGCTGTCGCCTGGTCCGCCGTTAATGATGTCCACTCCGCCAAAACCCTTCAGGTTATCGACCATGTCGGACGAACTGGCTTTGCGGAACTTGTACATGATCAGCTGGTAACGCCCGGTGTCGGTGTCTTCGAGCGTATCAACGAGCCGTTCGAGAACGCTTTCTTCGGCGGCCGTCAGGTTGTTCGCCGTGCTGACATCGTCCCGCCGGGTTTCCAGCTCTTGCCGGAGTGCGATCGCTGCGGCATAACCCACATCCGACGAACCTCTCTGGAACGTATCGACTTCGATAAAGTACGTTCCGTCGGCTGGCAGCAGCAGGTCGATGAGACTGGAGTCGGTCGGCTCGAACGTATCGTCGTTCTCGGCAAGGCCGTCGTAGTACTGCACCAGCTGACCGGCGGAGTTGTAGACGCGCACAATCGTGTCCACATAATCATCCGGAGTCATCGCTCCGCCGACTCCGGTGCCAAACCGGCCCACCGAGTTTGACAGCACGTCGATGTTGATCAATTCACCCGCTCGGCCGGTGAACGAGTACCAGTCGCTGTTGCTGCGCTGCGTGGTCGGACTGACGCCGATCTGGCCCAGTACGGACGTGATCTGCACGAAGAAGTCCTTCGGCTGATTCAGCCCGCTGCTCAGCGTATTGGGCACAGACAGTGTGACCGGATTCAGCGGCGACGCAGTGGCCAGCGAATTGTTGGCTGCCGAGTTTGTCGTCGTCGTCTGTGCCGGGTTGCTGTTGGCAAACGCCAGTTTGATCGCTTCCCGTTCTCCAAAGAACAAATCGTTCAGGTCGTCGAAGCGACTGGAGCCGATGGAAGCCGGAGACCCGGTCAGGTGATCGAACGTCTCGACACCGCCGGACGGGCCGGTGTAGATCGGCTTATAACTCCCGGATCCCGGGGGATCATGCACGCCCGAACCAATCGGTCCGAAGCTGTCCTGATGCCTCAGACCCAGCAGGTGGGCCAGTTCGTGGGCCGCGACCTTGGCCGACAGCTTCACAAAGTTGTCACTGGTCGCTGCAGGCTTTGTGGCACCCACTTCCAGATCGCTGATTTCCGTCCCGTCCGCTTTGAAGGCATCCGAATCCCCTTCGATCGACGCTTCGGCTTCGAGGCTTGTGATGATGCCTCCCAGCAGGCCGTTCACCTGCACAACTGCGCTGCCTCCGAGATTCACGTTGCCGGGATCCACTTCACTTGCCAGCCCACCCGGCCGACCGGAAGTCGGAGTCTGATTGAAATAGATCGTGGCATACTGGCCGATCGTCCGGTATTCAGTCGGAATTGTCGTCAATGTTGTTACCACCAGGACATCAAACCACGGAGCAACATTCGGGCCGCGGTAGTCGGTTTCAACTCGCTGTCGGATCAGTTCCCGTTCGGCCGGTGTGTAGACATGTTCGCCGACATCGGGCAGTCCTGTGGCGGTGTTGATCACGCCGGTGTTGGTCTGGGAGTCAAAATCGAGGAAGACCCACTGCGTGACTCCCCGCGGGGCCGCGACGGGCCCGGAGAACGCTTCATCAAAGTCGGCTCCGCCAATGTAATTGCTGCGGGAATTTCCGTAGATCGTGTCGGCGAACGGAGTGCCGATGATGTTCTCCATCGACATGCCGTCGGTCAGCCTGATCCGCAATTGTCCCGTGCCTTGCGGCTGCCAGACATTCACCAGCCGGAAGTCCAATGTGACCGCCCCGCCCGTGAAACTGCTGAAATCCAGCGTGTCTTTCGAAGTGTCCGACACGCCCGACCAGGCGTCTGTGAGGATCACATCGGCCAGGGGATTGGACACGAAACGTGTGAAGTCATCACCGTCGCCGCCGGTCAGGGTCATCGTGCCGGAACCCACGATCAGCACACCATCGTTGCCCAGTCCTCCGTCAAACGCGACCGTCGTTGCACTGCCCCGCATGGCGAAGAAGTCATTGCCTGGACCTGCACCAAATGTCACAACCGAAGTCGCTGATCCGACAGCGTTGAAAGTGAACGAATCGGTGCCGAGTCCGCCGTCGAACACGACGTTTCCGATGTCCCGCCCCTGTACCCGCAGCGTGTCCGCATCCGCACCGCCGGTAAAGGTCAGAGAGGCAATACTGCTGCCGTTGTTGATCATCGAGTCCGCACCGTCGTCACCGCCGAAGACCAGCGTCGCCAGTCCGCTGCCATTGTTGACCAGCACGTCATCATCGGCCCCGCCGCTGAACGTCAGTGACACAACCGACGCATTATTCTGCAGAGTGTCGTCGTCAGCGCCACCGGTGAAAACCAGCGTCGATACCGGTCCGCTGTTCACCAGTGTGTCATCGTCGCCGCCGCCAGCGAACGTGAGGGACACGACGGCCCCGTTGTTCTGCAGCACGTCGCCGTCGGCACCACCTTCAAACGTCAGGCTGTTCACCGCTCCGAGGTTGACCAGCGAATCGGCACCGTCATCGCCGCCGAAGGACAGCGTCTCGATCGAGAAACCGCGATTGACCAGTGTGTCATCATCTGCACCGCCCTCGAAGGTCAGTGTCGTCACGGTGCCAGCGTTAATCAGCGTGTCGTCATCCGCACCGCCGGTGAAGGTCAGGGCAGCGACCGATCCGTTGTTCTGCAGCGCATCATCATCCGCGCCGCCCGTGAATGTCAGGGTTACCAAACCCGCGGCATCATTGATCAGCACGTCATCATTAGCCCCGCCCGTGAACGTCAGACTGTTGATCAGCACTCCGGACTTCTGATTCCACAGCAGGTCGTTGCCCAGGTCACCGCCGAACGACATCACAGTGATCACGGAACCGCTGTTGATCAGTACATCGTCATCGGCACCGCCGGTGAACGTCAGTGTGGCGATGTTGCTGCCGGTGTTGAGCAGAATGTCATCCCCGCCATCGCCGCCGAAACCCAGAACCCCCAGGCTGCCGCCGTGATTGATCAGAACGTCGTCGTCTGCACCGCCGGTGAACTGAATGGAGGCCAGTCCGGTCCCGTCGTTGACCAGCACATCGTCGTCTGCACCGCCGGTAAACACGAGACTGATGATCTGCCCGCCGTGATTCACAAATACGTCGTCACCGTCATCACCGCCAAAGTTAAGGCTCGCAAGGCCGGGAGCATTGTTCAGCAGGACATCATCATCGAGCCCGCCGTTAAACGTGATGCTGGCGAATCCGGTGGCGTTGTTCTCAAACGCGTCGACGCCGTAGCCTCCGTCAAAAAGGATCCGTGATGTCGACGCTCCGGAACCGGATCCACGCACGATCAGCGTATCATTGCTGGTGCGTCCTGGCACCAGGATCCCATCGTCGCCCGTGAATACCAGTTGCCCGATGGCATCTCCATTGCTGATCAGAATGTCATCGTCCGCACCACCCGTGAAAGTAATGCCGGGGATATTGTGGCCGTTGTTGATCAATACATCGTCATCGGCTCCGCCCGTGAATGTCAGTGAGACCGTCACCGGGCCGTTGTTGATCAGAACGTCGTCCTGATCTCCGCCGATAAAGTCGAGAGTCGCAATTGTGCCGTTGTTGATCAAGACATCGTCGTCCGCGCCGCCGGTAAAGGTGAGCGTCGCAATCGTGCCAACGTTCAGCAGGCCGTCAGCGCCCGTGTCACCTCCGAAATTCAGATCCGTGACGATCGTGCCAAAGTTGCGCAGGATGTCGTCATCCGCTCCTCCGGTAAACGAAAGTCGCGTGATCGTACCCGTATTGTCGAGCACGTCGTCATCCGC
>Ga0163144_10021442_pt1 | contig 12847 bp, 7 predicted proteins | sample OliLak19BULKMAT1_FD_123175 | JGI IMG/M metagenome (GOLD analysis project Ga0163144, IMG submission 123175) | Freshwater microbial mat bacterial communities from Lake Vanda, McMurdo Dry Valleys, Antarctica - Oligotrophic Lake LV.19.BULKMAT1 | ecosystem: Environmental > Aquatic > Freshwater > Lake...
CCCACACAAGACACTTCTCCAAATTGTCAAATATCTCAGGTATCTTCAGCCTCAAGCCACCAACGCAGCCCTCAACCCAACACCCGCCTCACTCACCGCATCGACCTTTCGTCGTGCGTTTCGTCAGCGAAGGGGGCGGATAATAGCGCCGCGCCAAACGGCGTCAAGACGCGAAGTGGACAGCGGCACTGGCTGTTCAGGAAACGCTCGCCGTAGTTGCCTGGAATAACGGGCAACGATCCGCTTGGCGACGCGGTACGACGCACCGTTTTGAGCAGGTGACGCGAGCGGCCATTTCGTTCAGGTTTCGGCGCTGTCGTTCGCTGCGCGATCGCGCTGCATGCCGCGCATACCTTGTTCTATACTGTTTCGTGCGCAAACGTGACGCCGGGTTGCGACCATTCAGAGTGGATAAGGAACGTCGCTATGTTGTTGACTACGTTGGTTTTAGCTGATGATCATGAGCTTGTCCGGGTGGCATTGCGCGCAATGCTTGAGAAGGAACCAGGGTTCAAGGTAGTCGGCGAGGCGAGCACCGGCCGCGACGCCATTGCACTTACCGAGAAGCTGACCCCTACCGTCCTGTTGTTGGACCTCAATATGCCGGACATGTCTGGGATCGAGGCGACGCGAATCATCGTTGCGGCAAAGAGCGGTACGCGCATCCTCGCCCTCACCATGCATGAGCAACGTCCGTTTCCACGCATCATGCTTAATGCTGGGGCGCGCGGATTTCTTGGCAAGAGCTGCAGCCAGCAGGAGTTGATCCTCGCCATTCAAACGGTGGCGCGCGGCCGCACGTACCTGCAGGCAAACTTGGCGCAAGAAATGGCGATCGGGGGCCCCGGTCACGGTGCGAACCCGTTTGAGCTTTGCACCGCGCGCGAGCTGGACATCTGTCTCGGTTTGGCCAATGGCATGCGCGGCAAGGCACTTGGAGCGCATTTGCAGATCAGCCACAAGACCGTCGCAACCTACCGTGGACGCTTGTTCGAAAGACTCGGTGTCAGCACTGAGGCGGAGCTTACTCGACTGGCCTTGACGCACGGCTTGGTGCCTTATCCGAAAGACGTCCAGTTAGACGCTGCAACAAGCTGAACGAGGTGCGGCCGCCAGTGTCCTGACGGCCAGCTGTTCTCTCGCGCCTTTGGTGTGCCGATCCGGGCGCGGAGAATGCTGCTTGGTGTCCGGGCCGAGCGCGGCATGCTCTCGCCAAGAGTTGGTGGGCGTTCGACGACAGCCACTGCGAATCAGGCGAAAACTGATCGCGTCAATCTCGTGCCAAGCTAATGACGATTCACTAGCGATTCAGGCAAACTGCGTGGCTTCGTCCTACTCAACGCGGAGTTCCATGCATGCGCATTGTCAGCACAGACGTCTATATTGGCCCGAATCGCTATGCGCTGTTCCCCTGCATCGCGCATGAGGTTGACCTTGAGGAGTTGGAACAGTGGCCCACCGGCCGCTTGGGAAGCGGATTTGTGGATGCCTTGCTTGCCGCGGTTCCGAGTTTGCGTGAACACGGCTGCTCCTACCGCGAAGAAGGTGGCTTCGAGCGTCGCATGCGTGAGGACGAGGGCACTTGGCTCGGGCACGTCTATGAGCATGTGATCCTGGAAATTCAGCATATGGCCGGACATGACGTCAGCTTCGGCAAGACGCGGCGCGGGCGCCACGGGTCGCTACAACGTGGTGTTTGAGGTCAAGGACAATGATGTCGGGCTGGAGGCAAGCCAGCTTGCCCTGAAGCTCATTCACTCCTTGCTGCCCGACCCGTTCAAGGCGCGCTACTCGAGCGCGGATTTTGATTTTCAGCGGCAGCGCGACTGGTTTATTCGCTACACCCAGCGTCGGGCGCTCGGGCCATCCACCGGATCCTTGGTGGAAGCGGCAGAAAAGCGCGGCATTCCGTGGCTCCGTTTGAACGAGCAGAGCTTGGTCCAGCTCGGTTACGGCAAGTACCAGCGCCGCATTCAGGCCACGATTACGTCGGAAACGCGCCATATTGCGGTCGAGCTGTCATGCGACAAGGAGATGTCGCACCGCATTTTCGAGGATCTGGGACTGCCAGTACCGAAGCAGCGTACGGCGTCGAGCTTACGTGAGTGCGTACGTGCGGCAGAACGCGTTGGCCTGCCCGTGGTGGTCAAGCCGTTCAATGGCAACCACGGTCGTGGCGTCTGCATCAATCTAAAGAGCGTGGAGGAAGTTGAGCAGGCCTACGCGATCGCCAGCGAGCACAGCAAGACGGTCGTGGTGGAAAGCTACATCAAGGGTTTCGACCATCGCATGCTGGTGGTCAACGGTGAATTGGTTGCCGCCGCCAAGCGCGTCCCTGGACACGTGATCGGCGATGGCACGCACAGCATCAGGGAATTGATCGACATCATCAATGCCGATCCGCGGCGCGGAATTGGGCACGAGAAGATCCTTACCCGCATCGAACTGGATCATCAGGCCGATAATCTGCTGGCTAAAGCGGGCTACACGCTGGCAACCGTGCTGCCTGTCGATGAGCTTTTCTATCTGCGCTCGACCGCCAATCTTTCGACCGGCGGAACCGCGATTGATGTGACCGACATCGTGCATCCCGATACGCGCGCGATGGCGATTCGGGCCGCCAAGGCAATCGGACTTGACGTCTGCGGCGTGGATTTCCTGACCGACGACATCTCGCAGAGCTATCGCACGCACGGCGGCGCGATCTGCGAAATCAACGCGGCGCCAGGCTTCCGCATGCACGTGGCACCGGCCGAAGGCAAATCGCGCGATGTTGGCGGGGCGGTGATGGACATGCTGTTTCCGCCGGGCACACCTTCACGCATACCTACCGCCGCTATCACCGGCACCAATGGCAAGACCACTACCAGCCGCATGCTGGCGCATATTCTGAAAATGGCCGGCCATAACGTTGGTTTGACGTCGACCGACGGCGTCTACATTGATGGCAAGCTCACCGTCGCTGGCGACATGACCGGACCGGTCGCCGCCACTATGGTGCTGCGCGACCCAACGGTCAGTGCGGCTGTGTTGGAAACCGCGCGCGGCGGGCTGCTCAAGCGCGGCATGGCGGTGCGGCAGGTGGATGTTGCGGCCTGTCTCAACGTGCAATCGGACCATCTAGGCATGCGCGGCATCAACACGCTGGATGATCTGGCGGAAGTTAAGCAAACCGTGGTCGACATTGCTCAGGACACTGCGGTGTTGAACGCAGATGACCCGCGCTGCTTGCGCATGGCGGCCTACACTGAAGCGCGCAATGTCTGCTACGTCACAATGAATCCGAATCACCAGCTGGTGCGTCAGCATATTCGCGCTGGGGGGCGTGCAATCGTGCTCGAGCAGGGCATGAACGGACACATGATTTCGATCTACGAAAAAGGTACCCACACGCCGCTGATCTGGACGCATCTGATTCCGGCCACGCTGGAAGGGCGGGCCATGCATAACGTGCAGAATGCGATGTTTGCGGTCGGATTGGCCTGGGGCATGCATATCAGCCGGGAGAACATCGAATCCGGACTGCGCACCTTCTCAACCAGCTTTTTCCAGGTACCCGGGCGCCTGAATGTGTTCGACGAACATCCGTTCAAGGTGATCATGGACTACGCACACAACGCCCATGGCGTAGGCGTGATCACCCAGCTGACCGATCGCCTGCCGGTGGTAGGGCGCAAATTGGTGGTGCTGGCGGCGCCGGGCGATCGCCGAGACGAGGACATTCAGGCGTTGGCAAAGGCAGCCGCTGGTCACTTTGATCATTACGTCCTCAAGCGAGACGACAACACGCGCGGACGTCGTGAGGACGAGGTCGAACGCATCATGTGCAGGGCGCTTGAGGAGGCCGGGGTCAGGGCCGAGCAAATCAGCCCGTATGGTGATGAACAACGGGCCGTGACCGAAGCCCTGCAGATGGCGCGACCGGGCGATTTGCTGGTGGTTTTTGCCGATAACGTCACCCGCACCTGGAAGCAAATCATCTACTTCAAGCCCGAGCACGCGGCCACCACCACGGAGCGGCCAAACCTCACCGACATGCCGTCTGCCATGGCGCAAGCCGTGACCGGATTGCCGGTTATGGAGTTGCCTGCCGATGCCGAGATTTGCAGCGACCAGCGAGGCGTATTCCTCGCGCCGGAACACGCCGACTAACGCTCATGACATGCAGCCACCTCGAAGCTCGAAGCGTGTTGCTACAGCCATGCCGTTCGTGATTCATGCCTGAATTCTCCCTCCCCGAACCTCGGGGAGGGCGAAAAACGGAACCTCGCAACGACTCTTACGTCAAGAGTCAACGCTCAAGCAAAGGCCGACACGCTCATGGGATTGCCGTATGTCATGGACTCGCGCCGCCTCACCGGCGCGAGCATGTTGCTGGATCGCCCAGGGGCCGTGCTGGAAACCCGGGCACCAAGCGAATCGAAGGCGCTCTTACTGGAATCCTGGGCGCACGCGCTCAAGCAAATCCTGTCGGCGCTCGGCATGGCTCATGAACGCTGGGTGGTGCGCGACCAGGGTCCGACGCAGATGCTCGCCTGCAGCGCGCCGCTGGATTTGTTGCTGCCGATGACCTACGTGCTTGAGCAGGCATGGCAGGAGGCGTTGACCGAACATTGCCCGGACCTAGAATTGGAGGAGGGATTCACGATCGATCAACTTGCGGCGCGCATGGTGCGTCGGAGCGCGCCGCGACTAAACGCTATTGAGCGCGCCGCCAAGCGACATGGCGTGCTGTTTCTGTTGGGTGAGGAAGACATCAGTCTGGGTCAGGGTGCTGAAGCACAGTGCTTTGAGCTGGACGACCTGCCTTTGCCGGATGCCATCGACTGGGACAGCCTGACGCGTCGCGTGCCGATTGCCATGATCACGGGCACCAACGGCAAGACCACCACGGCGCGCATTCTGGCGCGCATCCTGTCCGATCGTGGATGGGTGACGGGTTTCAGTTGCACCGACTACGTGCAGATCGGCAATCGCATCGTGAATCGCGACGACTATTCGGGGCCCACGGGAGCCCGATTGGTGCTGCGCGATCCGGAGGTTGAAGCGGCGGTGCTGGAGACCGCGCGCGGCGGCATGCTGCGGCGCGGCGTGCAGGTCGACTGTGCCGACGTGGTGGTGGTGACCAATGTTGCCGATGACCACCTCGGCGACGGCGGCATCCACAATTTGGCTCAGCTTGCCGAATGCAAGTTCACGATCACGCGCGGGCTGCGCCGCGGCGCACCGGTCGTGGTGAATTCGGAAGACCGCCATTGCGCGCGCTGGGCGCGCAATCTGCCGCGTCCGGTGATCTGGTTTGGCTTGCAGCGGCCCGGGAAAACCCTCGCCATGCACCGTCGCACGCGAGCCATGGTGTACGTCGCGGACGGCTGGGTGGTGATCGAAAGGCAGGGCCAAATTGAGCGAGTGCTTCCAGTCGCCGACATCCCGCTAACCTTCGGCGGATATGCCAGACACAATGTGGCAAATGTGTTGGCGGCAGTGGGTGCCGCTTTTGTGCTGAAAGTCCCGCTCGCGAGTATGAAGACCACGCTCGCGCGCTTCGGCTCGGATGCCGATGACAACCCGGGACGCGCCAATCTGTTCCACATTCATGGCGCGCAGGTGCTTGCCGACTACGGCCACAACCCTGAAGGCTTGCGCGCCGTGTTCGAGGTCGCGGCGCACCTCAAGCATGAGCGGCTGTTGATCGCCTTTGGGCAGGCAGGGGATCGTACCGACAGCGATATCCGTGGCTTGGCCGATGCGGTGGCGGCGATCAACCCAGATCGCGTGCTGATCAAGGGCATGGAAGAAATGCTGCGCGGCCGCGCTGTAGGGGAGATTCCCCGGCTGATGCGCAAGCAGCTTGGCAAGCGGGGTATCGCGCCCGAGCGTGTGCTTGATGTCGCCGATGATCGGGAAGCCGTAACTAAAGCATTGGCCTGGCTACAACCGGGCGATCTGGCGCTGCTGTTTATCCATGTCGACAAACAGGCGCTGCTTGCCGAGCTAGCTTTCATGGCACGCAGCCGCCCCGGAGCGTGACACTCGTCGCACTAGCCATGACGCTAGATTTCGTGCCTCCTTTCCCCCCAACCCCCCAACCCTCCCCAAACATCGGGGAGGGAGCAAAAGAGCCGCTTTTGGGCAAAGCTCAACGAGTTTCACGCGCATGGCTGCAGCTGAGGTTGCACCCGCACGTGCACCCGACGGGCTTGTTCCGAACCAAACAAGCTCAAGTCGGACCGCAGGCGCGGCGCATGCCGCGCTCAAGTTTATGGCTTAGCGGATGCGTCCAAGCGCTGCATCAGGGCTCCGAAAGCGGCTTCTGGAACGGCATCCCAGCCCTTTTGTTCGGAAGCGTCGAACGACTTGCGCGGATCCATGCTGAAACTCGGCATCGACACTGCGGCGCGCTGCCCGACCTGCTTTGGAGCCGTGTTGTTACCGAGCATGAAGGATCGACTCATGGTGCGTAAGCCACGCGCCGGCAAAGCACGGATGGCCGAATTCCTAATGCACTGGCTATAGCGCTGGTTTGCCGGAATCGAGGCCGAACACTGTTTGGCAAAGCCATTGACCTGATACGTGCCGTAGTCCAGCGCATAGACCAAGAAGCGATCCGAGCTATCGCGCACCGCGATCACCACGCGTTCCTTGGTCACGCCCCCGACGTTTTCCTGAAAATGAAAGCCGCTCGCGCCATTGGCCGAGATGTCAGCCGAGGTGCAGGTGCGCAGGTCGGTATTGGTGGTGCGGCAGCCATTGACATACTGCTCAATGCCATCCGACGAGCGTGCATTGATGATCAAGGTATCGCCGTAATACGGGTACTGGCTGGTGATCGGCGCGAAATCGATCATAAATTGCCACTGACCCAGAAAAGAATCCGTGCGTTCGACACCACCGGCTGGCGTCACGGCAAAGTCAAAGCGTTCAATCGGTATCGAGCCACCGGCCCAGGTAAGTCGCGCGCGCGTTTCATTGAAGAACTCAAGCCGAATCGGGCCGCCAACGCCGGGCTGCGCCGTTGCGGGTCGATTGGGGCAGGTAATGCACGGGCCACCGACCGAGCCATCCAGCACGCCGTCATAGCGCGCGGTGTCGGCATTGTTGTCAACCACCAAGGTACCAATTGAGGTGAACCAAGTCGCGCTGCCGTTGGCCTGATACAGATAGCCGGCGAAAAACAGCACGTTATCCTGGACTTCGATCGAATAGCCGCGCCGAGAGGCGGTATCCGCAGGATTCCACCAGAAACCGTTTTCGGGCGTAAGCGCCCAAGTCGGTGATGCAAGTAGCAATAGAAGCAAGCTGCTGAAGAAGCGTTTCATGGCGTGGTTCCTGGTCCGATGGGCACGCTTGAGTATTGATTCAGGGCATGAATCACCGTTGAACTCACCAGATCGAAAGCACCCATTTTCCTGAAGGTTCAGACGCGCACAACAAGCGCTCCCAAAGCTCGGGAACCCAAGCGTGGACAAGCGCGTCCGCAGGTGTACTGCAAATGTCGAGTTTCGGGGCCAACTCGTCGGGGCAGCCCAACCGCCCGGCAGGTACAGGCTCGGATGGTCCCGCTGGCGCGAGAACGCCGATCTGAGCAAACCAACCGGGAGTACACCACCGGGCACCCGTCCTGCCCGGTGGTGTTCGCGACCGCAGCCGACGATCAGCGCAGCGGCTGCGCGGGGTCACCAAATAGCAAGACCGAGTCGATTGCGCTACGGTGTTCTGGGCTGTGCTGCCAAAGATCACGCTTTGCCGCACGCAGGGCGTCACCGATGGTGGTGATCGGCGCACCAGTTTGATCGCCCAGTCGGCCATCTTCCAGTAGATCGAAGAAGCGCGTACCCAAGGCCATATGGCTGCTGTCCTCAGCCAGGCTTGAGGAACCGATCACAGCTGCGGCCAAACGATGGCTGCGCAACATCAGGGCGTGCGCCATGGTGTCCTGATTGGGCGCCACGAAGTAGTTGTTCCAGCAACCCCATTGCGCGACCAGAGCGGGTGCACCGGTGCGGCTGATGGCAGCGACCTGCTGGGTATCAAGAACATTGTCAAAACCCCAGCGGTTCGGGCTGGAATGGCCCAGATAGCTGATCCAGTCTGCACCACCCGAAAGCCTTGCTGCGACCTTGCCGCGCGCAGCGGAAACGCCCATTTCGTCGACCAGCGCGTGATCGCGGATTTGGTTCTGCCGCAGATAGCTCATCAAGGTGCGGCTGTGAGTGGCGAAACTGACTGAACCATCTGAGCGGCCAGCCACGGCGAGACAGCGCTGGACAGGTGCGCCGGCGCGGTTCACGATCGACTCAAGCGCCAATGCGAGCTCGGTTTTGGTGCGCGCCGGTATCCGGCCAATCGCGAGATCGGGATTGCCGTCCCAATCGCGGTCGCTGTAAGCAGTGTCAGTGGGAGCGAAGCGCACAATCGCGTCTTGGGCACGATAGAAGGTTGGCAAAAGGCTTTGTGAGCCCAAGCCGAGATAGTCGTGATAGTCAACGCTATCGCCGCCTACCAACAGGACATAGCGCGGATTGCGTACCGCCACTTCGGCGGCTAGGGCGACCGGATCTGCGGCATGATCGGAACGCGCCGCGTAGATCGCTTCTGTGGTCAGCACTTGCACACTGAGGCCTCGGCTTTGTTGCAGGCTGAGTAACGGCGCAAGGTCATCCACAAACAGCTGCGGGGTGACGACCAGATAATCAGCCCCCGTAGCTGCCGGAAGAGCTGCCGTTCCCGCACGCAGGGTTGGGCGTTCGATTTTCGCCTCGGACGCCAACACAAAGAATTCGACGTTGGCGTCGATCTGGGCCGAGGCAACCAGCCACCGTCACTATCATTGCGGGTATGCAAGCCAGCAAAGCCGCGCAGGTTTGCCGGCGTAATCGTGCCTGGAAGCGGCAGATCGACCGCCGCACAGCTGTCGGTGATCGTCCCCTGACCGGTGGCCAAACCGACCGGCGATCCACTATCCGTGACTAGGTTCAACGCCACGCCCCCCTCGATGGCGAAATAGCCAAGGGTTTCGGCCTGCTCCATCCCAAGCGCCGCGGTATCGTCTTCATTGACTTCCGAATGCTCGATCGCGGCTTCAAAGCCGGCGCCGCTCAGATTGCGTACCGCCACAGTCGCCCAAGGCTCGGGGGTGCCTGTCAGGACAGCCGGCGACACACTGGTGTCTAAATCGCTGCCTTCGTTGAGTGGGCTCCATGATTGCAAGCCGGTCAACAGCACCGGCGCTGCAGCAAAATTGAAACCGACAACCGATGGGAAATTGACGGTGCTAAAGCCGGCGGCGGGCCAGTTGACAAAGCTGGCACCGGAATTGTATTGGCGGGCACTCAGCGCAACAGTGCCTACCTTGACCAACGCGCCCGGTCCGTTGCGCACCTCAGGGCCAAAATTGAATGGCGCGGCCAAGCTACTGGACAAACGATAGCTGCCCGGAATGGCGGCCAACCAGTGCACCGTCATGCTGCCGCCGTTTCCGGTGCAGCCCACACACCCGGGAGCCTCTACTTGCAGGATCTCAAAGCCGGTGCCGGTGCTGGTGACACTGCGGATCCGCACGCCCTGCGGATCGACATCCTCGTTTGAAGGCATCACGATGACCACTGGAGTGGCGTTGAAGGCGCGGGCAAAATTGACCCTGGTCAATGCGTTCGCCCCGGCAATAGTGGCCGGCACACTGACCGAACCTACTTGCAAGCCACGATTGTTTGCCACCACGGTCACTGGCGCCGTACCGCTGCTTGATGGATGCGAGGCGTTGCCGGAGTACGTCGCCGTAAGCGTCAGTGCGCCGGAGGCGAGACTGATCATGCTGCAGCTCGTCGCCGGCAGATTGAAGCTGCACACGCCGTCCTGTGCGTCGTCAACCGTCACGCTGCCGGTGGGCGAGGTTCCGCTCACCGTAACATTCACGGTTAAGGTCACACCGACAGTCTGAGTGCCCGCCGGGTTGACGCTGGTTATCGTGGTTCCGCTACTGCTGCAGATGCCGCTGCCCGCGCTACAGTCCCGCGTTCCCGCAAGCACCAAGTTGTTGGTGATAATGTTTTGATCGAACGAGTGCTGGGTAAACAATCCGCTGAGGCTTTGCTGCGTGCCAACGGTCGCCGCGGCTCCATTGTTAGCGCCGGTCAAGTCATACAGATAGCGGAAAGCCTCGCTGCCCTCGGTGAACTCAATTGCAACGCGCAGGCTCTCGCCGCTGGTTGGTGCGCCAAAGAGTTCGCCGCGCCAGATCAGTTGCCAACGGCGGTTGGGAGCGCTGCCGATCAGCGCACTACTGTAAATTCCTGCGTTCGTGCCGCCATTTGCGACTCTCAGGTCAAGATCGTCCCGGTACGGGAGGAATGCAGGCACCGTGTCATTGAGATCGATAGTGGGTAGCGTCTGATTGTTAAACGCAGAAGTCCCGCCATCGACTCCACCGCTTGGGGTGAACAGCAGGAAGCGATTGGTGCCAGCGCGCAAGGTCGTTTCGCCTGTCACCGTGCTGCCGTAGACCGAAAAGTTGAAACCCGCAGGAACCGTGACGCTCACGATCGCATCATCGACTTGACTGCCTACAACCAAGGCGGCGCCCGTCGTCGTGATGTTGCCGCTGCTGGTGCTGGCGGAAAATCTATCGTTGATGCTGCCGATTCCAAGCGAGAAATTGAGTGCTGCCGGCGTGCCGCCAGTGAAGCTCGGCGTCAATGTCAAACCCGCATTGGTGAAACACACCAAAGCATTTCCAGTAGTGACCCGGAACGGCGTGAGATTAAGCGCGCTGCCACCCGGCGGAATATCCGGATGGCGCGCCTGAGCCTGCGCGACCGTGACGCCGGCCGTCCCGGTGCTCAGCGTGGCCACGACACTACGCGCCCCATTGTTGCCGGTATTGGTGAGCGCAACATTCAGGCTATTGCACTCATTGGGTTCCAGAACCGCATTGCCGGTGGTCACTGTGCGAGCACCGAGCGCAACGACAGCTGGGCCAACTCCGATCTGGACGCTCTGCACGCCCGCACAGTTGGTTGCGTCGAGCGCGACCAACGTAGCGCTAAACAGACCCTTGGTGGTCGGCGTGCCGCTGATGGCGTTACCAACCAGACTCAGGCCCGGCGGTAGAGCGCCCGAGATCAGCTGGAAGCTATAGGGAGCCGGACCACCCGAACCAGTCAACGCTTGGCTGTGCGGCACACCGATCGTGCCATCGGCAAGCACGCTGCCTTGCATGATCGACGACGCCGTGGTGCATGCGACGCTCGCCTGCAGGTTGTAGCCCACGAGCGCGAAATCCTGATTGACGCCAGCCACGGTGGGATCTGCTTGTCCAGCTATATTGGTCCCGCGCACGATGATCGTCACCGGTCCGCTGATTCCGGCAGGCAAAAACACGCTTTCCACGTTGTTGCGTATGTCGGCGGCCCCACCGGTCACTGAACCCAAGCCTGTAAACACATTGCCCAGATAGGCATTGCCGCTATGCAGGACCACGACATCAAGGTTATTGACGAAGCTGTTCCCCGTCGTGGTTCCCACCGGTTCCGTCCAGGCCAATGTGACCCGAACTGGCCGCGAGTTATCAGAAATTGTGGCGCGGAAACTGCGGTTTTGTCGTGAAGCACTGAAGCGGTCAGTCGCAACCTGGTCACGAATTAACCTTGGCGTGCTATCGAAGCTTCGACCAAGGTCCATCAAGCCCATGCCCTGGTTGTTGGACGGCAAGTTTCCTCCCGCTCCCGTGCCGGTCAGGTGTCGCGCGGTATGCATCAGATAAGCCTTGACCAATGCCGGGCTCGGCGCGTCCGCTGCAGGTGTGCGCTGATCTGCAAGATAAGCAGGATAAGCAGGATTGTATAAGAACTGCTGGTACACCAATGCTGCACCACCTGCCACGGCTGGTGTGGAATGACTGGTAGCGGATGAGGCCGTGTACCAACGTTGAGTGCTGGGAAAGCAGTCAGAGGAGCCAACGCCACCGCAAACCCCGTCTGCTCGGTAACTGGCTACGGCCGTCCCGGTGCCGGAAGAATCCGGCGTGACGAAGGCCATCCCGGTCACGTGCGTGCCTGGCGCAACGATATCGGGCTTGAAGCGCGCGTCCGTGGTTGGCCCGCGGCTGGAGAAGGGAATCATGTCATTCAGGCTGTCGGCACCTGAGTCGGCAATATTGCATCCGTCAGGGCCACCAAAAGGATGTACGTTCTCGGAGGCGCCGACCGTGATCACATTCTTGGCGGCGCCTGGCGAGCCAACGGTGCTGACGCCAGCGCCGCCAATGCCGGCGGCGAAAATGATCGTCATCTGCTGGTTCAAGGCCGCGCTGGCGCGTGCATCGCGCACCAGTGCATCGTAAGCCTGGGAATCCGTGTTGTAGGCACCGGCCACTGCGGAGCCCCAGCTGTTGCTGCTGATGCGCGTGCCGCCTGCAAAATTCGCACTCAGCATGGTGCCAAAAGCAGGGTCGGTGTAATTCGGATCGAAGATGATGGAGTTCGCCAAGCGCACGAACGGCGCAATGCCAAGTCCATAGCGAAAGCCAGAGGCATCGGCGTGTGGAGCCGCCGCAAAGTTGACCCCACTCACCGTACCGGTCGGCACAAATCCGCCAACGATGCTCATGTTGAGTTGGCCGTGTCCGCTGTTGCCAAGTCCAGCATCCGTGCCAGCGGTGCCAAAGCGGCCCTTGGCGACAAAACGGCTGGTCCCGGTAGGCGTAATCACTAGCACACATGGGTAGCCACGGCCTGACCAAGCCAGCGCGTACAGTGACCTTACCAAAGAGCCGAACGGGCGTGTCAGGACGGCATTCACTTCACCCTGCAAACAATTGTCAAGACGGCATTCACGTCACCCTGCAAAC
>Ga0163144_10021445_pt1 | contig 12846 bp, 7 predicted proteins | sample OliLak19BULKMAT1_FD_123175 | JGI IMG/M metagenome (GOLD analysis project Ga0163144, IMG submission 123175) | Freshwater microbial mat bacterial communities from Lake Vanda, McMurdo Dry Valleys, Antarctica - Oligotrophic Lake LV.19.BULKMAT1 | ecosystem: Environmental > Aquatic > Freshwater > Lake...
CGCGTGGATGTCGCCGGTCGCCGGGTCGGGGAGTTCGATTTTGAGCGTCCTTCCCAAGTTGTCGTAGCTATACTTGGTCTTGCGCTGCAACGGATCGGAAACCATTTCCAACCAGCCGTTCGTCGCGCTGTAGGTGTAGGCGGTTACGGGACTGTTGGCGGTAATGCCGCCGGCGGTCGAATCGGCCTGTTTCATGGCCGTCAGGCGGCTGAGCTTGTCGTTGTATTCATACTTCGTCACCAAGGCGTTAGCCGCCAGATTGCTATAACTGCTGGGATTGATGACCACCCACTCAACGATACCAAGAGCGTCGTAGGCGGTGTACTGCACCAAGGCCGTCAAGACGCCGTTGGTTCCCCCATGATTGTCGGGATCGGCGGTGGTAACCTTGGTTTGACGGCCAACGCCGTCGTATTCAAAGTAGGCGCTAATGCCGCGCGGATCGACGGTCTCGGTGACCAGTCCGCGCTTGTCATGCTTGAAACTGTTGACGATCGAAGGACTAACGTTCCCGCCCGTCGATTGGTTGACTTGATTCTGAAATGTTTGATAAACGCGTCCCTGCTTGTCGTAATCCGTTGACGTTCGCCAGCGGAGTTTGTTCTGATTCTGGGTCAGCGCATAAGGATCGTCGGGAACGCCGTTGCCGTCGCTATCCAGGTTAATGTCGATGCCGTCGCCGTCGAAAACGCTAACGATGTAGGTTTGATCGAGGTTCGTATAAACCGTGTAAGTCACCGGGCGATTGAGTTCGACTTCAGCCGTCGTTATTTCCGCCGAGAGCGTACTGAGCGCGCCGGACTTTTTGGCAACTTGGCGATTCCGCCAATCATAGGCATATTTTGTCACCCGCTGATCGCTGGGATTGGAAACAAAATTCGGATAGACGGTCTGTTTGGTCCGATTGCCGTCGGCTTTGTCGCTGTTGTTGTCATATTCATTCTCGGTCAACTTGATCATCGCTCCCGCGTTTGCGGGAGACCAACCCCCCGTCACGGTGTCGCTCGTCCCGATCCAGGCGCTGACGACCCGACCCGGACCGTCATACCAGGTGCGGCTGATCGTCCCCTCCGCATCCAAGACGCGATTTTGGCGGCCCCGGTGATCGTAAGCATACTCGATGCGATAGAAATTTTGCTTGTTGTTGCTGGTTCCCGTAAGTTCCCAGGCAGACGATGCGTAGGTTGCGCCGGTGAAGCTGTGATAGCTATCCGTTCTGATCAATTGCCCCCCGGCATTCACTAATTGACGCGTCAAGGTTTCTAGCTTGGTCCCCGGATTCGAGGCTTGCGCATAAGTTTCAGCACCGGTCGGGACGCCGCCGCTGACAGGCACGCTACCGGAGGTAATCGAATAGGTGAGCACTTCGGTAAAGCTGCCGTAACGATTTTCCGGCGATCCGTTCACCAAGACTGAATATAAGACGCCGCGTTGTTCACGAACGACCGAGACTGGACCGGTCGGGAGATTCGTCGTGGAATCCCAACCGGCGTAAGTGCGTACTTCGTAGCTCGCATCTTTGTAAACGGTGTAGGTGACGTTCCCCTTGGGATCGGTGGTTTTTGTCGTCCGGCCCAGATCATCGACTACAAAAGTTATGGTGAGATGCAGTCCACCCGTACTAGGCGTTACCCAATCAGTACCCGCGGGTTTATTCGAGAACGTACTTGTATAGTTCAAACCGGTATTGACATCGCGGATAATTTTTGTGACCGCGCCCGTTTTGTTGTCGTACTCGGTGTAAGTCATAAAGCCGGCGGCGTCCTTTTGCCAGATCGGACGACCGTTTGTATCGAAGACGGTGATATCCTGCTCGGTCACTCCGGAGCCGTTTTGGCTGGTCTCCACCAACGGACGCGTTACGGTGATTTGCTTAATCTGATTGGTCACTGAGCCTAAGCCGTTGACGTGGTACTCGTAAGCATAAGTCGTCGTGTGATTGTAGGTGGCGATGTCATCGCGATAGACCGACGATTCCGCCAGCGGGAAAGTTGACTGCCGCGCGAGATACTTGTTTTGAGTCTGCTTGACGGGCGTCCCGTTTTCTCCCCGCTTCAGGAAAGTTTCATGCAAGTAACCTTTAGCGCCGCCAACGGTGGTGTCTGTGGCGGTAGTGGACGCGTAATAAGAGTAGGTACTGACCAAGCCGACATTGTCTTGGAAAAAGTCGGCGCCCGACGCGGGGTGAATCAAATCCGCATAAGCTACAGCTTCGCTGTAGCCCGTCAAAGCGGACGCTTCGGCTTTGAGAATCACACGGCCATCCGTGTTGTATTGATAGAAGGTTTCCCAAGTTTTTTGATTTGCGCCGGGGTTTTCCACGAAGACTTTGAGGATCGTTTGCCCGGCGTAGTTGGTGTAGTAGATGTTTTTATTGCCGTCGGGGAGCGACTCTTCCGTCTTGTACTTCCAGACATTGTAGGCTTCTGTTTGATTGGTGGTATTTGTTGAATATGTATAGCCAAACGTTCCCAGACCGCTCCCTGAGCAAACGGAGCAACTCAAGCCTTGTTGTATTAACTGAGTCACTCGCCGTGTTGTTGAGCCGTCGTATTGGTAATATTGGTCGGCATAGACGGACAAGGCGGCGTCGGTAACCCCAACCGCATTTAAATTGGTTCCTAAAGCTAACACGGCCCGCGCGTAGGATTGCGGGGTGAGGATCATTTTGAGAGCGCCGTCATAGTAGGTTGACCCCGATCCCGCGTAGTAACGGTAGTAGGTAGTATCGAGGGCAGCGCCGCTGCTATCCTTCACGGTCACTGTCTTGAGCGTATTTACGACGGTGCCGGACGTGCCGTCGTAATATTCGTAATCAACGGTGCGAACAGTAATGAGGCTATTATTGGTAGGACCTCGCATAAAATCTATCTTATCGACCAAGCCAAAGTTTACGTCCGTGGCGTTCGTGATGTAGGTATAGTCCCATTTCTCTAGTTGCGTACCCACTTGGGTTCGGGAGACGTAGTCTAGCTGGCCGGAGGCGTAAGTGTAGTCGATCGTGTTGCCGAAGGCATCGCTGAAGGACTTAATTTTCCCTTTGCTGAGCGAATCGGTGGAGTCGTAGAATTTGAACGTGCGTCCCCCCGCATCGGCAAAGACGTATTCCTGATTCGCGCTGCTATAAGTCAGGCTATTTTGGCTGTAATATTTGGGAGAATACGTTGAACCAGAAGCATTATTGAAAAACAGCACGCCGCTGCCGAACGAGACATTGACTATCGAGCCGGAGGAAAGTTCATCAATGCTCGGCTGATAAGGATTAGACATCCCCTTGCCGAAAATTCCCGTTGCATTGGAGGTGTTGGTCCAGCTCAACGCGGCTCCAAACCCCGTGCCGAAGCCGTCGGAACCGGAAAAATCGGAGACGACCTGGGTTTTGCCCCCCGCGACTTGGATGCCGCTGGCACCGTAGCCGCCGGGGTTTTGCGACGTTCCCGCTGAATCAGCCGTTACGTTGAAGCCCGGTCCGCAAGTGGGACAATCCTCGGCCAGTGCTCCACCATAAGCGACGGCATTAAGCAAATCCCGCGATTCCAGACTTTCGATTTTGATGATTCGGGAGAGTTCCCGACGAGTCGCAGTTCTCCTACCGGAACCGCGACGCGGCGGCTTTCCGGCGGCGGCGGAAGCGACGCGTTCCCAAAATGCTTGAAAAGGACGCATGGCAAAGTTCCCTTCGTGAAGAAAACAACACCTTGCCGCAATGTAGCAATGGATTTTTCAAGAAGCAAGAGAATTTTTGGAGGCGGGCGGATTTTTTTTCAGCGACGCCGGCGCGTGCGGCGCGTTGCAGGCGAATCCGCATTCAAGATTTTTTAACTTGCATAATGCGAATATAATTCTAGGCGCAGGACCGCGCGTCAAGACCAGATAATTGGGCCGGAAATGACGCGATTTTTTGCTCGATTCGACTCGTTATTTTGTCGGTTTTTCGCGTTTTTTGAGCGATTTTTCGGGGTCGCTTTCAGGTGGAAAGCGCGCTTTTGGGCGGAATAGGGCGATTATGGGTTACGCAAGACGCGCGAAAACGCGTCGTTACGCGCGTTTCGCGCTGCGTGAATCGCAGCTCGCGGCGGATTTCCACAGTGGGCTGACGCTGCGCGTACCGAATTCATTGGCCAGATGCCCGTGGCACGCTTCGCCGCTAACCCTTATTGTAGCGGAAGCCGCCGTACTTCCGAGTTTCGCTTGCAATTTCGAGCGCCGTTTCGGAACTGGGGCGAGTTCCGCTACGGGAAAATCACGGCGTAGCGTGCTTCCCGCAGCTTGCTCTCGATGTTGAATATCCTGCGACGGAACCCAGTCGCTTCCAGTTTATCACTTTAGCGCCCTCGAGGATTCCCCATGAGCCGCCGCGGACAAATCGAAGAACTTCTGCTGGCTGAGCCGCGCGACCTGTTTTTGCGCTATGCGCTGGCGATGGAATTGGACAAAGCGGGCGAACACGAGGCCGGTTTGGCGCTCTTGGCGGAGCTGCAAGGCGAGTCTCCGCCGTATGTGCCCGCTTTTTTTATGGCCGGCCAGCAGCTCGCCCGGCTAGAGCGATATTCGGCCGCGCGGGCCGTTTTACGCGAGGGAATCGCTGCGGCCGATCAAGTTGGGAATAGCCACGCGGCCGGGGAAATGCGAGAGTTTTTGACCGGTTTGGGAAGTCAAAGCGAACAATAGAACCGGTTTTTCGGATCGCGCAACCAGTGATGAATGGTGCGCGGCCGGACAAATGCGGTAAATCGGTTGAGAAACTTTGTTGAGCGAATTTGAGTTTCGTGCTACAAGGGAGATAGGAACAGAGGCGAACGCGTCGGAACCGCGTGGGAAAATCTCTCCTTTTCTCCCCTCGCCTGTATGCAACAGAGAACGTTGGTAAAAACTGGTTCGGCGATCCCGCGCAACCCAGGTTTCACGATTGTGGAACTCCTGGTCGTGATCGGCATTATCGGTCTGTTGATCTCGCTGCTCATGCCCAGCGTGCAATCCGCGCGCGAAGCGGGCCGGCGGATGAGTTGCCAAAACAATATCCGGCAACTCGGACTGGCGATTCAAAATTATGAAAGCTCAAAACAAAGCCTGCCCCCCAGCGGTTTGGTCGCGCAGGCGGGGATTGCGGGCGATTATTTTAATCCCGCTTATCATTTCAACGGCCGGACCGGCCCGATGCAAAGCTGGATCGTGTTAGTTCTGCCGTACCTCGAAGAGGCTAATCTCAAGAAGCTGATCGATCAGAATCGTTCGATCTTGCAGCAACCGGGCGATCCGCAAGCGACAATTCTCCCCACTTTACTCTGCCCCAGCGATCCGGCGAACAGGTCGATCTTTCAGCACGCGACTTATACGAAAGGCAAACCGTTTGCTAAGGGAAATTACGCCGCTTATGTCAGCCCGGTCCATGTCGAGTTTCAGGCAAATGAGCCGGGGGCGTTGGTGGCCAACCGCAAGCATCGTTCAGGTCGCTTCCCCGACGGCACTGGGAAGACCATGTTCTTGGCTGAAGTTCGTACCCGCGATAATTCCCTCGATCAGCGCGGGGCCTGGGCTCTTCCTTGGCCGGGAAGTTCGCTCCTGGCGTTTGATATGCACAGCGATACCAGTTATTCAGTGGACTACGTCGGCAAACGCGATATTGGAATGGCGACGAAAATTTATCATGTAAACATCTTTAGCCGGGGCCAAACCCAACCTCCCAACAACGCAGGCCCTAATATGGATATGCTTTACGATTGTCCCGATCCGGCAGAAGCGCAACTTTCCGGGATGCCTTGCGCGAAATATTCTGAAGACGCGGGCAATCCGAATCACTTTCAATCGGCCGCGCCGCGGAGTATGCATCCTGGCGGCGTCTTTATCACTTTTGGCGACGCTTCGGTGCATTATCTTTTAGATGAGGTCAATGAGGATTTGATGGCGTATTTGATCTCGATTAACGACAGTCAAACCTTGGATATGACTGGCGGCGTTAGATAAAGATAATTACGATAATCGTATTCATGCAGCGTCGCACTACTAAGCCGTTCCTTGACCTTAATGTCGTCGTTGCCGATCTCAAAAATTGCGATAATCTCTTCAGAGGATCGCGGCTAACCGGTTAATAATGCTGGAACTTCGCAATTACAAGGGTTTATGACCGCTCCCCGCGTTCACTCCAGAGAATCGTCACAGCTCGCGAGCTTGAGCGGGGCGTTAATCTTCTTCTTGATCGGCTTTGGCTTGATCTGTTCCTCGTATTTGTGGGCACTGGTCGTGCCGCGGGAATGGCGTTGGACCGATGAACAAGCGAAGCGGCATAGTGATAACTCGGCCGAATACCATCGCGCCGCGATTGAAGCGGGGAATGCCAAGCAAAGAAAAGCTCCCCAGGCAGCGGAACTGGAAAATAAACGCCGTTTTTGGGAACAGAAATATCAACAATCCCAAGCCGCTTTGGAGGCGGTGAAAGCGAACGATCAGACGCTGCAAAAAGTCTGTTTCTGGAGCGGCATCTTGTTGGTCGCGGCCGGCCTGGCTTTGCTGCTCAAATTGCAGTTCGCAGAGTAGCTTTCGTGGATTGATGAATACGAAAATGAAAGCGATTTATTTTTTCTGTCCCACGCCGCAGGCTCCGGCGATCGCGCAACCTGTCGCGCAGCTTTGGCAATTTCCCTGTCCGGCGGCCGCTTCGGTCCCGCAGCCTGGTCCGCAGCCATGTTCCAGCGTTTCGCCAAAGCGCGAGATTTGGGCCTGGGCGTCGTAAGCGGCGGCCAACTCGGCGGTCATGGCTTCGATTTCCGGCGGCACATCGCCGAGAAAATGAAAATAGAGCGCCCCGCCGTCGAAGAGATGCTCCACATCGAGCAGCGTCGCCGCCGAGCCTTGATCGCGCAGCAATTCCTCGCAGGCGACCAGCGCCGCGTGCTTCTTTTGTTCCAGCCGCGCGGCCAGCAGTTGATCTTCGATCGTCATTCCGCGGAGGATTGACCCGTCGGATTGGCCCCGCTCGTCCGGTTGCATTTCGCCGGCGTGCGACAACACCTCGCCCGTTTCCAACCCCCGCCGCGTCCGCACAATCACCCGCGCTCCGCGTGGGTAACTGACCGCGTCCACCGCGGTAAAGCGGCCGACGTGACCTAAATTACCGACACGGACATAATGGTGGCGCGACATTGATACATTTTAGCAGATCGCACGCTGATTTGAATACTGGCTTGATGCCGTAAAAGACGACTCCTCATGGGAATTGCCCTTGTTCCGACAGTTTCAAAAGCGATACTGATACGGTCGCTTTCACCCGCTTGCAGGAACAAACCGGTCATGCCGCAGACAACTTTTGATACTGAATCCACCGTCACCACTCATTGGCACGATCTGGCCGCGCGCGTGTTAGACGGCGAGCAAACGAGTGCCGGCGAGGCGCTGGCGATCCTCAACTCTCCCGACGACGACTTACCCGACTTGATCGCGGCCGCGTATCGTTTGCGGCGGCGTTATTTTGGCCAGACCGTACAGCTCTACTTTTTGATGAACGCCAAAAGCGGCCTCTGCGCCGAGGATTGCGGCTATTGTTCGCAATCCAAGGTGAGCGACGCCGAAATTCCGACCTATAACTTCTTAAGCGCCCCAAAACTGCTCGCGGGCGCCCGCCTCGCCGCCGAGCAAAAGGCGAAGACCTATTGCATCGTCATTAGCGGCCGCGCTCCCACCGAACGCGAAATGAACATGGTCACCGGGATTATCCCGCAAATCAAGGCGCAATACGGCTTAAACATCTGCGCCTGTCTCGGCTTGCTCACGGCAGAACAGGCCGTGCGGCTTAAGGAATGCGGCGTCGATAAGGTCAACCACAATTTGAACACCAGCGAACGCTTCTATCCCGAGATATGCAGCACTCACACCTACGCCGACCGGTTGGAGACGCTCAACAATGTGCGCGCCGCGGGGATGCAAATCTGCGCCGGCGGCATCATCGGCATGGGCGAGACGCATGATGACCTCGTGCAGATGGCGCTGGAACTCCGCGCGCTGAAGGCCGAATCGATCCCGCTAAACTTCCTCAATCCAGTGGACGGCACGCCATTGGCCGGCAAGCGCGAAATCTCGACCCGCGATTGCCTCCGCGCCCTCTGCATGATGCGGTTCGTTAACCCGGCCAGCGAATTACGGATCGCGGGGGGACGCGAGCTGCATCTTGGTTCGTTGCAAGCGATGGGGTTGTATGTGGCCAACTCGCTCTTCATTGGCGATTATCTCACTACCAAAGGGCAAGCGGCCGAGGACGATTATCGCATGATCCGCGAGTTGGGCTTTACCGTGACTGTCGCGGACGATGTGCCAGTCGAATTGCCCGAACCGCGCGACCGCGCGAAGGAAAAATTCGGCGTGGTCGAACAACCGGCGCAAGGGGTGTTGCAGAGTCCTTGCGGGGAGTAGAAATGTCCAAGCTCAACGACTTCACTCTCGAAGTGCTCCACGCCCAGCGCCTTGTACCGCGCGTCACTGCCCGCAACATGTTCGGAGGCGCGGGGATCTGTTGCGACGGCGTCTTTTTCCGGGCTCACGGCGAACGAGCGATTTTATCTCCGCGTGGACGATTCCACCCGCTCGCAATACGAAGTTGCCGGGATGAGTTATTTTCAGCCCTGGCCCGACAAGCCCGCGCATGTGATGCGGACCTATTACGAAGTCCCGGCCCACATCCAACGCCGCCCCGAGGAGCTTTGCCAATGGGCCGGCGAAGCACTCGACAACGCCCGCCGCCACAAAAAGCCGCAGCGAAAGAAATCGCTCCGAAAAAAATCTCAGCCTAAACCGGCAAATACCAACGTGAGCAGTAAAAAACTAGTTCCAACTAAGTCAAATAAATTAACCGATTCAGGCCTAAAAACGGCTCAATCCCTCGTCCAGAAACTGCCCGTGCGTCCCGCTCAAAAAAAGAGCGGTAGCCGTTAATCCGCCGCTCTGCAAGAATCAGGGCTTGCCCTGTCCAACTTTACGGAGAAAGTGTATGTCGTTTGACTTTCGTCGCGTTTGCCGGTCGCTGTTTGCCGGGTTGATGTTGATTGGTCCTGTTGGCTGCAATGAGCCTGTCGCCGCAAACAAGCCCGCTGCCCCCCCTGCCCCGTCACCGAGCGCCGTTTCGACTCCTACAGCAGTGCCTGTCGCAGTCAATAACACGGCCGAAACCCCATCAACAACACCTCCCAAAGAGACTTTACCTACTCCCTCGCAATCGTCAGCTACAACATCGCCTGCGACGCAAGCGACTGTGAATCTTCAAACGACGGCGCAATCAACCGCGCCCGCAGCCAACTCTCCCACTGCAACTACCCCCACCGCGAGCGCCGCGCCCATGAAATTTCCCGCCCCCACCCCGATCGGGGAAGAAACCGGCCTCATCCCCCGCGCATTGCTCTTTGGCAATCCCGATAAAGCGGCCGCGCGGATGAGTCACGACGGCAAGCAGCTCAGCTTTCTCGCTCCGGTCAACAACGTGCTCAACATTTGGGTCGGGCCGATTGACGATCCGAACGCCGCCAAGCCGGTCACCAATGACCAAAAGCGCGGCATCCGTTCATACTTTTGGGCCTACACCAATGAACACATCCTCTACACCCAAGACGCCGACGGCAACGAGGATTGGAACGTCTATCTGGTCGATCTGAAAAACGGCCAAACCGAAAACCTCACCCCGCTCAAAAAAGTCCGCGCCGAGATCGAAGCGGTCAGCCACAAATTTCCCAATGAAATCCTGATCGGGCTGAATGAACGCGATGAACAATATCACGACATCTATCGCCTCAATATCCTCACCAAGGAAAAAACCTTGATAATGCAGAATCCCGACTTCGCGGGCTTTGTGATCGACGAGGATTACAAAATTCGCTTCGCCAGCAAAATGACCGACGATGGCGGCGGCCTCCTGCTGGAACCAGACGGCAAAGGAGGCTGGAAAAATTATCTGAAAATCAGCATGGAAGACACCATGACCACCTCTCCCCTCGGCTTCGACAAGACGGGCGAGATCCTCTATTTCATCGACAGTCGCGGCCGCGATACGGGCGCGCTGAAGGCGATTGACCTTAAAAATGGCACGGAAAAACTGATCGCCGAAGACGCGCGTTGCGACACGGGGGGCATCCTCTCGCATCCCACCGAGAACACGATCCAAGCCGTGTCGTTCACCTTTGACCGTACGATCTGGAAGTTCTTCGATCCGGCGGTCGAAACCGATTTTGCCACGTTGAAAAAGGTGGCCGACGGCGAGATCACCATTGCCAGCCGCACGCTCGATGATAGCAAGTGGATCGTGGCGTTCCTCATGGACAACGGCCCGGTCCGCTATTACTTGTACGACCGCGCGGCCAAAGAGGCCAAGTTTCTCTTTACCAATCGCAAAGCGCTCGAAGGTTTGCCGCTGCGGCCGATGCAATCGCTCGTGATCAAAGCCCGCGACGGCCTCAACCTCGTCAGTTATCTCACACTGCCGCCGGGAAGTGACGACGACAACGACGGCATCCCCGACAAGCCGCTTCCGCTGGTTCTCAATGTGCACGGCGGACCTTGGGCTCGCGACGGTTGGGGCTTTGACCCCGAGCATCAACTCTTCGCGAATCGCGGATATGCCGTGTTGAGCGTCAATTTTCGCGGCTCAACCGGCTTTGGCAAAGGTTTTGGCAACGCCGGCAACAAAGAGTGGGCGGGAAAGATGCACGACGATCTGCTCGACGCGGTAAACTGGGCGGTCGAAAAGAAGATCGCCGCGAAGGACAAAATCGCGATTCTCGGCGGCAGTTACGGCGGCTATGCCACGCTGGTCGGGCTGACCTTTACGCCCGACACGTTCGCCTGCGGCGTCGATATCGTCGGGCCGTCGAACATTGTCACGCTACTGAAAACGATCCCGCCATATTGGGCCTCTGGCTTGCAGATGTTTAAGGACCGCGTGGGGGACCACACGACCGACGACGGGAAAAAATTCCTCGAAACACGCTCGCCGTTGAACTTCGTCACCAAGATCAAAAAGCCTCTTCTCATCGCTCAAGGAGCTAACGACCCGCGGGTGAAGCAGAGCGAGGCGGATCAGATCGTCAAGGCAATGAGCGAGAAGAAAATTCCGGTGACGTATGTCCTCTTCCCCGACGAAGGTCACGGCTTCGCGCGACCGAACAACAGCCTGGCTTTCAACGCGGTGACGGAAGCGTTTTTAGCGGTCCACTTGGGGGGGCGTTATGAGGCGATTGGCGACGCGTTCGCCGGTTCGACGATCACCGTCCCGGCCGGCGCGGCTGATGTGCCGGGCTTGGTGGAGAAGTTGGATACGGTAGCAAAACCGGTACCCCAACCAGAACCGGAACCGACGAAGTAGTAGTGCCGCCACGCAACGCTATTGTTTCCGCCCCTGTGCCACGCGCGCCAATTGCGCCGTGTCCTTCAGCGTCGGTTCCGCCGCGAACGAGCTCTCTTGGCTGAGCAGCTCCCGCACCGCCGCATCAATCATCGGGCTGATTTCGCAAAGAAACCACCCGCCGGGGAGGAGCTGCGCAGCGGCTTGGGGGATGAGCCGAGCAATCAGTTCGGTGCCGGTCGGGCCGCCGACCAACGCGGTTCGCGGTTCAAAGTCGCGGACCGTTTTATCGAGTTGCGCAAACTCCGCCTCGCTCACATAAGGCGGATTGCTTACGACCAAATCCCATTGCGGTTTGGTGGTGAAGCCCTCAATCAGATCACCTTGGATGAACTCGATCCGATCGGACACCTTGTGCGAAGCGGCGTTTTGCTTGGCGATTCGTAACGCTGCAGTACTGTTATCTACCGCGGTGATTCGCGTTGTCGGGGCGTGTTTGGCTATGGTCACCGCGATCGCGCCGCTGCCGGTCCCGACATCGACGATCTGCGCCGGCGGCGCGTCGGATCCCAGCCGCGCGGCTCGCTCTTTGAGCAAATCGAGCGCACGGACGACCAGAAACTCGGTCTCGGGCCGGGGGATCAAGACGTCCGGACTCACGGAGAACTTGAGCGAGTAAAACTCCCGCTGCCCGACCAGATAAGCGACCGGCGTCCCCTCAGCCCGCTGTTTGACCAGATCGCGAAACTGCGTGCGAAGGTCATCGGCCGCGACTTCTTCATAAGCCGTGTAGAGGGCGATGCGGGGGCATTTGCGGCAATGGGCCAGCAACACTTCGGCATCGAGCCGCGGCGAGTCGGACCCTTGCTTCTTCAAATAATCGGTCGTCCACTGCAACAACCGACCAATGGTCCAGTCTTCGGACATACAACCACATGGGGCAAACGGCTTTGATGCAATTCAGAATGCAGAATGCAAAATAAAATGTAGGATAATGCAAATCGAAACAATGAGGCAATCAGGATTCGTACCATAACCCATTAATTTGCAGGCATCAATTCTGCATTCTGCATTCATCATTCTGAATTTCTCTCTTACTCTGCCACGCCCATGCTCGCGCGTTGTTCCTGCCGGGCATAGTCGAGCAGCGCGTCGGTCACCGGTTGCAGATTGCCGGCGATGATAGAATCGAGCTTGTACAACGACAAATTGATCCGGTGGTCGGTGACGCGATTATCGGGAAAGTTGTAAGTCCGGATTCGTTCGCTCCGGTCGCCGCTGCCGATCAATGTTTTGCGTTCGGCAGCGCGCTTGGCGTTCTCTTCGGCCCGCTTATGTTCATAAAGCTTCGTCTTGAGGACGCGGAGCGCCTTGGCCAGGTTTTTGTGCTGGCTCTTTTCGTCTTGGCACTGTACGACAATCCCGCTTTCAAAATGGGTGAGCCGCACGGCCGATTCGGTTTTGTTGACGTGCTGTCCGCCGGGACCGCTGGCGCAGAATTTGTCGAGACGGTAATCGACCGGCTTCAA
>Ga0163144_10021446_pt1 | contig 12846 bp, 13 predicted proteins | sample OliLak19BULKMAT1_FD_123175 | JGI IMG/M metagenome (GOLD analysis project Ga0163144, IMG submission 123175) | Freshwater microbial mat bacterial communities from Lake Vanda, McMurdo Dry Valleys, Antarctica - Oligotrophic Lake LV.19.BULKMAT1 | ecosystem: Environmental > Aquatic > Freshwater >...
CTGGCGTTTCGGTCGCATCGGACTCCGTCACTCGGATACGAACCGGCCTGGATCGACCCGTCCTGGCATACGTAAAAGTCTGTTTCTTGAGGTGACACCGGTGCGCGCGACCGCGTCCGGGTCGCGCTGGCCTTGCCGAAGGTCGAAGGCAAGTGGCGAATGTGGTATTTTGTACACAACGTGGTCATTGCAGGACATATTGGGCACGTCCACGACCATCAGCGTTCGTATCGACTCCGACATGAAGGACCGCTTGGAGCGTCTCGCCAATGCGACCCAGCGCAGCAAGTCATTCCTTGCCGCTGAGGCCATCCGGCACTTCGTCGATATCAACGAATGGCAGATCAGCGAGGTTTACGCCGCTCTCACGGAAGCAAACGCCGACGACTTCGCAACCGACAAGGACGTCGCAGCGCTCACGCGCAAGTGGAGACGCAAGTAGATGCGCATCCGATGGCTGCGCCAGGCGCTGCGCAACCTTGACGAGGAGGCCACTTTCATCAGCGCGGATGATCCGGTCGCGGCGCAGATCGTCGTTGCGCGCGTCTTGGCCGCCGTCGCCCGCCTCGCCAAAAAGCCTGCCATGGGTCGGCCCGGCCGGGTACCTGGCACGCGGGGACTCGTCGTGCTACGAACGCGCTACGTGGTTCCCTGTCGGGTCCGTGGCGATACGGTTGAGGTGCTGCGGGTATTCCACGTCTCGCGGCGCCTTCCGGAACGCTGGCAACAGGCTGAACCATCGCGGCATGCCTGAACCTGCGGCCGCCGGACAGGCTCGCGCGCCGGGAGGGGAACGATCATCGCCAATCGGCATGGTGGTACGCCCACGCGGTACTTCCGGAGATGATGCGATCGCCGGCATGCTTTCGGCCATCCGCGAACTCATGCACCCGCGCTGCCCCGAAGCTCCGCGGCATCGGATTCACCGCCGACCTTGGCGACAAGGGCTGAGCGGGGATTTCGGCAACCGCCGCCGGATCAGCGGGAGCGCGTTCGGTAGGCAATGCAGGATAGCCACAGAGCTACCCCTGTGGCTCATTGGGTCACAACTCCAAGCCGACGGCCGTTCGATCTCGCGTGCCCGGCGCCCCGCCCTCAGCAGCGACGCGATCGGAATCCGTACGTTCGGCTTCAAGATGTTTAAGTCCTCGTCCCGTTCTCGCAAAAGAAGGGCTCAGCGTAGCGTCCTGTCGCAGCTCAGCCGGGAGCCAACCGGCGCGCCGCTTACAAACTCAAGGGTGGGGGATTTTCAGGTGGCCACAGGTGGAGGAGTTTGGGTGGCCGCCGGGGTCCGTAGAGCTGCTTCGTATCAGCCTAGCGGCATCCGGCCAGCGGATCAGGGTCGCAGCCGCTCCGCACGGCATTCGGGCACGCGCTTGGCGCGGCAGCGTGCTAACCGGAAGGCGCGGCGGGCGGCGCTGCGGGTGCGGGCAGCTGCGGGAATCCCGCGGCGCCAAGTTCCGCCCAGGCTTCGGCGAGGGTCGCCGGCAGCACTTTCATCCTGGGTGCTTCATCGTCGATCAGTCGCCGCACGATCGGCGGCAGCGCCTCGGGCCCAGCCACCGGCCGCCAGGACAGGTGCAGAAGATGACGGCCGCCGGGTGGCAGGAAGCCCCAGTTTTCGGCGACCTTGGTCATCACCGCGCGGATCCGCGGTGCCGCCCCCCGCGGCCGAGGTTCGTAGACAATCTCGGTCAGTTCGATCGGCTTCTGCTGCGGATCCGGCGGCGAGAGCACGCGACGGAAGATCCAGCTTCCTTCTTCTCGGGTCACCGAGAGTTGTTCCGGCAGCGTGACGTCGCGGGTGTTGCCGCGCACGCCCGAGAGCGCGGTGCTGCTGACGCGATCGCCTCGCAGGCGATGGCGCACGATGCTCAGCGGCGGCGCCGGCATGGTGCGCGCACGCACGTCGGGATAGTAGGCGAGTACCTCGCCCGTGCCGGGGGCGCGGTACAGCAGGAACGCGCGGCGCACGACATACCAGGTATCCGGTTCCGCGGCGGCACCGCGGAAGCTGCGCGCAATCTGGTAGCCGTCGAGCGTCGCCAGGATCCGCCCGCCCGGTGCGTCGTAGACCGTGCCACGGTAGGCAGAGATGCGCGGCGCATCGACGCCGCCGCTGGCCGCGGCGAACGCGGCGAGCGCCGCGGCGTCGAAGCCGCCGTCCTCGCTGCGCACGGGCGCGGCGGCGGCGAACAGCGCCGACGCCAGCCAGGCCGATGCCAGCCAGGCCGGCACCCGCGGGGACCGCCGGGCGCGCGGTGATCGCTGGCCGCGAACCGTCCCGGCGACGCTCGGCGCAGGGTGCGAGCTTCCCATCCGCGACTCAGCCGACCGTTTCGGCGAGCGCCGCGATCTCGCCCGCCCCGGCCGCCACCGATGCCGTGACGTCGGTGAACTGCAGCGCCGCGAAACGCGCATACAGCGGGTTGCTCTTGATCAGCTGCTCGTGGCGGCCGGTCGCGATGATGCGGCCGTGATCCATCACGATGATGCGGTCCGCCTTCAGCACCGTGGCGAGGCGGTGCGCGATGATGATCGTGGTGCGCGTGGACATCAGCGTCTCGAGCGCGCTCTGCACCGCGCGCTCGCTCTCGGCGTCGAGCGAGCTGGTGGCTTCGTCGAGCAGCAGGATCGGCGGGTTCCTCAGGATCGCGCGGGCGATCGCGACGCGCTGGCGCTGGCCGCCGGAGAGCCGCGCGCCGCGCTCGCCGAGGAAGGTGTCGTAGCCCTCGGGCAGGCGGCGGATGAAGTCGTCGGCAGCCGCGGCGCGCGCGGCATCCTCGATCTCGGCGTCCGAGGCGCCGGGCCGGCCGTAGCGGATATTCTCGCGCGCGGTGGCGCCGAACAGCACCGTCTCCTGCGGCACCAGGCCGATGCGGCGGCGAACGTCTTCGGGCGCGGCGCGCGCGATGTCGACGCCGTCGATCAGGACGCGGCCGCTCTCCGGGTCGTAGAAGCGCAGCAGCAGCTGGAAGGTGGTGCTCTTGCCGGCGCCCGAGGGGCCGACGAAGGCAACCGTCTCGCCGGGCTCGATCGTCAGCGAGAAATCGTCGAGCGCGGCGGCGTCGGGCCGCGAAGGATAGCGGAAGCACACGCGGTCGAACTGGATGCGCCCCGCGGGCTCGCCGGTGCGCAGCGGCGGCAGCGGCACGGGCGAGGGCGGCGCGACGATCGCGGGCTCCGCCTGCTGCAGCTCGACCAGGCGCTCCATCGCGCCCGCGGCGCGCTGCACCTCGGACCACATCTCGCTGAGCGAAGCGGCTGCGGTGCCGGCATAGACCGCGAGCAGCAGGAACTGGCCGAGCTCGCCGCCGGTCATCTGGCCCGACAGCACCTGGTGTGCACCGAACCACAGCACCAGCGTGATCGCGCCGAACACCAGCACGGTGGCGATCGCGGTGAGCCAGGCGCGCACGCGCGTGCGCGTGACCGCGACCTGGAACGAGGCCTCGACCGCATCGTCGTAGCGCTTGCTGTGCAGGTCCTCGAGCGTGAAGGCCTGCACGGTCTGGATCGCGTTCAGCGTCTCGCCGGCGAGCCCGCTGGTGTCGGCGATCTTGTCCTGCGAGGTGCGCGAGAGCTTGCGCAGCCGGCGCCCCAGCGTGATCAGCGGCACGATCACCAGCGGCATCGCGATCAGGATCAGCCCGAGCAGCTTCAGGTTGGTGAAGGCCAGCAGCACCAGCGCACCGACCAGGTTGATCGAGGAGCGCAGCGCGATCGAGAGGCCGGAGCCGGCGATCGACTGCACCAGGGTGGTGTCGGTGGTGAGCCGCGACAACACCTCGCCGGTGCGCGTGACCTCGAAGAACTGCGGATCCATCCGCACCACTTTCCGGTACACGGCCTCGCGGATGTCGGCGACCACGCGTTCGCCGAGCCAGGTGACGATGTAGAAACGCAGCGCGGCGAACGCGCCGAACAGCACCGCGACGCCGAGGAAGGCGATGAAATAGCCGTTGATCGTCGCCGCACTGCCGACCGCCATGCCCTTGTCGATCAGGCCCTTCAGCGCGATCGGCAGCGCCAGCATCGCTCCCGAGGCGAGCAGCAGCGCCACCATCGCCGCGAACAGCACCCGCCGGTAGGGCAGGAGGTAGGGCCAGAGTGCGGCGAGCGGCCGGACGGAGCGTGCCTTGGGTCGGTCGGACAGCGAGGGATCGGACATTCGGTGACGTGAATCACAGCGCGGAAAAACGGGCCTGACAGGCGCGCCGGAGCGGCCTAGTTTACCTGCTGGATCGCTCCGTCCGCAGTTTATCGCCGCGCCGCGCACCGCCTCATGGAACAGGACATTCCCGAAGACACCCTGACCGTGCGCGGCAACCTGCGGGTGCTGCTCTCGGGGCTGAGCTTCTTCGACGGCCTTGCGGACCAGACGATCGCCGCGATCGCGTCTGAATGTGAATGGTTGTCGTTGCCGGGCGGTGCGACGCTGTTCGAGGCCGGCGAGCCTTCCGAGGCGATGTACCTGCTGCTGTCGGGCTGCCTCGGGTCCTACGCGCCGCCCCACGGTGCGGACCGGCGCCGGTTCCTCGGCCGCGTGATCGCCGGGGACTCGGTCGGGGAGATGGGCCTCGTCTCCGGGCGGCCGCGCATGGCGACCGTGGTCGCGTTGCGCGACAGCGAGCTAGTGCGGTTGTCGCGCGAGTCCTTCGACCAGGTGTTCCGCCGCCACCCCGAGGCGATGCTGCGGATCGCGCAGCTGACCGTCTCGCGGCTCGAGGACTCGTCCCGGCCTGCGCCGCGCGGACGGGCGCCCGGTCCGCGCACGTTCGCGCTACTGCCGCAGGCCCTCGACGTCGACGTGGCGCGCTTCGCGATGGCGCTGGTCGAGGCGCTGCAGCCGATGGGCAGCGTCGAGCTGGTCTGGAGCGTGCGCGGCGCGGACCACACCAGCCACTGGTTCCACAAGGTCGAATCGTCCAACGACTACGTGATCTACGTGGCCGATTACCAGCCGACCAGCTGGACCAGGCTCTGCCTGCGCCAGGCGGATTCGCTGCTGCTGCTGGCGCGCGCCGAGTCTACCGCCTGCCCCTGGCCGTCGCTCGCGGCGGCGCGCGACCTGCAGCTCGCCACCCAGCGCGCCGAGATGGTGCTGCTGCACGAGGGCCCTCTGTTGAGAGGCGCGGCCAGGCGCTGGCTCGAGGTGCAGCCGGGCGTGCCGCATCATCACGTGCGCAGCGACGCCGACGTGCCGCGCGTCGCGCGACTGCTGACCGGCACGGCCGTGGGCCTCGTGCTCTCCGGCGGCGGTGCGCGCGGCTTCGCGCATCTCGGCGTCATCAGCGCATTGCGCGAACAGGGCGTACCGATCGACATGATCGGCGGCACCAGCATCGGCGCGATCATGGGCGCGGCGGCCGCGCATGGCTGGCCCGACGAGCAGATGCTCGACGTGTTCCGCCGCACCTTCGTCGACAGCAACCCGCTCGGCGACTATACGCTGCCGCTGGTGTCGCTGGTCGCCGGACGGCGGGTGACTTCGCGGCTGCGGCGCGAGTTCGGCGACGTCGCGATCGAGGACCTGCCGCTGCCGTTCTACTGTGTCTCGACCAACCTCACTTCCGGCAATGCGGCCGTGCACCGCAGCGGCGAGCTGTGGCGCTGGCTGCGTGCCTCGGTGGCGATCCCGGGCGTGCTGCCGCCGGTGATGCACAATGGCGAAGTGTTCGTCGATGGCGCAACGATCAACAACCTGCCCGTCGACGTGATGCGCGAGGCCGGGCGCGGTGTCGTGATCGGCGTCGACGTCGGTGCGGACCGCACGTTCACGACCGACATCGACGACACCGACGCGCCGCCGTTCTGGAAGCTGATCAGCAGCTTTCGCGCCAGGGACCGCAAGCGCCCGAACATTTTCCAGCTGCTGTGGCGCTCGGGCATGGTCAACAGTGCTGCGGCGACGCTGGCGCGCCGCCACCAGACCGACCTGCTGCTGCAGCCGCCGCTCGAGGACGTCGACCTGCTGGCCTGGCGCGCGTTCGACCGTGCGATCAAGGCGGGCCGCACGCATACGCTGCAGAAGCTGGTTGAGAGCCCGGCGGAACTGCGTGCCCAGCTCGGGCTGCGCACGCGGGACCCGTCGATCGATGCGAGGCTGCGCGCCGTCGCGGCCGGGGCGGGCCGCGAAGAACCCGACGAGGCGCCGAGGCTCACGGCCTGAAGCTCAGCGCTGCGTCGCGCGGCTCTCCTCGACGCCCGCGCGGCGGCGTTCAGTCGTGCCGCGGTGTCTGCAGCTGCGAGGCTTCCAGCTGCGTGATGCGCAGTTCCAGTTCGGCGAGGCGGCGCTCGAGTGCCGAGAGGTGGTCGGTCAGGTCGCTGTCGTCTGCGTCCAGGCTGCCGCCGGTGAGGCCCGCGGCCGTCGGCGCACGACGCGAGTCCGGCGCATCCGCGCTTTCCGGCGGTTCCACGGCTTCGACCAGGGTAGTCGCGTAGCGCGCCTCGCGACGGCCCGGCTCGCGTGCGAGGCGCACGACGAACGGCCCGTCGGTGCGGGCGGCCAGCCCCTCGAGCACGGTCTCGGTCTCGCCGGCATCGGCGAAAGGCGCCATCCTTCCCGCGCGGCTGCGCAGCTCGCCCGGGGTCTGCGGGCCGCGCAGCAGCAGCTCGCAGACGATCGCCAGCTCCTGCGGCGTGAACTTCAGCGTGCCGTACTCGGTGTTGCAGAAGCGATGCTGGTACTTCGGCACGCGGCTGCCGAAGCCGGATTTCTCGACGACCAGGTGCCGCCGCTGCAGCGAGTCGACCGCGAACTGCACCTCGCGTTCGCCCAGCGACAGCACCGGCTCGCGATTGTTCTTCTGGTTGGATGCCGCCAGCAGCGCGTTCAGCGACAGTGGATACTGGTCCGGGGTCGTGACTTCCTTTTCGATCAGGCAGCCGATCAGGCGGGCGTCGAGCGCGGAGAGATGGATGTTCATCCGGGCAGTATAGGGTTCGGGCGCCCGCGCCGGTCGCTGGCATCGGCGATGCACTCGCGCAGCACAAGCCGCTGCGTGCCGGCGTCGTCGAAATTGGCCGGGTCGAGCCAGCGCTGGTAGGCCGGCCGCAGCACCGCCCAGTCGCGATCGGTCATGCCGAACCAGGCGGTGTCGCGGTTGCGGCCCTTGAGCCACATGTGCTGGTGGAAGATACCCTCGAAGCGGAAACCGAAACGCTCGGCGGCCGCGCGCGGCGGCGCATTGCGCGCGTTGCATTTCCACTCGAACCGCCGGTAGCCGAGGGTGTCGAACACGTGGGTTGCGGCGAGGTGAAAGGCCTCGGTGGAGCGCCGCGAGCGCGACATCCGCGGGCCCCAGAGGATGAAGCCGATCTCGATCACGCCATGTTCTGGCACGATCCGCATCAGCGACTGCCGCCCCAGCGCCTCGCCGCTGCCAGGCTCGACCACCGCGAACGCGAGCGGATCTTCACAGGCGGCTTCCGCCTCGAGCGTGCGCACGACCTCGGCGAGATCCCGCGGCGGCAGGCTCGGCAGGTACTCGAAGCGCGCGTCGGCGCCGGGGTCGCTGCCGGCCTCGAACAGTCCGGTGGCATGGCGCGCCGCGGAGAACGGTTCCAGGCGTACGTAGTGGCCTTCCAGCACCACGCGCGAGGGTCGGGGCCGCGGCAACTCCGGCGCGAGTGGGCCGGGGCGCGAGGACTCGATCATGACGCTACGATAGCAGCCCGCCGCCAGAGCCGCCTCGCATGCCGCAAGAGTCCCGCGACCTCCCTTTGCCTCCGAGCTGGAGCGCCGCCGGCCATGCGCGCCTGCCCGCATCCGCGATGGCGCTCGACGGGCTGCTGCAGTACGCGCCCACGTGGAACGACCTGCCCGCCGATCGCTATCTGCGCGACGGCGGGCGCTATCGCTACCGGCGCCACGCCTGCTTCGTCCACGAGTCCGCGACCGCGCGGCTCGAGCTCGCGCCGCATCGCGCGCACTGGCAGTCCACGCTCTACAACGCGCTGCACGGTGGCATGCAGCGCTGGTTCGAGCCGATCGAGCCGGCGCTGGCCGGCAGCGACGCGCTCGCGCAGCTGCTGCGGCTGCTCGGCGAGGTGTTCGCGGCGGCTCGGCCGGCGCCGCGCTGGTATGTCGAGGCGCACCAGTTCCGCATCGACACGGCCGAGGGCATCGGCCGGCCGACGCCGGAAGGCGCGCATCGCGACGGCGTCGACTTCGTCGCGATCGTGCTGGTGCGGCGCGATCCGCTGCGCGGTGGCGAGACGCGCGTGTTTCCCGCGCAGGGCGCGCTCGGCGGCGAGCGCTTCACGATGCGCGAGCCGGGCGAGACGTTGCTGCTCGACGACACGCGGGTGATCCACGAGACCACGCCGATCCAGCCGCCGGAACCGGCCGCCTCTGGGCCAGGCGCGAATGTGCCAGGCGCGAATGCTCCAATCCCCGCTGCGCGAGGCCCGAGCGGGGTCCGCGATACGCTGGTGCTGACCTACCGCGCGGGCGGCTTCCAGGGGCCGGGCTGATCAGTGCCGCGTCGCAGCGTAGGCCTCGAACTCGCGCAGCGCGTCGTCGAACTCCTGCGGCGAATCGATGAACGCGGCATGCCCGGCGCCAGGCATCACCTTGATCCTGCCGTCCGGCAGGCGCTTCGCGAGACCGGTGAGCGCCTCGACCGACTGTGACCCGTCCTGGTCACCGACCAGCAGCAGCATCGGCGTCTTCATCAGCGGCACTGCCTCGTCGGACTGCAGCGAGCGATTCGACATCGCGCGACGGGCGTACACGGGCAGCATTTGATTGGCGGCGAACATGATCTCGGCCATCTCGGGGGCCGCCGGCCTGGCGGTCATGAGCCTGACGAAGCCATGGCCTTCGGCGATGCCGGCTTCGACGTCGGGCTGCTTGCTGGCGCTGGCCGCGCGCTGCGCAGCCATCTGGGCGATCAGCTTCGGATCGGTCGGCGGCGGCAGCATCCCGGCGTTCGAACCGACCAGCACGGCGCCGGCGATGCCCTGGCCGCCGTGGTGCTGGACGTAGTTGACGACCACGTAGCCGCCGAAGGACCAGCCGACCACCAGCGGGCTCCTGAGCTGCTTCGCCTTGATCACGGCGGAGACGTCATCGGCCCAGATCTTCGCGTCGTAGTAGGCGGCCTCGGTCCACGGCTTGCCGGAGCAGCCATGGCCGCGCAGGTCGAACGCGACGATGCGGTGGTCGGCGGCGAGGGGCCCTTCGTACTGGCGCTTGAACACCGCGTAGCTCTGCGAGAAGCCGTGGATCAGCAGCAGTTCGCGGCCCTGCGGGTTGCCGGCCTCGAACACGCACAGCGGAACGCCGTCGGGCGCGGCAATGAACCCGAAGCTGTGGGCCTGTCTTGCCGTCGCGACCGTTGCCAGCGACGCGGGGGACGCTGCAGCCGTGGCAGGTGTTGGCGGTGAAGGTCTGGCGGCGTCAGCGGCCGGTGCCAGGCGGCTCGCGAGCAGCATGGCCGCGGCGAGTGCAGCGCCGCTGAGCCAGGCGACCTTCGAGCGCGAAACGCGCCGACCGCCGGGTATCTTCGCGGCAGCGGCGATGGGCAGTCGGTGCGGAGGCCGGTCAGCCGCGAGCGGCGGCGTGCATGTCGTCGGAGCCGTTCTGTCCATGCGCACGAGCATACTGCGAGGGCAGCATGCCGGTGTAGCGACGGAACATCCGGGCGAAGTACGAGCCGTCGTGGAAGCCGACGGCATAGGCAATCTCGGTCACCGGAGCGCTGCCCTTGGCTAGCCTGGTGCAGGCCTCGCGAATCCGATAGCGCAGCAGGTATTCGCGAAAGGTGATCCCGAAGACGTGATGGAAACTGCGGCTGAACTGGAAACGGCTCAGCCCGCAGAACTTCGCGATCGCGCTGGCGGGGAACTTCTCGTGGAAGTGCTGCTGCACGAACTGCGGCGCACGCAGCACCGCAAGGCGCGAGCCGGCCAGCGGGGCGGCATTGTCACCGACCTGCGTGCGCGCCTCGGGGATCACGATGTCTGCCGGTTCGGCACGAACCTGGCCGAAGGGGCGACGGGTCGATGATTTGTCTTCTTCGAGCATGGCGGAAGAGAGTAGGTCAACCATAGGCTTCTTCCGATTAAGATTCCGTAACTTGGGTGCGCTCGTTTCCGCAGCCGCCTGAAGCGGCCTTCGCGCCACTCCCCCTGACAATGCGGGCGCCGCAGTTCGATTTCAAGCCGTCATTGCAGGACCATGATTTCGAACGATTCTTGGCTGCATTTTCCGACGAGCCATGGCGACGGACAGGTTCGGATAGAATATCGGCTTGTTCACGACGGGTTCTCGCATGCACGACGCGCCAGACAGCTTCGACTCCGCTTTCTCCAAGGCCGTCGATCTCGGTAACAAGATCGCGGACAAGGACAAGGACGCCGACCTGTGGGACATCGCGGATGGCCTGCTGGCCGGCGCGATCCAGTACTGGCTCTATTCGCGGCAGCCTTGCGGCGATGCGCGCTGCCAGGACTGCATGCCGATCAGCACCGCGGAAGGGCGCATGGCGGAACTGAAGCGCCTGATGGACGAGCTCGCCTCAGAAAGCGAGTATTTCCATACCCCTACGGACTCCAACGCCGGCCGAGCCTGACGACCGGCTGGCGCCGATCCTGGGTTCCCTAGTGCACCGCTGGAGAGGCGGTCCGAAAGTCCGAGCATTTGTTCAAATGCGCTGCAGGATTCGCGCGTAACTGGCTTTGCGAAGTGGGTGATTCGCAATACCTGTCAGTCAGTTACGGATAACACTTGATGTGATATCTGGTGACCACGCGGCGGTTCGTCAGCGGCAAGCGTGGGGCCAACCGGCGGTGCCCCGGAATGCTCAGGTCTTGGCCGCACCGGGCGTTGCGTCGGCGGCGCGATGGATCGCGGCGCGGATGCGCTGGTAGGTGCCGCAGCGGCAGAGATTGCCGGCCATCGCCTCGTCGATCTGTTCGTCGCTCGGCTTCGGCGTCTTCGCCAGCAGCGCCGCCGCCGACATGATCTGGCCCGACTGGCAATACCCGCATTGCGGCACGTCGATCGCGATCCAGGCCTGCTGGACCGGATGGCTGCGATCCTTCGACAGCCCCTCGATCGTCGTGACCGCCTGCTCGCCCACCGCGCTGACCGGCGTCACGCAGGAGCGGATCGGCTCGCCGTTCAGGTGCACCGTGCACGCCCCGCACAGCGCCATGCCGCAGCCATACTTCGTGCCCGTCAGCCCGATCGTATCGCGCAGCACCCACAGCAGCGGGGTCTCGGGGTCGACATCCACTTCGACCGACTGGCCGTTGACGTTCAGCTTGATCACGGCAATCTCCTGCTTTGCAGCCTGCGCGAACGTTCGCACGTGGACCGCCGAGGCGCAACCTCCGGCGTTGCGGTGGTAGATCCGGTGTGCCGCAGAAGCCATCAGCCGGCCGCTGATTGCAGTGGAGCGCCTGGCGCTGACCTCCTCGGGGCAGGTTCACTACCAGCTCAAGACTGCCTACCGCGATGGGACCACGCACATCGCGCTGGACACCTGTGCACGCTGTGGCGGCAAGCTCGAGGTGATTGCAAGCATCGAGGAGCCCAAGATCATCGCGAACATCCTGGCGCATCGGGACAAGGCGGCCCCGGAGTACGCTCGACCCGAGCTGCCGCTCGGGGCGCGGGGACGGGAGATTCAGGGCGAGGATCGCGGGTACGGGCTCGAGGCGCCCCGGCTGCCGGGCTGGGCTGTCTGAGGCCGGCTGAGGGCGGGTGGATTTCGGTAGGGCAGGTGGCTTGAAAGTACTGTCCGCATGTCCTCGTCATAGCGCCAGCGCCCGCGTGAGATCGTCGTGTTCGAAGGCGCTGGCCATTCGGGCTATCTCGGCCGGACGTGCGCCGACGGCCTTGGCGGCCTCGCGCCAAGTCGCAGTCACCGTCGCAACGTCTTTGATGATTGCGCGGGCCTGCGGGAGCGCGAGCGCGAAATATTCTGATGCCTTCTCCAGAAGATCGAGCGAGCAGGTACCCTCGTCGAGATCGATGTTCGTCGTGAGCACACGCGCCTTGAGATCTGTCGGCACCGGATTGAGGTCGTAAGCAGGCGAGAGCGACCAACCGGCCTTGTCGAGCCAAAGAAAGCCGTGGTTCCGCAGATGATCATCGACGTTGGAGATCAGCACGTTGAAGACGACGCGCCGAAAGAGCGCGTGGGCATCCGTCTTTCCCTGCGCGCCATGCCGGGCGAGGGCGTCGACGATCTCGGGGTAGCTGCCACGGTCGCCATCCTTGGCGCCCATCATCGCCATGGCCGACAGGAACGGAATACGGATCGCGCCATTGCGATCGAAGCGTCGCGATAGCATCACCGCCTTGCCGGCAACTTCGATCAGTTGGTGCTGCGGGGTGGCGATGCCTGCCTGGCCGGCCAGCCGCAGCGCGATTTCCTCCCAGGTTTCCATGCTGTAATCGTCGGTCTCCTTCGGAAACTTGGCGATGGACAGATGGCCATGTTGATCGATGACCGACGTCTTCGGCCGCGCACCGCCGAGAGAGGAGCCAGGCGCGAAAATGACCTGAAGATCTTCGTCTGTTTCCTCGTCCCGAAGAAGCCGCTCGGTGATCCGAAGCAGCCGGCCAAGCTCAAGCAGAGCCGGAACGCCGGCCCCGATCGGCGCCTGGAAGGTCTCATCGCCGACCCACCGAAACCGTAGCGCGCCGAGCCGCGTCTCATCTGCGACCCCGAGCAGGTAGTCGCTTTCCGCGAGCGTTCGAACGGCGCGGCTCTCGCGTTCAGCAAAGCGACGCTCGGCGCGCTGCATGAGGCGGCGGCCCCAGGTGTCTGGCGCGGAGTCGCCGATCGAGCCGAAGGTGGCCAGCCCGGCAGGAGGAGCGAAGGTGCC
>Ga0163144_10021447_pt1 | contig 12845 bp, 7 predicted proteins | sample OliLak19BULKMAT1_FD_123175 | JGI IMG/M metagenome (GOLD analysis project Ga0163144, IMG submission 123175) | Freshwater microbial mat bacterial communities from Lake Vanda, McMurdo Dry Valleys, Antarctica - Oligotrophic Lake LV.19.BULKMAT1 | ecosystem: Environmental > Aquatic > Freshwater > Lake...
ACGAAGCTGAACAGCAGGCTGAAGGCGACGATGCCGTAGGTCAAGGACGCGAGGGCCTTGCTGGCATCTGGATCCGGATTACGCACGAGATGCCTCCGGAACACCCAGGCGATGCCGAGCGTGCCCGCGAGGAAGGTCGCGCTGTAGCCGATCGTGATGGCGATGACATGGGTCGCGAGCCAGAAGTTGGAATCGAGCACCGCTCGCATCATCTCCATCGTGTCGCCCGAGCCCGTCAGGTGATGCGCGACGAGCAAGGTGATAAATCCCGTCAGGCACGCGCCCGCGGCGGCGAAGCCTTTCTTGTGCACGCGCTCAGCGACGAGGCCGAGCAAGGCCGCGGCCCAGCCCACGAACACGGCCGACGAATAGAGATTGGTGACGGGCGGGCGGCCCTGCAGCGCCGTGCGCGCGATCAGGCCGAGCGTGTGCACCGCGAACGCGGACCAAGCCATAGCGCGAGCCCAGGACGCGGCGTCCTCGCGGCGCAGGCCCCAGGAGACGAAGATCAGGAGCAAGGCGGCCAGATACAGCGCCATGCCGGAGATGAACGGCGAGGCCTTGTTGAATAGGACCTCGGCGCGAGCGCGGCGGGCCTCGGCGGGGCGGGTCTTCTCGAGCCAGTCGCGGTGCTCGTTGAGCGAGGCCGAAAAGGCGGCCGCGTCGCCATTCTTGTAGGCGCGGCCGAGCAAGGCGAAGGAGGCGAGGCCCGGGTGCGGCTCGAGGCCCCCCGTCGGGCGCAGCAAGGTTTCCCCGATCGCGGTCCAGGCCTCGGGGGCCTCTCCCGCCTGCGGCGGGAGAGCTTTAAAAACGGAGGCGTTGGCCAGAAAGCGATAGCGTTGCAGTAGTTCGGCCAGGACCTTGATGGCGGCTCGCTCTTTCGTGGTGGCCTTGCCGCTGTGGATCGCCTTCAGCGCCAGCGGTACGACCTCGCTGAACACCGCGAGCTCGACGGCAGGATCCTGGCGGCCGGAGACCATGAAAGTGTTTTTCACGCGCTCGTACAAGGTGAGCCGTCGATCGAAATTGAGCACGGCGGCCTGAAAACGGCTGCGCCGCCCGGCCGGCACGGAATTCGCGGCCTTGGCCTGCTCGGAGACCTCGGCGCGCTTGGGCTCGATCTGCCAGTACGGAAAATAGCGCGTCTTGCCCTGCTCGAGGCCAAGCAGGCCGCGCACCTCGGGATCGTCGATGGTGAACACGGGATAGGTGTCGGCGAGCTCGGGCTTGTAGGCGGCGTCGAGCAGCCACTGCGTGGCGCTCATGCGCTTGCCATCGACGAGCGCGCTTTGCTTGCCGCGGATCAGCAGCATCGCGTTGCGCGCGAAGCTGTCGAGCGGCTTGACGCGCCCGCCTTCGAGGACCGGCAGGCGCCCGAAGCCCGTCACATCGAAATCCGTCTTCGGCTCGGGCGCGAGCATCGGCGCCGCGGCCAGGAGCAGCCCCGCCGCGAACATGCCCCAGGTCGTCGCGCTGGTCTTCACGCCGGCCTCTTAAGCGATTTCTTCAGGCTCGCACCGAAATGCCAGATCAGGCCGAGCGCCACCATCAGGCACGACAGGTAGGGCAAGGTCCAGCTCGGGTTGCGCACGACCTGCAGGACGGACAAGGTGTCGTCCTTGCCGAAGCTCGCCTGATAAAAAGTCCGGCCGCCGTGGCGCAGCGGATCGTTCATCGAGATCAAGACATCGCGGTCGTCGGCCGCGGCCGCGTCCTTCAGACGCACGAGGCTCGAGAAGTTCTTGGGGATATCGGTGCCGGGATAAACATCATGCCGGAAATCTTTGAGGGTCAGAGAAAAGGGCAGGTAGTAGCGGCGGTTGCGCAAGGCGAGACGCCAGGACTTGCCTTCATGCGCGAAGCCCTGCGGAGCGCCGAGAGCGTTTGAGAGCAGGAACACGCCGTAGGACTTGCCATCTGGCGTCACCGGCTCGACGAGAAGCGCCGCCGTGTTCTCCGCGTCATCGACGGTCACCACGGGCAGGCCGCGCAGCTTGACGCCCGTGCCCATGCCCGCCGTCGCCGGCGAGGGTGCATCGGTCGCCGTGCGCATCAAGAGCTCCGCGTTCTCGTGATAGCCGCGGATCATTAGCTTGAACGGCAGCGAAGGATCCATCACTTCGCGCTTGGACATGAGAATCGATTCGGGAATCGCGCGGACATCATCGAACATTGCGTCGGAGGAATCGATCACCGCTAATTCCATTTTACGGTAATCTTCGGACCAATCGCGGGTGTGGCCCTCCTCGATAGGTATCCGGCTTTCCACCTGGAAGAGCGCTGTGCCGAACTCGCCGATGAATAGAAGTGCCAAGCCGAGGTGCACGATCCACAGCCCCGCCTTGCGCCAGGAGCGCTCCAGGCGCAGGAACTGCGCCATGACGAGGTTGATCAGCAGCACGCCGCCGACGAGGCCGCCGCCGGGGAATACGGGCAGGCTGAAGGGCGCGCCTTCCGGCGTCCACCAGACCAGGAAGGACCGGATGTATTTCTCTACGGCGAGAAAGGTCCCGAGCTGAACCTGCGCGAGCGTGCAGGCGACGACGAGGATCATGAGCAGGACGAAGCAGAAAATGGCGAGCTTGAGCGAGCTCAGGATCTCGACCAGCTTGGACTCAGTGCGCGGCATGAATGCCCTCGAGCATGGTCAGAAAGCCCGCGCGCGCCGCCGCGACTGCGTCGGCGTCGCCCGTCAGCTTGAAGAACCAGATCCGGCCTTTTGACGACAGCGTGCCCGCGACGACGCGAGTCTTCTTCGTCCCGTCGCTCGTGAAGTCATAGACGGTAACGGGTCCGGCCTTCGAGGAGGTCTTCGTGCGCGACTTGGCGAGACCTTTCTCGTCGAACGCGGGCAGGCCGATCTGGCCGCGCCAGCGATTCACATTGGCGAGCTCGCCGCCGACATCGCCGGGAAGTGCCACGACCGTCGCCTCGGCCTTGCCGGGCCCGGGGGGGATCATGGTCGCCAGGCGCATGCCGGTGCCGGGTAGCTCCTTCCAGCCGGCGGGCGTGTCCCAGTGCAGCGCCTGCGAGGCCTCGGGCGCCGCGGGGGCGGCGACGACGGGGGCGTCTTCCTTGGGCACGCGCACGCGCGTGATTTCTTCGTCGCGGCAGGCGGAGATGACGAGGATGACAAGAAGCGGGATAAGGGCCTTCACCCGGTCATTCTACCATTTACGCCCAAACCGACCTTTGATTGAGCGCAACTGTTCCTGGAAGAGTTGGATCAAGAGCGTCAACTGATCCCGGGATCAGTTGAATGTGTGAACGCGGGAACTGTTCCCGAGATTTGGGTCAAGCGCGCGTCAACTGATCCCAGGATCAGTCAAGTTTGAGAGCGCGGCAGCTGATCCTGGAAACAGTTGATTATTTTCGCGGTCCCAGCTTGTCCGAAAAGAACGCCACCGTCTTCTCGTAGTAATCCGTCAAATTCTTCCGCCGCGAAAATCCGTGCCCTTCGTCCGGATAAACGACCAACCCCGAGTCGCGCCCGAGCTTCTTAAGCCGGTCGTGCACGAGTTGCGCCTCCGCGAGCGGCACATTCGTGTCGTTGGCTCCCTGGAACACGAGCAAAGGCGCTTTCAGGTCGTCGAGATAAGTGATCGCCGAGCGTTCCTTGAATAAAACGGCATTGTCTTTCGGGTTTCCCATCTGCGTCTCATACCATGTCGCAAAGCGGCTCTTCGACAGCTCGTAGTCGAGCGCTAGGTCCGGCATGCCGTACGCGGCCACGCCCGCGGCCCATTCGCCTTTATTGCGCGCGAGCGCGTACAAGGTCGAGTACCCGCCGTAGCTGCCGCCCGTGATGCCGACGCGCTTTGGGTCGGCCTCGCCCTTCGCAGTGAGGAATTTAGCGCCCGCGATCATGTCCTGGCGGTCCCCGCCGCCCCAGTCCTTGCGATTGGCGTCGAGAAAGGCGCGGCCGAAGCCGGTCGAGCCGCGGAAGTTGGGCGCCAGCACGGCGAAGCCAGCCTCGGCCAAGGCCTGGCGCAGAGGATGAAAGTCGTCGTAGCTCTGCCAGTCCGGTCCGCCGTGGACCATCACGACGAGCGGCGGCGGCGTTCCCAGGCGCGCGACGGGCGGCTTGAGGTAGATCGCGCTGATCGTCTTGCCGTCGAAGCTCGGGTACGACACGAGCTGGCCCTTGGCCAGTTCCTCGGCCTTCACACCGCCGAGCATCGAGCGCGTGAGCTGGACGCGCTGTCCCGTCTTGAGGTCGAGCCTCCAGGCGTCCGGCGCGTGCGAGGAGTCGCTCCAGTCGTAGAAGGCGAAGCGTCCCGCGTCGTCGAGCGAGAGCCCCTCGACGCGGCCGCGCGAGGGCGCCACCTTTTGCGGCGCTGCGTCCGGTCCGCGCATCCGATACATCGCGGTGGCGCCGCCCTCGTTGCGCGTGAAGACGATGCCCGCGTTCTTGTTCCACTTCGCGTCGTCGATGTCCCAGCCCGAAGGGCCGATGAAGCGGCCCTTGCCGCCGATCGGCAGCAGGAACAACCGGTGAAAGCCCGCCTCATCCTCGGCCGTCGCGAGCAAGGTCTTGCCGTCGGGCGACCAGGCCTGCGGCGTCAGGATCCCGCCCTTCACCGGCGGCGGCACGACCACGACGCCCGAGCCGTCGGCCGCGGCGAGGAGAAGGTCGCCCGCGCGGTCGTCGCCCGTGCGCGTCGCGGCGATGGTGCGGCCGTCGGGGGACCATACGGGGAAGAAGACATTGACGGCTTCGCGCGTGAGCTGGCGCTCGCGGCGCGTGGCGAGGTCCATGACGAACAGCTGGAACACGAAGGGCTCTCCCGGGTCGGCGATGAAGGCGAGGCTTTTCCCGTCGGGTGAATACGCGGGCGAGGTCTCCGCGCGCGTGGATTTGGTGATGTTCTCGGCCGTGCCGCCGGCGGAGGGGAGGAGGAATAGGTCGGGGCGCTCGTCGCCGCCATAATCGGAGGCAATTATAATTTCGTTGCCGTTAGGTGAAACATCCACGGACGAAACCTGCTCTCCCAGGTCGGTCAGCTGCACGGGCCAACCCCCGTTAGCGGGAACGGACCACAGCTCGAGGGCGCCGGTGATGTCTGTGACAAAGTAGACGCCGTCGCCGTTCGGCGCGGCGTCCACGCTCGTCACTTGGCGCACAAGCGCCAATCTTTTCGGCGCATACGCCGGTCTATCTGCCGCCATGGCAGGCCACGAAAGCAGCAGGAGGCTGATAATGGCGTTCATTTATTTTCCCGCCGTCTTTAACACGATGTCTTTTAAATAGTCGGCGTACCAATCTAAAGCCTTCAGCGGCAGCCTCTCGTCGTTCCCGTGAACGCGCTTCAAATCGTCATGCGTCATGGGCGGGTCGATCCCGTACATGATCACGCCGCGCCCGCGCAGGTCCTGAGAATCGGTCGTCCAGGCGGCCATGTAAGGGATCACGCGCACGCGCGGCCGCACGGTGACGGCCGCGCGGAACAGCTCGGTGTTCATCGGCATGGCCTCGACGGGCGCCCGCGTCGGCGGCTCGAAGGCGAACTCAAGCTTGGGATCGGCCGCGATCGCGCGGATGTCGGCCATCATGTCCGCGGCTTTGCGGCCGGGAAGAAGGCGAGAGTTGAAGGTCGCGACCGCGTCGCCGGGGATCACATTGCTCTTGTAGCCGGCCTTGAGGATGGTCGGCGTGACGGTGTCGCGCAGCATAGCGCCGATCTCCGGCGCGACGAGGGCGAGCGCCGTGCCGGCCGCGTCGCGATCGGCGCCTTCAGGTGCGGCGAGCACCGCCTCGATGGCGGAGGCGATCACGGGCTCGGCGGTCCGTATCTGCGCCTGGAGGAAGCTCTGCGACACGGGGTTGAGCGCCACGGGGAAGCGGTGGCGCGCCAGGCGGTCGACGGCGGCCGCGAGGCGGGCGATCGCGTTGTCCTCGGTCGGCACCGAGGAGTGCCCCGGCTTGCCGCGGGCGGTGAGGGTGAAGTCCATGTACTCCTTCTCGGCCGCTTGGACGCGCACCTCGAGAATCTTCCCGTCCTTCCAGACCGAGTTGCCGCCCTCGTTGATGCCGAATTCCGCGTCCACGAGCGCGCCTTTGTCCCGCAGGAACGAGTCGATGTGGCGCACCGACGCCCCGCTCTCCTCATCCGCCTCAGCAAAGAAAATCACATCACGCGCCAGCGGCGTCGCCGTTCGCTTGAGGTAGGCGAGAATCGCCATCTGCGCCGCGCACATGCTTTTCACATCGGCTGCCCCGCGCCCGATGATGTAGCCGTCCTTCTCCGTCGGCGTAAACGGCGGCGTCTGCCAGCCCGCCGGGTCGGCCGGCACGACATCGGTGTGGCACATGAGCAGCAGCGGGCGTTTGGAGCCGTCGCCCTTGAGCCGGGCGACGAGGCTCGTGCGCGAGCCGGTCGAGGTGTACAGCTCGGAGTCGATGCCGTCCTTCTTGAGCTCGTTTTCGATGTAGCGCGCCGCGATGAGCTCGTTGCCGGGAGGGTTGGAGGTGTCGAGGGCGATGAGGGCCTTTAGGTGCGCGAGGGTTTCGCGGCGGAGGTCGGCGTTGCGATCGAGCGCGTGAAGGGGTGACGCGAGGAAAATAGCAAGGAGAAGGATCATGCCGTGATTCTAGCTTTCGAGGACATGCAATCGTTGCCGAAAACTCATTTGGGGGCACCCCCAGGAACAGTTGCGCATACCCAAAAAGGTGAAGGCTGCGCGCGAGCACGGCGGCCTAGGATATTTGGGACCCTGGCGCCGCATGGGTGGGCCCGGTGCGCAGGCGGGCGGCGACCTCGTAGGCATGCAGGTGACCGACGATCAGGTGAGCGGAATCGACGCCCGCGGCGGCGGCATCGGCGGCGACGGCGTCGGCGATGCCGCGGGAGCGGAAGGACAAGAGATCGTCGGTGGCGCCCAGCGGTTGGGGGAGCTCGAGGCCGCGCATGACGGCGAGGTCGGGCTTGGCGGTGAAGAAGTGGGTGGCCTCGTCGGCGTACTGCTCGGCGATGTCGGTGAGGCCGTCGGCGCGCATCGAGGCGGCGAGGCGACGGCGCTTCCAGGCCATGAGGGGGAGACCGCCGGTCAGCGTGTAGGCGGCTAGGGCGGTCAGCAGCGGAAGAAGGAACCAGGCCCAGGGTGAAGTCGGGACGGCGATGACCCAGGCGAGGGCGGCGAGGGCGCTGCCGGGGGAGACGGCCCAGTCGAGGGCGCGCTTTACGCGCAGGGACAACAAATCATACCCGGGAGCGGCGGAGATGATTTTGAGAGAGCCGTCGGCGGCGACGGCGTGGTCGAGGGTTTCGCGGCCGTGCGTGAATCCGTAGTACGCGGGAAGGTTTTGCTCCGAGTAAACAGCGCGACCTTCGCGCTCGAGGCCGCGAATCAAAGAGATCACGGACGAGCGCCGCGGCGCTCCGCCCTGGCCATGGGCGACGGCGTGGATGTAAAAAGTAATGCCGTTGCGTTCCACTGTGAGGGCCGGGATGGAAAAGGAGCTGTCAACGGAAGCGACGGGGGCGATCGTGTCGGAGGTTTTTTTCCAGAGGCGCGTCAATAAAAATCGGAATTCGGCCTCGGCGGGGGAGGAGAGGGAGACCTCTTTTGAGCCGAGGACGCCTAAAGACGCGAGCCGCGCGGCGGCGTCGGATTGAGAATGTGAATCGGAGAGTGCTTGAGCGAGGACGGATCGATCCAGGCCGAGAGAGGACGCGCGGGTGAGGACCTCGTCGGAGGTGGGGAGGGATCCGTCGAATAGCTCATCTAAACGGAGAGAGGAGGTTTCCGCTGCCGTGCTCTCTCTCTGCGTATTCTCTACGGTGCGAGCGGCTTTCCAAACGGAAATGGATTTCGCCGTTTCGCGGAGGAAGGCTTTGCCCGCGTCTCCTTTAGAAGCGGCGGGAATGGCCAGCGCGGTTAAAGAGATGGGCTGGGAAATCGCGGCGAGTTCAAGGTTGGAGAGGACGGGCGCGACGGACGGGCTTAAGGTCCCGTTGAGGCCGGGAGTCGCGGCGGGCAAGGCGGGGAGGGAATTGACGGAGGAGGCGGCGTTGAGGCCCGAGGTCCCGACCGGAGCGGAGCCAGCGCGGCCGGCGGCGGCGCTTTTCTGCATCTGGGCGGCCGAGGGGCCGGCGACCAGGATAAGCGACATATAAAGGAAAAGGGCGTGTTTGATCGTAGCCCACAGTATACTCGCGACCGAGGGGCCGGGAGATGAGTCCAGGGGGCAACATTCGCCCGGTAAGGGGACTAGTAATCTTGGGCATAAAGTCTAAGCGGCTTAGGCCCGGAGGTCCCAGAAGTGAAAAGAAATCATTCGTTATCCTTTCCCTATGAGAAGGTACTTGGCGGTCGCCATTGCCGTATCGCTGCCATCTGTGTCGCTCGCGCAGGTTAAATCGTTGCCGTTAAGCTCGCGCACGATCATGCCGTTCCAAACGCTCGCGCCCGCGTTGCCTCCTTCCCCTTTCAGTTTTACGGCAATGTTGTCCATTTCACCTATAATGCCCTCCCCGGTCCCGGCTCCGACTCCCATCACCATGAAGAACGACCCCAAAACCATCGCCGCCAAGCCGTCCCTCGACGCCCTGACCTCCGGCCTCTCCAAGACTCCGGCCGCCGCCGCCGAAACCTTGAACGGCCACTTCGACGGCCTGAAGGGCCACGCCTGCGCCGCCTGCGCCGGCGACGAAATGCCGGTGAACGCGCCGCAGGCGCGGGCGCCTCTCGCCCCTTCGGCCGGCCGCCTCTCCAAATCTGTCGTTCCTGAGTCCTATGACCTTCGCCTCTCGCTTGACCCGGAGAACGCAGCGTTCACCGGGAAGGTCAAGATTTCCCTCAAGTCGAAGAAGCCCGCGAAGCAGCTTGTCCTCCACGCCCTCGATCTCAATATCACCTCCGTGATCATCGCTGGCCGCCGCCTCGACCCCTCGAAAATCGTCGTCGACGCGAAGGCCGAGACCGTCACCATTCATCTCGACGCGCCGCTCAAGGGCCGCACCGAGGTCGAGCTCGAGTACTCGGGCAAGATGAACGAGCTCATGCGCGGCTTGTATAAGTCGCGCGGCAAGAACGGGACGAAGGACGAAGCCTGGTCGTTCACCCACCTCGAGCCGACGCACGCCCGCCGCGTGCTCCCTTCCTTCGACGAGCCTTCCTTCAAGGCGAGCTTCCGGCTGACCTTGGAGGTCCCCGAGGGCCTCACGCCGCTGTCCAACATGCCCAAAGTTTCCGAGACGATCGCGGACGGGCGCAAGACCGCCGTGTTCCAGCCGACGCCGAAAATGTCCTCCTATCTCCTGGCTGTCTTCGCCGCCCGCCTCGAGGCGCGCGCGCGCAAGGTCGGCAAGACCACCTTGACCGTGTGGGCCGCGTCCGATCAGATCGCGCAGGCCGAATTCGCGCTCGACGCCGGGGAGAAGGCGCTGATCTACCTGAATAAGTACTTCGCGATTCCATACATGCTGCCCAAGCTCGACATGGTCGCCGCACCCGACTTCGCCTCGGGCGCCATGGAGAACTGGGGCGCGATACTTTACCGCGACACCTCCTTGCTCATCGACCCGAAGCTGTCCTCCGACGCCGCCAAGCGCCGCGTCGCCGAGGTCGTCTCCCACGAGATCGTGCACCAGTGGTTCGGCAACCTCGTGACCATGGGCTGGTGGAACGACCTGTGGCTCAACGAGGCCTTCGCAACCTGGCTCGCCTACAAGATCGTGGACGCGACGACGCCGGAATGGAAGGTGTGGGACGAGTTCGACCAAGGCAAGCGGTCTCCCTTGTCGATCGACGCGCTCCCCGGCACACGCCCGGTGCGCTCCGACGCCGCGACGCCCGCCGAGATCCAGGCCCAGTTCGACCCGATGTCCTACCAGAAGGGCGGCGCGATCCTACGCATGATCGAGGGCTACATCGGCGAGGCGGCGTTCCGGGAAGGCATTCGCGCCTACATGAAGAAGTGGGCGTACAAGAACGCCGAGGCGTCAGATCTAGCTAGGGAGCTTGAGCTCGCTTCGGGGAAGCCCGTGCGGGTGATGATGAAGAAGTGGTTGACGCAAGGGGGGGTTCCTGCCATTGCCGTTTCCGCGAAGCGGAATAGATTGACGCTCACGCAGGCAAGGTTCTCGGCGTTCAATCTTAAGGCTGATACCAAGTGGTCGGTGCCGGTCGTCTTGCGGTACAAGCTGAAGGGCGAAAAGAAGACGCGAACACTTTCCGTTCTTTTGGATAAGGCAAAGAAGACGGTGACCCTGCCGGGTACCGGGGAACTGCTCTGGGTTTACCCAAACGCCAATGAGACCGGCTATTACCGTTTTTCCCTGGACGAACCCCTTCTGGCCGCGGCGCTGTCTAAACGGAACGAGCTTTCCGCGGGTGAGCGCGCGGGTCTGTTGAACAACCTTTGGGCGGGAGTGCGCGCGGGCAATCTTCCCGTGGCTTCATTCCTCGAATCGCTTGCCGTGTTCCGCGGCGACGCTTCGCGTCTTGTTATCGAGGACGCCGCGGCGTATCTGAAGACCATACGGCAAGAATTAACGGCGAACGACGAGGAGAGAGCAACGCTCGGAGCTTTTGCGAATGACTTCTTCGGTCCCATGGCGAAAAAATTAGGTTGGGATAAGAAGCGCGGAGAATCGTCTGAAATCACGATGACGCGGCCGACCGTGCTCAACGCGTTGGCGCTGCTGTCGCCCTCTTCCCTCGATCAAAATCAAGTCGCTTCGCGACTTGCTCAATATCTTGCTGATCCCGGGTCGGTCGATTCATCCGTGGCTCCCGTCATCCTCATGGCGGCAGCGCGGCGAAATGATGCGGCGCTCTTCGCTGAGTTCCGTTCACGCCTCGCCTCTCCGAAGACGCCCGAGCAGAAAAGCCTGATGCTGCGAGCCTTGGCGGAGTTCACCGACCCTTCATTGCACGACATTTACCTGAACATGACCTTGTCCGCTGAGATCCGCGCCCAAGACGCCTGGATGCCGTACATCTGGATGCTCTCGAATCCCGCGACGCGCGAGCGCTCATGGGCGTTCGTGAAGGCCAACTGGAAGGCGCTCTCCGCCAAGCTGGGCCCTCGCGGCGGCACGCGCGTCGTCGGCGCCGCCGGCGGCCTCGTCTCCGCGGCGCTGAAAGCCGAAGTCGAGGCCTTCTTCCGCGCCCCCGAGAACGAGATCGAGATGGCGCGCAAGACGCTAGACCAGACCCTCGAATCCATCGACCTGGGCCTGCGCTTCAAGGCCGGCCAGTCGGCCTCCTTCACCCAATGGTCCAGCCGACCCTAACACTGTCCGGTTTTGGTGTCAGGCCTGCCTACCGGACAGTATTTTCCGTTCTATTGCTCTGCGGCTTGGCGCGCGGGCAGGCTCTGACGCGCGTCCAGCTAGGCGCCGCTCCGGTTCCAACTTTCACCGCCCCCACCCCGCTCTCCTCGTTTTCCGCGCCCTCGCTGTCCTTATCCGCCCCTTCGTTGACCGCCGCGCTTTCCCCGGCGTTGAGCGCGCCCTCGCCCCGGATTCCCGCGCTCGTCGCCGTCCCCGCCGCCTTGGTCCCGGCCGGCGCCGCGGCCGCCGACGACAAGCCCCATCCTCTCGTCCAGCTGCGCCGCGTCCTCACCGACTGGCTCAAGCCCGGCGTCGCCGCGGAAGACGCAACCGCCGCGGGCGCGATCGCGGCTTATGTCCTCGATCTCGACGGCAACGCCTTCGGCCCGGGCTTTCCCACCAAGATCATCCTGTTCAAGAAGGGCGGCGACGGGGAACTCGCGATTGCGACCGCGCACTTCGCCGTCATCGAGAAGAGCATCGGCAAGGACTTCGCCTACGGCGACGCGAACCTCAAGGACTACGAGCTGCGCGGCGACTCGTCGTTCCGCGAATTCTTCGGCCCGAAGTTCGCTGAGGATCTGCAGTGGGCCGCGGAGAATCTCCCTGCCGCCGAGTGGCAGGGCCCGAGCTGGGGGGCGATGATCCGCGCGCTGAACGACGAACGCATCGCTCCCTTCGTCTTTGTCCTCACCGCGCGCCAGCACTCCTCGGAGCACCTGCTCGACGGCTTCCGGTATCTTCAGCGCGCGGGCTACATCCGCTATCTGCCGAAGGTGGAGAACCTACATGGCGTGGGCGGGACTTACCGCACCGCGGAGCGCAAGGCCGAGCTCATGATGGAGTTCGTCGACACTCTGCAGTCCGCGCCGCTCGGCGCCGACAGCGAGCCGCACACGATCGGCTTCTCGGACGACACCTGGGCCAACTATGAGAAGATGCGCGCCGCGCTGACCGCGGCGCTGGGCCGCGAGCGGGGCCGCTGGAGCAAGGTCAAGATCGTGCTGTTCTTCACGGGCGCCAACGATCCGAAGCACAAGCCCGAGGCGATCGTGCTCAACGGCGACGGTTCGACGCGCCCGTACCAGCCCGGCGAGCCGCGCTAGCTCAGGCCTTCGCGGCCGGGAAGTGCTTCGCGGCGAGCGCGTCGTAGCGCGCGGTGACGGCTTTCACGAAGCCGCGTTTCTCGGCAAACGAGCCGTGGAAGAACGCGCCCTTGAAGCCAGCGACGACGAGGCGCTTGAGCTCGACGCGCGTCACCTTCGCGTGCTCACACACGAGCTCCATCTCGCGCGACACCGTCGTGTTCGACACGAGGCGGTTGTCGGTGCAGATCGACACCGACAGGCCGTGGTCGATCATCTGACGGATCGGGTGCCGGTCGAGCGACTTGAGCGAGGGGATCGTCTGTAGGTTGCTCGTCACGCACACCTCGATGCCGATGCGCTGGCTGGCGAGGTAGTTGGCGAGGTCCTCGACATAGCGCTTGCGGTCCTCGATCTTCGGGTCGACGATCATCTCGTGGGCGAACAGGAAGGTGCCGTGGCCGATGCGGTTGGCGTGGCA
>Ga0163144_10021448_pt1 | contig 12844 bp, 9 predicted proteins | sample OliLak19BULKMAT1_FD_123175 | JGI IMG/M metagenome (GOLD analysis project Ga0163144, IMG submission 123175) | Freshwater microbial mat bacterial communities from Lake Vanda, McMurdo Dry Valleys, Antarctica - Oligotrophic Lake LV.19.BULKMAT1 | ecosystem: Environmental > Aquatic > Freshwater > Lake...
CCTACGAGCTCTTTACGCCCAATAATTCCGGATAACGCTTGCACCCTACGTATTACCGCGGCTGCTGGCACGTAGTTAGCCGGTGCTTCTTCTGCAGGTACCGTCACTTTCGCTTCTTCCCTGCTGAAAGAGGTTTACAACCCGAAGGCCTTCGTCCCTCACGCGGCGTTGCTGCGTCAGGCTTTCGCCCATTGCGCAATATTCCCCACTGCTGCCTCCCGTAGGAGTCTGGGCCGTGTCTCAGTCCCAGTGTGGCCGATCGCCCTCTCAGGCCGGCTACCCGTCGTCGCCTTGGTGGGCCATTACCTCACCAACAAGCTGATAGGCCGCGAGCCCATCCTTGGCCGAAGTTCTTTCCACCACCGCAGATGCCTACGGAGGTCGTATCCGGTATTAGCCCCGGTTTCCCGGAGTTATCCCAGAGCCAAGGGCAGGTTGCTCACGTGTTACTCACCCGTTCGCCACTGATCCACCCCGAAGGGCTTCACCGTTCGACTTGCATGTGTTAAGCACGCCGCCAGCGTTCGTCCTGAGCCAGGATCAAACTCTCCGTAGATGTCTTGACGACCGGACGGGGGTCCGGCCGACATCTGCGTCGTCCCCGAGGGGACGGTGATACTGGCAAGACGGTCAGGCTTGCTGACCGTCACCATGTGTTGTCGACTGACCCGAGGGTCGCCGACGCACTGGCATCGATTTTTGGCACGCTGTTGAGTTCTCAAGGAGCGGATGCGCACCGAATCTGTCCTTTCGGACCTTCTCCGGGGCAACCCTCTCACCCTACGCATCCATCCGGTAACAGTCAAATCAAAGACTGGAACTGAGGCCGGTTGGCTGGGAGTGGTGCGAGTGTCCCTCGCGGCGATGTTGCTGCTCACTGGGACTCGCAGAACGTACGCGGCATCGGGCTCGGGGTCAAGTCGATCGCCCACTCCCGGCTCATGGCCCGGCGATCGTGTCCGCGACGACCGGTTTCGCGCCATTCGGCCAGGCCAGCACGCCCGCGGCCAGGTTCCGGCGACCGCGGCGGAGGACGGCCACCTCCCCGTGCAGGAAAGCGGCACCGTCCAGCGCTGCCGTCGCGTCGCTCACGCGAACGTTGTTGAGGTGTACCGCGCCATCGTCGACGTACCGCCGCGCGGTCGTCCTGCTGGACGCCAACCCGGTGGCGACGAGTGCATCCACCACGCTGGTGCCCGGTGCCACCGTCGCCTGAGGCAACTCCCGGGTGGCGTCCCGCAACGTCGTCCGGTCCAGATCCGCCAGGTCGCCCCCGCCGAACAGTGCCGCGCTGGCGGCGCGCACTGCTGAAAGTGCCGATTCGCCGTGGACCAGCCGCGTGATCTCCGAGGCCAGCCGCTGCTGTGATGCCCGTCGCTGTGGTGACTCGCGCAGCTGCTCGTCCAGCTCCGCCAGTTCTTCGGCGCCGGCGAACGTGAAGACCCGCAGCAGGGTGGCCACGTCGCGATCGTCAGTGTTGAGGAACCACTGGTAGAAGGCGTACGGGCTCGTCCGCTCCGGATCCAGCCATACCGCGCCCGACTCGGTCTTGCCGTACTTGGTGCCGTCGGTCTTGGTGATCAGCGGAGTGGACAACGCGTGAACCGAGACCTGCTCGACCCGGTGGATGAGATCGGTCCCGGCCGTGAGGTTGCCCCATTGATCGGATCCGCCGGTCTGCAACCGGCAGCCGTGACGGCGGTACAACTCGAGGTAGTCGGTCGCCTGCAGGATCTGGTAGCTGAACTCCGTGTACGAGATGCCGTGCTCGCTGGCCAGCCGCGCGCTCACCGCCTCCTTGGCGATCATGCGATTGACCCGGAAGTGCTTTCCGATGTCGCGAAGCAGGTCCAGGGCCGGCATCGCTCCCAGCCAATCGAGGTTGTTGACCAGGATCGCGCCGTTGCTGCCCTCGAAGTCCAGCAGTGGTGCCACCTGCCGCTGGATCCGCTCCACCCACTCGGCGACGACTTCGCGCGGGTTCAGCGCCCGCTCGGCAGACATCCGCGGGTCGCCGATCAGCCCGGTGGCCCCGCCGATCAACCCCAGCGGCCGATGACCGGCCAACTGGAACCGCCGCAGCATGAGCAGCTGCACCAGGTTGCCCATGTGGAGACTCGGCGCAGTCGGGTCGAAGCCGCAGTACAACGTCACCGGCCCGGCAGCCAGATCTCGCCGCAACGCGTCGGCGTCCGTGGTCTGCGCGATGAGGCCGCGTTCGAGGAGTCCGGTCAACAGATCGGGGGCGCTCACGGTGGTCCTTCCTTGGTGATGCGCGGCCGCCGCAGCGCCGCGGGGCGGTAGGCCGAGACCTCGGGGCTGGCAGTCTCCCACCAGCGCCACGGCGTCGCGGCACCCTCACCACCCACCCCCACCCGGGGCCCGGCTGAGACCTCAGCCGGGGCCGGACCCCGCGCCAGCCGAAGGGGTGACGCCGCAGAGATCAGGTCGACGCCGTCGTGCTCGCCCGTCAGCCCCAGCGCCATCGTCAGCCGTGCGGGTCCGCGGGCCAGGTCCCGAGCAACCACACCCATGCCCCGCCGTGCGCGCACCACGGCCACGCCGGTGGTGATCCGGGCGGCGCGAAGCAGCACGGCGCCGGCGAACTCCGGCTGGTGCACCACCACGTTCGCGCACCAGTGCATCCCGTACGTGAAGTAGACGTACAGGTGACCCACGGGACCGAACATCGTCGCGTTGCGCCGGGTCCGGCCCCGGTGGGCGTGCGAGCCGGGATCCTCGCCGACACTGCCGTACGCCTCGACCTCGACGATCCGGGCCTCGACCTGCCCGTCGGCCCCGAGCACGAGCAATCGGCAGCCGAGCAGCGCTGGGGCGAGTCGCGCTGGATGGCCGAGCAGGTCCGCCCGCGTCAACGCGGCGTCAGGTCCGTCGACCACGCCGCCACCCAGACACGAGCGGCGCCGACCCGCTCGAGCAGCGCCTCCCGCTGCTCGGCCACCCGCAGCGCTGCGGTCCCGCCCACGGCGTCACGCCTGGACAGCGCGGCCCCGAGGTCGAGCACGGTGCGCACCTGCGGTGTCAGCGCCGGGTGCACGGCGATGAGGTCGGCGTCACTGAGCCCGTCCAGGCCGACCTGCAGCTGCTCGCAGCGGCGCACCAGGGCGCCCACCACCTCGTGCGACTCGCTGAACGGCATGCCGCCCCGCACCAGCCAGTCGGCTACGTCGGTGGCCAGCGAATAGCCGGCGGTCGCCAGCGCAGCCATCCGTTGGGTGTCGAAGCGCAGCGTCGCCACCAGTCCGGTCATGGCCGGCAGGACCAGGCGGACCTGGGTGATCGAGTCGAAGACGGCCGCCTTGTCCTCCTGGAGGTCCCGGTTGTAGGCCAACGGCAGGGCCTTGAGCGTGGCGAGCAGGCCTGCCAGCGTCCCGATCACCCGACCGGTCTTGCCGCGGGCCAGCTCGGCGACGTCCGGGTTCTTCTTCTGGGGCATGATCGATGAACCAGTCGACCAGGCGTCGTCGAGCCGGACGAAACCGAACTCGGCCGTCGCCCACACGATGACGTCCTCGGCAAGCCGGGAGACGTCGACGGCCGTCATGGCCAGCACCCACGCCATCTCGGCGGCCACGTCGCGCGAGGACGTGGCGTCCATGGAGTTCTCGCACGGGCCGGAGAAGCCGAGTTCGGCGGCCATGAAGACCGGGTCCAGCCCGAGCGTGGACCCGGCCAGCGCGCCCGCGCCGTAGGGCGAGGCGTCGGCCCGGACGTCCCAGTCACGAAGCCGGTCGATGTCGCGGACCAATGGCCAGGCGTGCGCCTGCAGGTGGTGGGCCAACAGCACGGGCTGGGCATGCTGCATGTGGGTGCGACCGGGCATTGCCGCATCGGGGTGGGCCTGCGCCTGCGCCGACAGCGCCTCGACGAGGTCACACAGGCCCGCCGCGACGTCCCGAGCGGCATCGCGCAGGTACATCCGCAGCAGCGTCGCGATCTGGTCGTTGCGGCTGCGGCCGGCCCGCAGCCTCCCGCCGAGGTCGGCGCCCACCTCGGCGATCAGGGCTCGCTCCAGCGCCGAGTGCACGTCCTCGTCGCCCGCGTCAGGAACCAGCTCACCGGCGGTCACCGCGGCGGCGAGGGTCTGCAGGCCCGCCAACAAACCGCTCAGCTGCTCGGCGGTCAGCAGGCGGCTGCGGTGCAGCACCCGGGCGTGCGCGGCGGAGGCCCGCAGATCGTAGGGCGCGAGCACCCAGTCCACGTCGGTCGAGACGCCGAGCGCGTGCAGCGCCGCCGCCGGCCCGGCACCGAACCGGCCGCCCCACAGGGTGCTCACACCGCCTCCGCTCTGCCCGGTCGTGGTGCCGTGGCCGCCGCAGAGCCTGCCAGGGCAGCCAACGCCGACGCCAGCGCCGCCCCGCCGCGGGCGTCCCGGGCGACGACGAGCATCGTGTCGTCACCGGCGATGGTCCCCAGCACGTCGGGCCGGATGGCCTGATCGAGCGCGGACGCCAGGAACTGCGCCGCACCGGGCGGCGTGCGAATGATCACCAGGTTCCCGGACGCATCGGCGGACAGCAGCAGCTCAGCACAGCGCCTGGCCAGCCTCGCGTCTCGGGTGTCCTCGTCGACGGCCGCCACCGGGGCGACGTCACCGCCCTCGCCGGGCACCGCATACACCAGGCCGTGGTCGCCGTGGCGCACCCTGACCGCGCCCAGCTCGTCGAGGTCGCGGGACAGCGTGGCCTGGGTGACCTCGAAACCGTCCCGCGCCAGGACCTCGGCGAGTTGCGCCTGGCTGCGGACGGCGGTCCGGGTCACCGCCCGGATGACGGCGGCCTGCCGGGCCGCCTTGCTCCGGACGCCGCCACCAGCGGTGGCCCTGCTTCCTCCCTCAGGCGTCATGACCGCTCCAGCAGCCACACCAGCAACGCCTTCTGCGCGTGCAGTCGATTCTCGGCCTCGTCCCACACGGCACTGTGCGGGCCGTCGATCACCTCGGCGGCGATCTCCTTTCCCCGATAGGCGGGCAGGCAATGCAGCACGGTCACGTCCGGCGACGCCGCCGCCACCAGGTCCGGCGTGAGGGCGAAGGACACGAACGGTCGCTCGCGTTGCGCCGCCTCGGCCTCCTGCCCCATCGACACCCAGGCATCGGTGGCCACCACGTCGGCCCCGGCGACGGCCGCCCGTGCCTCGGACATCACCTCGATCGATCCACCGGTGACGGCGGCACGCGCCGTGGCGGCCGCCACCGCCCATTCCGCCGGCGCGTAACCGACCGGTGCGCCGATCCGGACGTGCATGCCGGCGGTAGCCCCGGCCAGCAGGTATGAATGCGCCATGTTGTTCGCGCCGTCACCGAGGTACGCCAGCGTCAGCCCGGCCAGGCGGCCGTGACGTTCCCTGACGGTCTGCAGGTCGGCGAGCAACTGGCACGGGTGGGTGTCGTCGGTCAGGGCGTTGACGACGGGCACCCGACTGGCGGCCGCCATTCGGCGGATGCGCTCGTGCTCGCCGGTGCGCCAGACGATCGCGGCGCATTGCCGCTCGAGCACTCGAACGGTGTCCTCGACGGGTTCACCCCTGCCCAGCTGCGATCCGGCGGCATCGATGACGAGCGGATAGCCGCCCAGCTGGGTGATGCCGACGCTGAAGGACACCCGGGTCCGGGTGCTCGGCTTGTCGAAGATCACCGCCACCGCCCTCGGGCCCGCCAGCGGCCGGCGCGAGAACGGGTCGGCCTTGAGCGCGTCGGCGAGGTCGAGCACCTCGATCAGCTCGTCCGGGGCCAGGTCGTCGTCGCGCAGGAAGTGGCGCGGTGTCACGTCGGGTCCTCCGCGGCGGTGGCGAGGATGGCGGGTATCGCATGGACGAACTGCCCCGCCTGCTCCGGGCTGAGGATCAGGGGCGGGGCCAGCCGGATGGCGTCCGGCGCGACGGCGTTGACGATGTAGCCGGCGCCCAGCGCGGCGCGCGACGCAGCCGAGGCGACCGCGCGGGTCAGCACCACGGCGCGCAGCAGGCCCTCGCCGCGCACGTCGGCGACCAGCGGGTGGTCCAGACCGCGGATGCCCTGGTCGAGCTGACGTCCGACGCTCATGGCGTTGCCCAGCAGGTCCTCGGTGGCGATGACGTGCAGCGTGGCCAGTGCCGCGGCGGCGGCCACCGGGTTCCCGCCGAACGTGCTGCCGTGCGCCCCGGTGCCCAGCAGGCCCGAGACCGCCGAGCCGTAGGTGATGGTGGCACCGATCGGGATCCCGCCACCCAGGCCCTTGGCAAGGGTGACGACATCGGGTCGCATCTCGGGGTCGGCGGCGATCGCCTCGCCGAGGTGGTGCGGGGCCTGGTGGGCGAGCCAGTGACCGGTGCGGCCCATGCCGGACTGCACCTCGTCCAGGACGAGCAGCGTGCCGCGCTCGCGGGTCGCCCGCCGGGCCGCGGCCAGGTAACCGGGCGGGGCCGGCAGCACACCGGCCTCCCCCTGCACCGGTTCGAGCACGACGGCCCCGACATCGGGTTCGCCAGTGCGGTCCAGCGCCGCCAGCAGCGCACCGAGGTCGCCGAAGGGCACGTGCTCGACCCCTCTCGGCAGCGGCTCGAAGGGCGTCCGATAGGCGGCCTTGTGGGTCAGTGCGAGCGCACCCATGGTGCGGCCGTGGAAGCCCCCCTCGGCGGCGATGATCCGGGGTCGCGACGTGCGGCGGGCGATCTTGAACGCGGCCTCGTTGGCCTCGGCGCCGGAGTTGCAGAAGAACACCCGGCCCTCAGGCCCGGCCCCGCTGACCTCCAGCAGTCGCTCTGCCAGCATGATCTGCACCGGGTGGGCGACCAGATTGGAGACGTGGCCCAGCGTGGCCAGCTGGGTGGACACCGCGGAGACCAGCAGCGGGTGCGCGTGCCCCAGCGCGGTGGTGGCGATGCCTGCCAGCAGGTCCAGGTAACGGGTGCCGTCGGCGTCCCACACCCAGGCGCCCTGGCCGCGCACCATCACCCGTGACGGCCGCGCGTAGGTGCCCGCCAGCGAGTCCGAGTGCCGGGCCAGCCAGTCGTGCGTGCTGCTGGTCGTGCTGCTGGTCGTCCTGCTAGTCGTGCTCGGTACTCCGCTGGTTTCGGTGCCGTTGGTCGCTGTCGTGCGCGGGGTGCCCGCAGTGCCCGGGGTGACCTCGCCGGCGCTCACGGCAGCACCTGGGTGCCGATGCCGGCGTCGGTGAAGACCTCCAGCAGCATGCTGTGCGGACGGCGCCCGTCGATGATGTGCGCCTTGCCGACCCCGCCTCGCACCGCCGCCAGGCATGCGGTCATCTTCGGGATCATGCCGCTGGCCAGGCTCGGCAGCAGTCCGGACAGTTCGGCCGCGGTGATCTCCGACGCCAGCGTCGTGGTGTCCGGCCAGGACCGGTACAGACCCTCGACATCGGTGAGCACCACCAGCTTCTCGGCCTGCAGCGCGACTGCCAGGGCGGCCGCAGCCGTGTCGGCGTTGACGTTGAGCACGCTGCCGGTCGGCACGCCTGCCGCGTCCACCTCGGGGGCGACGCTGGAGACCACCGGCACCCGGCCGGCGGCCAGCAGGTCCGCCACCGGCGCCGGGTCGGTCGCGACGACCTGCCCCACCAGCCCGACGTCGACGGGCAGGCCGTCGACGATGGCCGGGGTCCGGGTCGCGGTGAACAGCCCGCCATCCTCGCCCGACATGCCGACCGCGTAGGGCCCGTGTGCGTTGATCAGGCCGACCAGCTCGCGCCCCACCTGGCCCGTCAGCACCATGCGAACGACGTCCATCGCCTCGGGCGTGGTCACCCGCAGCCCGCCCCGGAACTGCGTCGCGATCCCGAGCCGGTCGAGCATGGCGCTGATCTGCGGCCCGCCGCCGTGCACCACGACCGGCCGCAGGCCGACCAGGCGCATGAAGACGATGTCCGCGGCGAAGGCTGCCCGGAGCGTGTCGTCGGTCATGGCATTGCCGCCGTACTTGACGACGACGAGGGCGTCGCGGAAGCGCTGCAGCCATGGCAGTGCCTCGATGAGGATCGCGGCCTTCTCGTCGGCCCGGTCGTCGATCGTGCTCACGTGCTGTACGCCGAGTTCTCGTGGACGTAAGCCGTGGTCAGGTCGGTGGTCCACACCGTGGCGCCCGCCGTTCCCGCGTGCAGGTCGATGGTCACGGTGACGTGGCGGTCCGACAGGTCCACCAGTGACCGTGGCTCGCCCGGTTGACCATGGCGGCAGATCCAGACGCCGTTCATCGCGACGTCGATCTCCGCGGGAACGAAGGCCGCCCGAGTCGTCCCGACCGCTGCGAGGATCCGGCCCCAGTTGGGGTCGCCGCCGAAGACCGCGCACTTGAACAGATTGCTCCGCGAGACCGCCCGGGCCACGTCGACCGCTTCGTCCTCGGTGGCCGCGTGCCGGACCTCGATGGCGATGGTGTGCTCCGCGCCCTCGGCGTCACCGAGCAGTTGCCGCGCCAGATCGACGCACACCGCACTCAACGCCGCGCCGAACTCCTCGGGGTCTGGCCGGACCCCCGAAGCGCCGGAGGCCAGCAGCGCGACGGTGTCGTTGGTCGACATGCAGCCGTCGGTGTCCAACCGGTCGAAGGTCATCCGGGTGGCGGCCCGCAGGGCACGGTCGCAGATGGCCGAGTCCACCGAGGCATCGGTGGTGAGGACGACGAGCATCGTGGCCAGTCCAGGGGCCAGCATCCCGGCGCCCTTGGCCATGCCGCCGATGCTCCAGCCCCCCGAAGCGTGATGGACGGCTTGCTTGGCGACCGTGTCGGTGGTCATGATCGCTTGCGCGGCGTGACCGCCGCCATCCGGGGCAAGGGCGTGCAGGGCAGCCTGGACCCCGTGCGCCAGCCGTGACGAGTCGAGATGTTCACCGATCAGCCCGGTCGAGCACACCACGATGTCGATCGCACCGGTCTGCGCGCCCTGGCTGGTGATGCCCGCGGCCACTTGCTCGGCGGTGGCATGGGTCAGCTGGAACCCGATGGGTCCGGTGTAGCAGTTGGCGCCCCCGGAGTTGATGACCACGGCCCGGACCCGGCCGTCGGCGCTGGCGCGCTCGCTCCACAGCACCGGGTTGGCCTTGCAGCGGTTCGAGGTGTAGACCGCCGCGGCGGCGATGCTGGGGCCGTCGTTGACGACCAGGGCGACATCGGGGCGCCCGCTGGGCTTGAGACCGGCCGTGACGCCGGCGGCACGGAACCCCGCGGGGGCGGTGACGCTCACGGGGCCAGGCCGATCGTCGTCAGCCCGGTGGCCTCGGGCAGGCCGAGGGCGATGTTCATGCACTGCACGGCCGCTCCCGCGGTTCCCTTGACGAGGTTGTCGATGGCGGCGACGACGATCACCCGGCGGGTGCGGGGGTCGACCACCACCTGCAGGTGCGCGGTGTTGGCCCCCAGGGTGTCGGCCGTGCGCGGCCAGCCGCCCTCGGGCAGAACGATCACGAAGGGCTCGTCGGCGTACGCACCGACCCAGGCGGAGCGCACCGCTGCCGGATCGGCCCGGGGCCGCAGCCGCGCCGTGCACGTGGCGAGGATGCCGCGCGGCATGGGCGCGAGGGTCGGGGTGAAGGACACCGTCACCGGCTCGCCCGCTGCCAAGCTGAGGTTCTGCTCGATCTCCGGAGTGTGGCGGTGCGTGCCGCCCACGCCGTACGCGGTCATCGACCCCATCACCTCCGCGCCATGCAGATGCGATTGTGCGAACCTGCCCGCACCCGAGGTCCCCGAGGCAGCGACCACGACGACGTCGTCCGGGTCGAGCAGCCCGGCGGCAAGCCCCGGCGCGAGGGCCAGCGACACCGCCGTGGGATAGCACCCCGGTACGGCCACTCGCCGCCGCGCCCCGGGCTCGATACCGGGCAGCCGGGTGCGCTGCGCCCTCCCGTCGTGCAACGGCAGTTCCGGCAATCCGTAGGGCCAGCTGCCACTGTGATGCCCGCCGTAGAACTCCTGCCAGGCGGCGCCGTCGGCGAGGCGGTGATCGGCTGCCAAGTCGACGACCAGCACGTCCGGCGGCAGCGCGGCAGCAATCCCGGCCGAGTGGCCGTGCGGCAGAGCCAGCACGACCACGTCATGGCCGGCGAGTGCCTCCGAGGAGGTCTCGGCGAGCACCCGATCGTGCAGGCCCACCAATTGCGGCTGGTGCTTGCCCAGCGACTCACCGGCGCGACTGCCCGCGGTCAGCGCGCCGACCTCCACGGCCGGATGCGTGAGCAGAAGCCGCAGCGCCTCGCCCCCGGCGTACCCGGTGGCTCCCGCTACTGCAACCTTATGCATCACATCGCAGAACTATACGGTCCAGCCAAGCTGTCCTTCGTCGAACCAGCCACGGACGCTATCGAGACAAATGTGCCCGCACCAACAGGCCGTCCTCCCGGTAGCCCAGACGGCGGCTGACGCGCCCGCCGGCGCCGCGTCGGTCCGGGCGCCACTCGCCCACCACTCGTACGGCGCACCTCAGGCCGTGCGCAGGACGGCACCCGTCCTGCTACTCGCCGATGCGACGGCCGCGTCGCGCACCGATGCGATCTCGGCCGCCTTGAGCGTGCGGTCCGGGGCACGAAACCGTAGCGAGAAGGCGAGTGACTTGCGGCCTGGCCCCACCTGGTCTCCGGTGTACACGTCGAACAACCGTACCGACTCCAGCAGGTCACCCGCTCCCTCGCGCAAGGCGGCGGTGACGGTGGCGGCCGGGACCGGCTCGTCGACGACGAGTGCCACGTCCTCCTTCGCCACCGGGAACGTCGAGATCGGCCTCGCCGACAGCTCGCCCGGAGCGGCGGCGACGACCCGGTCCAGGTCCAGCTCGGCAGCGACGATCCGTGGCGGCAGCCCCAGCCGGGCAAGGACCCGGGGGTCCAGCTCGCCGGCGTGACCCACCAGCTCCTGCGTCCCCGCCAGCACCAGCCGGGCGCACCGGCCGGGATGCCACGGCGGGTGCTCGTCCTGCGACACCTCCAGCTCGGCCCCGACCGTCCGCGCAACCACCTGGGCCATCGACACGGCGTCGGCCCAATCCGCCGGCCGGGCCGGCATCGACCACGAGGCAGGCACGTGCTGCCCGGTGAGCACGACCGCCACCCGGCGTGGCTGCGACGGCAGCGCCTTGTCGAGATCGGCGAGCTCCGCCTCACTCGGCCGGCCGGTGGCGGGCAGGACCCGGGCCGCGGCATCCCCGCCGTCGGGGCGGAACACCAGGCCGACCTCGAACAGCCCCACATCGAGGAGCCCCCGGGCGACGTTGCGCCGCAGCGTGTCCAGCAGGGGTGGCAGCAGCGAGGTGCGCAGCTGCGGCTGCTCGGCAGAGATCGGGTTGGCCACCGTCAGCGCCTGCCGGCGGGGATCGTCGGAACTCAGGCCGAAGACGTCATGGATGCCCGGCGAGACGAACGGGTAGGACAGCACCTCGACCAGGCCGCGCTCGGCGAGCGCACGCGCCACCGATCGTCGGGCCCGCTGCGGACCGGTGAGGCCGCCGCCGGGCGGAGCGATCGGCAGCACCGACGGTATCCGGTCATAGCCGCGCAGCCGCGCCACCTCCTCGACCAGATCGACTCCGAGCCGGAGGTCGGGCCGCCATGACGGCGCCGTCACCACGAGATCCGCGCCGGCCCCCGCGACGTCGCAGCCGATCGCGGTCAGGGTCTCCTGGACCTCGGCCGGGGTGTAGGGCAGCCCGACGACGCGGGCGGGCAGGTCGGCCGGCATCCGGATAGCCGGTACTTCCTGGCGCCGATCGGTGTCGGTGACCTGGCCGGCGGTGCCACCGCCGAACTCGATGAGCAGGTCCACGGCCAGCTGCGCTGCGCGGTGGGCGAGATCGGTGTCCACGCCCCGCTCGAAGCGGCGGCTCGCCTCACTGCTCAGGCCGTGGCGCCGCGAGGTCCGCGCTATCGACACCGGATCGAAGTGCGCGGCCTCGACCAGCAGGTCGGTCGTCGTAGCGGACACCTCGCTGTCGGCCCCGCCCATCACGCCGGCCAGACCCAGCGGCCGGGCGCCCCTGCCACCCCGGCTGTCGGTGATGAGCAGGTCCTCGGCGTGCAGCGACCTGGTGACGCCGTCCAGCGTTACCAGGGTCGCGCCCTCCAGGGCCGGCCGTACGACGATGGGTGCGGTGAGGGTGGCCAGATCGTAGGCGTGCAGCGGCTGGCCCAGGGCGAGCATGACGTAGTTGGTCACGTCGACCGGCATCGAGATCGGCCGCATCCCGGCCTGCTCGAGACGGCGCCGCAGCCACGGCGGCGAACCCGCGTCGGAGCGGACTCCGCGGACCACCCGGGCGACGAAGCGGTCGCACCCCGCGGCATCGTCGATCTCGACGGCGAACCCGTCGGCGGTCGGCGGCGGCGTGTCCCGCGGGGCGGGATCGGTGAAGGTGGCACCGGTGGCGTGGCCGTACTCGCGGGCGATGCCGCGGATACTGAACGCGTAGCCGCGGTCGGGAGTGACGTTGACCTCGACGGTCTCCTCGTCCAACCCGAGCAGCCTGATGGCGTCCGAGCCCACCGCGACGTCACCGTGACCGATCCCGGCGAGCACGATGATGCCGTCATGATCCTCGCCGATCCCCAACTCGCGGGCCGAACAGATCATGCCGTCGGAGGTGTGCCCGTAGGTGCGGCGGGCGGTGATGGCGAAGCCCCCGGCCAGGACCGCGCCCGGCAGGCTGACCACGACGAGGTCGCCGACGTCGAAGTTGGCCGCCCCGCAGACGATTCCGCGAGGCTGCGCCTCACCGACATCGACCTGGCACCAGCGGATCGTCTTGCCGTTGCGCTGCGGCTCGGGCTCGAACGTGACGACCCGGCCGACGACGACGGGGCCACGGACGTCACCGCCGTGGATCGCCTCCTCCTCCAGACC
>Ga0163144_10021450_pt1 | contig 12843 bp, 16 predicted proteins | sample OliLak19BULKMAT1_FD_123175 | JGI IMG/M metagenome (GOLD analysis project Ga0163144, IMG submission 123175) | Freshwater microbial mat bacterial communities from Lake Vanda, McMurdo Dry Valleys, Antarctica - Oligotrophic Lake LV.19.BULKMAT1 | ecosystem: Environmental > Aquatic > Freshwater >...
ACCGACATTGCCGCGCGCGGCATTGACGTGTCGGGCGTCAGCCATGTGTTCAACTTTGAGCTACCCAATGTCGCTGAGCAATATGTCCACCGAATCGGCCGCACCGCGCGCGCCGGGGCGAGCGGCATCGCTATCGCCTTTTGCGCCGATGACGAAAAAAGCTATCTGCGCGATATCGAAAAGCTGACCAAGCAGAAGATTGATCACAAGCAACTGCCCGAAGGTTTTGTCGCTGAAGCGGCACGGCTGAAGGCAGCACGCGCCGCAACCGGCGTTAGCGATGCGCCGGAACGGGTGCGTCGTGACATTGGCAATAACCGCCAGCCGCCCCGCCCGCGCGCCACGCATCATCCCCGCCCGACAGGCGAAGTGCGCTCGGGTGAGGCACGATCAGGTGAGGGTCGTCCCGCCGGTGGCGCTGGTCGTCCCGCCGCTGGCGCTGGTCGTCCCGCCGCTGGCGCTGGTCGTCCCGCCGCTGGCGCTGGTCGTCCCGCCGGTGGCGCTGGTCGTCCCGGTGGCGGCGGTCGTGGTGGTCGCGGCCGTGGCGGCGGTTCGGGCCGCGCTGTCAGCAATTGATCGACGCTCCTCCCCCTTGCCGGGGGAGGAACTTCCTTACCGCCTAGCCTCCGTCACGAACGCGGCAATTGCCTCGATTATGCCGGGTGCAACTGGCAGGCTGGGATCGCGATAGGCAGCAAGGTTCGGGCCCCGGTCCGCGCTTGCTACCACTTTCAGGACATGGTTGGCGTTGATGATCAGCGCGAGTGTTGATCGCGGTTGGGCTGCGCGCAGAGCCTGGGCGTCCTTCAGGCCAATCTGCAGGTCGCGCGTTCCCTGCACGATCAGCACTGGCCCATTATAAGCCGCGACCAGCATTACCGGGTCTGCGGGAAAAAGCGTTTTGAGGTATCCTTGAACCGCCGGCGCGAACAGCGATTTGAGACCGGGATGCAGTGGCGTCACGTCAACATCCACGCCGCCCATGATCGCATCGATAGCGGCATCGGCCTGGGGCAGGATTGGGGCGTAGGCTGGATTTGCGCGTAATTGTTCGCGAACGATCTCGCCAAATGGACGGCCACCCGTCGAAACCAGGATCAGCCCGCAAAAATCATGCGGCTGTTGTGCCGCGGTCAGCGCGACGAGACCGCCCTCGCTATGGCCGAGTATCCAGACGCATTTCGCGCCGGTTCGTTGGCGGATGGACGCAACCCAATTGTGCACATCACCCGCATAGTCACCCAAGGTTACGGCATTGGCATCAGGGATGGCGGCCTTGCTGCCAAACAGGCCGCGTTTATCGATGCGCACCGTTGCAATCCCACGCGCCGCAAGGCCCTTGGCGAGCAGGCGGTACGGCTGGGCAGTAATGCCAAGGCTGTTATTGCCATCCCGGTCGGTCGGGCCTGAACCCGGGATGATCAGGATTACCGGACGATCCTTGCCCGCCCCCTCCAGAGTGCCCGCCAATGGCGCATTCGGGCCAATCGCGGTAATTTCTTCCTGGGCTCGGGCGGGGGCCGCGAGGATCAGCAGACACGCAAACAGCAACTTGCTCACCCGCATCCTCTCCTCGATTGCCCAGCCTCAGCCGTGGTGCGCGAACCATTCCGCTTCAGACGCGCGCGCGCTGCGCAACTGGTTGGCAGGTTCAGACGTGTCCTCATAGCCGATCGCCATCCCGCAAAACAGCATGCGTTCGGGCGGCGTGCCAATCGCCTTGGTCACCGTCTCTGGATAAACCGCCCAGCATTCCTGCGCGCACGTCGCAAGCCCCGCCTCAACCGCGAGCAGCATTACATTTTGCAGATACATGCCAAGGTCTGACCATTGGGGTGGGCCCATATGCCGGTCGACGGTGCAGAACAGCGCGGCGGGCGCGCCGAAAAACTGGAAATTGCGCGCAAACCACATCCGGCGCGCGGCCTTGTCTTCGCGCGGGATACCAATCGCGGCATACATTGCCTCGCCAACGGCGAAGCGCCGGTCGCGATATGGGGCGTTCAGCGTCTTGGGGTAAATATCATAAGCAGGCTCTTCAGTCTCGCCGCGCCACAGCTTGGCGGTCATCTCGGTTTTCAGCGCGGCAAGCGACTCGCCGGTGACCAGATCAATATGCCAAGGCTGCAAATTGCCGCCTGTGGCAGCGCGCGCGGCCTTGGTGATGATGGCCTGCAGCACTGCCGAATCGATTGGTGTGTCAAGAAACCCCCGCACCGAACGCCTTGCCGCTACGGCTTCCGATACATTCATCGACACTCTCCACTACGCCTCTGTGCGACCTCCAAGCCACTCTTGCCGCTCCCGTCAGTTTGCGCAACAAAGCGCCCAAAATCTGTCTCTGGGAGAAAATCGATGCCTGAAGCGTATATTGTTGATGCAGTGCGGACCGCCGGTGGCAAACGTGGCGGCAAGCTCGCCGGGGTGCATCCCGTAGATATGGCCGCAGCCGTGCTTGATGCGATTGTCGCGCGCACCGGGATTGATGGGGCGGTGGTTGATGACGTGATCATGGGTTGCGTCAGTCAGGGCGGTCAGCAGACGATGCAGGTGGGGCGCAACGCCGTGCTCGCCGCCAATAATCTGCCCAACAGCGTGCCAGCGGTGACGATTGACCGCCAGTGCGGTTCCTCGCAGCAATCAATGCAGTTCGCCGCACAGGCGGTCATGTCGGGCACGCAGGATATCGTGATCGCCAGCGGGGTGGAAAGCATGACGCGGGTGCCGATGGGTTCCACCGCGCTGCTGTACATGAAGGAGGGCCTTGGCAATTATAAGTCGCCACGGCTGGAGCAGAAATACCCCGGCATCATGTTCAGCCAGTTCATGGGTGCTGAAATGATCGTCAAGAAGCATGGCCTTACCCGCGAGATGCTTGACCAGTTTGCGTTTGAAAGCCATCGCCGCGCCGCTGCCGCCACCGCCGCTGGCGCATTTGAGCGCGAGATCATCGGGATTGAGGTCGAAACGCCCGACGGCATGGAAATGCACCTGATTGATGAGGGCATTCGGTATGACGCGACGCCCGAGAGCATTGGCTCGGTAAAGCTGTTGCAGGAAGGCGGCACGATTACGGCTGCCAGCGCCAGCCAGATTTGCGACGGGGCAAGCGCGGTGATGATCGTCAGCGAGGCCGCACTCAAGGCGCATGGCCTGACCCCGCTTGCGCGCATCGTCAACTTGACGGTGACGGGCGGCGATCCGGTGATCATGCTCGAAGAGCCATTGTTCGCAACCGACCGAGCGCTCAAGCGCGCAGGCATGTCGATCAGCGATATCGATCTTTATGAGGTGAACGAGGCATTCGCGCCGGTCCCGCTTGCCTGGATGAAGCATGTCGGCGCTGACCATGCCAAGCTGAACGTCAATGGCGGCGCGATTGCGCTTGGCCATCCGCTCGGCGCTTCGGGCACCAAATTAATGGCAACGCTCGTGCATGCGCTCAAGGCGCGCGGTGGCCGTTATGGCTTGCAGACAATGTGCGAAGGCGGCGGGATCGCCAATGTCACCATCATAGAACGACTCTGATTCAACAGCTCTGAAGGGAAATTTTTGCATGATCCTCGACAACACCGTCGCCGCCGTCATCACCGGTGGCGCATCCGGGCTGGGCGCCGCCACCGCGCGCGCACTTGCAGCCAAGGGCGTCAAGGTTGCCATCTTCGATCTCCAAACCGAAAAAGGCGAGGCGATGGCCGCTGAAATCGGGGGCATCTTCTGCGAGGTAAATGTCACCAGCGATGAAAGCGTCGACGCCGGTTTCGCCAGGGCGCGCGCGGCACATGGGCAGGAGCGCATCCTCGTCAATTGCGCGGGCACGGGCAGCGCGATGAAGACCGCCAGCCGTTCCAAGACCGATGGCAGCATCAAGCATTATCCGCTCGATGCGTTTAACTGGCTGATCCAGATCAACCTCGTCGGCACCTTCCGCTGCGTCGCCAAATCGGCGGCCGGCATGATGACGCTTGATCCGCAGAATGAGGATGGCGAGCGCGGCGCCATCGTCAACACCGCTTCGGTAGCGGGCGAGGATGGCCAAATGGGTCAGGTCGCCTATGCCGCATCAAAGGCGGGCGTTATCGGTATGACCCTGCCAATCGCGCGCGATCTGATGAGCGAGGGCATCCGCATCAACACGATCCTGCCCGGTATTTTTGAAACACCGCTGATGCTCGGCGCGCCGCAAAATGTGAAGGATGCGCTTGCCGCTTCGGTGCCGTTCCCCAAGCGCCTCGGCATGCCACATGAATATGCCCATCTCGCGCTCACCATGATCGAGAACAGCTATTTCAACGGCGAAGATGTCCGCCTTGACGGCGCGATCCGCATGGCCCCGCGCTGACGCGCAAGGGCGGCAGTGCGCGCGCCGCGCACTGACTTGCCCAAGCGCAGTCGGCGGGGGAATTGGCCCCAACGGACGACCCGGCATTGACGGCCGGGTCGCGACCCTCCCCCGGAGACTTTTTCCAATGACCATCTCGCTTTTCAGCTTCGTCGATCTTTACCGTCGCCAGATCGACACCACGACGCACCTGCTTAACAAGGCCGTCGCCTTTGCCACGGAAACCGGCATCAGCGAGGCAGACATGCTCGGCTGGCGGCTTGCTGACGACATGCACCCGCTGGGGTTCCAGCTGACGGTCGTGACCAATTTCACGCGTTCCTGGACCGCGCGTGTCGCGGGGTTACCCGTGCCTGACGGGATCGAATCGACGATTGATGTTGCAGGCTTTCAGGCAGCGCTTGCCGAGTCCAGGGCGTTCCTCAAAACGCTGACGGCTGAGCAATTTGCGGGGCGCGATGATGTGCCGCTCACCGTCAAGCTTGGCGAGACGATGGAGCCGACGCTTCCCGCCGCACAGTGGCTCAGCGTGTTTGCCACCACCAACATCCATTTCCACACATCGATGGTCTATGCGATCCTGCGGATGAAGGGCGTCAAGCTTGGCAAGCTCGATCTCTTCTCCAGCGGTATCTGAGCGCAGATAACCAATGGCACGACCCGACCCCTGGCGGCTAAGCCCCGCCGCCTACCCGCATAACGAGATTATCCAGACGCGCTTTCAGGATCTCGATGTGCTGGGGCATATCAACAATGTCGGCATGGCCGCGATATTGGAGAGTGGCCGGGTGCGCTTTAATGAGGCAGTCGGGCTCGCCTATTGGCGGGGGCAGCGCTGGCTCGTCGCGCAAGTGATCATCAACTATTTAGGCGAGGGCCATTTCCCCGCCGATGTTGAGGTCCGCAGCGGCACCGGCGACATCGGCACCCGCAGCTGGAAAATTCTTTCCGCCGCGTTTCAGCACGGCAAACCAATCGCGACCTGCGACACAGTGGTTGTGATGAGCAACGAAAATGGCGCAACCGCACTGCCCGATGAATTCCGCGCAGCGCTGGAAAAATGGGCGGTCATCCCCGGTTAAACCTTCTCCCTGCGGGGAGAAGGTTACGCAAGCTCGGCAATTTGCTGCCTCGCTGAAGTTGGATGAGGGGGTGGCGACAATCACGAAGGCCCAGCCCCTCAATCCGCAAACACCGCCGCGCGCTTTTGCATATGGGCGGCGACTGCTTCCATCATGTTGGGCTTGCCGATGACCTTGATCTGCTCATCTGTTTCAGCCTCCAGCATCGTCAGTGGATCCGCGTCATGCGCCATGTTGCACAGCCGCTTTGCCCCGCGCACGGCGTGGGGGTTGCGGCCGGCGATGGCGCGGGCGAGTTCCATCGCGGCGGCGTGGGGGTCCTCAGCGATACGGGTGATGAAACCGTGGCGGAGCGCCTCGTCAGCATCAAATTCGCGCGCGGTATAGACAAGCTCTCGCAGCACATCACCGCGCACCAGGGTCCGCCAAATCGGGAAGCCTGCCATATCGGGCACCAGACCCCAATAGGTTTCACGAATGGCAAAGCGTGTGTCGGGGGCCGCGATGCGGATGTCGGCACCCGACATGATCTGAAAACCGCCGCCAAATGCCACGCCGTGGACCGCCGCGATCACGGGCATTGGCAGATTGTGCCAGCCCCAAGTGACATGCTGCGGCACGATGCTGCCCTGATCATTACGCTCGATCCGGGGCATCCCCGATCCGCCTGCCGCCATGCTCGACATATCAAGCCCCGCGCAAAACGCCTTGCCCTCGCCCGACAACACGACGCAGCGGACATCGTACATGCTTGCCAGCGCGTCGATTGCATCGGCGATGCCCTGAAACATCGCGGGATCAATCGCGTTCATCTTGTCGGCGCGGGTGAGGCGGACATCGGCGATCTGGTCAGTGACGGTGATCGAAACGCGGTCGTTCATGCTTTGCTCCTCAAACAATCCGGCTTTCGCTATTCCCCCAATAGCGATCACGCAACAGCCGCTTGTAGAGCTTGCCGGTGGCGTGGCGTGGCAGTTCAGCGGTGAAGTCGATCTGGCGGGGCGTCTTCACACCCGACAGTTCCTCGCGGCACCAGCGGGTGAGCTCATCGGCAAAATCGGGCCCAGCCTCCGCCATGTCGACCGGCTGGATGACTGCGACGACGCGCTCGCCCATTTCGGGGCAGGGCGCGCCAATGACGGCGACATCGGCGACGCGCGGGTGTGTGATCAGGCGATTCTCGATTTCCTGGGGGTAGATGTTCACACCGCCTGAAATGATCATGAAGCTTTTGCGGTCGGTCAGATAGAGATAACCCTCGCCATCAAGCTTGCCGATATCGCCCAAGGTCGTCCAACCCTTGGCATGGCGCGCTTCGGCGGTCTTGGCGGGGTCGTTATGATATTCAAACACGCTGCCGCCCTCGAAATAGACCAACCCCTCCGCACCGACCGGCACCTCCTCGCCCGCCTCGTTGCAGATGTGGAGCACGCCGTACGCTGCCTTGCCCACGCTGCCCTTGTGGGTCAGCCAGTTGGCGGAATCGATCGCGGTCATGCCATTGCCTTCTGATCCGGCGTAATATTCGAACAGCACCGGCCCCCACCAGTCGATCATCGCCTGCTTGACGGGGATGGGGCAGGGGGCGGCTGCATGGATTGCGATTTTTAGGCTCGACAGGTCGTGCTTGTGTTTTGCCGCTTCATCGAGTTTCAGCATGCGGACGAAATGCGTTGGCACCCATTGGCTGGCATTGATCTGGTAGCGTTCGATTGCATCGAGCGCGGTTTCAGGATCGAAATGCTTCATCATGACAACGGTGCCGCCCAGCTTCATGACCGTCATCGACCACCGCAACGGGGCCGCATGATAAAGCGGAGCAGGCGACAGATACATGCTCGCCGCACTCAGCCCGTATAGCCCTTGCGCGAGCATCACCAGCACATTGGGCGTCGTGATCGACGGGTCTTCGGGAAGGGCGACACGCACACCCTTTGGCCGACCCGTTGTGCCCGAAGAATAGAGCATGTCGACGCCTGCGCGTTCATCGGCAATCGGCGTGTCCGGCATTGCTGCGACCGCTTCGGCCCAGTCCGTCCATCCGGGCAGCGCCGCCCCCACACTAAACCGCGTGCAGTCAGCCAGCGTTTCAGTCAGTTTTTCAGCGACTGCGGCGGTCGCTTCGGACGCAATAATCAACGTCGCACCCGAATCGCGAACAATATACTCCACTTCGGGCGCAGTTAGCCTCGATGGAATGCAAACGAAGAACAATCCTGATCGTTGCGCACCCCAGGTAAGATCATAAAACTCAGGGATATTGTCGAGAAATAGCGCAATGGTGTCGCCAATCTGCAGGTCATGCGCGCGGAAAAGCTGCGCTGCCCGGTTGGAACGCTTGTCGAGATCGGCATAGCTGACCTGCTCGCCGGTTTCAGCCATGATCAATGCAGGCTTGTCGGGTGTTGCTCGTGCATGGACGCTGGGATGCATCCGCCTCTCCTATGTTTTGTTATTTTGGGGAAGCTACCGGGCGAGGACGGCGGCGGCAATGGCATTGCTTACAATTACGTCAGGCAGCGACGAGGCGATAGCCTTTGCCGCGCTCGGTGAGGAGCATCGGCGCATCAAAACCGCGGTCAAGCTTGGCGCGTAATCGCGAGATATGGACCTGGAGGACGTTGGTGCCCGGATCAATCCGTTGGCCGCAGACGAGCAGCAGCAAGTCGCTTCGGCAAATTGCCTCGCCGGGTCGCCTGGCAAGTTCGAGCAGCAACTGATATTCGCGCGGTAGCAGGCTGATGGGCTGTCCGGCGCGCGCTACCTGCCGATCAAGTGGGTCGATCCGCAAACTGCCGATGACGATTTCGGGGCGGATTGGTTGGCGGCGGAGCATCGCTACGATCCGCGCGACGATCAGCGCATCGTTCGACTCAGCCGAGATCGCATCATCAGCCCCGGCCTCAAGCGCCGCAATCAGGCTGGCCTCATTGCGCGGGCCGGACAAAACAGCGAACAGCGCGGCAGGATCGTGGCGAAACTCGTCGATTGCCGACGCCGTTATCGCGGCGTCTGCCGAACAGCCGTAAAGGTGAAGATCTGCCTGAATAAGTGTTACCTCGGAGTCATCTGCATCGACCAGGAATCCCTGAGTCATCAGGGCAGCCAAGATGCTCGGTCGGTTCAGATTTGAAATGCGTATCAGTGACATGGCGACAAGCATATCGGCGCGTCTCGCGGTCGTGATGATTTAACCGCTCCAGTTTGGAGCGGCTTATCCAATGGCGGTCCGAAAATCGCTGCTCTGCGTGACCGTGCTGTTGGGCACCCCTGCTCGGATCAAACGGCTTTGTCGCGCTACATGACCTGCGACATAGCGATCAAAATCATGGGCGGCGGTCTCAAACAGCATCCGCCGCTCAGTCGGGCTGAACTTTGTTGAAGCAAGCGCCGCCGGCGCCATACGGAGCATGCGGGCACTCGTGCGGTACTGGATCAACTCCTTGGCGAGATCATTGCCGCAGATCGCCATGCTTCACTCCCGAAATGTTCAGTGATCGATGGGAGAAGCTAGGCCAGCAATTGCGGCGCGCGGTAGTTAAATCGCTGTAATGCTTTGCAGGTTTCCCCGCTTTGCAAGCAGCGTCAGGGCTGTGTAGAGGCAGGCACGTTATGACAGCAGCAGCGCCCCCCGGCTTTGATCCGCAATTCTTCTTTCGTTTTGGTGGGCGCGGGCATGGATCGCGGCTCGGTGTTGAGTATTGCGGCCATGGCACTGACTGGGTCGAACTCGCGCTTCCCTATCATGAGGCACTGATTGGCAATCCGGCGACGGGCGTCATCGCCTCTGCCCCGATCCTGACCTTGATGGATCAGGCGACCAGCCTGTCGGTCTGGACCAGGCTTGGGACTTTCCGGCCGCATGCAACGCTTGACCTGCGGATCGATTATCTGCGTCCAGCGACGCCCGGCAAAACCGTCATCGGGCGCGGAGAATGCTACCGGGTCACGCGCAACATCTCGTTTGTGCGCGGGCTGGCGCATGATGGCGATCCAGCTGATCCGCTCGCGCATGTAGCGGGAACCTTCATGTTTACGGGTGCGCCGGTATGAAGCTGCCACCCTATGCCGATCTGCTCGGGCTGATCGCTGAGGCAGGCGATTCTGGCGCGCCGGTGCTGATGATGCCATATGGTGATGACGTGATGGGGCGCCCGGGTTTCCTCCACGGCGGCGCGATCAGCGGGCTGATGGAGATGGCGGCGATTGCGGCGCTCCAGCATGCGTTGGAGGCGGATGGCGGCGGACAGATCAAGCCGATCAACGTGACGGTCGATTTCATGCGTGGGGGGCGCGAGAAAGAGACCCGGAGCCTCGGGATCGTAACCCGGCTCGGCACCCGCGTCGCCAATGTCGAGGCCCAGGCGTGGCAGGACGACCGCGACCGCCCGATTGCCAGCGCGCGGATGAATTACCTGATCGTGCGGCCGTGAACCGGTGCCGCTGTGAACCGGTGCCGCCGTTGAAAGGGTGGCAACGCTGCGCACCAGGCTGAGCATCTGCGCCAGAAAGGCCAGGTTTGCGTCGCGAGCCGATGCGCTGGGCGTCGCGCGGCTCGCCAGCGTCCCGCTCAGGCCCTATCGCTGTGATCGCTGTCGGCGGTTTCATCTGACGAGCCGGACAAAGGGCAAGCTGGTGCTGATTCCGGCGATTGGTGACGACATTTAATTTTGTGGGGTCAGCCTGATCAGCCGCGACTGTGCGCCATCCTCCAGCACAAAAATTGATCCGTCAGGGGCCTGTTCGACTTCGCGAATGCGGGCGCCAAGGCTAATGCGGGCGACTTCGGTCGCGGTCGATCCGGCGACGCGCACGCGAACCAGTCCCCGCGACACAAGCCCGGCGAGGATGAAATCCCCCGACCAGCCGATGAAAAGCGAACCGGTGTACTGGATCATGCCGCTAGGCGCGATAGCGGGCGTCCAGCTGAACAATGGGGCTGCGAAACGCGGGTCGCTCGAGTGGCGCGGAAGGACTTGGCCATCATCACCTTCCGATACAATGCGCCAACCATAATTGGCATTGCGCGTGATAAGGTTGAATTCGTCACCGCCTGTAGGGCCGTGTTCGCTTTCAAACAGCCGTCCGTCCTGAGCGAATACCAGGCCATAGGGATTGCGATGCCCAAGCGACCATATCTCGGTCCTTGCCCCGGGCGTGCCGACCAGCGGGTTGGTGGAAGGGATCGAACCGTCGGGATTGATGCGAATGATTTTGCCAAGTGTGCCTGCCAAATCCTGCGCCGGAGACCCTTGATGGCGTTCGCCAGCGGTGACGAACAAGAAACCGTCGGGCGAAAACGCCATGCGCCCGCCGAAATGTCGCGTGTCGTTGTTGATCTTGGGTGTCTGTCGCCAGATCACTGTCACAGCGTCGAGCGCGCCATCCCCTACCGCGAGCGTTCCGCGTGCAACGGCCAGGCCGGTGCCGCCCGTGCCTGCTTCGGCATAACTTAGATACACCCGGCGGTTCGAAGCGAACAGCGGATCGAGCGCTACATCAAGCAGGCCTCCCTGCCCGCCGGTAGCAACCGCCGGGACGCCGGTGATCGCTGTCTTGACGCCTGCCGGGGTGACAAGGTTCAGAACACCGCCTGTTTCGGTAACAAGCATCCGACCGTCGGGCAGAAATGTCATTGCCCAAGGCGAGACGAATGACGTGATTACGGCGGATTGCACAGCCGATGTCGGCGTCGGTGTCACTGTGGGCGTTGGCGTTGGCGTGGGGGTGGGGACAGGCGTTGGCGCAGGCGTCGGTGTGGGGCTGGGTGACGCTATCGGCACGCCGCCCGGATTGCTCTGTTGGCTGCATGCGGCAAGCATGACGGTCAGCAGCACAGGCAGTGCGGCCTTCATCGCGGCATCAACTTGATCAGCCGCCCTTGCGAGCCGTTATTGCCGTCCTCCAGCACATAGATTGCGCCGTCCGGCCCCTGTTCTACTTCGCGGATGCGCGCGCCCATATCGAACTGATCGCCTTTCTTTGCAGCCGTGCCGTCAAGGTCGACGCGCACCAGCGCCTTGCTCGACAGCCCTCCGATAAAGGCGTCCCCCTTCCAGGTGGGAAATAAATTCCCCGAATAGATCATTAACCCACCCGGTGAGATTACCGGATTCCACCAGACCTTGGGCGGTTCAAACCCATCACCGGGGGCATGATCGGGGATGTCGCGCCCGTCATAATGGCTGCCGTTCGAGGCGTTGGGCCAGCCATAATTGCGGCCCGGCAGGATCAGATTGACCTCATCGCCGCCCTTGGGCCCCATTTCCTGCTCCCACAAATTGCCCCTGGCATCAAAGGCAATGCCGAGCAGGTTGCGGTGGCCATAGCTCCAGACCGCCGGATCAAACCCTTTGTCGGCAAGTGGATTGGCCGGCGCAGCCTTGCCATCAAGCGTCAGACGCAGCACCTTGCCAAGTGTTGCGTTGGGGTCTTGTGCGGGATCGAATTTCTGTCGTTCGCCCGCTGTGAAGAACAGATATTTGCCGTCGGGCGCAAACGCAATGCGACCGGCATAATGGCCGTTACCCTCTACCAGCGGACCCGCGCGGAACAGCACCTCAATCCCCGCCAGCGCCGCGCCTTTGGCGGTCTCGCTTAATGCACCGCGCGCAAGCACCACGCCCTTGCCGCCCTGGCTTTTTTCCGAAAAACTGAAATAGACGTGTCTATTGCTCGCAAATCCCGGCGCGAGCACGACGTCCATCAGGCTGCCTTGGCCTGCGCTATCGACCGGCAGCATACCCGATACGGTCTGGCGCTGCTTGCCGTCCTTGCTGACGAGCAGGAGGCGGCCATCTTTCTCGGTCACCAGCATCCGGCCATCGGGCAGAAAGGTCATCGCCCAGGGGGCATCGAAATCAGCCACCACTGTCTCGGTAAAGGGCTTGTCCAGCGAGGTCGACGGGCTGTTCTGCGGCGCATTGGCGGCGCAGGCGATCAGCAGGAAGGGCAGGATCAGTGCAGGGCGCATGGCGTTTCCTCAGCGAGATCAGGGCAACAGGTATTATGGCATGATCGGCGCATACTTGCCAGCGTCATGCGACTAGCCTATATGGCCGTCGTGCTTTCTCTACATCGGTAACGCTGCAGAGGCTGGACCCCACCGGGGCCGGCGGCGCGGTTGCTTATGTGGAGAGTCTGTTTGGTGGATGTCGCGCCATTATTGACGCAAATGATCGAGCCAGAGGCGCGTGCGCTGGGTTTTGATCTGGTGCGCGTCAAGATGTTTGGTGGCGCGGGTGATCTGACCTTGCAGGTGATGGCCGAACGCCCCGATACGCGCCAGTTGACGATTGATGATTGCGCTGCGCTCTCACGCCGGATTTCCGATTTGTTTGATGAAAAAGACCCGATTGTTGAGGCATACCGGCTTGAGGTGAGCTCGCCGGGGATTGACCGGCCATTGACGCGGCTCGC
>Ga0163144_10021453_pt1 | contig 12842 bp, 12 predicted proteins | sample OliLak19BULKMAT1_FD_123175 | JGI IMG/M metagenome (GOLD analysis project Ga0163144, IMG submission 123175) | Freshwater microbial mat bacterial communities from Lake Vanda, McMurdo Dry Valleys, Antarctica - Oligotrophic Lake LV.19.BULKMAT1 | ecosystem: Environmental > Aquatic > Freshwater >...
AGTAAATTAGTATTAAATAAGAAATAAAGAATCCGGAATTAAAAACTCCGGATTCTTTGTTGATTTTTTTCCATGAAATAATTTTTTCCGTTACACTAAATTCCTCCGTGAAATTAAAACAAAAATTATTTATCATTCTCGAAAGTGCATATGGAAAATTCATTTCTTCACATTGAACAATCTCTCAATCTCAAAGGCGAAGTCACATTAGTTGGTGCAAAGAATGCAGTGCTTGTCATCATGGCATCAATGCTGCTCACCAGCGGTAAATCACGCCTGTCCAATGTTCCTGCTTCATCAGATGTACTTCAAATGATTAAATTGCTCGAACAATTGGGCGCACTTGTTGCATTCGATCAAGATGCGCATGTTTTGGAAATTGACACAACGCCCGTGAACAAATTTTGTGTGTCATCCGAAATTATGAAAAAAATGCGTGCATCAATTCTTGTGATGGGGCCTTTGCTTGCGCGTTTTGGGCGCGCTGACATCGCGCAACCAGGTGGATGCGTTATTGGCACTCGTCCTATCGATTATCACTTGAAGAATTTTGTAAAAATGGGTGTAATAATCGAGCAAAGTGGTGAGTTTTTAAATGCGCGTTGTGATGCCATGCAACCCAAAAAACTGGTACTGGAATATCCGAGCGTTGGTGCAACTGAAAATTTAATGATGGCTGCGACATTAACGCGCGGAACCACGCAGATAATCAACGCTGCACTTGAGCCGGAAGTTCTTGATCTGGTGGTTGTGTTGCAAAAGATGGGCGCAAAAATTTCTATTCTACCGCCTGCAACAATCCAAATTGAGGGTGTGGAAGATTTGCATTCGGTTGAACATTCGATTATTCCCGATCGTTTGGAAGCAGGCGCATTGTTGCTTGCAGCGGCAATTACCGGCGGCGAAATTTCAATTCCTGACGCACCAGCTTATGCGCTTGATGTGTTCCTTTACAAACTCGAAGAGATGGGCCATTTCATTGAAGTTGGCGCAAATGGCGTCGGCGTCAAATTACGCGCAACCAAAAATCCAAAAGCCGTGAGCTTCAAAACCGGCCCGTTCCCTGGATTTCCAACCGATTTGCAAGCGCCCATGATGGCAGCACAATGCTTGGCCGAAGGCACGAGTGTTATCGAAGAAACAGTTTTTGAGAATCGCTTTTTGCATGTGCGAGAACTCCAAAAGATGGGCGCACAAATTACCGTGGAACACAACAAGGCAACCGTTAAAGGCGTTGAATCGCTCTACGGCGCGCAAGTGATTGCAACCGATATCCGTGGTTCGTGTGCATTGGTATTGGCAGCAATGGTGGCCAAAGGAGCAACGACCATGACCGCAATCCATCACGGGAAACATGCATATGAGTCGCTTGAGAAAAAACTAGCATCTATTGGCGCGCGAATTACGACTGGCGTGCTTGTTGAGAATCATGTTCATGATTCTATTAAAATTCTTGAGCAGGAATACGGGGTACAAAGATAGTTTTTTTAAAGGTATGTCCCTCAAGACTTCCCCTCAATATTACTCGGGACAGGCGGGACGAACGGATAGTTAAGCAAACACGGACAAGTAAAAAAGAGCTGGTATTTACACTGGCTCTTTCTCTTCTTATAAAATAAATTATGTAACCCCGTTCGTCCCGCCTGTCCCGAGTTAGATCGAGGGAAGGGATACAGGGAATCCTCATGGATTTAAGAAATCTAACTCTGCACTGAGAAGCTACTCGTCAACTCAGTAAGCTCTTTCGTGATCTTAGCCTGCCGGAGTTTGTTGTAATCAGACTTAGTTTCTTCGAGTAATTTTTCAGCATTGCGCGTTGCATTATCCATGGAAATGAATCGTGCGGCGTGCTCTGCGAGCAAAGATTCGAAGAGCAGTGATTGGAGCTCCGCTTCGATGTATTGCTGCGCAAGCATATCCAAAATTACTTTTACCTCGTGATACCACAAATAACCCTCTAGAGGGACGCTTGGCGCCGGGGCCTGATCCTTTTGCTTTTCATCGAGCTTGACCGAAGATACCCCGTTTATAAACGGAATAACATTTGTCTCTCGGGGTCGTTGAACAAAAAAACCGGTAAACTCATTGCTGACCATCGCCACGCGTGCAAAGGGTTGCGGTGCGTTTACAATGTGGTTAATCAGTGCATTTGAGATGGATGCCATAGATCTTTGTGAGAAATCATCGAATGCCATGATAGGCCGTTGTTTGTAATGATCCACATAAAAGTCGGTAGCCTTTTTGCCCACGGTAATGACTTGATAGCGTGCCGATTGATTTTGATCAATGATATGAATAAATTTTGTTCCTAAATGGGTGTTAAACGTACCACATAAACCTTTTTGTGATCCGACCAAAATGAAGAGCGTTGTTTGATTGGTTGTGGGAAACATGATTGGGTTTGTCCAATCGGGTGCAAGGGGCTGCAGCTTGGCCAGCAGGTGGTTAATGCTTGCGCGGTAGGTGCGAAGCGGCTCTTGTTTGTTGCGCAAGCGCGAATGGGTCGACATTGAAATCAAACGCATTGCATGCGTTACTTTTTTGATTGTTTCGATTGCTTTAATCCGTTGCCGAATTTGAATTAATTTTGACATAGGGTATCCGTTTTTTTTACTGGTTCAGTGATTACTCTAACGATTGGCCATTTTTTTTGCAATATTGCACTCAACATGACCTCACGCTATGCTAGAATCATTCGAGAGCATGATGGGAGCAAAATGATTATCATAGTCGATGGATATAATGTTTTACGTGGAGTACTTGATGGGCGGGAAGCGGGGGCACAACTTCGCAATCAATTCCTAACCCAGCTTGGCCGCTATGCGCGCCGCAAAAAGCACAAAATCAGTTTGATCTTTGATGGCGGATCGAGCCACATGCCCGAAAAAACGGAACAGCATGGCATCAGCGTCGTCTACTCGGGGTATATCGATACGGCAGATGATCTCATTAAAAAGAAGTTAACCGAATTGAATGGCAAAGACGTACTACTCGTATCATCCGATCGAGAATTGAATTCATGGGCAGCCAAATACGATATGCCATCGATCGAAGCAGTTGATTTTTATGAGCTACTTCAAAGTGCATTGGAAGCACTCCCCGAAGTGGCGGCGGACACTACGCTCCCCGCAATACAACTATCAGATGGCGTTGAGCATGATTTGGATCGCCTGATGGAAGAGGCAACGCGTGTGGTGCCAGTCAAGCAGCAGGATATGATCGGACGCGCCGAAATGCGAACGAGTCCATCTTACAAGCAATCGAAAATCAATCGTAAATTATTAGATATTCTTAAAAAACTGTAAGTCGCGTCGTAGCTTTTGCGAAGGCGGACTATAACTTTATCACGCCTGGTTTGGCGAAGGCGGATATAATGCTGCACATGAACTTTAAAAAAACAATTGAATACCATATCGATCAAATTCCCGAAGTCGTAAAACAGCTCTCTGAGCTGCTCGAACGATGCCAAGTCATGACCTTCACGGGTCCGCTTGGCGCGGGTAAGACGACCATGGTTCAATCGCTTCTTCGCGAGCAGGGTATCACTGAGACCATCATGAGCCCCACGTTTACCTATGTAAATGCATACAAAAATCAACGAGGGCGAACGTTCTACCATTTTGACTGCTACCGGATCGAGACGACCCGCGACTTTCTCGCTCAGGGCTTTGAAGAGTGTTTGTACGTCCCCTGGTCACGGGCTCTCATCGAATGGCCGGAAGTGATTGAGCCATTGCTGACTCATGATGTGTGCCGGGTGATTTTGGCGTATCATGAGGAGCCGGATAAAAGAATAATGACGATTGAGTGTCCGGATGAAGAGGGTGATTGTGTTTAGGTAAATGAAAAATTATTTCCCCGTTCGTCCCGAGTTGATTGAGGGACATACTTTGTTGGAAATAAAGGAAAAATTCATAATTTGAAATCGGAATGTCCCTCAACAAATCGGGACGAACGGTTAAAATAAATTAACGAAGTGATGAAAAAATTAAAGTAACTAAAACAATTTAGAAAATCTGAGATTTATGGAAAACAACTCGAATAATAGCCCATTTCTACAACGCCCCGACTATTTGGTTTGCACCTGCATGGGGGTCATGTACTCTGATATTTGCGAGGCGATAGCCAAGGGTTGTGAAGATTTTGCATCACTCCAGGATGTGTTGCTTGTGGGCACCGGATGCAATAGTTGCGTGGACGAAATTCACGAAATCCTTAAAGAACAGCAAGATTTCACAAAATAGTAGTTGAAATCCCTCGAGAAAAACAATATCATATTCACATACTTCTTGATGAAGTACTTTTTTTTGACATCAAGCGGCGAGATTCCCGAGTGGCCAAAGGGGACGGACTGTAAATCCGTTGGCACAGCCTTCGAAGGTTCGAATCCTTCTCTCGCCAAACTTCGCCCTAGAGGGCTTCGTTTGGTCTACGACCCTTGAGAAATTGTTAAATTATTGAAATTAAGATAAAAGCGCGGGAGTAGCTCAACTGGTAGAGCGACAGCCTTCCAAGCTGTAGGTTGCGGGTTCGAGCCCCGTCTCCCGCTCATAAAGTTTTAGCTGGCGTAGCTCAGCTGGTAGAGCAGCTGATTTGTAATCAGCAGGCCGCTGGTTCAAATCCAGTCGCCAGCTAATTTTTTTAGATGAAATGTCCGCAAGCCCAAAAAGATTGAAAATACAGGTTCAGATCGCATAGATCTCTTAAATATGCTTAATACACTCGAATTTCTGAGTAAAATAGCGAGATTAAATGTTGTCAAGAGCTGTTTTTTCAATTATCTTAATGTAAAGTCCTTGGAAATAAAGCTTGATTGCCCACGTAGCTCAGTTGGTAGAGCACTTCCTTGGTAAGGGAGAGGTCATCGGTTCGAATCCGATCGCGGGCTCCAAAAAAAATACAATTTTGTTTAATTTAACTCGAGTTCTTATGGCTAAAAATCGAATAACTACCCATTTAGTTTGTGAAACATGTAAAGAGCGTAACTATACACAAGTTGTCTCTAAAGGACGTACTGTGGGCGCGCTTAAATTAAAAAAGTTTTGCTCTCGCTGTGCGAAGCATCAAGCACATAAAGAAACCAAGTAGTAATTAGGCCAGTAGCTCTAACGGTAGAGCGGCAGACTCCAAATCTGCGCGTTGGGGGTTCGAATCCCTCCTGGCCTGCCAATTTTGAATGGTGTGGTCGGAGAGTTAGTAGCGAAAATAGAAATTATAAGTATTAAACTGAGTAGGTAGGCTCATGGCAATAAAAAACGCGGTACAGTTTTTGCTAGAAGTTAAATCAGAAATGAAAAAGGTGGTATGGCCAAGTTATCAAGAATTTGTTGGCTCTACCATTATTGTTCTTGTATTGCTGGTTGTTTTCATGATTTACCTAGGCCTGATTGATGCGGGGTTAACGCGACTGGCGAAATACGTGTTCAAATATTATGGCGGTTACTAAGTCTAATTGGGATGTGCTCACATGATGCGTTGGTATGTTGTCCAGGTATATGCGGGGTATGAAGAATTAGCAAAAACTGATATTGAGAAGCGAATCGCTCAACAGGGATTGCAAGAGGATTTTGGCCAAGTCTTTATTCCTTCCGCAAAGCTAAAACAATTTTTCGTTGAAGATGCCACAGATCAGCAATTATTCCCTGGTTACATTTTAATTGAAATGAACATGAAGCCTGAAACTCACCGCCTAGTAAGCATCAGCTTGCGAGTATTGAAGTTTTTGGGCGGAAAAGAGCCTGTTCCGTTATCGAGAAAAGAAATTGATCGCATTCTTTCTCAGATGAAGGGCGAGATCGCGGTCGGTAGTGTTGAAAAGCAAGAACTATTCAACATCGGAAGTGAAATCGAAATTAAAGATGGGCCATTTGCAAGCTTCGTAGGGGTTGTTGATAGCGTAGACATGGACAACGAGAAGTTAACAGTTATGGTGAGTATCTTTGGTCGCATGACTCCAGTAGAGCTCGGATTTAATCAAGTTAAACGATAAGATTTATAGGTTATTCGCATGGCAAAAGAAGTTAAAGTTAAAATCAAGCTTCAGATTCAAGGGGCGTCTGCAACGCCTGCTCCACCAGTTGGTTCTTCGTTAGGTCAACATGGTGCCAATATTATGGAATTCTGTAAGCAGTTCAATGCTCTAACGAGCGGTCGTAAAGGTGAAACGGTTCCTGTTATTGTGACGGTCTACAAAGATCGAACCTTTGATTTTGTTATCAAAACGCCTCCGGCTAGTGAATTGATTAAGAAAAAGATTAATCTTTCCAAAGGCTCTTCTAACCCTAAAGCAAACAAGGTTGGCAAGATCACCTGGAAAGAAATTGAAGAAATTGCCCGTATTAAGATGCCAGATATCAATGCAGTAGACATTGAACAAGCAAAGAAAATCATTGCTGGTAGTGCTCGTAGTATGGGTGTTGACGTTATTGATTGATCAATAGGAATCGTACTATGTCTAAACCAGGTAAAAAATATACAGCGGCAGCAAAAAAAGTTGGACGGGGTGTTTCACTACCAGTTGGTGATGCCTTAGCGAAACTTAAAGAGCTCGCTTTTGCGAAGTTCGATGAATCGGTTGATGTTGACGTTAACCTTACCATCGATGCTACTAAGGGTGAGCAAACAGTTCGCGGGTCAGTCTTTTTGCCACATCAAATCGGCAAGGCGCCTCGTATTATTGTTTTTGCAAAGGCCGATCATGCAGAGCAAGCAAGCAAAGCGGGCGCTGATTTTGTTGGCGCGCAAGATTTAATTGAAAAAATAGAGCAGGGTTGGATGGACTTTGATTATGCTGTTGCAACACCTGATATGATGGCTGCAGTAGGTAAACTAGCTCCTTTGCTCGGGCCCCGAGGCTTGTTGCCAAACAAAAAACTTGGCACTGTAACTTTCGAGGTTGCCGGCATTATTGAAGATCTTAAGAAAGGTCGCTTGTTCTTCAAGAACGATAAAAGCGGCATCGTTCACTTCAAATTTGGCAAAGTTTCCTTGGGTGCAGACAAACTGCAAGAAAATCTCCTTGCATTTATTAAGGCGCTTGTAGCTGCTAAGCCTGCGACAGCAAAAGGGAAATATCTGAAAAAAATAACCGTTTCATCAACCATGGGCCTTGGAATTTCCATTAGCCCTGATGAATTAATGAGAACCCAGAGCTAACGAGAGGTTACTATGAATCGGAATGATAAAGAAATCCTAGTTGAGTCCTTGCGCAGTAGCTTTGCAAATAGCCAGGCTTCATTCTTGGTTATGTATAAAGGCCTCACGGTCAACCAAATGCAGAATTTGCGTAAAGGTTTGCGTCCAAATGAAGCAAGCTTGCAAGTCGCAAAAGCACGTTTGATGAAACGTGCGGTAAATGGCGTTGAAGGCGTTGATCAGTTGGCGGACCACTTGCACGATCAAATCGGCGCAGTGTTCGCAACAAAGTCTGCTCCTGAAGTAGCTAAATTCCTCGCTGGGTTTGCAAAAGAGAACGAAGCTTTCAAGGTCCTTGTTGGGGTCATTGAATCTAAGCTGTATGATGCACAATCGATTCAACGAATCGCTTCACTTCCTTCTCGAGAAGTATTGCTTGCTCAACTATGTGGCACATTGAATGCTCCTCTTACCAATATGGTAACAGTATTGCATCTCATGATTGCGCGCTTATTGTTTGTTTTGAAACAAATAGAAGAACAAAAACAAGCAGGTTCTGCTCCAGAAGTAGAACAAGCTGAATCGGCCCCTGAAGTTGTCTCTGACGCTCCAGTGGGAGATGGCACAAGCGGCGAACAAGTCTAAAATAGAACATTAACACTAATCACTGATACGTGGAGTATTATTATTATGGCAGCTAACATGCAAGAAAAATTGATCCAAGAAATTAGTAACATGACAGTTCTCGAGCTCGCTGATTTGGTGAAGGCTCTTGAAACAAAGTTCGGCGTTTCAGCAGCAATGCCAAGCGCAGCAGCAGCACCAGTTGCAGCAGCGGCACCAGTTGCAGAAGAAAAGTCTGAATACAAAGTAACGCTTAAAGAAGCTGGCGATGATTCTAAGAAGATCGCAGTTATCAAAGCATTGCGTAAAGTTGTCCCAACATTGAACTTGACTGACGCTAAAAAGATGGTTGAAAGCACACCTACAGTTGTTCTTGAAGCAGCATCTAAAGATGACGCTAAAAAGATCAAAGAAGAGCTTGAAGCGGCAGGCGCAAAGGTTGAGCTGAGTTAGTTAATAACTCGGCTTTTGCCGTTTGAAGCCCGTGAGCCCTGATTAGGGGGTACAAGAGTTTAAACGAGATAGCAGTTTCAAGGAGCGGCTTAATGTCTCGATTGCTTAAAAGTACGGATACAGTCCGTAAGTTGTTTGGTAAAATAAAAGCGGTTGTTCCGGTCCCAGATTTGATCGAAATACAATCGTCTTCTTTCAATGATTTTGTCCAGCTCGACTGCTTGCCAGACGAGCGTAAGCCTATGGGCTTACACAAGGTGTTGAGTGACGTGTTCCCTATGGAACATGAAGATAAGCTCTCACTTGAGTACATTAGCTACGAATTAGGAACGTGGGCGTGTGCGTGTGGACAATTATCAGGAATAGAAAATAGATATCAATGGACCTGTTCATCATGCAAAAAATCGGGCTGTTGCCGATTGCGTGATGATATTGTCTGTCCGCTATGCGAAAAGAAATCAGCTCGGTACAAAACATGTACCAACTGTTTGTCTCGTGTTGTAATTAAGTTACCAATGTCTTTGGAAGAATGCCGCTCAAGCGGTCAATCTTTCGCAATGCCACTCAAAATCAAAATTCAGCTCGTAAACTGGACTGTTGATGATTTGGGCAATAAAGTAATTCGTGATATCAAGGAACAGGACATTTTCGCAGTAGATCTCCCGGTTATGGCCGATCTATTTGAAAAAAATGGCAGATTCTTCCTTGGTAACCAAGGTAAGTTCTTAATCAACGGTGTTGACCGTGTTGTGGTGAGTCAGCTCCACCGTTCTCCTGGTGCAGTATTTTCTCAAAGCAAAAAAGTTAAAGACTTCCGTGGTCGTCCGTATTACCTTGCTCGCATAATTCCTATGCGTGGATCGTGGATCGATTTTGAATTTGATAGCAACGATTATCTCTACGTCCGTATTGATAAGAAGAAAAAACTACTTGCAACAGCACTCTTGCAAGCTCTTGGGTACTCTCGTGATGAGATTATTTCCCTCTTTTACCGCTTTGAAACCATTAATATTGATAAAGGTGTTTTCAACCAGGTAATTGATGATTCTCTCATCGGTCAGCGCCTTGAGAAGAGCATGCTGCCTGAAGACCTCCAAGAAGTCTTTGGTGGTAAACGTGTTACCAAAGAAACTATTGCAAAATTGCATCAAAGTAAGATTAAATCCTTACCTCTTAAAGATACACACATCATCAATCGTGTTGTCGGCAAAGATATTGTCGATGAAACGACTGGTGAAGTTCTTTTTGAACAAGGTCACGTCATTACCGAAGCCAATTTTGATCAATTGAGACGTAACAAATCGTTGTCGTTCCAGTTGATTCAATCCCTTGGTTACGCTTTCCAGCCGGTTATTGCACTGACTTTGAACCAAGATAAGGCATATAATCAAGATGATGCCCTTAGAGAAATTCATGCCAAAATTTGGCCTGGAGATAGCTCTACTCTTAAAGAAATTAAAGAACGCTTAGAAAACTTACTGTTTAATAACCGATTCTATGATCTTACTCGTGTTGGTCGTATTCGCATGAATCGCAAACTGGGTCTTACTATTGCTGAATCCGTTCTCGCGTTAACTCGTGAAGACGTGGTTGCAACAATTAAGTACTTGGTTAATTTGCGTGAACGCGGAGAAGGCGAACTTGATGATATCGATCACTTGGGCAACCGTCGTGTAAGATTGGTTGGCGAGTTATTAAACAATCAAATGTATTCTGGGTTCATGCGTATTGAGCGTATTGTTAAAGAACGCTTCCGTACTCAAGAGCCGCACAGCGCGCTTATGCCACAAGATTATCTCAACATTAAACCGATTAGTGCGGTTATGCGGGAATTCTACGGCATGGGTCAGTTGTCGCAATTCATCGATCAAACAAATCCACTTTCTGAAATTGCGCATAAGCGTCGTCTCTCAGCCCTCGGGCCCGGCGGCGTCTTAAAAGATCGTGCAACATTCGAAATTCGTGACGTTCATACGTCTCACTATGGTCGAATTTGCCCAATCGAAACGCCTGAAGGTCAGACTGTTGGTTTGATTTCCTCTCTAGCAACCTATGCTATGGTGAACGATCTTGGCTTTATCGAGACCTCATACCGTCCTGTTAAGAACGGTAAAATTCTTGATGAAGTGATATTCCTTGATGCTTTCCAAGAAGCGGTTGAGTATATTGCACAGGCAGATGCTGCTGAGTCTGATTCTCACAACCTCACCGGCAAGATTCTCGCTCGCCACCAAAGTAACGTTGTTTTGGTTGATGCAGAACAAATTACCTATATCGATATGTCTCCAAAGCAGCTTGTGTCTGTTTCTGCAGCATTGATTCCATTCTTAGAACATGATGACGCAGTTCGTGCACTTATGGGCGCGAACATGCAACGCCAAGCAGTTCCTTTAATCAAACCGCAAGCTCCTATTGTTGCGACTGGTATGGAACGTGAAATTGGTAAAGCATCGGGTGCGGTTCTTATCGCGACTCGTGGTGGAATTGTGGACTATGTTTCATCTGATCGTATCGTGATTAAAGTGAACGAAGATGAATTTAATGGGACAGAAAGCTGGATTTCTCATGGTATTGATACCTATTGCCTGAAGAAATTCCAACGCTCAAGCTACAGCACCATGATCCATCAGACTCCCATAGTGAAACGTGGCGACGTGATTAAAACGGGCGACATTCTCACCAACGGACCTGCGGTAATCAATGGTGAATTGAGCTTAGGATCAGATTTACTTGTTGCATTCATGCCATGGCATGGTTACAACTTTGAAGATGCAATTGTACTTAATAAACGGTTGGTGTCTGAAGATACGCTTACTTCTGTTCATATTGAAGAATATGATGTGGATGCGCGTGATACCAAGCTCGGGCCTGAAGAAATCACCAAAGACATTCCAAACGTTGCAGAAAATGCACTAGCAAGTCTTGATGATGATGGCATTGTACGCGTTGGTACTCGTGTGAAGCCTGGGGATATCCTTGTTGGTAAAGTCACTCTCAAAGGTGACGTCCAATACTCTCCTGAAGAAAAGTTGCTTCGTGCAATTTTCGGCGAAAAATCACGCGAAGTACGGGATACTTCATTGCGCGTACCACCTGGGATCGAAGGAACAATCGTTGACGTGAAGATTCTATCACGTGGCGGTGTTCGTAAAGATAAACGATATAAAGAAGAAGTTTCACGCCAAGTTCTCCAATTGGATGTTGACTTCCAACAGCACCAGAATGCACTTGATGCAATGGTCGTTGATAAAATCATCTCGCATCTTGATGGTCAAGAAGCTGGTGCTAAAGTCAGCGAACAGTATCTCAAGAAGGGTTGTTACGATGCTGCCGCGTTAGCAGGCATTTCAATCGAAACAGCATTGAGTTTGAAGGCGAAAGATAAAAAGATCGCTCAAGAACTCAAAAACCTCAATGATACCTACCAAAATCAACTGCGTATTCTTGTTGGTTTGAAGGAAGAACGAATCAATCAATTCAAGAAGGGTGACCCATTACCTTCTGGTGTTATCAAGATGGTAAAAATCTATATCGCTATGAAACGTACTGTTTCGGTTGGTGATAAGGTTGCAGGTCGTCATGGTAATAAGGGTGTTGTTTCAATCATTGTGGCACGTGAAGACATGCCGGCAATGGCTGATGGGACCCCTGTTGATATCGTACTCAACCCGCTTGGTGTTCCTTCTCGTATGAACGTTGGACAGATTCTTGAAACTGCATTGGGCCTCATTGGCAAACAAATCGGTACTAACTTGCAAGAGCTTGTTAATACAGATGGATATGCCGAAGTTAAGAAATACTTAACCAAGTATTATGGCGCAGAATTCGTCAATTCTTATGAAAAGGCGCATGGCAAAGACGCTGTTCACGCACTCGCGAAGAGGACAGTCGAAGAAGGCTTGAAATTTGAAACGCCTGTATTCGATGGTGCAGATTTTGATAAAGATATGATTCCGTTAATGGATGACTTAAATTTGCCACATTCTGGTTCGTTTAACTTGCTGGATGGACGTACTGGTGAATATTTTGATCAACCAGTGACTGTCGGTTACATCCATATCATGAAACTGAACCACATGGTCGATGATAAGTTGCATGCTCGATCTGTTGGACCATACTCTCTCGTGACGCAACAACCACTTGGTGGTAAGGCGCAACAGGGTGGCCAACGACTCGGTGAAATGGAAGTTTGGGCACTTGAAGCATATGGCGCAGCGTTTACGTTGCAAGAAATGCTCACCTACAAGTCTGATGACGTCAGCGGACGGCATAAAGCGTATGGTGCAATTGTCCGCGGTGAGGACATACCGGAACCAGGAATTCCAGAATCCTTTAACGTACTTGTTAAAGAATTGCAGTCACTTGGTTTGCAGGTAGATTTACTAAAAGTTGGCAAGGAGAATATCGGTGAATAGACGAATGCTCGAACGTTTTAAAGAATACATTAGCGTTCAACGATTTAATGCCATCAAGGTATCGATTTCAGCGCCCGAAAAACTACGAGCGCTCTCCTATGGTGAAGTGAAGAAGATAGAGACAATCAACTATCGTACACTCAAACCAGAACGAGATGGTCTGTTTTGCGCACGCATTTTCGGTCCAGTTAAGGACTGGGAATGTAACTGCGGTAA
>Ga0163144_10021454_pt1 | contig 12841 bp, 11 predicted proteins | sample OliLak19BULKMAT1_FD_123175 | JGI IMG/M metagenome (GOLD analysis project Ga0163144, IMG submission 123175) | Freshwater microbial mat bacterial communities from Lake Vanda, McMurdo Dry Valleys, Antarctica - Oligotrophic Lake LV.19.BULKMAT1 | ecosystem: Environmental > Aquatic > Freshwater >...
ATCATGTCGTTGAGCATCTCGCGCTTGAGGCGGGACATCATCGCGTCGTCCACCTCGGTGCCCTTGGCGCGCAGGGCCTCGGCGTACTGCGACACGCGCAGCAGGAGGCGCTGGGCCGGGATCTTGGTGGCGCCGATGCGGGCCACGGCGCCGTCGTTGTCGCGGTCAGTGAAGTACAGCCCACCAAGGCCGACGGTGATGCTGAGCACGAAGACCGAGATGGTCGCGACGAGGATGCTTTTTCGGTGGCGGCGGAGGAACGAGATCATGGGGCTCCTGGGCGGGTAGGGTTAGGCGACGGTTTCTTTCGCGCGGCGGCGGGGCTTGTCTTCGCCCGTGCCCATCGAGCAGGAGCCGTCGTAGAAGGCCCCTTCGTCGATCTTGAGCTTCGGGGTGCGTATGTCTCCGGTCACGCGGCCGTTCGGCAGAATCTCAAGCGAACGGGAGGCCACGATGTCGCCGACGACCTCGCCGGCGATCACGACCGTCTCCGCGGCGAGATTGCCGATGACGCGGCCCTTCGCGCCGATCTCCACATCCACCGCGTCCGAGATGTCGCCCTCGAAGGCGCCCTCGACGCGCAGCGAGCCCTTGACCACGAGCGAGCCGTGGAAAAAAGCGTCCTCGCTGATCAAGGTCATCCCTTCGCGCGAGTCCCCGCGTCCGCCCTTCTCTCCGAACATCAGGAGCGGGCCTTCGGGCCGCGCGGCAGGGAGCCGAGCAGATCGGGTCCGGAACGGACCTTCAGGTAGGTCATCGGATTGACGGGGCGTCCCTGGCGCCACACCTCGTAGTGCAGGTGCGCGCCGGTCGAGCGGCCGGTGGTGCCCATGTAAGCGATCACCTGGCCGCGCATGACGCGGTCGCCCGCCTTCACGAGGGCCTTCGAGGTATGGCCGTACAAAGTGCTCACGCCGTAGCCGTGGTCGATGACAACCATGTTGCCGTAGCCGTGGGACCAGCCCGAGAAGCGGACCGTGCCGTCGGCGGTGGCGTGCACGAGCGTGTCGGCCGCGTTGGCGATGTCGAGGCCGGCGTGGAACTCGCCCGTTTCGCCGTCCCCGCGGTGCATCGGCGAGAAGCGGTAGCCGAACAAGGAGGTGATCGAGCCCTCGGTGGGCCAGAGGCTCGGCGTCGCGTTGCGCAGGCTCTTCTGATTGCCCACATACCAGGCGATTTCCTGGAAGCTGGCGAGGCGGCCCTCGGCGTCCTTGCGCAGGCGCGCGATCTCGCGGTGCCAGTCGGCCTGGCGGATGTCGGCAGCACCCCCGCCCATCATCTTGCCCAGGCTCAGGCGGTCGGCCAAGGTCGGCCCGCCGACGCCCGTGGCGGCCTCGATCGGGTCGCGGCTGCCGGCCATGGTGAGCAGGCCCCGCAGCTGCCGGTCGGTGCCCCGGGCCTGATCGAGGGCGAAGCGCGCGCGGTCCATCTCCTGGGCCAGGCGGGTCATCTTGGTCAGCATGACCTGGTTGTCGGCCTTGGTGATCCAGTAGTCCACATGGCGGCCGGCCACGATCCCCGCGCCGATGGTCATCACGGACCACAGCCCGAGCCAAAACAGGAAGAACGCCGTGGAACACTGCAGGCGCCAGGGCTTCATCTGGGTCTGCGGTATGACCATGACGGTCAGACGGCGGGACAAGGCGTCGAGAATTTTCTTGCGCATGCGGTTTACCGTCGGTAATGTTATAACAGACCTGTTCGGGCTTGTCAACGAAACCTTCCCCTAACGAGAGCTTCGCCCTCCATGTTCACGGGGTTTAATCCACGCGCTTGTGCCGCAGGTGCGGAGCAACATCGATATGGGCCGGGGCGGGGAAGCGACCGACACCGGCGGAGATGAATATCCCGCCGGGCCGTCGTGAGTCCCGCGCGTGCACGCTTCCCAAACCCAGTGAACATGGAGCGTCGCCCCCTTGACAGGGCCGGTTAGCGGGCTTACACTGCTAGGATGCGGCCCCCTCTGAAAACCCCGCTGTTCCTCCTCGTCGCCGCGCTCGCCCTCCCGGCCGGCGCCCAGATCAAGACCAACGCCGGCGCGGGCGCCGACGCGGCTGCCTCGGGCCAGGTCGGCTCCTCCTTCAATTCGGGCGGAGTCACCCCCATCGGTCTGTCTGGCGGCGGCGCGATCGCTCCGCTTTCCCTTAATGGGACCTTGTCCCCGGCCTTGGCTGCTCCCTCCGTATCCCTGAACCAGGGGCTAGCACCTTCGGCCTTGGTCAGCGTCCCGCGCGTCGCCGCCTCGGCTTCCGAAAAGCCCGTTCCCAAGGCCGCCGCCGCCGCCTCACCCCCTTCCACCCCTCCCAACAAGGGCCCCTCCGCCTCCGCGCCTGGTGCCCCGCCCGCCGGTCCGCCCTTCTTCGCCTCGGCTTTGGCCAAGCTCGGAGTCCCCTCCGCCCTCACCTCCCGGCTGACCGCCTTCCTGGCAACCCGCCATCCCGGCGACCAGGACAAGGTCTATCACGGCCTCGGTCATTCCCATGAAGTCGCCGACCTCACCGCGCGCATCGTCGGCGGCCAGCAGCTCCCGGCTGAGAAGAAGATTTTGCTGATCCTGTCCGCGGCGCTCCACGATGTGGACCCAGAGCGGGCCGAGAACACGCCCGCGCGCGTGTCGGCCACGCTCGGCCACCTCGACACGGACGACGAGGCGCGCGCCCTGCTCGGAGACTTCGGAAACCGCTACGGCTTCACGGCCGCCCAGGTCAAGGCGCTGATCATGGCGACCGACTTCTCCATGGATCCCGCCGACATGAAGGTGCTCCAGGCGGCCGCGGCCGCGGCCGCCGTCAAAGCCTTCCCCGCCGAGCCCGCATGGGCGCTGGACTGGGGCAAGAACCTCGCCTTCGCCGACCAGTCCGCCACTTATGTCGGCTCGCTCGCCGCCGCGCGCAAGCGCGTGTCGGGCTTAGCGCTCGAGATCCGCGGGAAGGGAGCCGGCCCGAGCGACGAGGTGATCCTCGCGGGCAGCTTCAAGTTCCTCTCCTTACTGAAGCAGAACCCGCGCTTCGCGCTGCTCCCCGCGGAGCAGGCCGCGAACTTCGACGGCGTGCTCGCATACTTCTCGGCGCGGCAGACGCCCGAGTCCTGGGCCGCCGCCTCGGCCCCCGTGCCCGCGCGCGCGCCGCCCGCGGCCCCCGATCTTGACGCCGCCCGCCGCTACATCAACGGCATCATGGGCGGCCTTCGCGCTCCGAGCGAGCGCGAGACCGACTCGCTGCTCGGCGACTGGCTTGATGAGAACTCCATCCCCCGCAGTTCCCCCCGCGCCGCCGCCGTCCGCCAGGCCCTCGCGCCCGGCAAGGCCGCGAACGAAAGCGAGGTCGCTTCCAAGCTCAGCCCCAAGCTCCGCCGCCACGCCGCCCTGCTGATCCGCATCGCCGCCGAGCACAAAGTCACCGTCCCGTTCGTGGAATCGGTGATGGCCAAGCGCGGCCTCCTCAAATACATCGACTATGTCCCAGACGAGAACCTCGAGAACCAGGTCGACATGGCCCTCGAGAACGACGCGCTCGAGCGCGCCGTCGCCAAGTACCCCGACAACGCCCAGGGCGACCTCCTACGCGGCGTCGCGAGCGCGATGGGCGCGAAGGGCGGCAAGTCCGTCGAGGAGATCGCGCGCGACGGAGTCTTCCTGTACGCCGACTTCAGCGGAACCAAGTTCCTGCGCGGCTACGCGAGCCGCGACCCCGACATCCAGTCTCACACGATCGCATTCTATGTCACCCGCAAGGACGGCCAGTGGCGCATCGACGGATACCGCCAGAAAGCCAACGGCGTCGCGTCCGACCAGTCCTACATCGACTCCCTCAAGTCCTGGCTCCGCTCCGACGGCATCCCCGCCTCCGACCTGAAATAATCCCGTCCGGCCGCGGATGTGTTAAAATCCCCGCATGACCTCGACCACCGATTGCCCCTGCTTTAGCAAGAAATCCTACTCCGAGTGCTGTGAGCCGTACATCACCGGCAAGGCCGCCGCCCCGACCGCCGAAGCGCTGATGCGCGCGCGCTACACGAGCTACGCGACCGGCAAGATCGACTTCATCGAGAAGACCCACGCGCCCGAAAGCCGCGCGGACTTCGACCGCAAGGCTTCCGAGAAGTGGGCCAAGGACTCGACCTGGCGCGGCCTCGCCGTGCTCGCGACCAAGGACGGCGGCCCCGGCGACCAGACCGGCATCGTCAGCTTCATCGCCGGCTTCTCCCAGAACGGCCAGGACTACGAGCACCACGAGATAGCCACCTTCCGCAAGGAAGGCGCGACCTGGCTGTTCGTCGACGGCAAGTCCCCCAAGCCCGACACCGTCGTCAACACCGGCCCCGATGTGGGCCGAAACGACCCCTGCCATTGCGGGTCAGGCAAGAAGTTCAAGAAGTGCCACGGGAAATAGCCCCCCGACGCCCGTAAGAGGCCGTCGTGCTCATTTGGGGGCAGCCCGACTCTTCCCGGTGAAGAGTTGCCCAATGTTTCCGGAAACAGCGGGCTCAATGACGCAAATACTGTCCGGTCGGCAGGCCTGACACCAAAACAGGACCGGATTTAGAGGGCTTCGCCGCAGGCTTTGCCGGAGGCCCAGGCCCACTGATAGTTGAAGCCGCCGAGCCAACCGGTCACATCGACGACCTCGCCGATGAAGTGCAGGCCCGGGGCCTTCTTCGCCTCCATCGTCTTCGAGGACAGCTCCGCGGTGTCCACACCGCCGCGCGTGACCTCGGCTTTCCCGTAACCGACGGTGCCGTGCGGGAGGAAGCACCAGTCCTGGAGCTTCTCGCAGAACGCGGCGAGCTGAACCTTCGGGAAATTGCCCATGTCGAGCGTCTCGGGCAAGTACAGCTCGCAGAATCGCTCCGCGAGGCGCTTGGGGACGAGCTCCGCCATCTGGTTCTTGATCTCGAGCTTGTTCCCCTTTCTCGACGAGAACCACTCCATCAGCTCCTCACGGGACAGCCCCGGCACGAAGTTGATGCGGACCTCGTCGCCCGGATTCCAGTGCAGCGAGGCCTGAAGTGCCACCGGGCCGCTGAAGCCGGCGTGGGTGAACAGCAAATTTTCCTGGAACACGACGCCGTTCGTCGTCATCACCGCGTCGAGCGCGATGCCGGAGAAGCCCTCGAGACGCGCGCGGTCCTCGGCGCTGAAGACGAACCCGTCGAGCGCGGGGACGCGCGGCGTGATCTTGAGGCCGAACTGCTTGGCGATGTCGTAGCCGATCGGCGTGGCGCCGAACTTGGGAAAGGACAGGCCGCCCGTGGCGACGATCAACGATTTTCCGGAGAACTCGCCTTGGTCCGTCGCGACGAGATACCCTTCCACGGACCGAACGGCTGACAGCACCTTGTGCTTCTGGAGTATCTCAGCGCCCGCTTCGCGGGCGCTCTTCACCAACATGTCGATGATCTGCTGCGCGGACGCGTCGCAGAACAGCTGGCCGTGCTTGCGCTCATGATAGGCGATGCCGTGGCTCTCGACGAGGGCGATGAAGTCCTCGGGCGTGTAGCGCGAGAGCGCGGACTTCGCGAAATGTTCGTTCTCCGAGACGAAGTTCTCAGACGAAACCTCGCGGTTCGTGAAGTTGCAGCGCCCGCCGCCGGAGATGATGAGCTTGCCCCCGGGCTTGGCCGCATGATCGAGCACGACCACGGTCTTACCCCGCTTGGCGGCGACCAGTGCGCACATCAGGCCCGCACCGCCGGAGCCGAGGACGACCGCGTCGAAGTTCCTCACGACAGCCTTTCTTTCAGAAAGGAGCGAAGCTCGCCCCACACGCGCGCCTGATCCGCGGGGCTCAGGTCTTTGAAGTGCAAAGTCAGCACGGAGTGCTTCTTGCCGGGCACGACGACCTCGCGGAAGCGCTCGCCCAGGCCTTCGCGCAGCGTATCAAAGCGCGCGGCCTTGCACAGCGCGTCGCCCTCGAATCGCATCCCGAGCACAGGAATATTCTCCGCCTTCGAGCGCGCGACCGCGTTGTCCCATTCCTTCGTGGGAATCCCGAGCGCCGAATCCTTCCAGCCGCCTCCCGGCTGGCAGATCACCGGAACGATGAGCTCCTTGTCCATCATGAGCGACAGCGCGAAGCGCCCCGTGAAGCACATGCCGATGGCGGCCACGCCCTTCCCGCCGCGCTCCGCGAACGCGCGGCGCGACAATGCCCGCAGCCAGTCCGAGGCCGGGCTCTTGCCGTGGGTGCTCAGGACGCTGAACTCCTTCCAGACGCAAGGCCAGAGCAGGGGCTTCACGCCGTAGTTCTTCATCGGCTCGCCGAACAGCAAAGGCATGTACACGCAGTACCCCTCGGCGGAAATCCGGTGCCCCAGGTCGACGCACTCGGGCACCATACCCGGCAGCTCGTGCAGCAGGACGACCGCGGGGCCAGTTCCCGCCCGGTAAACAGGTTTGGTAACGCCGGCCTCCGTGAAATCGAAACGCTCGAACCCCGCCAGTTCCATGGGCCGATTATAACTGATTGGTGCCAGGCGTCCCGTTGTTGCATAAGTTATGCAACAACGGGACGCCTGGCACCATCCGGAAACAGCTATAATCGCATTTCGCCCATGAAGACTAGCTCCCAGCTCCGTTCCGGCTACCTCGATTTCTTCGTCAAGAACGGCCACACGCTCAAGCCCTCGGCGCCGATCGTTCCCCAGGGCGACGCGACCTTGATGTTCAACTCGGCTGGCATGGTCCCGTTTAAACCCTACTTCCTGGGTCTTAAGAGCGACCTCAAGCGCGCGACCTCCTCGCAGAAGTGCTTCCGCACGACCGACATCGAGCGCGTGGGGACGACCTTGCGCCACATGACCTTCTTCGAAATGCTCGGCAACTTCTCCTTCGGCGACTACTTCAAGCAGGAGGCCGTGTTCTGGGCCTGGGAGTACCTCACCAAGGACTGCGGCCTCGATCCCAAGCGCCTTTACCCGACGGTTTTCAAGGAAGACGACGAGGCCGTCGAGCTGTGGAAAAAGGTCGGCGCGCCCAACGCCGCCGTCCGCCTGGGCGAGGACACCAATTTCTGGAACATGGGACCGACCGGACCATGCGGGCCCTGTTCCGAGATCTATTATGACCTCGGCCCCGAGTTCGCTTCGGGCAAGGACGACTTCGTCGGCGGCGACGGCGACCGCTACATCGAGATCTGGAATCTCGTGTTCACCGGCTTCGACCGCCAGCCCGACGGGAGCCTCAAGCCGCTGGCGCGCCCGTGCATCGACACCGGCATGGGCCTCGAGCGCCTGGCGTTCTGCGCCCAGGGCACCAAGTCCCCCTTCCACACCGACCTGTTCGCTCCGATCGTGAACAAGGCCGCCGAAATCATCGGCGCCGACCCGAAAGACCCCAAGCACGCGCTCGCCTTCCGCGTGATCGCGGACCACGCGCGCGCCGCGACCATGCTCATGAGCGAGGGCATCATCCCCTCTAATGTCGAGCGCGGCTATGTTTTGCGGCGCCTCGTGCGCCGTGCGGCGCGCTACGGCCAGCTCATGGGCTTTGACCGCCCGTTCCTGCACTTCCTCGTGCCCGAGGCCATCGAGATCTTCGCGCCGGGCTATCCCGAGCTGCGCGCGGCGTCCGAGCAGGTCCAGGCCGTGATGAAGACCGAGGAGGCGAAGTTCCTCGAGACCCTGCACGCGGGGGAAGGCGAGCTTGCCAAGTCGCTCGAGAAGGCCGGCAAGACCTTGTCGGGCGAGGCCGCGTTCCGCCTGTACGAGACCTTCGGCTTCCCGCTCGAGATGACGAAGGAGATCGCGGGTGCCAAGGGAGTGGCTGTCGACGAAGCGGGCTTTAAAGCCGCGTCTGAGAAGGCGGTCGAGATCGCCCGCGCGTCGTGGAAGGGCTCCGGAGAGAAGAATTTGACGGCGCTCGTGTCGACGGCGCCGAAGACGGAATTCCTCGGCTACACGGCCGACGAAACGAAAGCGACCGTCGTCGCTTCAGCGCCGGGCATGGCCGCTTTCGACAAGACCACATTCTACGCGGAGGGCGGCGGCCAGGTCGGGGACACCGGGGACATCGTGTCCACCGATGGGCGGACGGTATTGGCGCGGGTGCTCGACACGCAGAAGCAGAACGACATTTTTGTTCACATCCTTGAAGGCAACACCACGCTTCCTGTCGGCTTAACGGCAACATTACATGTCGACTCCGAACGCCGCGCGCGAATCAAGCCCCACCACACCGCGACCCATCTCATGAACGAGGCGCTCAAGCGCGTGCTCGGCGGGACGATCCGCCAGGCGGGCTCCTATGTCGGTCCCGACAAGCTGCGCTTCGACTTCACGCATCCGAAGGCGATCTCGCCCGAGGATATAAAGAAGATAGAGGACATCGTCAACGGCGAGATCAAGGCGGCGCATCCGGTCGCGCCCCGGCCCTATCCGATCGCGCGCGTGGCCGAGCTCGGTGCTACGACCCTGCTCGGCGAGGACTACGGCACGGAGCCGCGCTTCCTGCTCATCGGTCCCAAAGGCTGGGACGAGCCGAAGAATCGCTTTTCGCTCGAGCTGTGCGGCGGCGTGCATGTCGACAACACCGCCGAGATCCTGTCCTTCAAGATCGTGAAGGAGTCCTCCGCGTCGTCCGGCGTGCGCCGCATCGAGGCGCTCGCGGGCAAGGCCGTCGAGGAATACGCGGCGGCCCAGCACGCGGCGAAGCTCAAGGCCGAGGGTGAGGCGTCCGCGAAGGCCGAGGCCGCCGCCGCCGCCGTCCGCGCGCTCGGCGGCAAGGCCGAGGCGTCCGAGGGCATCAAGGCCCTCGAGAACAAGCTCGGCCAGCTCAAAGCGTCCAAGCTCGCAGCACAGGCGCAGGCCGGCAGCCGGACCGTCGAGATCAAGGGCGTGAAGCTCGTGCTGCAGCGCCTAGAGGGAGCCGATCCCAAGTCGCTGCGCGGGCTCAGCGACAAGCTCAAGGCCGAGGTCGGCTCCGGCCTCGTGTTCCTCGCGGCACCCGGCGAGGGCAAGCTCTCGTTCGTGCTCGCGGCCACGCCGGACATGGCGGGCAGGGGTGTTGACGCGGCGAAGATCGCGAAGGCGTTCGCGGCGGCCAACGGCGGCTCGGCGGGCGGCCGCGCGGACTTCGCGCAGGGCGGCGCTGCCGATGGAAACTGGGACAAAGCCGTGGAGAGCCTCGCGGCCCTCATCTAGGTTCAGGAGAACAGCTCATGACCGTTTCCAAAGAAGTCGCCGCTCAGATCGACGAGGCCTTCGACTACCGGGGCCATGTGACGGTCACCTTCACCGACGGGAAAACGCTCGAGGGCTACCTATTCAACCGGGAGCACACGCCGTTCCCGGCGGGCGAGGCCTACATCGAGATGATCCCCAAGGACACCGATCAGCGCCTGCGCTTTCCCGCCGCGTCGGTCAAGGGCGTCGCGATCACCGGCAAGGACTTCGCCTCGCCGTTCGTCCCTCCCGCCAAGTAGGCCTCAGCGGATATTGCGGCTCGTTTCCGAGGCGGCCAGCGCGCCGCGCGACAGGCGCGAGCCCATGCCCGGACGCGACGCGGACGCGGCCGCCGAGTGGGCGGCCGAGCCGGACGCGGCGACCACCGTCGGAGCCTGGACGGCCGCCTTGGGTGCCGCCGCCAACGACGCAGAGCTCGTCTGCTCCCCGTCGCCGTACACGGTGAAATTCCGGAGCTCGCCCTTCAGGCCGACCTTCCAGGCCTTGCCCGACTGCGGATCGGCGGGGGTGTCCGTGAAGGCCGCCTCCGGGCGGTCACCAGCGGACTCCGGAGCCTGATAGACGGCGACCGCGTTCTCCGGCGGCGCCCCGTCGAAAACGGCGAGGATGCGGTCCTCATGGGCCTTGCCCGCCACGACTTGGGTCGGCACCTTGATCACGCGCGTGGCGTTCGGGCTCTCGACGCCTTCCTGCGCGGTGGCCTGAATGTGGCGCATCGTGTTCCACAGGGAACCGTTGCCCGTCATGTCGATGAAGATCGCGGCGTAAATGCCCACCGCGAGAAAGGCGTAGCCCGCGGCGGTCTCCACGGCCTGCGAAACGACGGTGAACATCGACTTCGCTTTGGCGGTCATGAGCTCAGTATAAGCCCGTGTTCGCCGTTTCGCAAGGGGGCTTTGCCGACTTTTTACCGCTAAATTCAGCGCTTTCAGAGAGCGGGCTTTGCCGTTCTTTTACCGGCCCGCAACAACCTTGGCGGACCTCGCGCGTAATTTGCGGGCCATGTCGTCGTAGCCGTACTTCTCGGCGAGCTGGGCCGCGTTCTGCCCCCCGGGACCCACGGCGTCTCCATTGGCCCCGCGAGCCAGGAGCAAAGCCACCGTCTCCTCGTGCCCCTTCTTCGCGGCGAGCAGCAAAGGCGTCCGCCCGTCGGCGTCGCGCGCCTCGATCGCCGCGCCGCGATCGAGCAGGAAGGCCGCCATCTTCGTCTGGCCTTTAAACGACGCCCACATCAGCGCGCTCCAGTCGAGCTCGTCGACGGCGTCGATGCGCGCGCCCCCGTCGAGCAAAGCGCCGACGCCGTTTTGCTTCCCCCAACGCGCGGCGGCGAGCAGCGGCGTCAGGCCCTTACCGTCCCGGGCCCCGAGCCGGGCGCCGCGCGCGATGAGGAGCTTGACCGCGGGCGCGTGGTCGCGGACCGCGGCCCAGGTCAGGGGCGTCCAGCCATCTCCCGCGTTCTTCGTTTCGATGTCGGTGCCCTCGTCTAATAGGCGGTTAATCGTTTTTAGATCGCCGCCGCGCGCGGCCAGAAGGAGCCGGCGCTCGCGCGACTCCGATTCGGGGGTGCAGGCCGCAAGGAGGAACAGGCAGGCCGTGATCAGGAGGCGCGGGCGCATCTTCGTAAGTATAGCGGCCGGGCGGGCGGGCGCCATGACCAAACGGTTACAGCTCAGGCTCGGGCTTCGAGCTCGTTCCAGCGCTTGAACAGGGCTTCCACGCTCTGCCGCGCCTCATCGAGGCGCACCTGCCGCTTGATCAGCTCGGGCGCGTCGGTCGCGATCGCGGGATCCTCGAGCGCCGCGCGGGCCAGCGACGCCTCGTTCTCCGCGGCCTTGATGCTCGCCTCCATCTTCTGGAGCTCCTTGGCTTCCTTGGGCGACAGCTCGGGCTTGACCGTCGCCGCCGCCTCCGCGACCTTGTGCGAGACGCCGAGCGAATCGCTTTCCTCTCGCGCGTTTTCCCACTGCGAGAGATCGGCGTAGAAGTTCGCATTGCCCTTGCCGTCGAGGGCAAGGATGCGCTGCGAAACGCGCTCAAGCAGGTAGCGGTCGTGCGTCACGAGCACAAGCGCGCCCGGGAACTCCATCATGCTGTTCTCGAGCACCTCGAGCGACTGCAGGTCGAGGTCATTGGTGGGCTCGTCGAGGAGCAGGATGTCGGCGGGGCGCAGCATGAGCCTCGCGATCAGCACGCGCGCCTGCTCGCCGCCCGAGAGGCGGCTCATCGGGTATTCGAGCTGCTCGGTGCGGAACAGGAAGCGCTCCGCCCAGCCGTACACATGGATGCGCGCGCCCTTGAACTCGACATAGTCACCGTTGTCGCACAGGGAGCGCTTGAGCGTCTTCGTCATGTCGAGCTGTTCGCGGTGCTGATCGAAGGTGACGACCTTAAGACTGTCGGCGCGCCTCATCGTGCCCTTGTCGGGCGCGAGCGTCCCCGCGAACATCTTGAGCAAGGTGCTCTTGCCGGAGCCGTTTTCGCCGAGCAGGCCCAGCTTGTCGCCGGGGCTCAGGATCAGGTCGAGCGGCCCGAACAGCTTGCGGCCGCCCATAGACTTCTCGACGCCAAGGCAGCGCACGAGGCTCTTGGACTGGCGCTCGGTGGCGTCGAAGTCGATCTGGGTCGCGCGTGTCTGGGCGTTGCGATACTTGAGCTCGGCGAGGTCCGAAATCATCTCCCCCGCGCGGTCGATGCGCGCCTGCTGCTTGGTCGATCTAGCCTTGGGCCCCTTGCGCAGCCAGGCGATCTCGCCTTTGACCGTGTTCTGCATCGTCTGCTGCAAGGTGGTCTGGTGGCTGAACAGCTCCTCGCGCTTCTCGAGAAAGTCGGTGTAGTTGCCTTGGCTCGAGAAGTGGCCGTCCTCATAGCGCTTATTGAGCTCAACGACGCGGTTGCACACGCGCTGCAGGAAGCTGCGGTCGTGCGTGATCACGAGGAACGCGAAGTCGAGGCTCGACATGAAGCGTTCGAGCCACAGCACGCCCTCGAGATCGAGATGGTTGGTCGGCTCGTCGAGGAGAAGCAAATCCGGTTCACGAAGCACTTGCGATAAAATCGCGAGGCGCTTGCGCCAGCCGCCGGAGAGCTTGTCCACGCGCTGCTCGGGATCGGCGAAGCCGGAGCGCTCCATCCCCGACTCGACGCGCATGTCCACTTCCCAGTCCTCGAGCCCGAGGCCCTGCAACGCGCGGTTCAGCTCGTCGCGCACGGTCCAGCCGTCACCCACGGTCTCAAAGCGGTCCTGCTGCGCGAGGTAGCCCACGCGCAGGCCGCGGCGCGCGGCGATCTTGCCGTCATCGACGGATTCCAAGCCGGCAAGGATTTTCAGTAAAGTGGATTTTCCGGCCCCGTTGGGCCCGATCAGGCCGGTGCGCTCGCCCTCGAACAGCCCGAACGACAGGCCCTCGAACAGCGGGCGGATGCCGAAGCTCTTGGTAAGTTTTTGACAGCTGAGGAGAATCGCCACGGGAGGAGCGAGATTTTAGCATTTCCGCGCGCGGCGCCGCGGGGCCGGCCTACTGCACGCGGATCTTCGCGCGCTCGAAGCGCTCCTTGCCCTGGGCCTGGATTTGAGCCGAGTCGGTCGGCGGCGTCTTGTCCCGGCTTCCCGGAAGGATGTAGTAGCGGACTCCGCCACCGACGCCGCCGGTGTTGGGGTCGG
>Ga0163144_10021455_pt1 | contig 12840 bp, 10 predicted proteins | sample OliLak19BULKMAT1_FD_123175 | JGI IMG/M metagenome (GOLD analysis project Ga0163144, IMG submission 123175) | Freshwater microbial mat bacterial communities from Lake Vanda, McMurdo Dry Valleys, Antarctica - Oligotrophic Lake LV.19.BULKMAT1 | ecosystem: Environmental > Aquatic > Freshwater >...
CAACAGCCGCGACGCCGAGCGCGCACACGGAGCAAACGACCAAGTACCGAGTGATGTCGGCGATCCGGGGCAACTCCTCCACCGAGGGGTGAACCCCATCGAACGCCATCCCGTCCCAGGCTTGGCGGATCGGCGACAGCGGGTCGGTTTCCACCCGGCAGGAGCGATCCAGGATCATCGTCGCCCGCTTGGCAACATCGTACACCGGCCAGTCCGGGAGGCCGGGGTGGCTCGGGTCTCCGGTCCGCGCGAATGCCGCCCAGGCACGCTGCATCGCCCGTGAAAATGCCTCCCGTTCGGCCGCCTGATCCGGCCGATCACCAATCATGTACCGGGCACCTTTGGCGTTGAGGTTTCCGAAAATCATCGGCTCCTCGATGGCGTGAGGGGCGCCGAGTCGGCCGCCGAGGACGGGTGTCTGCCACGCAATGAGATACATGCGGGTATCGGGTCGGTGCTCCGCTTGCGCCTCCGCCAGCCGGATCTGCGGGAGCCAAAACAGCGAGTCCCCGGTTACCGCCATGGCCAGTTTGCCCAGTCCCAACTCGGGGCGGGCTTGGCGGTAGGCCGCGCGGACGGCACTGGGGTCAAGTCCGAGCGATCGGAACCACCGGCCCAGTGCCCCCACGGGCAGGACGCGCAGGATCGGGTTATACAAGCTCCACAGCCGCGCCTCGTCCAGCGTTGTCCCGGTCAGGACGGTGACTCCGGCCGCACTTCCGGCTCGGATGGCGTGGAGCGGCGGCTCGGGCAAAACGGTTCCGTCAATGGTCGGGGCGTACAGCAGTTCCCCGAGGAAATCCGCGCTCCGAATCGTTTTGTCCTGAGCGGCCAACAATGACGCGGCCGGCATTGTCGCGAGCTTCTCGGCCGAATCGACGCCCGCGAACCGCATTAAATTCGCGGTAACCTGTCCGGCGAACTCCTTGGACCGGACCATACTCGGCGGCCCGCTCATGCAAATCGCCCGGCGGAACAGCCCGCGGGTCTGCGGGCAAGCGAGTAGGCAACTGATGCTGATGCCCCCGGCGGACTCCCCGAACACGGACACACAGTCGGGATCACCCCCAAACCGTTCAATGTTTTGATTCACCCAACGGAGAGCGGCGATCTGATCCAGCAGCCCGCAGTTCGCGCTCTCGGCGAACGCGGAGTTGCCGACACCGCTGAGATCCAGGAAACCAAACGCCCCGAGCCGGTAGTTGATGGTGACGAGGACGACATCTTCCCGCTGGACCAGCGGCGTTCCTTCGTACCAGCCCCACCGACCGGACCCAATGATAAACGCCCCGCCGTGGATATATACCATGACCGGGCGGCGGGCGTTGTCGGCGGCGGGAGTCCAGATGTTGAGCGTAAGACAGTCTTCATCGCAAACTTTCCAGAGTCCTTCGCCCCACATGTAGTCGAGCTTATCTGGGGCTTGCATGGCCGCCGGTCCGAATTGGCCGCCTGGGGCAGGCATGTCCACCAACCGGACCGGCTCCGGTGGGAGGAATCGGGCCGCTTTAGCGAACTGGATGCCACGAAACACCGCCACTTCATTCGGCATCCGGCAAGCCCTCCTCCGCCTATCTTGTTTGTCGCCCAACCGGGGCCGGTTGGGTAACGCCGCGCCGATCCGCTATCTTGCCGCGCCGGTTCGATAAATCGGCTTGCGGGTTGCATAGCAACGCGCAGGTTGGCTATTCTCGCCTATTGCACTTCAACCGACCTCGTATGTCAAGAAACTATTTCCTTGCGACATCCACCCGAGACCCGAGACCTGGGAGCCACAGAAGGCGGAGTACCGTCTTGCCCCGCCGGTCAGGTGCGGCGGCGGGTTCGGCGTGCCTCGGTGACGGCTACAGCACCGCCTTGATCGCCTCCGCAAACCGTGACGGGGCTTCCGGTGAGAAGCCAACGAACAGGTACGGCTCGTTGATTTCCAGCTCCATCAAAACGAACCTGCCCGCCCGGTCCACCCCATCGACTCTGGCGTAGAGGAGCGGCGAATCGACCTTCGACAGCACGTCCCCAGCCTGCGCGATCAGTTCCGGGGGCGGATCACCCGGTGCGGTGTTGCCCCCGAAATGCCGCTGCACTCGGAAGTCTCCTTCGGCGGGCCGCTTGAGGACCGCGTGGCTGTACTGACCCGCGAAGAACACCAACGACCACTCCCCATGCGATGCGACCTCCTCGATGTACGGTTGAACGAGGACATCGGTTGAGCGGCACTGCTCCGCGAACTTCGCCTGGTCCGTGTCGGCAGTCGCCAACGATGCCCGCCAAGTGCCGTGCGCGCTCGCAGACACGGCGGGCTTGACGACGACTTTTTCCCAACCGCGTGTTTCCAGCACTTGCCGCAGTTGGTGCGTGCCGGCAGCCTGGAGATACACCGTCGATACCACCTCGACGCCGCGCTCCGCCAAGTCTGCTAGGTACTGCTTGTTCATGTTGGCAAGGACGACGTTTGCCGGGTTCCACAGATTGGTTCCGGCGGCCGCGCGAGAGCGAAGCCATTCCGCATACGGGTCCGGCTTGAGGTGGTAGTCCCACGTCGAGCGAATCACGATGCAAGCGAAGCGTGACCAATCGACCACCGGGTCGTCCCAGACGGCTGATACGACGGACACCCCATCCGACCGGAGGATGTCCGCCACCAAGCGGTCGTCATCGACCATGTCCGGCGTCTTCTGGTAGGTCGCAAAAGCCACCTGCGTCACAAAAGGTCTCCGCCGCCAAACTATGTAATTAGCCTGACCGGCGCCGGTCAGCATAGGCAAGTCCCGGTCCGCATCATTCTCTCATTCGATGCTAGACGACTTCGATTGTCAATCTGCTTCTCGACATTCACCCGAGACCCCAAGACCTGGGAGCCGCGGAGGTCGGAATACTGGCCGCGCTCGCCTGGTGTGAGATCGGGCTGTGGAAGATCACCATGCCGTCCATCCGTCACTCCATCGGTTGGCTCAATCCCCAGAGCAGCCGATGAAGGCATACTCGTGCGGCTGGGCGTCCTGGTACACGACCACGTACCGCGCCTGCCATCGGCTTAGCGGCTCCGCAACCTCCGGCCAGTGCCGCTCCACCTGGTCGCGTGTCGGCTCGGCCGTCCCGAACACCCGCCGCAGAGCTGCCATCGACAACGGGGACGCGACCGCGAACCCAGGCCGTTGGGCAGCGTGCTCGATATCAAGGACAGAGTGAGTGCCGCACTCGGCCGCTCGCTCCAGCAGTTCGGCGATGGAACCGGGCCGCGCCCCGCCAACGGTTGGCTGTGCCGCCCCGAGTTGGTCGGCCCACTGGGCCATCGCCCGCACCCGCTTTATCATGGCCTGTTCGGCCCGACCTAGACCCCGCGTGTCCCCGGTCTGGACCGCCCGCTGGAACCGGTCGGCCTTCTCGATCTCGGCCTGGACCTCCGGGGAGTCCGGGTCTTGGCCGAGTCTCGTGGCGGTCTGACGCAAGGTTTCCTCCAGTGGGCCGGTCGGGTCGACGTATTCGCCCCGCGCGAACACCTCCGCCCGGAGCGTTTGGAGCGCCGCCTCCGGTTCGGGGTGATACGGCGTGTAGTACCGCCAACTCGTCGCGCCCACCCTGAAGCCCTCCGTCGCCGAAGTTGTACGCCCTTTGTCAATTGGTGTAAGCAAGGACCGAGGCTCGCTCACGCGAGCGCCAAAGCAGCAATGACACCTGAAATGCCGACGCCCATCAACAGCATGGCGGCCAGACACCCTTTCGGCTTCATCTCCGGTTTGGCCGCCCGCATCTTGTCGGTGTAGGTCTGCAAGTCCTCGCCTGTTTCCGTCCACTCGCACTCGCGGAAAGGAACGTGCTTGCCGCACCCGCAACAGAATGTCGCGTCCGCCATGTACATGTACGGGTTCTTGAGGTAGCTGCGGATGATCTCCTCCGGCATCCCGGTCGCGACGCCGCATTTCCGGTGGACATAAACCTTCGGCACCCCGGCCAAGTCGCCCTGCGCCCGATCCTCCTCGGGCAAGGTCGCGTAATCCGTCTGTTGGCCGTCGGGACGCGACTTCCGGTGCGTCGCCTCGTGGGCCGGGAACGCAGCCTCGTCAATGTACTCGTGACAGTATGGGCAACGAACCTGAGCCATTCCGCTACCTCCGCCTGGAACGCCGGACGACTTAGATTGCCAATATCCTACTCGATCGTTTGCGAATTGACACAGCGCAACCGCCGCTTGCGGCTTAGCGTCTGGACAATCCCACGCGACCTCAACATTCATCGGCACGTTGGCGGACACTACGACATGAGCCAGGATCGCTAAAGAACGCGCATCATCAATGGCCAGGCCGAAGGAGCGTCGGTCCTTTCCGCGCCCAGGTCAACTTGACGCCGGGAAGCAGGCCGAGCAAACGTTTCACATACGCGAGGCTATCATCAGGATTCATATCGGGTAGCTTGGCGTGGCCGCGCCCGCCTAACGACATATTGCATCACACGTCGCCGAACCATGTTTTTCCGAATACGCCTTCAACATTTTCGAGATGCTGTTCCCAGTATACCCAACCTTCTTGTCCACGGATTCGGACCATGTGTGGAGGCGTTGCAGAGCCGGCCAGGCAAGTTTTGGAGGCCGCTGTTTCAAGATACTGCGCCGCTGGCGCGCACGATTGGAAAGAAAGGCAAAACTTTCACCCGCCCAGGGTGCGCTCACTTGACAAAGGAGTCAATAAATGGGTTCGGCCTGCGCTACCTCGACCTAAACCGGCGCTGCCTCAGTATGGACGTGCCCGCAGATCGCGCAGCGGAATCCAACCCCGTCCGCCCGCGACGGTGTCAGCATCCTGCTGAAGCAGGTCGCGCACGTCGGCGAATGACAGCATTGGAGGGAATAGGCGGGGTCTGGACGGCCGCATAATCTGCATGCCTTCTCAGCCGACCGCCCCTGCTGAACTGCTGCAACGGCACCGACCGCCTTGAGAACTCCGCCGACGAACCCACTAAACAGCGCCGCTGCGGCAGCACCAGTGAAGAGGTCAGACCAACTCGTGTGGAGCGGCCTTGCCACGTCGCTGATCCCGACCACCCGTTTGGCTCTGTCGCTCTCCTTGTCAGCAGGTTTGGCGGCGGGCGCCGCATCGAAGACGACTTCCTCGACGACGGACATGCCCTCGTTCCGGCCTTGGCTGGCTGGATTGGCTGGAGTTACGGAAGGGGAAGGAATTGCTTCGCAAACGAACTCGTCCAGGATGTGGAAGCCCTGGTTTTGTCCTCGGCCGACCATGACTCACCTCATTCTCAGCGGGCGTTCTTCGACCAACAATCCATTGTACCAGAACTGCACGGAGTAAAGACCGGGTTGCGGAAAGGTGCAATCCCGGATGCGGAACGGGACGCCGACAACATCAAGGGGGTCGGGGCCGAACGGGATCGGCCGCCTCCTCGTCTCAAAAACCGGTTGGCCCGTTTCCTCGAAGACACAGACGATGTGTCCTTCCCCCTGGCCGCGTCCTTCGGTCAATGCGAGGAAGATGCAGAACTCGCGGTAGAACAGCGGGTACGGCGGCACGTCTAGCGCGTGAACATTGCTCAGAAGACCGATGATCGTAACCCGACGGGCGTTCTGCGGGTCCAACCGCCAGTCATCGCACAACAGCATGTACCGCACAACGGGGGCGATGGCCATACGCATATCCGTGGGACCGCATTAAGCTCCGCAACTCGCGCTATCCTACCGAGACACGCCTTCGGTGGCCGAACTGGTGAGTACGCCGACCGGCGCCGGTCAGCGTATTGGACTGGGCGGGTCAGCGTATCACGGCTTACCGGTCAGCGTATTGGGGAAATTGGAAGGCAATCGACGCTCGCTGTCAAGATTTTTCTTGCCATCCATATATGTTTGGGCGTACCGCGGGCGGCGGTGCTTGGAGCCTTAGCTCCTTGCCAAGACGCAGCGCCTCTCGCGGGTTCCGCCCCCTCACCCCCAACCCCTCTCCCCCGGAGTACCGGGGGCGAGGGGAGCCAGACTTCTCCCTCCTTCCCGGAGTACCGGGGAAGGCGCGAGCAAGGCGAGTAAGCTTGCCTTGCCCGCGCCCATCTCCATAACTAAATCAGGAACAAAATCTCGGCTCACGACAGGGGGAGCATCGGCCATGGAGAGCATTCTCGGGACGGCGCCGGCGGGCAAGAAGGCACGGGAATTGAACATTTGGCTTGGCGACGGGCCCGAGTCGCGGCTGCATCTGTGGATTCATCCCCCGGAAGGGCAGGGCGGCTGGGAAATCATCGTGCCGCCGGAGGAACTCAAGGCGGCGCTGGAACGCGCCCTCGCCGCGAAGACCGATGCCCCCGAACGCGAGACACCCAAGAGCCTGTTCGACTTCTTCCAAGACGGCAACTGGCGGCCGGCGCTGCGGCGTTATGCTCAATTCGCCGAGGAAAGCGGTTGGTCGGTCGCGTATCGGCTCGAGCTTTACAATCATGCCAAGATCGCCTTCGATTCGGCCTTGGGCGTCGAGATTCGCGAGGCGTCCTTCGCTCAGATTTACGAGAGTCTGCGCGGTTATTGGCAGGTGTTTCGCGGCGCCGAGACGGCCTGGGACGAGGAAGCCGCCTTCGCCTTCTTCTCGACCGCAGACGACGACTGCGGCTTAGGCTCCGTGCGTTCCCTGGAAAGCATCTCCCGCGCCGAGATGAAGCAAGTCGTGCTCAACTTTCTCGAAAAGCTGGGCGACATGAAGACCGTCCCCGACGGCGGCTATCCCACCACCTGCGCCTCGCGCTTTCTGCACTTCTATAATCCCAAGCTGTTTCCCAACGTCGACAACGCGCTCATCAATCAACAGGTCCTGCAAGTCTTCGGCCTCGAATTCGACAAGTATTGCGCCGACACCGGCATCGCCGAATGGGATTACGAAACCTCCTTCTACGGCCAATACATGCTCTGGGCCGGCAAACATATCCAGATGGCCGACCCCGAATTCTTCAGCGATTTCGAGACCTGGTTCAAAGCTCAAGTCGAAGGCGAAGACGACCCCAACGGCGTCCTGGAGGAGATCACAAAGTATCACGCGGCGGCGTTTGAGTTCGTCGCGGTGGGAGCGGCGAAGTTGTGGATGGAAGGGTGATGCAGGCCGCGACGGTTTGAGATGAGTCCATGAAGAACGGACTACGTTTCGATCGAATCGGCAATCCAATCATGTGGACCCGGTGGCCGATCGGACCGCGGGGGCGCAAGCGCGGGCATGGGAATTGGCCCGCTTCAACGCCGAACTCGACCTGTTCGAGTCGGTTGCCCCCCATGATCCCCAGAAACTCTTGTGCTTGGTCAAAACCAAAAAACTCCCCTTTGCCAGTCTGTCGTCCTGGTTATTCGTTATTTTCTTTAAACGATCCGATGCTTGTTCAACTCCTGGTCGAGCAATTACAGGATTACCTATTGGCCATGAAGCTTTGTAATCCAAACGAGAAAATCCGCGTCGGCGTTGCTCTGGAGGAAGCGTTGCTCAACGGCCTTTATCATGGCAATTTAGAAGTGAGTTCGGACCTGAAGAAGGACGGATCGAATGACTTCCAGATTCTCGCGGAGGAGCGCCAACAGACGTCTCCCTATCGCGAACGTCGGCTTTTCGTACAGGCTCGACTCTCGAGCGCTGAAGCGGTGTTTACCATCCGAGACGAAGGTCCCGGATTCGATCCTGCCAGTCTGCCGGATCCCACGGATCCCGAGAACCTCCTCAAGGCGAGCGGGCGCGGCCTCTTGTTGATTCGCACCTTCATGAACGAAGCCACGCATTCGCCGTCCGGCAATCAAATCACCATGGTCAAACGACCAAAGGCGGTCGCTAAGTAGGGCAGCCGCGAACCATTCGAAGTCACCGTTTGCGGTAAAACCGGCAAACTCGGCCCCGGCGCGTATTGACTTGGGGACGGGGGATTTTTTATCATTTGCGTAAGTATAAGAATCCGGATACGGGAGTATGGGAAGCAGCGTCCAAAAACGTGAAGGAAGGCTCAAAAAAAGCTCGTTCGCGTGACCAAGTAACGGCTGGTTCGGTACCTTTTTCATGTCCCGACTTGGACCGGAAGCATTCGACACGAGGAATGGAAACGTGAAGCTACGGATTGGCTGGATCGGTCTTGGCTTGTGCGTCTTGGCGGCGCTGGGCGTGGGCGTTCGTTTTTTGATCAGGGATCGGGAGGCCGGCCGGTCTGAAGATGTGACCCATTCCGCGTATCTTCAAGTTGCATTGGGGATGGATTTGCAGCGAGCGACACAAATCATCGGACTGCCTGGATACGATGTCATGCGCGATCGAAAAGCGGTTGATGAGAGCGAGGCGGACAATCGGGATGTCGTCGACATGCAGAAAGAAGGGGATTGGGGTCATAAACCCGATGACAACAAAGAAGGCCGTCGCTGGGTGTGGAGCGGAAAAACCGGCGTGATTGCAGTTCGGCTCGGCAAGGATGGGCGAATAACGGATAAGATGTATATGAAGTTGGACAGCAAATGACATTGCCTATTCTTCATTTGGAACAGACCCATTCCGACACGCCGAAAGTCCTCTCGAGACCCCGCCATGAAAATCGCCATCCTGACCAACGAATACCCACCCAACATCTATGGCGGCGCCGGCGTGCATGTCGAGTACCTCACCCGCGAACTGACCCGCATCGACGAGGGACGCCTGAACGTGCGCGTGCTCTGCTTCGGCGATCAGTCTCTCGACGACGGCAAGCTCAAGGTGCAGGGCGTCCAGCCCGAGATGACCATTCCGTTTCACAAGCCGCCGCACAAGAAGTTCATGGACACGATGCTCCGCGACCTGCACATGGCCGGGCTCGCCGACGACGTCGACGTCGTCCACTGCCACACCTGGTACACCCACTTCGCCGGCTGCCTGATCAAGCAACTCACCGGCGCCGCGCTGGTCCTGACGACCCACTCCCTCGAACCACACCGCCCCTGGAAAGTCGAACAGCTCGGCACCGCCTACAACGCCAGCTCGTGGATCGAACGCACCGCCTATCAAAACGCCGACGGCGTCATTGCCGTCTCGCAGTCGATGAAGCAAGACGTCCATCAACTTTACGGCGTCCCCCACGATAAGATCCGCGTCATCCACAACGGCATCGACCTAAAGCAGTACACCCCCACGCCCAACCCCGCCGTCCTCGCCCGCCATCACATCGATCCCAACAAACCCTTCGTGCTTTTCGTCGGCCGCATCACCAGTCAAAAGGGCATCATCCACCTCGTCAACGCCATCAAGCACATCCAGCCGGGCGTGCAGGTCGTGCTCTGCGCCGGCGCTCCCGATACGCCCGAGATCGGCAAAGAGATGACCGAATGCGTCGAACGCGCGAAACTCGAAAGCAAAAACCCCATCATCTGGATCACGCAAATCCTGCCCAAGGAAGAGATCATCCCCCTCTACACCCACGCCTCGTTGTTCGTGTGCCCTTCGGTCTACGAACCGTTCGGCATCATCAACCTCGAAGCGATGGCCTGCAACACCCCCGTCGTCGCCTCTGCGGTGGGCGGCATCCCCGAAGTCGTCGTTCCGGACAAAACCGGCCTCCTCGTCTCGTTCGACCCGATCGGTCCCAACGAGTCATCGCCCAAAGACCCCGACAAGTTCGCCCACGACCTGGCCGATGCGATCAACAAACTGCTTGCCGATCCACAGCGCATGAAAGAGATGGGCGAACGATCGCGGGAACGGGTCGAGCACTTCTTCAGCTGGACCAGCATTGCGCGGTTTACGTATGACTTTTATTGGGATCTGGTGCAGGCGTGAACGCAACGGCCGCCGCTTGCGGCTTAGCGCGTCGCATCGCGCAAGACCACCGCTTCCTTTCCATGTCGAATGCGCGGCTCTAGGTCGAAGCGATCTAGATTCATGACTTTATTCCAGGCGGCGACGAAATCTCGGACAAATTGTTCTTTTCCGTCGTCGCAGGCATAAACTTCCGCAATGGCGCGAAGCTGCGAGTTTGAACCGAAAATGAGATCGACCCGAGTCGCGGTCCATTTGACCTTGCTCGTCTTGCGGTCCAACCCTTCGAACAAATGCTTGTCCTTGGCCGATTTCTGCCACCGCGTGCTCATGTCCAGCAGGTTCACCAAGAAGTCGTTCGTCAACGTCTCAGGCCGCGTCGTGAAGACGCCGAGTTTGGAGCCGTTATGGTTGACGTCCAGCACGCGCAAGCCGCCTAGCAAAACGGTCATCTCCGGCGCGGTGAGCGTCAGCTTATGCGCGCGATCGAGCAACAACTCCTCCGGACGTACATCCAGTTCCTTACCACGGAAGTTGCGGAATCCGTCCGCTCTCGGTTCGAGGAATGCAAACGCCTCCACGTCGGTCTGTTCCTTCGTCGCGTCCGTGCGGCCAGGAGCAAATGGAACCGTCACTTCGTGCCCGGCCTTCTTCGCTGCTTGCTCGATCGCCGCGCATCCGCCGAGTACGATCAAGTCGGCGAGCGACACTTTCTTACCGTCTTTTCGCCCGTTAAAATCCGTTCGAATTGTCTCAAACGACTTTAGAACTTTGGCGAGTTGTTTCGGTTCGTTCACTTCCCATTCTTTCTGCGGAGCAAGTCGAATGCGTGCCCCGTTGGCGCCGCCCCGTTTGTCGGTGTCGCGGTATGTCGACGCGGACGCCCAGGCAGTCGAAACCAAGTCGGAAATGGACAGTCCCGATGCGAGAATCTTCTCCTTGAGGGCGTTGATTTCCTCCTTGCCTATCAACTTGTGATCGATGTCCGGCACAGGGTCTTGCCATAACTGCGCCTTGGCAACCCACGGGCCGCGCAAGCGCGACACCGGTCCCATATCGCGGTGGATCAATTTGTACCACGCCTTGGCGAACGCGTCGGCGAACTCCTTCGGATTCTCGTGGTATCGCTTGGAGATCTTTGCGTAGATCGGATCCATTCTCAGTGCGATGTCCGTCGTGAACATTATCGGCGCATGGAACTTGCCGGCGATGTGGGCATCCGGCACAGTGCCCTTCGCGGCTTTGTCCTTGGGAGTCCATTGCCACGCGCCCCCTGGTCCCTTGATCAGCTCCCAATCGTATTTGAAGAGGTTACTAAAGTAACCGTTGGACCATTCCGTTGGAGTGGATGTCCACGCCCCCTCCAGGCCGCTGGTGATCGTGTCTTCCGCGTTGCCCTTGCCAAATTTGTTCATCCAGCCGAAGCCCAGCAACTCGATCGCGGCGGCGGCGGGTTCCGGACCTACGTTCTTCTCCGGATTGGCGGCCCCATGCGCTTTTCCGAACGTGTGTCCACCCGCGATCAAGGCAACGGTTTCCTCGTCGTTCATCGCCATGCGGCCAAACGCTTCACGCGTGGCCTTGGCCGCGGCGAGCGGGTCCGGTTTACCGCCCGGCCCCTGCGGATTGACGTAGATCAAGCCCATCTGCGTAGCGCCGAACGGTTCCTTGAGCTTGCCTTCCGCAGTGCGACGTTCGGCGCCCAGCCACTTGCTCTCCGGCCCCCAGTTGATGTCAATCTCGGGTTCCCAAACGTCAACGCGGCCAAAGGCAAACCCAAAAGTCTTTAAGCCCATCGACTCGATGGCGCAGTTCCCAGAGAATTCGATCAGATCCGCCCACGAGAGCTTTCGGCCATATTTTTTCTTGATCGGCCAGAGCAACCGCACTGCCTTGTCGAGGCTCGCATTGTCGGGCCAACTGTTGAGCGGCGCGAAGCGAACCGAGCCGGAGGACGAACCGCCGCGTCCGTCCGGCATGCGATACGTCCCCGCGCTGTGCCAGGCCAGGCGGATGAACAGCGGCCCGTAATGCCCGTAGTCGGCCGGCCACCAGTCCTGAGACGTCTTCATCAGCTTCATGACGTCTTCTTTGAGGGCATCGAAGTCGAGCTTCTTCAGCTCATCGGCATAATCATATTTGCCGCCAAGTGGGTTGATCATCGGCGGATTCTGATGAAGAATCCGCAGGTTCAACTGATTGGGCCACCAGTCCCGATCCGACCAAGCCCCCGCCTTCGTGTTCGCATCGCCCTGATGCATCACCGGGCATTTTCCGCCCGCCTTGGCCTCTTCCGGCTTGGCTCCCTCGGCGACCAATGGGCTATCGTCTTTAGGCTGCGTCGCGGAACGCCCGAAACCAAAAGGGCACTCGCTCTTCGCGACCGGTTGGCCGCCGTCTCCGGAATGCGCTGGATGATTCCGGGCCAATACGAAAGCGACGACACCAAGCACCGGTATCGCACAAATCGTCGTCAAGCGAGCGAAGCGACGTGCCTTCGTCATGGCTTCTCCTTTAGATTGAATTCCAACATTTCCAGCGCGCACTCGCCGGTCTATCCCTGTATTGTTAACGCAACCTCGTGATACTTCCAATGTTTTCTTGGAATGTCATCGACGCATCGACTGAAGCGGCGGCAGTTCCCCGGGATTGTCTGGCGTCCAACAAGCATGATCGGCCCCGCTCGTGCGCCCCCGTAGCGGCAAGCGGCCCGCCCTTTATGACCTTGCGATGTACTCCACCGGAATGAAAACCCCGTTCAGCCAGTTGAAGCCGCCGTCGCCCGTGAGCAATACTGCTCCCGTTGCCTTTGCCGTTGCCGCTATCCACAAATCGTTCTGCTGGCCCATTGTGCGATTGTTCGCGCGGTTGAGCACCACCAGCGCCGAGTAGGCTTCGACAACTTCCGGCGCGAGTTCAACCTGAACGAACTCATTCAAGAGTAACCGCAACGAGTTAATCTGCTGCTGGGACCAGCCGCCTGCCTTGGCAATGCCCAACATCTCTCCATGCGTGATGACGGAAATCAGCGGTCGGTCGGCACGAGTGCGCAGCGAATGCTTTTGTTCGATGGCTTGCCCCGAACGATTATTGCGGGCCAGATCGA
>Ga0163144_10021457_pt1 | contig 12839 bp, 8 predicted proteins | sample OliLak19BULKMAT1_FD_123175 | JGI IMG/M metagenome (GOLD analysis project Ga0163144, IMG submission 123175) | Freshwater microbial mat bacterial communities from Lake Vanda, McMurdo Dry Valleys, Antarctica - Oligotrophic Lake LV.19.BULKMAT1 | ecosystem: Environmental > Aquatic > Freshwater > Lake...
CACCGTCGGCAGCCTCCAATGCCTCCGTCTACGACGGTTGCATTGCGGCGGGGTGGGTCGGCATCGCGCAGCGATGCGGCGCTGCTGCGAGGCAGCGCCAGGCGGTGCGGCACGGATTGAACACAAAGTCGTGGCGACAAACACGGTACAGTTGGCTATACTATCCGTCCGCCGCCATTCAACGCACACTTGTAATCAGGCTTATCAGGCGTAGCAAGCGCGGTTACGCTTTGGAGAGTTTACCGTCTTGGCAAAACTGACTTTACCCCAACTGGAGCGTCATCTGTTCGCCGCTGCCGATATCCTGCGTGGCAAGATGGATGCCAGCGAATTCAAAGAATACATCTTCGGAATGCTGTTCTTGAAACGCGCCTCGGATGTGTTCGAACAACACTATGATCATGTGCTGCAAGAGCAGCTTGGGCAAGGACGAACAGAAGCGGAAGCTCGCCGACGTGCTGAAGACAAAGATCGCTATGTCGCCGACGGTCGATTCTTTGTTCCACCGCAGTCGCGATGGAGTCGGTTGCTATTTGATACACATCAGCAGGTCGCGGACGCGTTAAACAAGGCTTTACAGGGATTAGAGGACAATAATCCCAGTTTGCGCGCGGATGGGGTTGCCGCGACTGGTGTCCTACACCATATTAATTTTACCCGGCAAATTGGTCAGTCCAGCCTCAAAGACCTGCAACTACGCCAGTTGATCGAGCATTTCAACAAGTACCGGCTCCTCGATGAAGATTTCGAGTATCCCGACATGCTTGGGGCAGCTTACGAATACCTGATTAAAGAGTTCGCTGACTCCGCTGGAAAGAAGGGGGGCGAATTCTATACCCCTGCCGAAGTCGTGGGCTTGATGGTGCGTATCCTGAAGCCGCGTGCGAAAATGCGTGTGTATGACCCTTGCGTTGGATCGGGCGGTATGCTCATCCAGTCGCGTGCTTACGTTGCCGCTGAAGGCGGCGACCCATCGAACTTGCGCCTATACGGACAGGATAACAATGGCGGTGTGTGGGCGATCTGCAAAATGAACCTGCTCCTGCATGGTGCAGGCGATGCCGACATTCGCAATGCGGACACTCTCGCCAGCCCGGAGCATTTGTATGCAGGCGAACTCCAGCATTTTCACCGCGTAATCAGCAATCCGCCCTTCAGCCAGAACTACACGAAGAAAGATGTGCGCTACAAACAGCGGTTCAATTTCTGGATGCCAGAGGCGGGCAAGAAGGCTGACCTGATGTTCGCATAACACATGCTCTCTGTGTTGATGCCTGTTACGGGAATACCCGAAACGGGTGGCATGATGGCGACGGTGATGCCGCATGGTGTGCTGTTTCGCGGAGGTGAAGAGAAGAAGGCGCGGGCGTGGTTCATTGAACAAGATCACTTAGAGGCGGTGATTGGGCTACCGGCAAAGTTGTTTTACGGCACGGGTATTCCTGCGTGTATCCTTGTGATGCGTGTGAAGGGAGCCAAACCAGAAAATCGGCGGGGTAAAGTGATCTTCATCAATGCCGATGCTGAATACGGCGAGGGATCAAACCAGAACACGCTGCGCCCCGAACACGTCGAGAAGATCGTCCGTACCTTTGAAGAATTCAGAACCATTCCCGGCTATGCTGCGGTAGTTGATGTCGCAGACTTGCGCGCCAATGACTACAACTGCAACATCCGCCGCTACGCCGACAACGCCCCTCCCCCAGAGCCGCATGATGTCCGCGCCCACCTGCATGGCGGTGTGCCGCTGCGAGAAATCACCGCCAAAAACGCCCTGTTCGCAGCACACGGATTCGATCCGCTGCGCGAGATTTTCGTCGCCCGACCAGACGATGACGTATATGTCGATTTCAATCCTGCTATAGAAAAGCGTGCTGCACTGCGCCCCTTAATTGAGGGTGATGCCGGGTTGCAAGCGCAGGAAGCACTCGCCGTAGCTGCTTTCAAAACGTGGTGGGCGGCGCATCAGGGCAGCATTGACACGCTGCCGCAGCACCGCAACCTGTACCGTCTACGCGGCGAGCTTCTCTCCAGCTTCGAGGAAGCGCTTGCACAGCTTGGGCTGCTGGATCGCTACAAAGTGGCGGGCGTGGTGGTGAGCTGGTGGCAGGAAAACGAGATGAGCGCCCGCGTGCTGCGAACCGGCGGCTTCCCGGCAGTGATTGATTCGTGGATCACCAGCTTCCGCGCGGAGATCGAAGATGAAGACGGCAAACTCAAGCTCGGCAAGATCAACCTCGGAGAACATCGGCTGATCAGCCGCCTGCTGCCGGACTATCTGGCGAAGTTGGCGGAAGCCGAGAATCGGGCTGCGGAACTCGCTGAGCAGCAAGCCGCATTCGAGCGCGGCGAAGGCTTCGACGAAGAAGCGATTAGCGACTACGTTGATTTGAGCGAGATTGGCGAAGATGAAAAGATCAACGTCGCCAAAATCCTCGACGATCGGCGTAAAACAGTGGCGGCTGACCTGCGCGAACAAAGAAAACTACGGACACAAGAAACTGCGCCCCTTGCAGCAGAACTGACCCGACTTGAGGCACTCCTCGAACCGTACAATACCGCTAAACAAGCGGTGGGGGAATCCAAGCGCGTCCTGCGTGATCTCAAGAAGGGACTGATTATCCAGTTGGAGATAACACGCGACGCGATGACGGTGGAAGACTGCCGGACGCTCGTACTCAGCATCTTTCGAGAAGATTTTGAGGACACGTTACTGGATTACATCGGTGAACATCGGCGCGCGGTTGTTGTAGCCGTTGAGAAATTGTGGGAAAAATACAGCGTGAACTTGCACAGCATCGAGTTATTTCGAGATGAAGCACGCACGAACTTGTCAAAGTTCTTGAGGGGCTTAAGGTATGAGTAGCACCGAAAAGTGGCAAGAAAAGACATTAGGAGATGTTTGTGACATTGAAATTGGTGGTACGCCATCGCGTAATCGCCCTGATTTCTGGGATCAAAGTGGAGATGGCTATATTTGGGTTAGCATTCGGGACTTAAATGAAAAATGGATAACTCATACTGCTGAGGCAATCACTGTTGCTGGCGCGAGAAATAGTAATACTAAACTGGTGCCCGCTGGAACTGTGCTAATGAGCTTTAAGTTAACGCTTGGACGGGTAGCAATCGCGGGAGTTGATTTGTTCACCAACGAAGCAATTGCTGCATTCTATCCAAGATCGTCAGCAATAAGTTCAAGTTGGCTTTTTCATATTCTGCCTTCCGTTTCTACTTCAATAAGTGCCGAACAAGCAGTTAAAGGTGTTACACTCAACAAAAAAAAGTTGCAACTATTAAAGATTCCACTACCGTCGCCCGAAGAGCAAGCCCTCATCGCCGCGATCCTCGACACGGTAGACGATGCCATCCGCTACACGGAGCAGGTGATCGCTAAGCTGAAGCTGGTGCGGGCGGGCTTGCTGCACGACCTGCTCACCTACGGTATCGATGAGAACGGCGATCTGCGTGATCCAGTGCGGAATCCTGAACAGTTCGAGGATGGATTGCCACTTACATGGCAGAGCAGCGCAATTGAGGGTGTCTCCAATTATGTCGGCAGTGGCATCACTCCACGAGGCGGTCGAGAAGTATACGTATCCTCTGGAATCTTATTCATACGGAGTCAGAACGTTCAGTTTGATGGAATTGATTTAGATGACATTGCCTTCATCGATTTGAAAACTCACGAGCGTATGAAGAACAGTGAGTTGCAGGCTAACGATGTACTCTTAAATATAACGGGAGCGTCGATAGGCAGATGCTATCATACGCCTGAAGAATCGTTACCTGCTAATGTCAATCAGCACGTCTGTGCAATTCGTCTCCAGCATCCTACGCTTCACGATGCCATCTACGTCTCGGCGGTTCTTGGCTCATACATTGGGCAGTCACAAATTATCCAACAGAATGCTGGTGGAAGTCGAGAGGGATTAAACTACAAACAAGTGCGCTCGTTAGTACTTCCATGGCCTCAGTCACGAAATGAACGGATTGAGATTGCACTGCGTATTGAGGCATTTGACCGCAATGTATCAGAAGAGCGCATTTTCTTGTCAAAACTACTGCTTCTGAAGCAAGGGCTAATGGACGATTTACTAACTGGACGAGTGCGCGTCGTTGATTTGTTGAGCGCGGAGGATTAAATCAGAGCATGGCAGCACAAAAATATATAGTCAACGAACTCAATACTGTTGAATTGCCCCTCATGAGTCAGCTCAGCGCGATGGGCTGGGAAACCCTATGCGACGATCAAGGTGAACTCGCTCCGGGCGATACGGACGTGCCATCGTTCACCTTCCGCGAGAATTTCGGTCAGGTGCTGCTGCGCGAACACGTCAAAGCCGCGCTCTACAAGCTCAACATGACCGACGACGGCGAGCCGTGGCTAGATGAGGGGCGTATCACGATCGCGCTGGATGCGCTCGACCGCGCCGGCAAACATAAACTAATTGAGTCGAATGTCGAGGGGACGCGCCTGCTCTTGGAGGGTGTGGTTGTCCCCGGCGAACCCGACCTTCACGGCGGACGAGATGTCACCATTCGCTATATCGATTTCAACGAACCTCAGAACAATCATTTTCTCGCCATCAACCAGTTCCGGGTGGATACGCCTGCCGCCGTGACCAACCACAGCCGCCATATTCCCGACATCGTGCTGTTCGTCAACGGCATCCCGCTTGTGGTGATCGAATGCAAAGCGCCGGGCATTCCGACTCCGCTCGAAAAGGCGATTGAGCAGCTTCTGCAATACTCCAATCAGCGTGGGGGCGAACAACCGGAGGGGATCGAGCGGCTGTTCTGGTATAACCAGGCACTGGTAGCAACCTACTTCTACGGCGCGCGGATTTCGACCATCGGTGCCAGTTACGAGCACTATATGGATTGGAAAATGAACGTACCGCAATGGCGAGAGAAAATTGAGCAGGAAGTCCAAACTTCGCCGATTCTTCCGCAGCAGGTTCTCGTGGGCGGTATCCTGCGACCGGAAAACCTGCTTGACCTCGTGCGGCATTTCACCTTGTTCAAGAATGACGAAGGGCGCACGATCAAGGTCGTCGCCCGCTATCAGCAGTGGGAAGCCGTTCAGAAAGCCATTCACGAACTTCGTAACGCACCCACGCGCCTGCTGGATGGGGAATTCGACCGTCGCGGCGGGATCATCTGGCACACGCAGGGATCAGGCAAAAGCCTAACGATGGTGTTTCTTGTGCGTAAGCTGCGTATACTGCCCGATCTGCGTCAGTTCAAAGTCGTGGTCGTCACCGACCGCGTGGATTTGGAACAACAACTCAGCGAGACGATGCAGCTCACCGGCGAAAACGTCCGGCGGGCGCAAAACAGCTATGCGTTGAAAGCTCTGTTGCGAGAAGATGCGCCGGGGCTGATCTTCGGCATGATCCAGAAGTACCGCCGCCAAGAAGTCAAAGAGCGCGAAGAAGCCGTTACCGGCGACGAGGACGACTTGCAGCGCCCTGTCGAGGCAGAGGATCGGTTTGAAGCGCTCAATACGTCAACCAGCATCCTCATTCTAATCGATGAAGCACACCGCTCACATACCGATGAATGGCACGCCAATATGGTCGCTGCGCTGCCCAACAGCGCGCGCATTGGCTTTACCGGCACGCCGATTATGATGGGCGCGCAAAAGAGAACTACTGAGATTTTTGGCGATTACATCGACATCTACAACATTCGCATGGCAGAGGAAGACCGGGTAACAGTTCCCATCGTCTACGAGGGCAGGAAGGTCGAAGCCGAAGTTCTCGATCACAGCGACCTCGATCAACTCTTCGATGCCAACTTTGCCCAATTGACTTCAGCGCAGCAGCAGGCGATTAAGGACAAATATGCTGGCGAGCAGGAGGTGCTGGAAGGACCTGATATCATCGCAAAAAAGGCTGCCGACGTGCTGCGCCATTATATCAGTACGGTACTGCCGAACGGCTTCAAGGCGCAGCTTGTCGCTGTGTCTCGTCTGGCAGCCATTCGTTATCAAGCGGCGTTAGCCGCCGAACACAAGACCTTAGTCGAAAAGCTTGAGCGCATGGATCCCTCTCTGGCTGAACTGCCGGAGGACAAAATCCGTGAGTATGATGATGAGACGCAGTTCCTAATTGGAGCATTGAAACACCTCGATACCATACGTACCTTGGAGTTCGCCGCTGTTATCTCTGCTGACCAGCATGATCGACCAGAATGGAGTCAGTGGACAGGGCGCGAAAACATCAACGCACGGATTGAACGGTTCAAAAAGCCGCTGAAACACGCCGATCCCGGTCGGCGCGACGGACTCGCAATCCTGTGTGTGCGTACCATGCTCCTGACTGGATTTGACGCGCCCATTGAGCAGGCACTTTATCTTGATCGGTTCATTCAGGGACACGAACTCTTACAGGCGGTCGCCCGCGTCAACCGCACCTACAAGAGCAAGACCTGCGGTTATGTGGTGGATTACTACGGTGTAACGCAGCATCTGACGACCGCGTTAGCACTCTACAGCCGGTCAGACGTTGAAGGCACGATGAAGAGCATCAAGGATGAACTGCCGAAATTGCAGGATCGACATGGCGCAGTCATCGCTTTATTCCGTGAAGACGGCATCGACGATATTCAAAACATGACTGCCTGTGTCCTCCTGCTGGTGGGGAATGAACGCACTCGGGCGGAGTTTGCGCGGCTGTTCAAAGATTTCCTGGTCAGCCTTGATATTGTCCTGCCGAACCCAAAAGCGCTGCCCTATGTCGATGACGCCAAGTACTTCGGCGTGATCAGTCGTACCGTCACCAACATCCTGCGCGAGGAAGACGATCAGGCAATCGCAGGCTTAGGCGATAAAGTTCGACAACTCATTGATGACCATATCCGTGCTTATTACCCGGAGCAAATCATCGCCCCGCTCTCGATCACCGATGCGAACTTTGAGGCGCACGTCAACGCCCTGCCCTCAAGCGAAGCGAAAGCCGCCGAGATGGAACACGCCGCCCGGCATGAGATCGCCGTAAAAATCGAAACAGATCCGGTGCATTACGAAAAGCTCAGCGAACGACTTGAGCAAATCCTGACTGACTTTGAGCATAATTGGGATATGTTAGCGCAAGCCCTACGCGACTTTATCCATGAGATACAGGCGGGTCCGCCAAGTGACCGGGCTTTGGAATTTCTACCCGATAGAGACGCTCAGACGCTAAAGCCGTTCATGAGTTTGCTCATCGATGCCATGGGTCTCGATGTTGCCGCTCTGTCGAGTGACGCGCTGCAACATCTCGCGGGTTTGACCGTCGAGATCGCTGGGATACTGCGTGATCAAATCAGTAGACAGGATTTCTGGGCAACGACGCAACTACGCCAGCAGCTCCGTGCTAAGGTCAAGATATTCATGGATGACCATGACATTTTACCCTTCGAGAAACTGGACTCGACCGCTGACCGCATTGTTGAGTTGGCGAAACGTCGCCATACGGATTTGGTCAGTGCCTGAGTTCCTTGAGGTCGATGACCTGTCTTTCGAGGTACGCCGCAGTGACCGACGCAAAACTATATCGCTCATCGTCGATCGCGGCGGGCAGTTGGTCATCGCAGCTCCCGTGAATTGCGATGCAAGCCTCATGCGCTCGGTTGTGCAATCGAAGAAACAGTGGATCTACACGCACCTTCTCGAAAAAGAGAAAGCTCTGATACTCACACCCACGCTAAAAGAATATGTGAGTGGCGAAGGCTTTTTCTATCTAGGACGAAGTTATCGTTTACAGATTGTGCAGCCTGACCCGAACCAGGCTCGAAATCCAATCCTGCAATTTTTTCGGGGGCAGTTCTTATTGCGGGCTGATGAACGTTTCAACGGACGCAAGCATTTTGTGGCGTGGTACACAAAACAATGTGGAATATGGCTCCAGCGTCAACTGCCATCATTCGCACAACGCTTGGACGTGGAGTTACCCCCAGTGAATGTTGCAAACCTTGGGTATCGGTGGGGGTCATGCAGCGCAAGCCAAGTCAATTTCCACTGGCGCGTCATTATGCTGCCGCTCCCAGCGCTAGAATATGTGCTCGTTCACGAACTTGCCCATCTCGTTGTCCCAAGCCACAGCGGACAATTTTGGGAAACCGTTGAGCGCGTTATCCCGGAATGGCGCGAAAGAAAGTTGTGGCTGGCGGAAAATGGAGTACTGTACAGCCTATAGATCCATATCGCCCTTTCTGATCAGTCTCCAGAATGCCAGCCCGTCGTTGCCTTGACGCGAGCGAAATAGGGTTTATGAGACGCTTGTGTGCCAACATTCGTTTGGAAAAACTCCGAGATTCCCTGTGTTAAGTATGTAGGAGCTACACCTACAAGGAGACGGGCGATTGGATAAACCCGTTCGGCGAATCAATGACTTCGCACAGCTACTTAATCTGGTCACACAGACCGAAGAGGGGTTACAGAAATATCTCTATAACCGTCTTGAGGTCGGTGACATGTGGTGGATTCCAGACTCGGTGAGCGGCTTTGGACAGGGGAAGAATCATCCCTGGGTCGTAGTCGTGCCTTCCAAACCAAATCGTCTACCGGTCCTAGCGTGTCCTCGTACAACCAAGCGAGGCAGACGTAAAGACGCATTGTACACGCCCGCAGGAGTCCTACCCAAGTTAGATAAAGAGGGGGCAATCCTCTTGGGGTTCAGAAGGTCGTTTGAGGCAGGTGCGTTTCGAGACTTCGACTACATTGGTCGATTGCCAGACGAGTGGGTGCGCAAAATCAAGCTAGAAATGCGCAAGCAATTAGGGAGTACCAAATGATGACCCCTGATTTTGGTGCATTGGTATCAGAGTACCAGGCTGAAGGCATCGGTCAAACTCTTTATTCGTTCATTTCAGATATTGTTGTAGGTGTAACACACCGTTACCCGGCTGCCTACTACTCTCCCAATGGGATCTGGGACGAAGATGCCCTAAGTGGGATGTGCCACGATTTCATAGTCGATAAACTATTACGATATGGACTACTCGATCATTATCTATTGTCTCTGCAAACAGTGGTGCAGTTTCGCCAAGTACTTCAGCGAGACTTTCGGCATTTTCTGATCAACCGGCGGCGAAAGGATGAACTCTACAACTTGGTACATCGCGTACGCCGGGTATTGATTACCAAGGATCAGTTTGCCAAGACTTCATCGGGACTTTGGGGGCTACAAGGATGGTCAACCAATGAAGCTATTCAAAGGTTAGATGCTGTCGTCCAAGCAATGTACAAGGTAGATTTGCCTCCAGTAAGCCGGTACAAAGCAGCCAGTCGCAAAGTTGACCACTTGATCAGCACCCCTGATCTTGAACGGCTTCTCGCAGGCACTTTCAAGGAGCTAGGTCGTTCCATCGACTTTCAGTTGTTGATTCACGCGATTTGTTATCGGTTGAATCTCCATGATATTCACGAGGCTTCTTTTGATGAACCCGGTGATACCCGGGATGGCTATATACCTAGTCTCATCGAGATTGTCCCTGCCAATCATGAAATTCCGGCTATTGAGCTTACTGACATAGCGCTACGCATATACTCTCAGCTCTCCATACGCGAACAGCGAACTCTGTCAGTATACCTGTCATTGGAAGTGCCAACGCTAGAAGATGTAAGCTCACGACTTGGCATTTCTAAGAGTACAGTCGGCAACCACCTCTCTAAGTTCACGAAGTTTGTAACCGATGCTGAACTGACAGAACAAGAAATTCATAAGCTGTTCGAGCAGTGGTCCGAATTGTTCGTTGAGGTCGACCAGCAACGCCGATAGATATCGATGATGGACGATCACAATTGGAGTAAACTTATGTCCAAACGGATTCCAGAGGTCATTCGCGAACTCTCTCGTGAACGCGCACCTCAGTTTTTCAAGATATCTCAGAAGATGTCACCCCCGAGTACTCTTGCGGTGGGGCAGATTTGGTCTACGCACAGTCTGCTGGAGATACCTGGGGTAGCCGCAGTTACATCTGACGAACCTCGACTGATTGTAGTCCTATCAATTCAGGAAGACTCTGGTTCTCCATATGATCAGTTCACGGTTGCGCCTATTTCCCCGATGACATGGGCGGCAACCAACTTCGATTTGATCGTCCCTACGGGGGAAAGCACACTGCCTTATTCGTGTATGGTAGAGGTCTGGAATGAAGCGCCCGTCCTAAGGGCACATCTCAGATCCTACCTAGGGAGTCTTTCAGACAATGCAATTCGCGTACTTCGAACTATTCATGTTTCGCGGCTACTTGATGAGGCTCTTCCCGAAAAAGTGTCAGCTTGGGTAGGCTTGCCCATTCATGATGACAGTGATGTTCGTGCTGGGTTCCAAGAATCAGAAGTTGAGGCAGTGCAATACTTGGCACGAGCAGCAACCGCGGCGCTGTTTGCGGATCTGCCTTCACCAGTAGCAGAGCCAGCACGAAAAAAGCGTTTCCAGACTCAACCCGTGTTCAGTAACGTGGAAAATTTCTTGAAAGGATCAAGACGAGCATTCGCAGCGAGTCAGCCCACAATGTCTGACATCGTTGTCAGCGTGGCATCCGGTGAAGACTCATTCGTTTTGCAGGTTCTTGAGCGTAGACGCGAATCGCTCATTTATGCCTTGGTTCACGATGTTTCCCCTAGCCTTGAAGGACAATCGTTCGTGATTACTGTAGTCTTGAAAGAGCGCGAGATTCGATCCGAGCCTGCAATTATGCGAGCTGATGAGCAAGTCATCATTGGTAACGTGTCACGCTTCGATAAGAACAACATTGTCCAAGTCAATATCGATTTCGAGTAAAGAGCATGGCAGATATCGCTTCGCAATTGGAAAGTGCAGTTGGAACCTTGCGTACTGCACTGCAAAGTGGAAACGACATCACGATAGACAGAAGCGAGAGTGCTGTTCGCGACTTACTGTTCGAACGCGAGGCATTTCGCACTATCGGTGATGAACGATTGCTGATTCAAGCAGACCGTCTTCTCACAGAAGCGTTAGGTACAGCAGCTGAGGATGATCTCGTCGAGCTTAGAGCATACTTGAGAGAACTCAGCGATATCCACGATAAATGCTACGCGATCTTGAGTGCAGAAATTGACCTAGAGAGTCTACTGCTCGGCCCGTTGATGAATTGGTCTGGTCTATCTGATAGTGTATCCGTTAGCCTGGATGCAACTGCCAAGTCTGAGCTGCATCAACACCGTCAGAATCCCAACAGTGAACAAGCCCTTGAGCTGTTCTTTAGGGAGTTCCTCAATGCAATATCTGCGGCAGGATTTGAGGATGCGGCATCTCAACTGGGATCAGTTATTCGGCAGGCATTGGACGGATATCGGCGAATCCACCTTTGGCACGTGTATCCATTGTTCGCAGCATCCGGTAAGGGTGATACCTACGGAGTAAGAGTCAGTACGCGCGCAAGTGGAACTGGGAAAGCGCAGTGCGTCAATAAAGTCGGCCCCGAAATGGCTACTTCGGCAGAGAAAGCTGTTGTTTACGCAACTGCGAAGCATCCTCAGGCGCGTACATGGGACTTCATCTGGGAAATTAGCCGCTCAGATTTATCTTTTGACGGAGAGTCCATCGGATTGGCATTGGCTGTTGCAATGCAAGCCAACTTGGAGCGCATTGACATTGATGCGTATACGGCGTTCACGGGCAAAGTTGAGACAGATGGAACGATTAGACGGGTTGAGTATATAGCTGAAAAACTTCAGGCGGCTGTCGAACTAGGAATTCGTCGCGTGTTCATCCCACAAGATAACTTCGGGGATGTAGATCACCCGGCAGGTCTCAAGGTTGTTCCCGCAACTTCAGTCGCCGATGTGATTCATATCCTCCGAAGCGCATCGTTTAGAAGGGAAACTGATAATCTCCGAGCTCTAGCTGGAAACAAAATCCAGGAGGTTACGACTATCCTACGCGATCAAAATATTTGGCTAGTTGGTGAAACCGACGAGCCTCGTTCTTGCATTCGCGTCGAATACACCGACCATCGATCAACTGTTCCCTTGTTAGTTTATTACGCCCAGAGCCTCAATCATGTCGTTCAAGGCAAGGATTCTACGCTGAAACAACATGTCCAAGCTGCCTGTTCTCGTGTTTTTGGAGAAAAGGTTGTTCCTGCTTCAACTGAAGCCTCGAAGAAACCTGATACAAGGAAGTATTCAGTCAAGGATGTAGCGTTACAAGATCAAGTGCTTCGCCATTTACTACAACGCGGGGATGGCGTACATGAACAGGAAAACAACTGCATCTTCCGCATCAAAGTGACTCGGGGGGGACAGAGTTGCTTTGTGCGTCAGTTTAAGAATGGGACGCTAACTGTAGCCGGTACACCGCCTTTGTTGGACATCATCGACACTGACATCAGAGGACTTCTTGGGGTAGCTAACGCAGGGTACGAAGCGCGTGCGTCTGATAATAAACTTGATGCGCAAATTGAAGCCGTCCGGGCAGTCGAATTAGGAACCAGCTGGATTGGAACTGATGAAGCAGGCAAGGGCGATTACTTCGGACCGCTTGTGGCAGCAGCCGTTTTCGTCAATGAACAGATCGCAGCTGAGCTGCGGCAGATCGGCGTTAAAGATAGCAAGGATCTATCGGATCGAAGAAATATAGAACTAGCTGACGCAATCCGACGCGTATGCGGCAAACGTGCTCAGATTGTGGTGATACCGCCTGAACGCTATAACGCTTTGTATGACCAGTTTCAACGCGAGGGGAAGAATCTCAACACGCTTCTAGCATGGGGGCACTCACGCGCGCTTGAGGACATTTTGACCGAGTTTCCGCAGGACCAAGTAACCGTGATAGTTGATAAATTTGGTGATGAGCAATATGTCCGTAGCAAATTGCTCAATAAAG
>Ga0163144_10021460_pt1 | contig 12837 bp, 10 predicted proteins | sample OliLak19BULKMAT1_FD_123175 | JGI IMG/M metagenome (GOLD analysis project Ga0163144, IMG submission 123175) | Freshwater microbial mat bacterial communities from Lake Vanda, McMurdo Dry Valleys, Antarctica - Oligotrophic Lake LV.19.BULKMAT1 | ecosystem: Environmental > Aquatic > Freshwater >...
GGCAAAAAAGATATTTTCTATCTAACCTGACTGATTGGCACTCGGGCAGACCGGGCTTGTCCAACAAAGGGTTCAGATCGCGGCTGCGCGCGATCTAACCTTAGTCGTTATTCCGCCTCACGGCACGCGCACGAGCCATGCTGACGCCGATGTTCGGATTTGCTCATCGTAGCCGCCAAGCACAAGAACTTCTCCGCTGGGCAGCACGCTGGCCGTTGCAAACTCTCGCGGCCCGCTCAATTCGCCTTGTACAAGTACGAAGGTTTGGCTGCCAGGATGATAGAGCTCAAGTTGGGCGGCACCACCCGCCACGAGGACAGCACCGGATGGAAGTACAGCAACAGCGTCAGACAGCTTGAAGCGCGGCCAGCGCATATCCGGACCATCCGTAAATTTGCCAGTCGCTGGGTCGTAGATTTCACTACTCCGATATCGACCGCGTTGGTCGCGGGCATCCGATCCCCCAAGCACGAGCACGCGACCGTCCGGCAGTAACGCCGCTGCATGCTTGTGGCGCGGCGAGGACATGTCGCCTGTGGGCTGGAACTGGCTGGTAGAGGGATCAAAAATCTCAGTCGTGCGCAGGATTTCGCCGCGACGGGCTAGCCGCCCGCCGATGATCAAGACCCTTCCATCTGGGAGGGAAACCGCCACATGACCCACTCGCGGCACGCTCATTGACGCCGTTGACGAAAAGCTGGAAGAACTCGGGTCGAACAGCTCCGAAGATGCCAGCGGTTCGAACTCCGAAGTTTGACCCCCTGTTATCAATATGCGGCCGTCAGGCAGCCGGGTGGCCGTGGGAGCTGCGCGCTCGACAGTCATGCTACCCGCAGCGGCAAAACGATTGGATCCTGGGTCATAAATTTCCGCGCTACGGGTTACCCTCCGTTCCGACCATCCGCCAGCTACCAGCACACGTCCGTCAATGAGCGGAATGGCAACATGGCTACCCCGCGCTGTCGCCATTGCAGCAGCGGATCGAAACCCCTGCGTACCGGGCTCATATAGTTCGGTTGATCGCAGATTGGTCTCGCAACCACCGGAGCAGCCACCGGTAATCAGAACTTCACCAGACCCGAGCAATGTCGCTTGATGCGTCGCCCTAGCAGCAGACATTTCGTCGATCTGAACGACGTGCAGGAGGTTGGTGTCGGCTTGCACCGATTCCTGCTTCGTCACAACCGCCGTAGTCGTACCGATCACCGTGATCAATCCCGCTGCTGCCAAAATCATGGTTTTCATCATTGTCTCGAAGACCCCGTCTGTTGGCTGGCGGTATAACGCCGCATTAAACCGCGCCGGCCCTATGGACAGAGCAAGCGAAAAGGCAGTTCCGGCGTCGGCTTTAATGCATAGTTAACTATTAGTACGGGCGGGTTGCAAACCCGCCCGTGCTGTCGGCAACGATCACCCAACGATTGCGCAAGCAAAGACTGAATCAAGACACCACAACGCACATCTACACTGCGCTTCTCTAAATCACACTTAGGAGGACAGGATGAACAGCCCTGCCCGTCCGAGATTAATCGTTATCGGTGGTGGTTTTGCCGGCCTGTGGGCGGTGCGCGCGCTGGCGCGTAGCAAGATCGACATCACGCTGGTTGATCGCTGCAACCATCATTTGTTCCAACCTCTGTTGTACCAAGTCGCCACCGCGGGTTTGTCAGCGCCGGCGATTGCCGCGCCGTTGCGGCATATCTTGCGAAATCAGCGCAATGTGCAAGTGCTTATGGCGCAGGTCAGCGGCATCGACCGTACGGCACGGACAGTCACGACCAGCGACGGCAACAGCCTGAGTTACGACTATCTATTGGTCGCCAGTGGTGCCAATCACGCCTATTTTGGCCGCGACCAGTGGGCTAAACATGCGCCCGGCCTGAAGACCTTGGAAGATGCCTTGATGATTCGGGCGCGCATCCTGGGCGCCTTCGAACGCGCCGAGTGTGCTAACGATCCAGCGGAGGCGCGCGCGTGGCTGAATTTCGTCGTCGTCGGCGCTGGACCGACCGGAGTCGAATTGGCGGGCACCTTGGCGGAAATCGCCCGACACACCTTGCGCAGCGAGTTTCGACATATCGACCCCACGCACGCCCGGGTGATCTTGATCGAGTCTGGTCCGCGCGTGTTGTCTGCCTTCGAACCGGCGATGAGCGGCAAAGCGCAACGCCAGTTGGAAAAACTGGGCGTTGAAGTGCGCTTAGGCGTGCCCGTTGCCGACATCGACGCAGATGGCGTGCTGCTGGGCAGCGAGCGCATTGCCGCGCGCACCGTGCTGTGGGCCGCCGGCGTTGCGGCTTCGCCCTTGGGCGCGATGTTAGGCGCACCGCTCGACCGCGCTGGGCGTGTGCAGGTTAAGGGCGATCTCAGTTTGCCTTTGCACCCCGAGATTTTTGTCGGCGGCGATTTGGCCAGCATTAGCGCCAAAAAACCGGTGCCGGGTACCGCACCGGCGGCCAAACAAATGGGCACCTACGTCGCCCAAGTATTACAAGCGCGGCTACGTAAACGAACCATCAAGGACTTTGTGTATCGCGATTATGGTTCACTCGCCGCCATTGGTCGGATGGCCGCGGTGGTGCAAATGGGGCCATTACGGCTGTCGGGTTTCCCGGCGTGGTGGCTTTGGTTGGCCGCCCACGTGTTTTTCCTGATCGGCTTTCGTAACCGGCTCATTGTATTAATCGACTGGGCTTGGGCTTATTTCACCCACGAACGCTACGCGAGAATCATCACTACCGACCGCACGAGCAAAATTAGCAAAGCGGTTAACGGGTAGCACCGGTTGCGGAATCAGCGCTTTGCCCGGATCCCCAGGGCGCGCTTGTGATCCAGGGGGATTTTCGGAGTGCCGACTTGTAGTTGGCGCTCTTGGCTTCGCGCTCCAACGGGACAAACCAAGGTAGGACAGGGCAAGGCCATGACGAGCTTGCAAGTCAAACTGATGTGGTCACCTGATGTAGGTCCAGAGCAACGCTCGGAGCAAGCAAGAAACCCACAATGCAGGCAAAGCGTCGCGCGCAGCGCCGGACCAGAGCCACGACTTTGGTGAGTTCGATCTGTGATCGAACGCTTCTTCTCCACAGTGCAAGAAAATTCGTCAGCGCACAGCGCCGAACGCACGCAAGCACAGCTTGCGGGCCGGGACATGGCTGCGTTGCAACTCGTTGGAATGGGACAACCATTCCCCCGGGCTGGCGGCGCAGCCGCCAGCCGTTCAAGCCGGCGCGCGGCATGCCGCGCAAGCTTGCCGGCTTTCACCCACCATAACCGCACCCTCTACCCCGTCCAACTGAGGTTTCCAGAATGAAATGACAAGGACCGTGGATCACCAAATCAGTTTGACTCGCACCCGATTGACGACACGGGCGAGTAGAGGACTTTCACCTCCAGCCAGGCGCACTGCCGCAAAAAAAACCCCCGGCAGAAATCTGCCGAGGGTGGGGGGGTGTGCTTGCAATGACTTTAGTAACGTTGGCGCGCCATCGGCAGGGACATCCTTGCCGATGGCGTGTCAGGCTCGTTCAGGCAAGCTTTTCTTCTTGGAATTGTTCGTTCTCGGTGGAGCCCTTCAGCGCGGTGATGGATGAATGGGCGCCGGCGATGACCTGGGTGACTTGGTCAAAATATCCGGTGCCAACCTCGCGCTGATGTTTGGTGGCGGTGTAACCCAGCGGTTCGGCGGCAAATTCGGCTTGCTGCAGTTCCACGTAGGCCGACATTTGGCGGGCTTTGTAGCCCTTCGCCAATTGGAACATCGAGAAGTTCAGCGCGTGAAAGCCTGCCAAGGTGATGAACTGGAACTTGTAGCCCATCGCACCGAGCTCGCGCTGGAACTTGGCAATGGTCGCGTCGTCCAGGTACTTCTTCCAATTGAAGCTCGGCGAGCAGTTGTAGGCCAACATTTTGCCGGGGAACTTGGCGTGGATCGCGTCGGCGAACTGCTGGGCGAATTCCAAGTCTGGCTTGCCGGTCTCGCACCAAATCAAATCGGCATACGGCGCATAGGCCAAACCACGCGAGATCGCCTGATCCGGACCCATATTGGTCATGTAGAAACCCTCGACCGTACGTTCGCCGGTGCAGAAGGGTTTGTCGTTCGGGTCGACATCGCTGGTGATCAAATCAGCGCCGAGCGCATCAGTGCGCGCAACGATGATGCTCGGCACGCCTGCGCAGTCGGCGGCTAAGCGCGCGGCAATCAGTTTTTGCACGGCTTCTTGGGTCGGCACCAATACTTTGCCGCCCATGTGGCCGCACTTTTTGGCGCTAGCTAGCTGATCTTCCCAATGCACACCAGCGGCCCCGGCTTCGATCATGTGTTTCATCAGTTCGAAGGCATTTAACACGCCGCCAAAACCGGCTTCGGCGTCGGCCACGATCGGCTGCATCCAGTCGATGCTGTCGACGCCTTCGGCGTGGGTGAGCTCATCAGCGCGCTTCAGCGCATTGTTAATGCGGCGCACCACATTGGGCACCGAATCGACCGGATACAAGGATTGATCCGGATACATTGCGCCGGCGGTATTGGCGTCGGCGGCGACCTGCCAGCCCGACAGATAAATGGCCTTCAATCCGGCCTTAACCTGCTGCATCGCCATATTGCCGGTCAGCGCGCCGAGCGCGTTGACATAATCCTCGGTGTGCAGATAGTGCCAGAGTTTCTCGGCGCCGAGTTTCGCCAGCGTGTGTTCTACCGGCACCGTGCCGCGCAAACGTACGACATCGGCGGCGCTATACGCGCGAGTGAGGCCCTTCCAACGGGGATTGTTCTGCCAATCTTGTTCCAACTGCTCGCGGGTTAAAAACGCCATGGTTCAGCCTCGTTCACGTTGCAATAGCAGCCCGTAGGCCGGGAGAGTGAGAAATCGTTCGAATCGTTCGGCCAGCGCCAACTGCTGCAAAATATCGGCGGCGGCATCCAAATCCTTGGCGCTCAACAGGTGATTGCCAGACTTAAGCTTAAGCACTTCCTCATTGAGCCACTGCTCAATCTTGGGCGCATCAATGATTCGACCATCGTCTAATGCGGCGCCGGTGCGCACCCATTGCCACAATTGGGCGCGGGAAATCTCGGCGGTCGCGGCGTCTTCCATCAAATTGTGGATAGGCACGCAGCCGTTGCCGGAAAACCAAGAACCGATGTACTGCAGACCGATGTTCATGTTCAAACGCACGCCGGCTTCGCTGATCGTGCCCTGTTGCGGCTCGATCAAATCCGCGCCGCTGACCTGCACATCCTCGCGTAACTTGCCGAGTTGATTGGCTTCCGGCATCAGGCGATCAAAAATCTCCATCGCTATCGGGACCAATCCAGGATGCGCGACCCAGGTGCCATCGTGGCCGTTGCTGGCTTCGCGTTCTTTGTCGATCCGCACTTTGGCCAGTGCTATTTCGTTGGCTTGTGGGTCGTTTTTGATCGGAATTTGCGCAGCCATGCCGCCCATCGCAAACGCGCCACGGCGATGGCAGGTTTGGATCAATAACTGCGAATAAGCCTTCAAAAAACCTTGCGCCATGGTCACTTGCGCGCGTTCTGGCAGCACGCGCGTGGCGTCCGTTTGGAAAGTGCGGATGTAGCTGAAAATATAATCCCAGCGGCCACAATTAAGGCCGACGATGTGCTCGCGCAATTCGTAGAGGATTTCGTCCATTTCGAATGCGCCGAGCAGCGTTTCGATCAGCACGGTCACTTTAACGCTGCCACGCGGCAAGCCCAAGCGGGTTTCGCAGTGATCGATCACCAGATTCCACAGCCGCGCCTCAAGGTGCGACTCTAGTTTGGGCAAATAAAAATAAGGGCCGCTGCCACGATCGATCAGTTCGCGCGCGTTGTGGAACAGAAACAGCGCAAAATCGAACAGGGATCCGGAAATCGGCTCCTCGTCCAGCGTGATATGCGCCTCGTCCAAATGCCAACCGCGCGGTCGCACGATCAAGGTCGCCAAATGCTGACCCAGCCGATATGCCTTGCCTTCTGGCGACACAAAATCGATCTGGCGGCGCACCGCGTCGGCCAGATTGACTTGTCCACCAATGAGGTTGGCCCAACTCGGCGCGTTCGAATCTTCAAAATCGGCCATGAAAGTTTTCGCGCCGGAATTCAACGCGTTAACGATCATTTTGCGATCCACCGGGCCGGTGATCTCGACACGGCGATCCCACAAATCGTGCGGGATCGGCGCCACTTTCCAATCCGCCGCGCGGATCGCCGCGGTGTCGGGCAGGAAATCGGGCAATTCGCCGGCATTGATGCGCGCTTGGCGTGTTTCGCGCGCCGCCAGCAGGCGTTTGCGCTCCGGCAAGAAACGCACGCAAAGATCTTCTAGGAATGCCAACGCTTCCGGCGTCAGGATGCGTGTGCTGTCGACAGCGGGAGGTGCCAAAACGCGCAGGCGCGAAGCCTGCGAACTAGCCTGGGTCATGAGTAGCCCTCGGTAACGGCGCCGCGCATTCCCTACCCAGGACTTGCGCGGCAAGTGCACCCGAGGCTAACGGACGATTGCCGAGTGCGCAAATCGGACCAAAGTAGGGGATTGGGCTTTCAGCCCGTGGTTGGTCCGGCTGTGCACCTAAGCCACCTGTGGGAGCGAACTTGCTCGCGATCAAGGCTTCGATGTTTCATCAGCGCCGCGCGCAAGCTCGCTCCCACAAGAGCCCAAGTCACAGCCTCGCCGCCAGCCTCTCGGAGCCCGAGCCGCGGCCGGAACTCCACATCACCTTGACTCGCACCCGCAGGGAACTGGGATCTCGCCGTGACAAGGATTCGGGCTTAACTTAGGTCACGGGACCTCCTCTCAGCGCCGGAATCCACCACCGGGCATGCCGCCGGGGCCGCTGATGCCACCTTTGAGCGCGCGCAGCATGCCTTTGATGCCGCCGCCGGAGAGCTTTTTCATCATCTTTTCCATCGTCATGTGCTGCTTGAGCAGTTTATTGATGTCAGATGGATGGGTACCGGAGCCGCGTGCCACGCGCACCTTGCGCGAGCCATTGAGCAAATCGGGGAAACGTCGCTCTTTTGGGGTCATCGAATTAATAATCGCGACCATTTTGCGCATTTCTTTGTCGCCCATCGCGCCCGCGGCGGCCGAATCACCCATCTTGGGCATCATCGGCAGCTTGTCCATCAATTGCGCCATACCGCCCATATTCTGCATTTGCAGCAATTGTTCGCGCATATCGTTCAAATCGAAGCGTTTGCCACTGACCACCTTGGCGGCCAGCTTTTCCATCTTGTCCTGATCGGCTTTGCGGGTAACGTCTTCGATCAGCGTCAGCACATCGCCCATGCCCAGAATGCGCGAGGCCACGCGATCCGGATGGAAGGGTTCTAAAGCGTCGAGTTTTTCGCCCGCGCCTAAGAACTTGATGGGTCGGCCGGTCAAATAACGCACCGACAAGGCTGCACCACCGCGTGCGTCGCCGTCGGTTTTGGTCAAAATAACGCCGGTCAGCGGGAGTGCTTCCGCGAAGGCCTTGGCGGTATTCGCCGCGTCCTGGCCGGTCATGCTGTCGACCACGAACAGCGTTTCGATCGGATTGAGCGCTTTATTGAGCTCGGCGACCTCGGCCATCATGGCCTGATCAATCGCCAAACGTCCGGCGGTATCGACAATCAATACATCGATCAACTGTTTGCGCGCGGCGTCCAGCGCGGCGCGCGCGATGTCCAGCGGCTTTTGCTCCGCGGTACTCGGAAACCACTGCGCGCCCACTTGCGCGGCAACCGTTTTCAATTGCTCAATTGCGGCCGGTCGGTAGACGTCGCAACTAACCACCATGACTTTTTTCTTGCGGCGTTCTTGCAGCAACTTGGCCAATTTGCCGGTGGTGGTGGTCTTACCGGAGCCTTGCAAACCGGCCATCAGCACCACAGCCGGCGCCGGGCAATTCAAATTGAGCTCTTCATTGCGCGAGCCCATCACCGCGACTAACTCATCGTGGACGATTTTGACCAGGGTCTGGCCGGGCGTAAGGCTTTGTAGGACTTCCTGACCGACCGCCCTGCCCTTCACTCGCTCAATCAGTGCTTGTACCACGGGCAGCGCGACATCGGCCTCCAACAGCGCGATGCGCACCTCGCGCAGCGCTTCGCGGACGTTCTCTTCAGACAATCGACCGCGACCACGCAGGCGATTGACGGTTTCGGTCAGGCGTTTCGACAGATTCTCAAACATGGCAGCAATATCGGCAGCAACAAAGACCGCGAACTCTACGGCCTTCGGGGCCTTGCAGGAAGGCGCTGGCGAACGCTGGTGGCTATTCCTTGCTGAGCTTGGCGTCCTCAATGATCAACGCATACCGGTAACCAGCGCCGAAATCTTTGTCGGTGTGCAGCGTGCCGCTGATCGTCACGATATCGCCAATGGCGGCTTCCTCGAGCGTGGTCACCGTAAGGTCCTGATTACCTTGTGCCGCAGCCCCGCTGCCATCTTGGATGTGCACCCAGTTTTTGCCCATCACCGCAGGGTTGTACTTGACCACCTGGCCACGCACCAGGACGGTTTTTCCGCTGAGCTGCGCGGCCTGCGCCCAAACCTGCTCCACGCTGCGCGCGTCCGCACCGCTGGCTTTTGCGACTGCTGCCACTGGCGCCGACTGCGCAATGCCGTGCGGATTGGCGGCGGCGCCCGCACCGCTTTGCTGCAGCATGCCGAAATAGATTTCCGGGAACGTACGATCCAGCGTTTTTGATTTGAAATTGCGCAACAGCATCGATTGGCTCACCGCTACCGTGCTGCCTTCACCAATCGGCGCCTGCGAAACCGCCGCCCAAACCTCACCGCTGGAGGTTTGCAAACGCAGATACACATAAGGCGGGGCGGGAATCTGCTCAACCACCTTGCCAACCAAGCTGGTGGGTTGCGCGGTTTGCACGCTCGCCGGATTGGTGTCGGCCTGGGCGACTGCCAAATCGGCGGCGCCAATAGCAAAAAGGGCAAGCAGGTAACGATATCTCTGCAACATGGGGAACACCTAGGCTGGGGAGGTGCAACAATACTCGCGTCGAGCGCAGCAATCGTGAATCCCTGCTCAGCCTTCCATCCGAACGGGTGTCGCACGCGCGTCGCCTTGTGAATTTCCCAACGGCAAGTAGAGCGTATGCGAATTCGCCGTGGCTTCATGGAAGCCATAGGCGCGATAGAAACGGGCCGCCTTCTCGTGCAGTGCATTCACCAGCAGCACGCGCACGCCGAGCTGCTCACGCAGCCCTAGGCAGCGCGCTACAACATGAGCCCGCAGAAGCTCGCCATGCTCTTTGCCCTGCTCACAGGTCGAGACGGCTAGTCGCCCCATGCGGACGGCCGGAACCGGGAAGTTGGGCAAGCGCTGGCGATCTGCCTCCTGCAAGTCGTCAACTGGCTGACGCCGCTAGGCGTCCAGAGCAGGCTCGCCGCACGTGAACCCAGCGCCTTACCGGACGTCGTCTACTTACTTCAGCTTCGCTTCCAGCGCGTCGAGGCGGGCCTTCAAAAGCGCATTTTCCGCACTCAGTTCCTGGATCGCACGCACCGCGACCGCCTCAAAGCCGCGCATCGATAGCATCAGATAGCCGTCATCCCCTTTGCTCACCCATTCCGGGAACACCTGCTGCACGTCTTGCGCAACAAAGCCTAAGTGCAGGCCTTCGGGTTGAAAGGCGGCTTTGCCGGCGTCGCGGTAGTGATAGCGCACCGGGCGCAGGGAGTTGACCTGATCCAGTGCACCGGCGTAGTCCTGCACTTGGTCTTTCAAGCGCGCGTCTGAGAGCGTGCCAATGGTGCCGGTGGTGGTTTGTAGCAGGCCAACGTTGTTCAAGCGCATGCGCAGCGTGCCGCCAGCGCCTGGGTCGTCGGCGGCATTGCTGTGTACGCCGCCCTCAAACCAGCTGAACCCGCCGCCGCCTTGTGCGGCGCGAAAATAGGTGCGGAAACTTTGCACGCCGATGCCGTAGTCAGATCCCCAGAGATTCAGCATTTGCCGGGTTTGCGAGCCAAACGCGAGGCTACCGATCGTGGCGATAGCCACATTGCCATTGACAGTCAAAGCCGCATTAGCGGCAGGCGTGTTGGTATTGATGGCCATGCCGCCCTGGGCACGCACCAGGAATTGGCGTGGGCCGGTGGAGGTGAAGTCAATGCCTTGATCGTCGGACCAAACAAAGCTGCCGTTGTCGCCATCGGCGTCAGCGGAATTTGCAGCACAGGTGCCATCATTAGCTTCGTTGCCCGGGCGGATTCTTGCCAGCCAACCCAGGGCTAAGCTGTGGTCGCCGCCAGCACAGTTACTACGGCCACTGACAGTGCTGAAAATGCCCGTCGCGAAGTTGTCGGTACCGCCAACGACGCTGCTGCGAAAGCCCGTGGCGTTATTCCCCCTACCGCCGCCAATGCTGCTGTAGTCGCCTCTCGCCAGGTTGGCCACACCGCCACCAATGTAAGCGGCGAAACCCGTCGCTTGGTTAGCAGCACCGCCACTGACCGTCGCAAATGACTTGTCGAATGTGGTTCCGGCGCCGTCGCCCGCCTGATTTGCATAGCCACCGCCGACCGTGCCATAGCTCTCGGTCACCCGATTGGGGCCTTCCAAGGTATTTTCAGGATCGCTGTCGCCCAACGGCACACCGCCGCCCGCGATCGTGGCGCCGCGTACGCCGGCGGTCACTGTATTGGCGCTGCTACCCGCGATCACATTCGCAGTAATCGGCTCCGAATTAAACAGCACGCTGGACGGTTCAATACGCAAACTTTGCACATTGCGGGTGCGGATGACAAAAGGCTGGGCATCCGTAGTGCCAAGAAAATTAATTGCCGGATCGGTGCCGGCGTTGCCTAGCGTATCCCAACACACGCCCGCGAGGGCCGCCTTGGCATCAAAATGAGTCGGCTCTCCCAAGCTGACGAAGCCGCTGCCACCCTGTTGCACTTCGGTTTTCAGTGCCATCGCCGGCGCGTTACTCAGATCGATGCCAAAATCCACATCGACAGCAAAATTGCCATTGCTGACCTGCACGCCAAACAGCGTAATGGGCGCCGCGACCGGGGCGGATTTGGCGGCATTGAGCAAGCTCACGCGCAAATCATACGTACCGTTCGCTGGGCTACCGCCATCGTTAAGCGTGCCGCGATAGGTCCACGATGCTGCGTGGCTGATTGAGACCAAGTTCAGTAAGGCAATGCAGAGTAAGGTGCGTTTCATCAGATCATCCTCGGAGGTGGTGTAAATCGTTGGCGAAAACAGATTGGGTGGGCGTGGCACGCAGATGCGCAATCACTCGAAGCCAGTGCCAAAGATGGCATCGCCCAAAGGCCCGCAGGTGCCGGCAACCGACTTCGGATCTGGCCTCAGCTTGGCGCGCAACTGATACCGACCAGTGCCACTGGGTTGCACGCTGAGCGCAGCCTGTAGCGTAAAGCGCCCATCATCGCTGGATGGCGCCGCCGCCGTAAGCGTGGCTAGTCCGGAAAAACGTGGGGGTGGAACAGCCTCAGTGCTCAGCGCTGGCTGGGCAACGAGCCCGGCCAGCATCAGCAAAGCAGCAAGGCATCGGAGGCGAAAAGTCTCGGGTAGCACTATGGCAATCCTCATAGAAGGCGCGGAATAACGATCAGATCGTTTTCTGCTACGCAATTTCCGCGCAGCAGGGGCCAACCCGACGCATGCTGCAGAGCTGCTGCTCAACAGCTAGATCGCGAAGGATGGGGCGCAGCCCCAGGAAAACGCCCAAATCCTCACGGGCCGCCCTGCCGCGGTAGGCCGGGCCCTCGCGTCGGCCAAGCTCAGGCTTGCACTTCGTGCGTGGGTCCGCGAGGCACCCGGCGCTCTGCTGGGGCAAGGAGCCGCGGCCGCCAGCGCGAACGGCCTTTTCGCACAATGCAACCCCTGTGCGCACAGAGAGCGCTAGATTTGCAGCATCGTGTTGCTGGGAATCAATAACTTACAGCGAGTCGGACTTGTGCAAACGTGCAAACGCTCCTGCTTCGGCTTTTCGCTCCAGTTTTGCACAAGCACGGCGTACAGCAATCGCAAAAGCGTTCGGACAAGTCCGAAGCCACCAAAGCTGTCTATAGCGCCCTGGAAACCAGCGTCATCGACAAGTCGTCCGGATCAACGCGCGCTGCAAAACCCAATTTCTTCATTAACTTCAACATCTTGCTATTTTGTGCCAGCACCATGCCCTCCATGTGCTGCAATTGCCGGGAGCGTGCTACCTCCATTAAGGCTTCCATCATTTGCATGCCCAAACCTTGGCCTTGCCAAGCGTCGCCTATCGCAATTGCAAACTCGCAGCTGCGCATATCCGCATTTAACATATAACGTGCAACACCGGCGAAGCATTTGATTGGCTTGGGCTCCGAATCTTCCAATTGATTGGCAGCATCTGATTGCGCTGTGACTGGCATTTCCACTTCTGCCACCAAGGCCATATCGCGCCAATAGTCAATCTGTGTGTAACGCGCCAATTGTTTGGGTGCCAATTCCTTCACATTGGCGACAAAGCGAAAATAGCGTGTTTCATTCGACAAACTACGTACAAAATCCTGCAGGGTCGGAGCATCCTCGGGGCGTATGGCGCGTAACAAATAGGAATCGCCATGGCGCATCTTAACTTCGCGCTCTAATGCGCTAGGATACGGCATGATTGCCAGATGACCATAAGGCATCAACGGCGCATGATATTCAGACTTTAGAACTACCCGCGCATCAACGACGGTTACACCACGCTCATCAATTATGAGCGGATTAAGATCCATTTCAGCGACCTGCGGCAATTCGCAAACCAATTCCGATACGCGCAATAAAACGGTTTCAAGTGCATCAATATTAGCGGCACCGGCACCACGCCATTCACCC
>Ga0163144_10021463_pt1 | contig 12835 bp, 6 predicted proteins | sample OliLak19BULKMAT1_FD_123175 | JGI IMG/M metagenome (GOLD analysis project Ga0163144, IMG submission 123175) | Freshwater microbial mat bacterial communities from Lake Vanda, McMurdo Dry Valleys, Antarctica - Oligotrophic Lake LV.19.BULKMAT1 | ecosystem: Environmental > Aquatic > Freshwater > Lake...
GGCATCTCTCGAAACAGGCGTGCAAACTCAACCAGGTTGTTAATGGTGCATTCGGCGAACGCTTTACCCTTTTCGGGTGTGGCCAGCATTGGATCGCCTTCGACGCCAGACTCTGTGACGCGACTCCACCGGTTTACCATGTGAACCGGGCCAGAGCCGAACAGATCGTCATAAATGAAGCGGTTGTGGTGCGAAGGGGTCTCGCGCTGGGTCATCTTTTCGGTCTGCACCAAGTCAGGCTTCAAGTACATGTACATGGCGGTCTCAAACTCGCAGGCGTGTGCCATTCCGCCCGGATATTCGGACTCGCGCAACTGCTCCACCGCCTCGCGAGCGAGCGCCCAGTGTGCGACCGACGCCGCGAGCGCGCGTGTCGTGTTGACGATCCGCCGCGCCGCTAGATTGCACAGCATCTGGTTGCTGCCGTGGCCATTCACAAAGATGATGCGGTCGAATCCCTGCCGCACCATGGAATGGGCCACGTCATAGCAGAAGTCAACGAAAACGTATTCGCGGATGTTGATAGTCCCGGGAAAACCCATATTATGCTCGTTGAAACCGTAGTGGATCATCGGCGCAGTGAGCATGGCACCGCCCGAACGTCGTGCCGCCTCCTCGGTGACGTGTTCAACCAGCACGTTATCGGTGTCGACTGGCAGATGGTATCCGTGTTGCTCGATGGCGGCGACTGGGATTACGATGACGGCTTTCCGCTCCGCGGCTTCGCGAACTTCAGGCCATGTGAGCGTACGATAAAGGTGTGGATTTTCGTTCATAACGTAAGAGGGGTAATATAGTGCGTCCTAGCTCAAATTGATGTGCTTCCCGTTAGAGATGCGCACGGGTCTGCCGATCGGGGTCTCGTACTCTTTCGAATAATCGATGCCTAGAAGGTTGTAAACCGTGGCCGTGTAATCTTCCACCTGCACGGGCTTGTCTTTCACTTCGCCGGCATTCGCGTCGGAGGCGCCGTAGATCTGGCCGCCACGAATCCCCGCACCCGCCATGGCGCATGACCAGACTTTGGGCCAGTGATCGCGCCCGCCAGCGGCATTGACCTTGGGTGTCCGGCCGAACTCACCATTGGCGATCACCAGCGTCGAATCCAGCATTCCTCGATCCGCCAAATCGGTTAGCAGCGCCGAGAAGGACATGTCGAAGGACGGCAGCAGGTCATTCTGCAGCATGTCGAAGTTGCGGACATGAAGGTCCCACACGTTCATCCCGGTGGTGACGGTTACGAATCTCGTGCCGGCCTCCACCAGACGTCGAGCAAGGAGACAGCCTTGGCCCATGGGAGTCCTCCCGTACATCTCGCGGATTCGGTTAGGCTCCTCGGAGATCTGGAAGGCTTTCTGCGCCTTGGCGGAACTCACAAGGTCGACGGCCTTGACATAGGCGTCATCGACGGCCGCAAATTCGCCCTCTGTATCAGCATTGTGGACTGACGGATCTTTCAGAAAGACGCCGTCCAACTTCTTTAGCAGGAACCGGCGGTCCGAGGCCTGATCCCAATCGACATCGGTGGGGAGCCGGATATCGCGAACCCGGTAATTGGCTTCGTTTGGATCGCCGGCTGCGAAAGCATTGTACGCGGCGCCAAGGAAGCCTGGTCCGTAGGCGTACCCCGGTTTCGCGATAGCCACATAGGGTGGCAGCCCGTCGCGGCCGCCTTTCTCCTTCGCCACCACGGACCCCATCGAAGGGTACGCGAGACTTGCGAGTGGTGGATAGCCGCTCAGCACATAGTCTTGCGCCGGCTCGTGCTGCGCGGTCTTACCGGTCATGGAACGAATGATGGCGAACTTGTCCATGACTTTCGCCGTCCGAGGGAGGTGTTCGGAGATCTGTATCCCGGGGACATTCGTCGGGATCGGCTTGAAAAGGCCACGATACTCGTGTGGAGCGTCGGGCTTCATATCCCACATGTCCTGTTGGGGAGGGCCGCCCATGAGCCAGATAAGGATGCAGGCGTTCTGTTTGGGAGGACCCGCCGCATGTACCGGGCTCAGCCGCGCCAAGTCCCACACGTTCAAACCGAGCAAGCTCGCCGACCCGATACGCACGAAATCGCGGCGGCCCCAGACCGACATCGGCGCACGGTGATAAGTTCCACGCCCCAGCATGCTTTTTCCTCCTCAGTGGTTGAACAAAAATTCCTTGCTGTTGAGCAGCGCCCAAGCCACGCCTTGCAGGCCAAATTCACGATTGGCTTGTTTGCTTATGAACGCCTTTGCCAGCGCAACCTCCTCCGGCTTCGGCAGGCGGCTGTTGGCGGCCAGGTAGAAATGCTCGATGATACGGTCGTCGGTTGCGCCGGACGCGATCATCTCGAGGAGACGTCCCTCAGGACTTGCCACCTTACCTTGAACCGCGTCGCCGTTCATGAAGTGCATCGCCTGAGTGATGGTCGGGGTGCCAGTGCGCTCGCACTTCGCCGTGTCCCGAATCGGACGGTTGAACGTTGCCAGGAAGTACGAAGGCACGCCCGGGTCAGGCAAATCGATGGCTCGCTTGCCGCGATAGAAGCCCTGGAACCGCTCGGGCGCGCCGGTAACATCGCCGACGGCGTCAAGCAATTGCTCCGCAGTCAATTTCCGGACATAGTAACGCGAGTAGTTGGTCGAGTCTTCGGCGTTGCTCTCGTTGCTGGCCGAGGCCAGCTGGTAGGTGCTCGACCGAAGCATCAGCTTCATCAGTGGCTTGAAACGGAAATTATGTTCGATGAAGTATTCGGCTAGCCCGTCGAGCAACTCGGGATTGCTCGGCGGATTTGTGACGCGGAAATCGTCCACCGGATCCACAATGCCTTTGCCGAAGAGCTGCTTCCAGACCCGGTTAACCGTGGCGCGCGCGAAGAACGGATTGCCTTGCGCAGTGACCCATTGCGCCAGCACTTCGCGGCGGTCGATCATGGGTCCGATGACCGGCTCGGAGCCGTCCAGCAGCCTTGGCCGCACGACCTGGCGCGATTGCGGATGCTTGAAGTCAGCCGCATAGTTCAACACCACGAAGCCCTCGAAGGGCCGGTAACCATTCCGCTCCTTCATTTTGACCTGTGAGAAGAAGGCGGCCAACCCAAGGAAGTCATCGCGCTTCCATTTCTCTTTGGGATGGTCGTGACAGCGGGCACATTCCAAGCTCACGCCCAGCAGCGTTTGTGAAACCAGTGTGGCGTACTCTTCGGTCGACCGCCGGTCCTCGCGGGAGTAGAAATTATTGGGCCCCACTTCCGCCAGCGAGCCGACTCCGGTCAACATCTCACGCGCCACTTCCGTGTACGGACGGTCTTCGGCGAAATTGCGGCGGAAGTACTCATGCGCGTAGGGCGTGTTGTTCATGTTGAAGATGTCGCGGATCATGAACAGATCGCCCCACTTGAGCGCCCAGAATTGGGCATACTCCGGCCGGTCGAGGAGCGCATCTATCAGCTTGTCTCGCCTGTTCGGATCCGCATCGTTCAGAAAAGCCAGCGACTCTTCGGGAGTGGGCAGAGTTCCTATGGTGTCAAGATAAACGCGCCTGAGGAACTGGGCATCGGTGCTCGCCGGCGCCGACGCGATCTTCAGCTTGCGCAGCTTGCCGAATACCACCTCGTCGACGAAATTGCGAACCGCCGGTGAGTTCGCGGTGGCAACTGGCAAGTCCGGCCGCACCGCGACTGCCACGCGGATCGCATCCAGATGTCCGAGAGTCCGGATCAGCACCGACACTTCGCCGTTGCGTTTCGGCGTAACCAGGCCCGACGAGCTGACAGTTGCGATAACTTCATCGCTCGATGTGTAGCGCACCTTCTCCGTAAGATCGACGCGCGAACCGTCCGAGTAGGTGCCCACGGCCGCAATCTGCTGCCGCTCTGAGAGATTCTCGAGCACGCGAAGCCCGCCTGGCAGCATTTGAACCGACAGCAGTTTCGCACCGCCCGAGGCACCGATGGGCGCTCCATCACGTATCCACTGCAGCATCGTCGTGTATTCGAGCGAATTCTTCTCCATCAGCTTCCCGCCGCCGTGGGGGACGCCGAACGAAGGTTTTTGCAGGATCAGACTTTTCTCCGGCTCGGTGCGGTTGATGCGCCGCCCATCGGAGTTCTTAACGACAGCGTCGTAGTCGACCGGGGCGTCGTACCCGAACAGGGATAGCTTGAAGCCGTTCTGTCCGTTCTGGGCGCCGTGGCAGGCGTTATTGTTGCAGCCCAGCTTGGAAAAAATGGGCGCGATATCGGAGTAGAATTGCCAGGTTTTCGGGCGCGCTGGCGTCACCACGAGTGCGGCTTCGGCTGAATGTGTGCCGGATTTCGCCGTGATCCGGGCAACACCTTCGGCAGTCGAGATCACCGTGCCCCGTGGCCCAATTCTAGCCACACCCGGATCCGAGGTAGTGAACACTGCGTCGCGCGTGAGATCGGCGACGAATCCATCCTGATAGTGGCCGCTCACAACAAACGTGTGCGACCCGCCGACACCGCTAATGAACCCGGCGGTAGGCTCGATCGTGATTTTCCGCAGATCAGCGGCGCTACGCGTCCCTGCCCCGAGGACCGGCATACACGCCAACAACGCCGCGCATCCCAAGTGCCTTCGCGTCATGGCTGCTGCTCCACTCTAAGGTAAAATGCCTTGGTCGCTTCCATTACGGTCTCGCCGCCAGTCTTCATCGATCCAACAACGGTAATGCGATACTCGCCAGCTGGGATGTGCTCCGCGACGGCCTTTAAAACGAACTCAACGGCTTTGCCGTCCTCGGCCAGCCGATTGCTCTCGACCACTACTCCTTCCGGCAGCCCGTCCGGAGCGAACTCGATCGGCGACGAAGAGTCTGCCGAGTGTTCGATGTGAACCAACACGCGGGCCTTGCGGTCGCCGCTCATCGACAGCAGGTGCCGGTCGAGCCCAAATCCGGAGCCTGGCGGCGGCACCCGATCAAGCGCCAACTGCACGGGAGCTATCACGCTCGCCCATGCGGTCGTGTCGCCAACTTGTATGAAGCCGGGCCCGTCGCCCAGCATCGGCTGCACTAGTACAGCGGGCTGGGAGGCTGTCTTGCCGTTGATTTCCGCCGTGCCAACCAGTTTCAGAGGGAAGGACGCGTCCTTCGAATCGGCCGCTACCTGCCATTCCATCTCACCGGAAGATTTGCCGCTTCGAATGATCAGAGGCTTGGCTTCGATGCCGGGTGGCGGATCGACCGCTGTGATATGGACGTCGCCCGCGAATCCGTGAAGCCGCCGGACGTCGACCTGAATCTTATTGAGCTTCCCACGCTCGAGCGCATGCCGGTCCCGCCGCAGGCCGAGGACGAACGATGGCATCTGCTTGTTCACCCGCAACACGTAGAATGCGTTGTCGCCAAATTTTTTCGATGAATCCCGAATCTGCAAATAAAAGCCTTCTTCGTTGCTTGCGCAGGCTGCGTCCGCCGCCTTAAATTCGAGATAGGCGTCGCGGTTGCGCGGATTACGGAAGCTCGGATCGTCGTCGTTCGCAACTGCCAGATCGCCTGCCTTGCAGATCACGCTGAGATTCGGGTCCACCAGCGCCGAGCCAAAGTTGCGCGCTTCAAGCCGGAACGACATAGTTTCGGTGCCGAGGGCCGCGAACTGGAAGGAGTCGAGATCACCAGGATGATCCATGCGGCCGACGATCACGGACGGCGCTTCGATCATTGGGCTTGCTTCGCGGCTGTCATTGGGTTCAGTTTCAAACTTGAAGTCCGAAGCTTCCACAAGAAATGCGAGTGGATTTAGAGTGCCCGATGGATCCGGCACCCGCAGCAGGTGCAGTCCAGGACGGACGTTCTTGCCAACCTCGATCCGAACCTTGAAGCCGCCGCTCTGAGGCTCGCCGAGCTTTCCCGAGATCGCCGAATCTGAGAACAGCAGCGGCGCCTTGGGATCGATGAAGTCCGCTTTCAGCCGCGCGTCTACCACGGATCCAGGACGCACAATATTCGGCCACAACGACCAGAGCATGGGACTGCGGCCGATAGTGAGCTGGTAGGGCTCCCACAAACGGCGGTTTTCGCATTCGTTCTCAAGGCAGGTAACCGCCATGCGGCTGTGGTTCACCACCAAGTAATAGTCACCTTCCACAGTGAAGCGATGCTGAAAGTAGGGATCCATCAGGAAGACGCCGAAGACGGTCGATAGCACCACGCCTTTGGATGACAGCAGCGTCAGTGTGAAGTGTCCAGTTTCGCCGGAGATGGCATAGCCGTTGCGGCCCATCAGCAAGTTGAACGCCAGCGTCTCGCCCGCCTGCGCATGAAATTTGAAGAAGTCCGAATCGTTGACGTGCTCGACGACGCCATTGACAGAAGTGCCGGGACGCACCAAAGTGGCCTCCGTCTGCCGGTCGTTCGGCTCGCGCTCATAAATCGATTCCCAGCCGGTCAGCCGGAACCGGACTGGATTCGAGATGCCTCGTTTTGTGATCAGCCGCAGGCCATAGAGTCCGGGCTGGGCATCGCTACGGCTGCCGACGCGCAACCGAACGCGCGTAAATGACGAGTCCACTACTTCCGCCTGCAGTTCATCGTCTTCCGGTCTGACGGATTGCACGCGGTCCAGGTAATTGCCTTCGAGCACTACTTCGATCGTCGCACCGACTGTTGCACTTTGCGGATAAGCTTGATCGACGGTGGGCAACGACGGGGAAAGCGCAGCAGCCGCACTAAGAGCGAACACACTCGCGGTGATGAATCCAATCGACGACTGTATAAATAGTCCTCTCAAGATACACCGATGATACCCGTATTACCCGTGGTTGTCAACGAATTCGGAAGTCCCGTATAGTTGCTCAGCGATTCTGTCACCCCCCCCTGCCAAATGCTCGGAGGGTGACATTGAGCCAGAAAGAATTGCAACGGATCAAAGTAGTTGAGAATGCGGTGGAAGGCCGAAGGGCAGAAAGAGCGCAAAAGATACAGGAGGCACGCAGGTGATTACGTTCCACCCGCCCCTTGGCTTGTGGCGAACCGGCCGCAATGATCTTGATTCCCAGCCGATTACACATCCGTCCAAACTGCGTCAGGGCCGGCGTTCCGTGCAATAACTCCTTGGCGGTTGGCTCCCGCACGTATACGTTTCCCCAGTACGTGCAGAGCGCTTTCAGCAAACCGTACTTCCCCATCCAGGCGCGTCAGCACTCCCCCCGCAGCCCGGATCGTTTCCTGATGTCCATCCGGCACAGCGTGGTTCCGGTCGCGTCATCCACCAGGTTCATCAAACAGCCGCGATCTCCGCGTCCCTCCAGCCAATCATGGAAACTGCCGTCCAACTGCACCAACTGGCCAAAGTGTTCCTTGCGGGCTCGCCGGGCTCCGGTGCGCCCTCGCTTTCCTCTCTCGACTCGACAGTCCCGGCGCTAACATCCACCGCCGCGGCGTTCCGGCCGCGACCTCGATCCCGTCTTCGCTGGCAAGGTGCTCGGCTGCCAGCGTCGGACCAAATCGCTCGCCCTCCTCCCCGGCATACTTCTTGCGGATTCATCGCAAGACCTTCTCTCGCACCTTCTTCGGCTTGGCTCGGTTCGACTCGCGCCCCGCACTGCGATGCACCAACCCCGCAGTTCCTTCTTTCTGATAGCGTTTCCGCAGCCGCTTGGTCTACCGGTAGCTCACCTCCATCCGCTCGGCTGCTTCCACCAACGTCCACTCCTCGGCTGCCACCTGCGCCAGCACAGACGCTCTCCTCACTTCCCACTCGCGCATCTCTGTTCTCCCCAATCTGACCTCCTCCTCCGGAGGTCTTCAGAATAGGGAACACTTCTAATGAACGCCTATGGGGACATTATCAAAAAAACGCGACACGAATTGGAAGTCCCGCGCGCGCTCTCTCCAAGGCAAGGCGCGCGCGTCCTACAATGATGACTGTAGCACCACTGGCAACGACTGCGGCAGCGGCGGCCAACATCACGCCAGCCAAGCCGAATGACTCCTTCCAGTGCCCAGCGAAGAGTACTCCGAGTCCGCCCGCGATGCCGCCGATCATGTTCATGGTGCCGACACCCACGCCGTGGTTCGAGACCGGGATCACATCAAACACAGCGCCGAAGATGTTGCCTACGATCCCGCCCGCGAAAAAGCCGAATGCGGCCGAGAAAAGTTTCAATGTCGCCAGCGAGGACGACGCTACTGTCAGGTAAGCGAAGGGTCCGGACGCCAGAAGTAGCCCACCCAAGACGAAAAACCGGGCTCCCCCTCGTACTGCTGCCCAGCGGTCCGAGACCCACCCCCAGAACAGCGCTCCGATGGCCGAACTGGTTTGCAGGTACAGCGTCGCCGCGAGGCCGCTCTCCGCCATCGAGAGTCCGAAACGCTCGTACAGAAAACTTGGTAGCCAGACGTATAGCATCCACAGCAAACCACAGAAGCAGAAAAACCCGAACGCCAAGGCCCGGTAGCAAGCCGACTGCAGGAATGCGTAAGCGCCTGCCGCGTCTCGGGTCTTTGGTGTGACCTTCAAGGGCAGGCCGCGGAAACCAAATAAGAGGAAGGGTGCGTAGGCTACACCAAGGACACTCAGCAACAGGAACGCTGTTCGCCAACCGGCGGTATCTGCCATCCAGCCGCCATACCCGCTTCCGAGAATAATACCGATGACCTGTGCCGTCCCGTGCGCGGCCAAGGCTCGGGACCGCGTCTGACCGGGATGGAGCATGCCGATCAGTCCGATCGCGGCGGGAAGGTACAACGCTTCCGTCACGCCCATCATGCCGCGCCAAAACAGAAATTCCGATACGGAGTGGCTTCTGCCCGTTGCAAGTGTCGCCACGCTCCAGAAAATCAGGCTCAGCACAATCAGCCGGTCCCGCCGAACCACATCCGCGAGTCGGCCGAAAATCGGGAGGCACAGCGAGTATGACCACAAGAAGACGGTGCCGATCAGACTCAATTGGCGTGTGTCGAATCCCAGCTCTCGCTGCAACGCCGGGAAAATCGAGAAAACCACCTGCCGGTCAACGTAGTTGATCAGCAGCGCCAGCCACAATAATCCAACAGTTCCCCAAGCCCGGCGCGACCCGGGAGTTGACAGCGACATGGACTAATATGATACCATCTTTTATCCATCACGTCCGCAGTATCCGAGGGGGTAAAAACAAAATGCCACATAGCACGCGGTTGCTTATGACACTTTTTCTGGCGTTCGTCACACCGGCCGTTGCGCAGGTAGGGAGAGTCGAAGGAGTGGTTCGGGATCCCTCGGGAGCTGTGGTTCCCAAGGCACAGATCGAGGTGAAAAACACCAACACCGGGGTGACTCGCAGTACAGTCTCGGATGCCTCCGGGCGTTACGCTGTCCTCTCGCTGCAAGTTGGCGAATACGAGGTGAAAGGCTCGGCCCAGGGATTCCGCCCCACTGTCCAGACCGGGGTCACTCTGGTAATTGACCGGACTGCCATCGTAGACTTCAACCTGATCGTGGGGCAGGTTACGGAAACGCTTTCGGTCACAGCCGACGTTCCGCTCATTGAAAGTTCCCATGCCGCGCTGGGCGAGGTCGTCCAAACCAAGCAGATCCTCGAGCTTCCTCTGAACGGGCGCAGCTACACGCAACTGGCGCTGCTGGCTCCCGGAGTGGTTGCGGGAGGCGTCGGCATCGGCACGCGCACACAGGAGAACGCCGTCGGTCAGTCGGGCTTCTTCTCCATATCCGGGTCCCGGCCGGAGGGAAATCAGTTTACGTATAACGGCATGAACGTGACCAACGAATTCACCGGCGGCACGTTCGCCTATCCGCCGATCGATTCGATTCAGGAATTCAAGATCGTCCAGAACAGCTATGGAGCGGAACTGGGTGGCCGGACCGGACAGGTGCTGGTCACAACCAAGGGCGGCACAAACGAGTTTCGCGGCTCTGCCTACGAGTTTCTCCGGAATGACAAGCTCGACGCGAATAACTTCTTCGGCAACCTGGCGGGTCTTAAGAGACGCCCCCTCAAGCAGAACCAGTTCGGGGCATCGGTTGGCGGACCGGTGGTGCTGCCTGGATACTCCGGCCGCAACCGTACATTTTTCTTCGTGAATTACGAGGGCGCACGCATTCGGCGAGGCAATACTCTCACCACCACCGTGCCGACGGCGCGCATGCGCGAGGGCGACTTCGCCGAACTCGGCCGAGCCATTCGGGATCCGCTCACCGGCAATCCGTCGTTCCCGAATGCCATCATTCCAGCAAATCGTATCAGCCCGATCGCGCGCAACGCAATCCGATTGGCGGATTACCCGCTGCAGAATATTGCCGGCGTTCGGAATAACTACACCATCGCTCCAAGCGCGCGCAACGATCTCAACCAGCTCGCCACGCGCGTCGACCAGAGCTTTTCGGAAAAGGACAAGATTTGGGGCACGTTCTACTGGGCGAAGCTGGACATCGCCTCGCCGCGTTTTACGCAAATCACGGACGCACTGCAGGACGTCACAACGCAGGCGTACTCGGCAAACTGGACCCATATCTTCCAGCCGGCGCTGTTGAACGACTTCAAGGCCGGTTTTAACTTCGCCAGCCAGGACGTCAAAAACCGCTCGCCGCAGAATATTACCACGGCCGACCTCGGCTTCCCCAACAACCAGAACCAGCCTCAGGCGCGCGGGATAAGCGCGGGCATTCCCAGCTTCGCTCCCTTGGGATACGGTTCTCTCGGTGCGGCCGCCGGGCCTCCCCAACTTTTCAAGACCCGCCATTTCCAGATCGGCGACACTCTGAGCTGGATCAAAAACTCGCACACGTTGCGCTTCGGCGTGGACATTACCCGCGAGCACGAGGATCAGCGTTTTAACCCGCAGATCCGCGGCAACTACTCGTTCGGAGGCGCCTACACAGGCGATGGATTCGCGGATTTCCTGCTCGGCGTGCCCGGTACCGCGATCCGCGAGATCCTCCTGCCGGCCTCGAACCTCTTCGAAAGCCTGCATCGAGGCACTCACTACTACTTTTTCGCGCAGGACGATTTTAAGGTGAAGCCCAATTTGACGATCAATCTTGGACTGCGCTACGAATATAACAGCCCGGTGGTCGAAGCGCGCGACCGGCAGGCGAACTTCTATCCTAGCGGCGGAAAGATCGTTCGCATCGACGCACCCGACAGCCAATATGGCCGCTGCCTCTGCAACCCGGACAAGAACAATTGGGGACCACGCCTGGGGATCGTGTGGCGGCCGTTCAATTCTCAGAAGACCGTCGTCCGCACGGGCGCCGGCCTGTTCTACAACTACGTTCCGTATAACACCAAGCAGACCCTGGCGTTCAATACGCCCCAGATCGACCGCCAGATCGTCACGAATACGGTGCCGACGCCGACCTTCGACCTAGCCAACTCGTTTATTCCGGGTTCGCTGGCAAGTGCGTTTGCCGGATTCTCAAACGATCTGAACTTCTTCGATGCCACAGTTCGGCAGTGGAACTTCAACATACAGCGCGAAGTGGTCGAATCGCTGATGGTTGAAATTTCGTACGCCGGGAGCCTGGCCACCCATCTGGACATAAACACCGCCCTGAACGCCGCGAATCCTGGCCCCGGTCCTCTGCCGCCGCGGCGGCCACTTCCGAACGAGCTCGCTGTGATCTCCGCATCGAATAGCGCCACCGCGACGTATCATGCATTCACGGTCAAGGCACGTAAGGAGTTTTCGGGCGGGCTGACGTTCCTCACTCACTACACCAAGTCCAAGGCGATCGATAACTCGTCGTCGCAGCTGGCCGATTACCAGAACGCCAACGACGTCCGCTCGAACAAGGCGCTCGCGGGCTTCCATGTGTCCGATCGCTTCGTCGCCAGTGCCGTGTATGAGATGCCTTTCGGACGCGGACGCCGCTACATGTCCAGCATTCATCCTGTCGGGGATGCGGTGCTTGGCGGGTGGATGCTGACGGGAATGTTCAGCGCACAGAGCGGATTCTTCATGTCCCCGACCGCCCCGAATACCATCGGCATCGAGGCGGGTACAGTGCGTGCAAACCGCATTGGCAAGGGCAATCTCCCCGTCGCGGAGCGGAACCGTCTCCGGTGGTTCGACACCGCTGCCTTCGTCGCTCCGGTAGGGTTCCAGTATGGCACCGCGGGGCGCAACATTCTGGAGGGACCCGGCTTGAAGAACCTCGACCTCGGTATCTTGAAGGATTTTCGAATCACCGAATCTCACAAATTACAGTTTCGGGCGGAGTTCTTCAACGCCTTCAACAATGTAAACTTTGGACTGCCGAGCGCCAATATCGCGGCGGCGCCTTACGGCACGATCGCCAGCGCTGGCGCCAGCCGGGAAGTGCAGTTTGCACTAAAATACATCTTTTGACGCCGCCGTCGGAGTGGCGGACGAGGTGAGACTGATTCTGCGCACATCGGCGGGGCCAACAACAGTGATGCTCCTGGCGTTGGCGTCGAGTCTGATGAGTTGGAACGTAGGCTGGCTGGATATTACCCAATCAAGCGGCCTCGCGGGCTTCCGCGGAACTCAGGGCTCTCAAGCGAGGAATTATATTGTCGAGTCGATCGGGGGCGGCTGCGCGTTCCTCGATTACAACGGCGACGGACTCCTCGACATCCTGCTAGTTCGCGGCACGACACTCGATCGTCTGAGCCGGGGCGGGGACCCGGTAATCACACTGTATGAAAACCGCGGCGACCGCAAGTTCGTGGATGTCACCTCCAAGACCGGGCTGACGGCGCGGGGGTGGGGCATGGGTGTTGCGGTCGCGGACTACGACAACGACGGCTGGCCGGACTTTCTGGTGACCGGCTTTGGCCGCAATTTCCTGTTTCACAACGAAGGGAACGGATCATTCCGCGAAGTGGCTATGGCCGCTGGTTTGGCCCGCCCCGGCGCGTGGTCATCTGGA
>Ga0163144_10021464_pt1 | contig 12835 bp, 16 predicted proteins | sample OliLak19BULKMAT1_FD_123175 | JGI IMG/M metagenome (GOLD analysis project Ga0163144, IMG submission 123175) | Freshwater microbial mat bacterial communities from Lake Vanda, McMurdo Dry Valleys, Antarctica - Oligotrophic Lake LV.19.BULKMAT1 | ecosystem: Environmental > Aquatic > Freshwater >...
TGGGTCGCCGCGCACCACAACTGTTCGGCCGCTTGGGGCGGCATTGTGACCGGCTGACGCACTTCGCGCCCGCTGGAATGCCACCCAGCGGCCCGCATGACGGGCTCGCACGACACCGAGGCCTGTATGCCAATTACCACGCTCCTCCCGACGGTCACCGCCCAGTTCCTGGGCGCGCTCCGTGCGCAGTCCCTGCTCACCCGCGCCGTCAACCGCGACAACGACCCCGCGCCCGCCATGCGCGGCGACACGATCAACCTCCGCCTGCCGGTGTCGCTGGCTCCCGTGGCCGTCACCGCGGGCGCCGCGCCGGTCGCGCCGCAGGCTGCGGACACCACGCCGGTCACCTTGACGCTCAACCAGTGGTTCGAGCGGTCGATGGGTCTGACCGACAAGGAAGTCGGCGACATTGAGGCGGGCAACATGCCGCAGCAGGTCAACCAGATGGCCGTCGACCTCGTGGAGTTCATCAACGCGGACGGCTACACGCTGATGAAGAACCGCGCCGGCATGTCGTTCAACGGCACCCCGGCCAACCTGCCGTATGCGACCGACGACGCGTTCTATCGCGGCGCACTGGGGCAGCTGGACATCGCCCGCGCACCGCGCGCCGGTCGCTTCGCGATCCACAACCCGACCGCGTACTGGGGCGGGCTGGCGCTCGCCAACATCGCGCAGGCCGACCGTCGCGGTGACGGGTCCAACCCGCTCGTGACCGGCGAGGCCGGCCCGTTCCTGGGCACCCCGTTCCTCGGCGACCAGCTGATCCCGACGCAGACCACGGGCGCGGTCGGTGCCGGCGCCATGACGGTCAACGGCGCGTTCGCGATTGACGTCAGCACGATCAGCATCGCGAAGGCCGCCGGCGCGGCGTACGCCGCCGTCGCGGGCGACTCGATCAGCATCGCAGGCCACGCGCGCAACTACGTCGTGCTGACGGCCGTGTCGGTCGCAGCCGCCGCGAACACCACGGTGGTGCTGGCCGGTGGGCTGGAGCGCGCGGCAGTCGGTGGCGAGGTGATCACGCTGGTCGGTGCCGGCGCGACGTACAACCAGAGCCTGCTGTTCCACCGGGACGCCGTGATGTTCTGCAGCCGCCCGCTGGAAGACATGAACGGGATCGGCGAGACCTACACGCTGCAGGATCCGCAGACGGGCCTGTCGATCCGCGGCGAACTGACGCGCCAGCACAAGCAGGTGCGCCTGGCCTTCGACTGCCTGTGGGGCTGGCAGGTGGTCCGCCCGCTGCACGTCGCGAAGATCCTCGGCTGATCCGCCCGCACGCCGGACCACTGCCCGACGCTGGGCGGTGGGACGGCGTGGTGTTGCATCCACGCCACACCCTGAGACGCCATGCCGATCGACGCGACAGTGAGCGGCCTCGCCGCGAACAGCTACCTGACGGACGCCGCGTTCACGGCGTACGCCAGCGGGTCGCTGGCGTCGTCGCGCATGGCCGCCTCGACGCCCGACACGCGGGAGCGCGCGCTCCGCACCGCGACACGCATGATGGATCGCCTGTCGTTCGACAGTGAGGCGACGGTCACCGCCCAGGCGCTGCAGTGGCCGCGCGAGACGGTCGACGACCCTGACCGCGTCGGGTATTTCATCCCGTCCACCGCACTGCCGCGCCGCGTGACGGAGGCGTGCGCCGAACTGGCGCTGGCACTGCTCGCCGAGGGCGAGTCGTCGCCTGACGGTGGCGTGACGGACGCCGACCGCTACGTGCGCGCGAAGGTCGACGTGCTCGAGGTGGAGTTCCGGCAGGGGCTCGCCAGCGCGACGGACGCGATGGGCGTGCTGCGCCGATACCCGGCCGTGCTGGCGCTGCTCGCCCCGCTGCTGACCAGCGGCGGGGCGCTGGCCGTGGTGCGCGCATGACGCTCGTCGCCCGCTTCGCGGACCTCGCCGCGTCGCTGATCGCGCCCTCGGGCCTGACTGGCTTCGTGTGCACGTTCCGGCGCGAGGTGCCGAGCGGCTACGACCCGATCGCGGGCGTGGTCGCCCCGAACGTCGTCACCACGTGGCCTGGCGCCGCGATATGGGCGAAAGCACAGCCCACACGCGCGGTCGCCGGCGAGACGGCGCAGCGACAGACCACCCGCGCCCTGCTCGTGCCGGGCCGCTCGGTCAGCGTCGCGCCGATGCCGGGCGACACGCTCACCGTCGCCGGCGTCCCGTACACCGTGGCCGACGTCACGCACCTCGGCGACGCCGACGCGACCACCCCGCCGCTCTATCGGTTGACGGTGCGCGCGTGAGCGACGCCGCCGCCATCGTCGCGCGCTGGGCACGGGAGACCGAGGCGGACCTCCGCACGGTGTTCCGCGAGGCCGCGCAGGACGTGGCCGACAACGTCAGCGTCGGCGGCGCGCACGCGATGGGCACGCCGGTCAAGACGGGGTTCGCCCGCAACTCGTGGCACGCGACGCTCGACGGCTCGACGCCTGGCGCCAACGGCACCGCGCCGAGCATGGCGCTCGTGATCGCGTCCGCCGACCTCGCCGACACGGTCACAATCAGCAATTCGACCGAGTACCTGCCCTACCTCGAGGACGGCAGCACGACGCCGCGCGCGCCGTTCGTGTCCGGGTGGATCGCGTCGACCGTGCAGGCGTGGCCGAGCATCGTCGCGCTCGCCGCGCGTCGGCTCCGGCGTTCCCCGTGAAACAGGCCGTGATCCGGTCGCTGCTCCGCGCGCACCTCGAGCGGGTGCCGGACCTCCCGCTGGTGCGCGACGAGGGCGTCGTCGGCACCGCGATCGGGACCGCCACGGTGCTCGAGACCGAGCTGCGGGCCGGCACCGCGATCGTGATCGCGAACGGCACCACGCAGACGCGCCCGCTTTGGTTCCTGACGCTCCGCACGCCGCCCGCCTGCCTGCTCCACGACCTCGACCGCGTGCCGGACGCGATCGCCGAGACGTTCGAGCCGGGCCGCACGCTGACCGACTTCGACGCCACGCATCTGCTCGCCCTGACCTCCCTCGACCCCGGCGCGCTGCGCGTGCTGCCGGACGGGTGGGGTTACCGCCGCATCACGGTCGGACTGACCGCGACCGCATTCCGCACGACTCTCCACACCGCATAAGAGGCACCGATTATGGGCGTGTCATTCCAGCTCCAGCCGAACGTCGACACTCGTTACCGCGTCGAGACCGCCTTCGGCGTCCTGCCGACGAACGACTCCACCGCGCGCCGGTTCCGGACCAACGCGGGCAGCGGCCTGTCGCTGACGAAGGCGCCGATCAGCCCGAACGAGATCCGGAGCGACCTGCAGCGCGTGCGCGGGCGCCACGGCCCGCGGTCCGTCACCGGCTCGCTGGCCGGCGACCTGTCGCTCGGGTCGTTCGACACGCTGCTCGAGGCCGCGCTGCGCGCGACCTACACGGCGCCGCTGACCTCGGCCACGTTCACGCTGACGACCTACGTCGCTGCGACCGGGATTATGACGCGCGCATCGGGCTCATTCAGCGGCGAGGGGTTCCGGGTCGGCGACGTGGTGACGTTTAACTCCGCGGTCGGCGCTAACTCCGGCATCCCGATGATCCTGGTGGCCGTCGGCACGACGACCGCGACGGTCGGCAACCGGCTGAGCGTGGTCGACGCGTCCGGCCCGACCGGCGTCACGGTGACGCGCCCGAAGAAGTTGGCGGCCGGCGCGACGCCCGTCCGCCGCTCGTTCTCGGTCGAGCACTGGGAGGCCGGCGCGGCCAGCTCGCAGCGGTTCCTCGGCTGCCGCGTCGCCTCGCTGGCGTTCGCCCAGCCGCCGGAGGGCATGGTCGGCGTGGACTTCGGCTTCATCGGCCAGGACATGGCCGCGCCGGCCTCGTCGCAGTATTTCACGTCCGCGACGGACACGACCACGCTCGGCATGGTCGCCGTGGACGCGATCGTGTGCTACAACGGCGCACAGGTCGCGACGCTCTCCGCCGCGTCCCTGACGCTCGACCTCGGGCTCTCGTCCACGCCGGTGATCGGCAGCGTGCTGACGCCGGACGTGTTCGACGGCGTCGCGGGCGTGACCGGCTCGCTGACGTTCCTGAAGCAGAACACCGGGCTGATGACGCAGTTCCTGAACGAGACCGGCACCCTGTCGTTGCAGCTGATGTACCGCGAGGCGGGCACGCAGGGCTTCGTCGCCGTCAACGTCGGCCAGTTCAGCGTCGGCAGCGTGGAGACGGAGCGGATCGGCGAGAGCGGCGCCCAGCTCGAGACGGCCTCCATCCTCGTCGGCATCCCGACCGCGACCGACCGCGACGCCTCCATGCTGACCATCTGCACCTCGGCCGCATGATCACCGTCCCGCTCACGATGGGGACGCGCGTCGTCGCGTCCGTGCCGCTGGTCGACGCCGAGGCCGGCGTCACGCTGGCGGGCGCTGACGGGGTCGTGGTGGCCCTCGACGTGCGCTGGCCGGATCATCCGGCGGTCGCGCGCCCGCGCCTCACCTGGCTGGCCTGTCAGGCCGCCGTGGACCGGGCCATGGCGGCGCCCGGCGGGCTCGAGGCGCTGCCGCCGGCCACGTTCGTGGACCTGGTGCTGCCGCGCGACGAGGCGATCACGGCCTACGCCGCCGCGCTGGTCGTCGGCTGGAACCAGCCGGCGGCGTGCACGCCGGACGCGGTCGCGGCGCTGTTCGCCGACAACCCGTTCGCGCTGGGGCTCGTCCTCGCCGCCAGCGGGGACGCGGACCGTTTTTTACCGCCGTCGCTCAGACCCTCCGCCAGCACGTTACCGCCAGTGTCCGAGGCAGTCGCCGCATGAAGGACGGGCTGACCGCGCGCGCGCACGTCGTGGCCGGCTACCGGCGCGACCCGATCGGGTTCGCCGCAGCGTTGGCCGAGGTGACGCCGGCGCCGGTCCCGCCGTGCGCCGCGCTGGCGCTGCACGCGTTCGAGGTGCTGTCGGCGACCCGCGGGGTCGGCATGAGCGGCCCGCGGGCGATCACGCTGCCGGACGTGGGCAGCGTGACGACGGTGCTCGGGCTCGACCTGACGCCGCGTGACGCGCGCTGGGTGCTCGAGATGGACGCGGCCTTCTGCAGCGCGGTCGCCGGATGACGACCGCGAAGCTCGAGATCAAGGTCGACGCGGCGGCACCGGCGAAGGCGGCGGACTCGCTCACGAAGATGACGCGCGCGGCGTTCGCGACCGAGGCGTCGCTGCAGCAGCTCATCCGGTCCAGCGCGGCGAGTGCGGCGGCGTTGCAGGGCATGGCGGCCACCAGCGCGGCGACGGCGGCGCGTGTCACGGCCCTCGCGAAGTCGAAGAAGGACGCCGCCGAGGCGGCGCGTATCCTGTCGGCAGCGTCGGCCGCCGCGGCGGCACGGACTCAGGCGTTCGGCAAGGCGGTCGGCACCCTCGGGGCGACCGCCGCCACGACGTCGAAGGAGGTGAACAGCCTCGGCGCCACCGTGCGCGGGTTCGGCGCGATCGTCGCGGGCGCGTTCAGCGTGCGCGAGGCGGGCCTGCTCGCTGACCAGTACACGACCCTGTCGGTCCGGCTCGGCCTCGTGACGAACGGCGAGAAGGATCGCGCGGCGGTCCTGGCGCAGCTGAACAGCATCGCCGACCGCACGCGGACGTCGATCGTCGACACGAGCGAGCTGTACGTGAAGCTCGCGATGGCGCAGACGACGACGGGCCTGAGCACGAAGGAGACCGTCGAGCTGACCGAGGCGTTCGGGCTGGCGCTGAAGATTTCCGGCGCGTCCGGCGCGACCGCGTCGTCGGCGATTATGCAATTTTCGCAGGCGATGAACACCGGCGTCCTCGCGTCGGAAGAGTTCCGCACGGTGAATGAGAACGCGCCGGTCGTGATCCAGAAGCTGCAGGCGTCGCTCGGCGTGACGCGCAAGCGGCTGCTCGAGATGCGCGAGGCGGGCGAGCTCACCGCGCGCATGGTCGCGGACGCGCTGATCCCGGCGCTCACCGAGATGCGGGGCCAGGTCGGCGACGCGCCGCGCACGATCGCCGACGGGTTCGTCGCGCTCCGCAACAGTCTGATCCGGTTCGTCGGCGGCTCGAAGGACGCGCAGGAGGCGGCGCAGAAGATCGCAACCAGTTTGGCGCAGATCGGCACCTTCGTCGAGACGAACGGGCCGCTGCTCGTCGGCATCGCGAAGGGCGCCGCGCTGTTCTACGGCCTGTCGCGCGCGATTGCGGCCACCACGTCGGCCGTGGCGGCGCTGTCGGCGGTCACCGCCGCGTCGCCGCTCGGGCTGATCGTCAAGGGCAGCGCGGCGCTGATGGCCGGCGCGGAGATCCTCGCCGGCCGTCGCGCCGGCCAAGTCGCCGCGGATCGCGCGGCGCGGGGCGCGGCGTTCGAGTCCATGACGCCCGAGGCGCGCGTCTCGGCGGCGCGTGACCTGGACGCGCAGATTGCGCAGCTCGAGCGCCAGATCACGACCGCGAAGGACGGCGCGGGCCGGATGCTGATGGGCGCGCGGCTGATGGAGACGCAGCAGTCGCTGCGCCGCGCGATCGACAACCGCGCGCTGCTGTCGGATCAAGGCATCGGCGTGCGCGGGAGCGCGATCACGATCACCGCCGACCGGACCCCTGCGGCGCTCGGCGGCACTGTTGATGCCGACGCCGCGCAGAAAGCCGCGCAGAAAGCCGCGCAGAAAGCCGCAAAGGCTGCCGACGAGATCGCGGACACGTTCGTTCGGCAACTCGAAGCGTTTGGGGCCGGGCTCGACGTGCAGCAGCAAGTGATGGCGGTAAAGCAGCAGCGCGAGCTGCAGAAAGCGGTTGTCGAGTACGGCGAGACGAGCGAAGTCGTCGCGAGCTTGATAAAGGCGCAAGCGGCGGAAGTCTCCGCGCTCGCAAGCAAGGTGCGCGCGGCAAGTCCGAGAGCCGTGCTTCTCGATGAAGTGCCCAATCGCGTCACCGCTCCCACCTTATTCGACGCTCGGCTCACGCTTGACCGCGCTGCGGCCGGTCAAGCGTTAGAGCGCGCCGAAGAGCGTGCGAAGGCCGCCGCGGCCCGGATGCAGCAGGTGGCGCAGGCGCTCGCGATCGGCCTGCAGAACGCGTTCGCGAGCGGCCTCGAGGGCCTGTTCACGCGCGGGCTGCGCTCGTTCACGGATTTCTTCAATTCGGTCAAGCAGCTCGCGCTGCAGGCGTTCGCGCAGGTTCTCGCGGCCCGCGTGACGCAGGCGCTGCTAACCACGCTCGCGCGGCTGCAGAGCGGCGGCGGTGGCGGCGGCGGCGCTAACGGAGCCTCGGCCTCGATGGCGTCCGGTGGCCGCGGCATGGGGTCGCTCGCCAGCCTCAGTGGGTTCGGCACGATGGGCGGCGTCAGCCTCGGCGGCGGCAACCCGTTCGCGATTCCGGGCTTCGGCTCGAAGCTCGTGAAGGGCGCGACGTCGCTGCCTGGCCTCGGCGTCGCGGCCGGCACGTTCCTGCTCGGCCGCGGGCTCGGCCAGCGGCTCGGCACCGGCAAGGGCGCCGCGGCGGGCGCGCTCGCGGGCGCGGCGACCGGCGCCATGATCGGCTCGGTGGTGCCCGTGCTCGGGACGGCCATCGGCGGCATCATCGGCGGGGCGGCCGGCCTCATCGGCGGGCTGATGGGCGGGCGGAAGAAGGCGGCCGCGGCCAAGGCGCTCGCCGAGTCCGCGGCGACGGCGATGGACGACCTGGCGCAGCGCGCGCTGATCGCCACGGGGCGCGACGACGAGGCGCGCCGGCTGCAGCTGCTGGCGACACAGAAGGCCGAGCGCGAGGCCGTCGAGAAGGCGTTCGGCAAGCAGTCCGACGTGTTCCGCAAGCTGCTGCAGGTCCAGGCGGCGGAGCTGAACAAGCTCACCGGCGAGATGCAGGGTGCGCTTGGCGCTGGCACGTACCTCGCGCCGAGCGGGTTCAGCGCGAACCCGTACCGCTTTGAGGCCGGTCGCCCGCCCGCCTCGTCGATGTCCAACAGCATCACGACCGGTCCGGTCACGATCACGGTGCCGGAAGGCACGACGCGCGAGCAAGCGGAGCGCATCGTGCGCGAACTGCAGCGGATGGCGGGGCAGCAAGGCTACAGCCCTGATCAGTGGTCGCGGGCGGTGGTGCAATGATCACCATCGCCGCTGTCGCGTACCCGATGCAAGAGCCGCTGGAGGAAGACTTCGAGCGGGCCGGCGACGCGTTCCGCACCTACAACAATTCGCTCGCCACGCAGGTCCGCAGCGAGAAGCGGCGCTGGACCGGCACCACGTCGTTCCTGACCGTGGCCGAACTCGCGACGCTCCGCACGAACACCGCCGCCGACGCCATCGTGTCGGTGGTCGATACCGTCCGCAGCATCACGATCAGCGCGATGGTCCGCATCCGGCCCGCGCTGAAGGTGCTGTCCCTGTACACCGTGTCACTCGACATCCGAGAGGTCTGACGATCATGGCAAACTTGTGGGCAGAAGGGCTGGGCGGGCTGGCGGTCGGCGCGTCGCAAGTCGGGCTGCGGTTCGACAACGTGCAGAACGCGCAAATCATCACTGCCACGAACCCTGTGCCTCCGAATGGGCAGTCGCTCCGCAATCAAGGCGGCGCCGCTGGAGCGGGCGCGTTTAAAAATGTCACGACGCATACGACTGGGTTCTGTGGCTTGCGGGTGCTGGTCGTCGACGTGGGGCAGGTCATGACTGTGACCAACCCCTTGGTTTCGTTTCATAACGCCGCAGGCGCCCGGCAGTTTTACATCGCCATGAACACCGCAGGGCGCATTACCGCGCACAACAACGCGGGCACGATCCTCGGGACCAGCACCGGCTTCTACTCGCTGGTCGAGTGGTTCTACCTCGAGGTGTCGTACACGATCAGCGCGACCGTGGGCGCGATCGAGGTGCGGACCACGCGCGGGATCACCGTGGCGACTGAGATGACGCTGACGGGGCTGAACAACGCGAACGGCACCGCAAACTGCGGGCAAGTCGGCGTTGCGTGGCTAACAAATGGTTCGGAGCGATCCGCCAGCGCCGACTTCTACCTCAACGACAGCGATGGCGCGTCGCCCGATAACGGGTATTGGGGCGACACGCGCTACGTGTACGCGGTCCCGAGCGGCGCGGGCGCGAACGCCGCCTTCACGCCGAACACCGGCACGAACTGGCAGTCGCAGGACGAGCTGCCGGGGCACACCACGGACACGGATTACGTGGAGTCGAGTGTCGTGACGACGCGCGACATGTACGCGATGACGGACTTGGCATCGACGGCGACCACCTTTCGCAACATCAAGGCGATCATCACCGCACGCGCGCCGAACGGCGCGGCGAGCCTGAGCGTGAACGTGCGCTCAGGCGGCACGACCAACGTCGGCACCTCGCAAGGTCTGTCGACCGGCGCGTACACGGAGATCGTGCGTAACTTCGGGATCACCAACCCTGTCACCGCCGCCGCGTTCACGCTCGCGGAACTGCAGGCAGTCGAGATAGGATTCGAGGTCTCGTAACCCGTGCCGAATGAAGCGCGATCCACGCGCACGCTGCTGCAAGCTGCAGCGAGTGCCGCAGCGGAGCAGGGCACGGTGCGCGCCACGCGCACGCTGCTGCAAGTCGCGGTGCGCGCGTCGACGGAGGTCGGCACGACGCGACCGACCCGCACGCTGCTGCAAGGGGCGGTGCGCGCGGCGGCCGAGGCGGGCATGGTCCGCGCGACCCGCACGCTGCTGCAGGTCGCGGTGCCGCCGGACCCGTATCTCATCAACGACCGGATCACGGCGACGCAGCGCGCGCACATCCAAGCGGTGCGGGCGGGCCATTACATGCTCGTCGAGGTGCAGGACGTGCTGAGCGTGTGGCAGAACCTCGCCGCGATTGGCGGGCTGGATTACGTGCTGAACGCCAGCATTACGCAGCAGCTGGAGACCCCGGCCACGTCCGCGACGATCACCGTGCGCGCTGGGCTGGGGAACACCAGTATCGCGCCGCTCATGGCGACGGCGACGGCGAACGCCTCGGGCACGCTGCTCGACCTCGCGCGCCGCGTCCGCGTGCGGCTCGCCATCCTGCCACTGCCAACGGCGCCCGCGCCTGCCGATTACGTCACGGTGTTCACCGGCACCATCGACCGCATCGACGCGAACGACGGGCAGACGATCACGCTGAACTGCCGCGACCTGCTGGTGCCGGTCCTCGACGCCACGTTCGACCGCACGGTCAGCTACGGCAACGGGTCGACGCCGGTCGAGACGATCCTGCAGGCGATGCTCACCGAGGCGCTCGGCGCTGCGGCCCCGACGCTCATCACCGTCGTGTCGCCGTCGTGGGCACCACCCGCCGCGCCGTTCGCTGTCGTCGCGAAACGTGGCGACTCGCTGTGGGCGAAGATGGCAGAGCTCACCGACCAGATCGGGTGGCTCGTGCGCTACCGCTGGAACGGGCCGGACCTCAGCGAGTTGCGGTTCTTCGCGCCGGATCGGACGGCCGCTGCCGCGCGGTACACGATCATCCCGTTTGAGGTCGCGACGGTGCAGGGCGCGGCCCTCGACCTCGCCGGTCTGCGGAACACGGTGCAGATCATCTACACCATCAGCGGCGTGCAATCGTACTACACGGCGATCAGCGGCAGCAGCGTCGCGCTGTACGGCACGCGGAAGCTGATTATCAAGGAAGCCGCGACGTCGCAGATCAACTCCGCGGCGACCGCGAAGCGCATGGCCGATGCGATCCTGGCCGACATCGAGCTGCCGCCGTTCACGCACACGTTCGGCATCACGCACTGCTTCTGGGCACCGGAGGCGGGCGACGTGATCGACGTGCCGGCCAACGACACCACGCACTCCGCGACGCAGCGGCTGGCGGTCGCGGCGATCACCCTCACGCTCGACAACGCCACCCCGAACGGGAACAGCGCCGTCCTGCTGATGCGCGGCAAGCCGGCGTCGCGCGGCACCTCGTGGCTCGCGTTCTCCGGGTCGTCGGCCGATCCCGCGTCAGGCGGCGGGGCGCCGTCGTCGATTACGTCGCTGACGATCACGAACACCGGCACGACCAACGTGGCCGGCAACCTCGTCGCGACGTGGGCGGGCGTGGGCCTGCCAGCGGGCGGCGACTACCGCATCACGATCCCCGCCAGCGGGCCGGTGTTCCCGCCGACCGGCATCACGACCGGCGTCACCTCGCCGCGCACCATCGGCAGCGGGCGCGCGTACAGCGACGGCGTGATGCCGCCGAACGGCAAGATCGGTCCTAATAACGTGTTCGTTACCATCGACATGCGGGACGCGGGCGGGAACGTCGTTGCGACGCGCTCGCAACTCTCCGCGCTGTACTTCTACATCTGACCGAGGACCACTCATGGACGCCGCTATCGGCAAGCTCTGGGAATGGGGCGCGATCGCGCTGCTGCTGGAGCCGTCCCGCAGCGCGGCGGTGCTGGCGCTGGTGCCGGTGCCATGACGCCCGGCGCGTGGGAGCTGATCCTCGCCACGGCGGGCGCGATCAGCGGCGTCTGCGTCCTGCTATTCGCCGGCATGACGTACGGGCGGCTCGCGCAACGGCTCGTCACCGTCGAGGATGGACTGCGCGAGTGGCAGGGCCAAGGCGCAAAGGGCGCTGAGATGCAGCTGCAGTTCGAGAGCATGAAACGCGAGTTTGCCGCGATGGGCGCGGACCTCGCGCGCCGGTTGGACCGAATCGAACACCAATCTGACAAGGGGGAAGTATGATGGACACGGTGAAGAAGATGCGTGAGTTCCTGACCCGCTCGCGCCTGACGGCGGCCATCGGGTTCGCGACGCTGCTGTTCGGGCTCCTCGAGGTGCGCGGCACGTTTTCGCACGTCGCGGAGCCGTGGTCGACGGTCGTCGTCTGCGTCGGCGCGCTGCTCACTTGGGCCGGCCGCTCGGGGCTGGCCGCCGCGAAGCCGGCGCTGGCGCCAGCGCCCGAGGACGCGCCGCTTACTTGGGCCGACCGCTCGGTGCTGACCGCCGCGAAGCCAGCGCCAGCGCCCGAGGACGTGCTGTGAAACTCCCAAAGCCGCCGCGCGACGTGCCGGTGCAGTCGACGCTCAACGGGCTCGCGCCGAAGTTCCGCGCCGCGCTGCTCGCGACGTGTGACGACGTGCTGAAGGCGACCGGCGCACTGCCGAGCATCTTCGAGACGCTGCGCACGAACGCGCGGCAGCGCCATATCTACGGCTTCGGCCGCACCTGGGACGACGGGCGCGGCATCGTCACGCACTCGCGCGACGCGGACGAGAGCTGGCACTGGGAGAAGTTCGGGCTCGCCGCAGACCTCATCCACCCGACGCTGCACTGGGGCGCGCCGGCCGCGTGGTGGGCGGCGCTGGGCGTCGCGGCGCAGGCCAACGGGCTGACGTGGGGCGGTGACTGGGACGGCAACGCAGCGACACGCGAGACGTTCGTGGATCGGCCGCACGTACAATTCGGGACGCTGCGCCGGTCACCCTCTCCCAGAGCGCGGCGCATCGTCGACGATCAGGGCACGGCGGCGCTGTGGGCCGAGGTCGGGGCCGCATGAAAGCCGACCGGATCGCCGCCGTGGTCACGGTCGTCCTCCTGCTGCTGCTGGCCTACGGCGCGCTCGTGATGCTCCGGCGCGCCTGGACGGCGGACGCACGCACCGAGTCCGCCGTCAACGCACTCGACTCGGTGACGGTGGTGCTCTACGACGTGCGGGCCATCGCCCGCGCCGGCCTGTCGACGACCGCGGCGCAGCGCGTCGAGATCGACTCGCTGCACGCCCGCATCCGTGACGCACGGCCACTGCCCCGCTCTCGGCAGCACACGGTCACGGTGCTCGACGTCCACGACACGCTGGCCGTCGTCCAGTCGCAGATCACGCTCTCGGCGGAGCGCGACACGGCGGTCGCGGACCTTGGCGAA
>Ga0163144_10021468_pt1 | contig 12834 bp, 14 predicted proteins | sample OliLak19BULKMAT1_FD_123175 | JGI IMG/M metagenome (GOLD analysis project Ga0163144, IMG submission 123175) | Freshwater microbial mat bacterial communities from Lake Vanda, McMurdo Dry Valleys, Antarctica - Oligotrophic Lake LV.19.BULKMAT1 | ecosystem: Environmental > Aquatic > Freshwater >...
AATTAACTGCTGTCGACCGGCGAGACCATCGACGCACGTTGCGAAATTGGCTCAGCCGGTGAGAATGCCTCGTCTATGGATATTCGCGGAACGCATCACGTGGCGCTTTGCACGCCGAACTTCGAGAAGCTCAAGCAATTTTATACCCAGACGCTTGGGTTGAAGTACGTCGGTAAGTTTGCCGGGAAGAACATCATCTTCGTCGATGCCGGCAGTACGACGATCGAGATCATCGAACGGTTGGAACCGATGGACAGTTCGCGTCAGGGCTGGGTTCACTTCGCGTTCGAGGTCGCCGACATCGCAGCCGTTCACAAGGAACTGACGGGCAAGGGGATCACCTTCCACATCGAGCCCAAACTGTTTCCCGAGACCGACCCAGCCGTGAAGCTGGCGTTCTTCAAAGACCCTGATGGGAACGAATTGGAACTCGTTGAGCCACTGGCAACGAAGTACCCCCAGGCGATGTAACCACCGGTCGCGGCTGACGCGCAGTCCATCGCTTCCTAGCGCAACATTCGAGCATCAATCGCGTGCTCATGATGGATGCCTATGACCGCGTCGTTGTGCTCGTTGCAGACCAAGCCATGCTCAGACCCGTCGTGCGTTCCACGATGAATGTGGACATGTAAACACGGCGGCGTCGCAAAGCGTGATCGCAACGCCTCTGCGTCGACCTTGCAGTCAAGGTAGACCCAAGTCCTGCAGTTACGGCTCCAGGCTTACCCGGCGTAGGTGGCTTGGCTCCCTGGCTCAACAGGTCAACGAGGATCGGCACCAAGTGGGCGCACAGCGCGGGTGTCGTGTCGCTCATCGAGCGTCATCGTAATGAAACATCGGCACGTTCGCATGAGCGAGACGCCAAGCGTCGCCACAACAGACGACAGTCACTCCCGATTCAATCGCCGCCGGATCGCACCACCGGCACCCATCGCGCCAATCATGCTGATTCCCATCCACACCGCTGCCGGCAGCGGTATGACCGGTGGGCCACCACCACCCCCTGTTTCGCCGAGCGCGATCGACGTATCGATGCGGAAGTTGCTCGCCGACGTATTACGTTCAGCGAAGAAGAAGTCGAATGAGTAATTCTCGCCGGCAGTCAGGCCCAGCGTGTCAAGATTGACCGTTTCCGACAGGGGTTCGTGCACACCACCCAGGTCGAGCACCAATTGGCCGTTGATGAAGACCCACACGTCATCATCCCCAGAAAACTTGAACGTTTGACCTGCGGCGTAGGTAAACTCGCTGTGCAGCTCCATCGTGAAATGGAAGTTGTGATCGCGCCCCTCATTGCCCGAACCGGTAAACCCTCCGACATCGACCCCCGGCGTATCCGCACCATCCAAAGGGAAGAACGCGCCGTTCGTAATCGAGTAAATGCCACCACCGATGTCATTCAACGTCAGCTTCACTGGTGACGACAGGTTGACGCCCGCGGTGTCGTTAAACCACTGGTTAAACCGGGTCGCGTTTGCGCCGTCGTCGGGGTCGATCTCCAGATTCGTGCCCGCGGCGTTGACCTTCGTCTTTGTCGTCGCGAAAAGCGCGGAGTTCGTGCCCCCCTGCCAGACCGGTTTTCCGTCAGCTCCGAGGCCGTTTTGAACGATTCCAGGCTCTTTCGCTTGGGTCTGAGCGGGATCCCCATCGAGTATGCCCGGATCGCCGTCAAAACCTACGGGGAACCGACCCGACCCACCGATTGGAAAACCACTGAATATCTCGAAGTGCGGGTGTCCTCCTTCAACCGCCGAAAACGGCGCAGTTGACGTAAACGACCCCTTGAAATCGCGGATTGTCCCGTCGATTTCAATCGAAGTCGATTGAGCATGACCCACACCACTACCGAGCAAGCCAATGAGCGCAGCGACGCGCAGACTCTTTCGCATGGCAGACCTCCAGGTTTTTACAGAAAGAACGTGAACGACATGCGCGGCAACCAATCGCCGCGGCACCCACAAATAACACTGTCCCCTATCATGTACCCTAATACGGAAAAATGCCAATCAAAAATCTCAGATAATTGTCATCTACCGCTTTAGAACCTAGGTCGATTATTCTATGAGGAACTGTCGCGACCCAAATCGTCGGATGCGTTCCGGCTCGTAGGGGAGTACAAACGTGAGGTCGTCACAGCAGAATAAGGATTTATGAACTATCGCATCGTCCTGGTCGGTCATTGCAACATCGATGGTCCGCGGCTGCAGCGCGAGATTGAGTCGTCGTTCAAGGACGCCGAGGTCCTTCGGATCAACGGCTGGGACGAGCTGAAGGCCACCTGCATTGACGGCGCTGCACTTCTGCTCGTGAACCGGGAGCCTGTCGGATTCAACGAGGAAGGGATCGACCTCATCCGCGACCTGCACAGCCATTTCCCCAAGCAGAAAGTGATGCTGGTCAGCGACTATCCCGACGCCCAGGAGGCGGCAGTCGCCGTGGGCGCTCTGCCCGGTTTTGGAAAGGCCGACCTCGGCGGTCGTACACTTCACGACACGATTGCGCCGGTGCTTACGAAATAGCAGGCGTTATAAGGCATTGTTTACGTCAGTCTTAACCACACACGACAAGCTTACCTTCACGACCGCCGGTTGGACGCTCGGGTTGGATTACGAGGATTTGGGTGTAGTCTAAGCGGTGACAATGGCTTTCGCGGCCTTCTAGACCGTCTCCGTCGGACATCGAGCTCGATGGCGAGAAATTAGAATTCGACGGGGAAGACCAATTGGTCTGCCCTGTCTAAGTTTTTACCCTTCTCATCATCGCGTTCCAATGAACCGTGCAACTTATAGCGTGCTCGGCCATTCCAAATTCGTGTCCGTCGCCTACAATTCGTTGTGGTGAAAAAACACTTGGGGTTCATCTTCGCGTTTGTCATCTCCGTCTGCACCGCCGTTGCGGTGTCGCAGACGCCTGAGCCGGCATCCATGCCAACGTCGACAACACGACCAGCGACAACGCAGTCGGTCGCCGTGCCTACGGTCGTGATTGAGTTGAGCGGGATGGTCGACGAATACAATCGTGCCGCGCTGTTCAAACGCTTCGTGGAAGCCCGCAAGCTCGGCGCCAAGACGATCATTCTCGACGTGAACACTTATGGTGGCGCCGTCACGAGTGGGCTGGAGATCTCGCAGTTCATCAAACAGCAGAGCGACCTGCACACGATCGCGTTCGTCGATAAGAAGGCCATCAGCGCCGGCATCATGATCGCGCTGGCAGCCAACGAGCTGGTGATGGCACCGGGCGCAATGATCGGTGACTCGGCCCCGATCGCCATCCGCCCCGATGGCAGCATGGACGCCATGCCTGTCGCCGAGCGCGCCAAGACTGAAAGCCCGATCCTGGCTGACTTCTACGACTCTGCGATGCGCAATGGATATGACCCCTTGCTGGCCGAGGCGATGGTGTCGGTCGGGCGGACGGTCTACTGGGTCGAGAAGTCCGGTGAACGTAAGTTCGTTGACGAGAAGCAGTACCCCGAACTGAAAAAGGAAGGCTGGACCGATGTCCCGGGCATGAAGTCCCCCGTCGATGCCGCCGACACATTGCTGACCGTCACGACCAGTGACGCGGAAAAGTTAGGTTTGGCCAAAGCGGTGTACCCGACCATCGACGCGCTCGCTGAAGCCCGCAACTTAACGATTTTGACGTCCTTGCGACCCGCTGCCGGTGAGCACATCGTGCAATGGCTCAGCAGCGGCTTTATCCGTGGTCTGCTGCTAACGCTCTTTTCGATCTCGATGTATTCCGCATTGCACGTTCCGGGTCACGGCGCGCCGGAAGCAATCGCTACTATCAGCCTGGGAACATTTCTTGTCGTCCCCATGCTGACAGGCTACGCACAGTGGTGGGAAGTGGTTGCGGTTGTCCTGGGACTGGCGCTGATCGCGTTGGAAGTGTTCGTCATCCCGGGCTTCGGCATTCCGGGCATTACGGGGATCGTCCTCGTACTTTACGGCCTGTTCATGTCGTTCGTGCCGTTGGAACCCGGCCGATTTCCCATCTCGATTCCAACCTTGGAAGGCACGTGGCAGGCGTTCCGCACTGGGTTGATCGTTATCACCAGTGGCGTAGTGGCATCGATCGCGCTGACGTTGTGGTTGCGTCGAACGTTGCCGAATCTCCCCTACTTTAACAAGCTAATCTTAAGCGACATCGCAGGTGGCGCAGGCGTGATGGGGACCAACCCCACGCTGGGCGTCGACGAAGCGACCGCTTGGCCAGCGGTGGGAACCATTGGCCGGGCGATGTCTGACTTGCGGCCCGGGGGTACAGCCAAGTTCATGGATAATGCCGTCGGCGCCGATCGTATCGCGAATGTTGTCAGTGATAGCGGATTCGTGTCCGCCGGCGCTTCGATCGTGGTCCGCGAAGTGAGTGGGAATCGGGTGCTTGTACGGGCTGGCAACTCATGACCACGATCGTCCTCGTCATCCTCTCATTGCTCGCCGCAGCCGCGGTGCTGGCGTTTTTGGAACTGCTGCTCCCATCGCACGGATTGCTCGGCCTGCTCGCTGCGGCGTGTTTCCTGGGTGCGGTTGTGGGCTGCTTCTGGATCGACAAATGGCTGGGGGTCGGCGTGTTGATCGCGTCGATGTTCGCCTTGCCGTTTGTCTGGTCGGCTGTGGTGAAGTGGTGGCCCACTTCCGTGGCGGGTCGAAAGATGGTGCTTCAACCGGTCGACAGCACCGTCACGCGATCCCCCGTTGCCGTGGGGCAGGAAGGCGTCGCCGTCAGTGAGCTGCGACCCGGTGGCATGGTGGATTTTAGCGGCAACCGTATTGAAGTGGCCAGCGAGTTCGGGATGATCGCACCCGCGACGCGCGTCCGTGTCGTGTCGTTTGAAAACAATCGGCCGATCGTGGTGGCGGTCTAGGACCTTGCCGCTCGACGGAGTTTCGAGAGACTTTTCTTCACGCTTGCAGAAAGAATACTATGCCCGGTGGAAATACTGGCGTCATCATTGTTGTCGTCGTCGCCCTCATCGTCTCGATCGCGTTCCTTGCGATTGTCGGTCAGTTCATCGGCCTGTACGTCCGTGCGCTGGTCAGTGGCGCCTCGGTCAGCATCCGTGACCTGATCGGCATGCGCATTCGAAACGTCAATCCGACGGCGATCGTCAACAGTCGCATCCAGGCGAGCCGCGCCGGCATCAACGTGACGACGCCCGAAATGGAATCGCACGTACTCGCCGGTGGTGACGTGCAGCGTGTCATCAACGCGATGATCGCCGCCAACAAAGCCAACATCGACCTGCCTTGGAAGACCAGCACCGCGATTGACCTGGCGGGGCGTGACATCCTGGAAGCCGTGCAAACGAGCGTCAACCCGAAGGTCATCGACGTGCCCAACCCGTCGCTGGGCCGTAATACGATCGACGCCGTCGCCAAAGACGGTATTCAGTTGAAGGTTAAGGCCCGCGTCACGGTGCGGACGAACATCAAGAGCCTCGTCGGTGGCGCCACCGAAGAGACGATCATCGCGCGCGTGGGTGAAGGCATTGTGACCGCGATCGGCTCGGCTAAAGATTATAAGGACGTTCTGGAAAACCCGGACCACATCTCCAAGGCCGTCCTTGTGAAGGGGCTGGACGCCAACACCGCTTTCGAGATCCTGTCGATCGATATCGCCGACATCGACGTCGGTGAGAACGTCGGCGCAAAACTCCAGGCAGACCAGGCCGAGTCGGACAAGCGTCGTTTCCAGGCCGAGGCCGAAAAACGCCGTGCGATGGCGATCGCGCTGGAGCAGGAAAACGTTGCCAAGGTCGCCGAAAACCGCGCGGTCGTCGTACTGGCCGAGGCTGAGATTCCCCGCGCGATGGCCGAGGCGTTCCGTAACGGAAATTTCGGTGTGATGGACTATTACAAGATGCGGAACATGCAGGCGGATACGTCCATGCGCGAAAGCATCGCTAAGCCAGAAACGCCGCGCACGTAGGTCTTGGGTAACGTTGCGAAGAGTTCCGGCTAAAGCCGGGGATATCTAGGTCGATCAACTCAATGAACGATTTTTCTTCCATCCTCGGTGCGCGGGACGAGACCGACATCTCGAAGTTCATTTTCGGCGCGGTGTTCGTCGTCATCTGGTTGATCAGTGCGGCGTTGTCGGCACTGAACAAGCAGAAGGAGAAGGCACGCCGTCGCCAGATCCTGGAACAAACGGATCGTGAGGCCCGGCAGCAACCGCGATCAGTTCAACAGAGATCCCAGTCGGCCCCACCACCCCTGCCGGACATGATCTTGCGGCAGTTGCCCAATCCCTTGCCGCCTCAGTTGCCGCCGCAACAGCGCAAGGTTCAGAAGAAGTTCAATGCTAAAAAGCCCAAGCCGGTGGCTGTTCCTGCGCAGACGACTTACGAGGAACAGTACGTGCCGGCTCGGCAGGTTGTCCCGCCACCAGTCGCGCGGGTTCGACCAACCGACCAACCGCAACCGGCGACGGCCGAGACGATCAACCGCTGGTTGAAGCCGACAACCCTGCGACAACAGTTCATCCTTACAGAAGTGCTGCAGCCACCTAAATCGTTGCGCGGCGAATGATCCTTAGGCGTCGACGGGCACTGGTATCACGGCCTTCCCACCCATCCAGAGTCCTAATTCATAAAGCAGGATGAGTGGAATGGTCAGCCCGACCAGGCTCGGAATATCCGAACCCGGCGTGATGACTGCCGCAGCGATAACCAGACCGAAATAGACATAGCTTCGGGCCTTCTTCATCGCTTCGGCCTTGAGAATGCCCAGTCGAATTAACGCCATCACCACCAGCGGCATCTGGAAGCTCAATCCAAACGCGATCAGCATGCCGAGCACGAGGTCGATGTATTCCGGCAGTGTGATGATCGTCGCGACGAGGTTGTTCGGCCCGAACGGGATGACGCGCACATCGTCGTTGTCGATGAACAGCTTCAGACGACTTTCCGGCTTGTTAAACCACAGTTGGCCAGGCTGAGGGGTCAGCGGATCACCATCAAGAATTGGGGCCGATGGAAACGCCGCTGCGGTCGGCTGGGTCGTCGCGGAGTGAACGGATGCCTGGTAGGCCGCAGGCAACGGGATATCACCGGTGAACTCGATGAAAAATCGGATCGTCCAGGGCAGGATGAAAAAGTAAACGAATAGCATCCCCGCGATCAGCAAACCAATGCTGAACGGGATGTACTTCGTCACGTATTTTCGCTCGTGCGCGTACAGGCCTGTCGCAACGAACGACCACAACTGATACAGCATCCACGGCGATGCCAAGACCGCCGACGAGATCAGGCTGATCTGCACCCACACACTGAACCCGTCACCCAGATTCGTCGAGAACAGTTGCGGGTTAAGGTTCTTCTCAAGAAGGACGTCAATCAGTGGCTTGCAGAACGCGCTCATCACGTTTGTCCCAAAGAACAGACAAAACGCAAGCGCGATCGCGAAGCCAATTAACCCTTTGATGAGCCGGGTGCGCAATTCTTCCAGATGGTCCCCCACCGACATGCGATACTGGTCCGGGTCGTACTGCGGTCTGCTGTCGGCGGGCGAACTGACGGTCATGTCCGGATTCTATGCGAGGATCGAAGAGAGAGGATAGAGCACAGAGAATCGCCAAGACGCAAACGCAGTCTCCTACCTCCTCTCTCCTGCCTTTCGCCGAGTTCCCACTACCCCACTGCCCACTACCCACTGCCCACTACCCACTACCCACTGCCTACTGCCTACTGCCTACTGCCCACTGCCCACTGCCCACTGCCATCTAGCTTCTGCCTTCTGGCTTCTATACGATCTTCCCGGATGATTTCGTTCAATTGCACGGCATGTCGATCGCCACTGCAGGCGGAGGACACACAAACGGGGCAACTGGTTCGCTGCCCGAGCTGTCGTACGGCATTGCGCGTGCCGGCCCGTGAGACGGCCACCGTGGGCGCCACGGCTGGTGCATCCCGATCCGCCCCACCGACAGCAACCTTCGCGCCACCCAGCAGCAGTGGATCGCGCGGGGCAGGCAAACGCTACGGATTTAACTGTGCCTATTGTTCCAGCCGACTGGAGGCGACCGAAGCCCAAGCCGCCCAGGAAGGCAGTTGCCCCACTTGTGGTAACTCGATCACCATCCCAATCCTTGACCGCTACGGCAGACTGATCGACCCCAAAACGCGGCAGATCATAAAGCAGGACCCCCACCCGGTCCACGCTTACGCAGCGGCAGGTGACCGGGCTCCGAAAATCGTCCGTCGTGAAAAGGGTCACTTCATCATCTGCCCTCGCTGCGCCGCCCAGAGCCCCATCAGCTCTAACAACTGCAAGAGCTGCGGCATGCCCTTCACGATGGAAGGCACCACCGTCGAAGCCAGTGGCAGCAGCAATGGGTTTTGCGTCGCGTCTCTCGTGCTGGGCATCATCGGCATCCCGGCGTCGTGCGCGGTCTTCCCGCCGGCACTGGCAATCATTTTTGGAATTATTGGCTTCAATCAAGTCAGCAAGAATGAAGGCGCCGGTGGCCGAGGCATGGCGATCGCGGGAATCATTATGGGCGTGATCGGTGCGTTAATTGCGCTCAACATGTACGCGCGTTGGTTCTGATTTACCGCAATCGGGACAATCTAGACTGACGACTTTGCTTGCGCGATTTGGTCAGCCTTCTCCTCCGCCTCGGGCTTGCGAATGTACAGCGGTGCGAGCTTGAACGCGTCGGTGAATCCGCCAGCCAGCGCCATTCCCCAACCCAGTTTCGCAACGACGCCAGCACGGGCGCGCCATGCGTCGTTAGGCACGCGGATGATCTCAGTGTCGTCCACCGGAATGAATTTTTCGTGATAGGGCAACCCTTCACCGATCAAATGCACTGGCCGCGAAGAACGCTGAAGCATTGCAACGAGGCTATCGACGTGGGCGGGTTCGCGGACAACCCAGGCACCTGCGGTTCGCTCGAAACTTGCCGTGAAGATCTGATCGCGCTTCGCATCCAGAACGACGATCGCATAGTTGGCGTCCAATGGGACATTCTCGACCAACACCCGCGCGGTTGGAACCGCAACCAATTGCGCGCCAGTCGCAAACGATAGAGTTTTAGCAAGCGTCACACCGATGCGAAGGCCGGTGAATGAACCCGGCCCGATCGAAACGTAGATGTGCTTCAAATCCGCCGGCGTCCACCCACGATCTTTACACGCGGTGGCGATCAGTGGCAGCAGACCCGCAGCGTGTTGCAGACCGTGAGCGAACGTGCGCTCGTCAAGAACTTCGCCAGCCTCGGCCAGCGCGATTGAACCGGCCCGACCTGACGTTTCAATCGCTAACGCACGCATCTCCGAAGCGTAGAGGAACCGGTTGCGAACGTAAATGCTTCCGGGCCCATGCTCACAATCGACCACGGTTCCTGGCATCAAAAGGAGCAGGCCGCCCGAACGTGGTTGGACGTCGAGCGGCCTCGCTTAGAACACAGATTTTGCAGACCGTCCCGACTAGACGGCCAAATTCGATTACTGAGGCTTCTTTGCACCACGGACCTGCAGCGTCAGTTCGACGTGCGTGTCCTGACCGGCCGTTACTGTGATCTTCTGACGGGCATTGCCAGCCTCTTTGGCTCGGGCGACGAGCATGTACTCACCTGCGGGCACGTCGGTCAGTGAGAATTTTCCCTCGGCGTCGGTTTTGCCCTTGGCGACGGGTTCCGGCCGATCGCCCTTCGGCTTGTCGCCCTTGGGCTTGCCTTCGGCACCGTCGGCAGCCTTCTTGTCCTTTTTGGGACGACCGGGCATCTGGCTCGCATCGACAATCGCGACGTTCGCCGACGCGACCGCTTTGCCGTTGGCATCGATTACCATGCCCGAAACCGTTCCCTTTTCCTTCGCCACCGGTGCGTCTTCCGCGTGGACGGACATCGTTGCAACACCGGCCAGCAGACCCACGCCTGCGATCATCGACAACAGTTTCATCGTTCCGAACATCTGAATCCTCCGTAACAAGTTAGGTGTGGCACCAACCGGCCGAACCCTCGGTTCGGGGTGGGCACGTGATTAGAACGGACTTATCGTCAAAATGTTTCGCGCGACGGTCACAATCCCGCAGGAAGCGTGAATTTCGCCAGAAACACCTGTGGCGTACCGTCGGGAGACCGCTTAGCAGTCCATAGGAGATATCGTCCGTCCGGTGATAACGCAGGGGATGTGTCCGCAAGGCCATCGAACGTTACCTGCGTCTTGAGCGTGCCATCGGCCCGCATTGCCCGAAGGCGATATCCGCTTTGTCCGACCCACTCCGACGAGTAGACGATGTGGCGACCGGTGGCAGTCCAGGTCGGGGCGCGTTGCACGTCGGCGTTCTCAGACAGACGCGTCTGGCGCGTGCCACCGGTCACAACACCGTCACCGTCGAAAGTCAGTTGACAGACGTACACATCGAGCACGCGCGAACCGACCTCAGCGGCACAATAGGCCAGCCGTTTGCCATCGGGGGAGAAGACGGGGAAGCCTTCAAACCCACTGCCGCTCGTCACGCGCACTCGATTGGTCCCATCCGCGTTCGCGACGAAGAGGTCGATCTGGTCACCATCCTGATTGGCGAACGCGATGCGCTTGCCATCGCGCGAAAAGGATGGCTGCGCGTCGACTGCGTCAGCCGGTGAGATGCGATGGCGCGCCAGATCGATGATCGACCCAAAGTCCCCCGCTGTCACCGCAGGCTCCCAACCGTCTGCGCGATGAAGGCCGACCTTGGAACCACTCGCTTTGGCTGAAGTGCCCGTGGAACCCAGGACGAGCGTGTTGCCGTCGGCAATACTTGCGCCTGAGTTGACTGACCCGACCGGTGAGATGCGCACCGGCCGACCAATGCCGACAATCTCAGTGCCCTCGCGCCGTAACGGCGCTGCGAACAGTTGCTCGGTCGATTCTTGTGGCACCGAGGCCTGGAAAACGATCCACCGCATGTCCGGTGAAAACCGCGCATCGCCTGCCCGCGCGAACCCACTCGTTAACTGCATGACATTCGACAAGGTCAAAGATTCGCTGGTCGGTTGACGCGGATTGATTGGCACCGCGACGCAGCCCACGAGTATCGCGCCCGTCGCGATGCAGCACATTGCCCGAATCTTTATCATGACCATCATCGAGCCTTTACAACGCGCCGTTGCGCCGGCTGTGCTGTTTCACCAGATACTCCAGACCACCACGATCGACCGTGCGCGAGCGAAAATCATTCGAGCGCAACACAGATTACAGTATTCCAATTGACGGGCGTTTCGATCATACTCGCGTCGCTGTAGGTGCAAAAGTGTGGGTGTGGCCGAGTTTGCCTGGGGAGATTTGTTCAGGCGAATTTGGCAAGCGTCCGATCTCGATAGTGGGTCGAGAATTTGTGCGTCTGACGTCATTCCCGCGACACCGGGACAACCAGCCGCGGTTTCCCCGATGCCGGTCGAAAAAAAGGTCAAGATCATTCTGGAGCGTGCGCTCCGCGCGTTGGACGATGCGCCCTCACCGGGGCCTAGACTCGTCGACGATGCGGCTCGCCTATGGGGTCGTGCGCGCAAATTCGTCGACATGGGACTCGTGGGAACCAGTGGCGTCCAGCTCGATGCGCTCGAACTGGCGTGCTACAGCGTGCAACTGCCCCTGCGCGGTGGGAAGAACACCGTCCGCGGGAAACTAGGCCGAACCCCACTTCGGGATCGCGCCGAACAGGCCGCCGAGCTGCTTGTGGGTTTGGTGGGTGACCAGGCAGACGAATCCCTGCTCGACCGCACGACGCGCGTCCTGCACGAAGTGCCCCACCGCCAACCGATCCTCGACGAGGCCAAGTTGCTGGCCGACGCGATCAACCTCGAAGATTTCGGCGTCGTGGGGCTGTTCGTCCAATCGATCGAAATCGCGCGGGGTGGAGACGGGGTGCTCCAGGTTTCCGACGGCATCGACAAGCGCGAACAGTACGGCTATTGGGACGCACGCTTAAAAGATGGATTTCACTTCGAGCCCGTCCGTAAAATTGCCCGCCAGCGCCTCGAGCATGTTCGGCAGGTGGCCAAACTGCTCAAAAAGGAGCTGGACGAGGACACGCCTTGACCGTTCCGGAAAAACGCCTGCTGCACGCCGCGTACGTCGCCCCCATGACGGCTCCCCTGCTGCGAGATGCCGGCGTGGTCATCCGTAATGGAACCATCATCGACGTAGGTAATACGGCCACGGTTCGCGCACGACACCCCGATGCAGGGGTTGAGGACCTTGGCAACGTCGTCCTAATGCCCGGTCTGGTGAATGCCCATACGCATCTGGAGCTGAGCGATTGCATCCCCCTCCAGACGCTCGGTGGCGCTACGTTCACCGATTGGATCCTTCAGATTCGCCCGCGCCTGCGTGTCGGTGAACGGACCATTGAGGATGCCGCCGTTGCCGGAATAGCGCAAGGGGTGCGCCAGTGCGTCCGGTTCGGTGTCACGACCGTCGGCGACATCTCTCAGCAGCATCACGTCACCCGGCCACTGCTACGAGATGGGCCGCTGCGGGTCGTCAGCTATGGTGAAGCGCTCGGTTTGGGCGGTGCTCGGCCGCGCTTTGAGCGCCACGTTGAGACTGCCACCGATACATCACTGGCGTCGGACCGGCTGCGCATCGGACTGTCACCCCACGCGCCGTATACCGTCGACCTGCCCGGCTACCGTCAATGCCTCGACCTCGCCCGCTCGCTTGGCTTGCCACTGGCAACGCACCTTGCAGAAACATTGGATGAAGAAACCTTCCTGACCGCGCAAACCGGTCCGTTTCGCGCGGTCTGGGAACAGCTCGGCAGCTGGGCCGACGGTGTCGAGACACACCCCGGTCGACCGATCTCCTTCGCGCATTCGATTGGCCTGCTCAATCAC
>Ga0163144_10021469_pt1 | contig 12834 bp, 13 predicted proteins | sample OliLak19BULKMAT1_FD_123175 | JGI IMG/M metagenome (GOLD analysis project Ga0163144, IMG submission 123175) | Freshwater microbial mat bacterial communities from Lake Vanda, McMurdo Dry Valleys, Antarctica - Oligotrophic Lake LV.19.BULKMAT1 | ecosystem: Environmental > Aquatic > Freshwater >...
CTACGATCGCCCCAGACGTTTCAGTGAGACACCGGCTCTCGCGACGAGCGCGCTGTACGCAGACACCCGGTTCGCGTGGAAGCAGGGTCAGATGTCTGCGGAGATTCAACCGGGCGTACGCGTGGAAACCCTGCACGAGGGACAGTGGTGGTCGTCGGAGGCACGGACGGCGATGGCACAGCCCCGACTCACGGCGCACCTCTCTCCGTGGCCGTGGCTGCGATTTCGCGGCGGCGCTGGCGTGGTGAGCAAAGCGCCGTCAATCGCACAGCTCTCACCAGCACGGCAATATTACGATCTCGTCAACGTCAATCGTTTCACGCCAGATCCGCGCGAACGGCTCGCCGTCGTTACGACGTTCATTCGCGACCCGACCAACCCCGACCTCGGCTTGTCACGCGCCACCAAGCGCGAAGCCGGCATTGAACTCGACGGCGGCCAGCGTCGTGGTTCCATGAGCGTCACGTGGTTCGACGACCGTATCGCGGGAGCGGTTACGCTTCGTCGGGAGCCCGCTCCGTTGCAACGCGCGCGTTATGCGCTAGCCGACACGGGACGTGGCACCGGCCAGCCTGGTCGCATCGTTGACCCGCCGATCGGATTCGATCCCGTGCCCGTGTTTCTCGACCGCTACGTGAATGGGGGCGCACTCGACAGTCGCGGTGTCGAGTTCGTGGTCAGCTTTCCGGTGATTCCAGCGCTCAGAACCCGCGTAGAAGCGAGCGGTGCGGCCATCACCACGCACTTCGCCACCAATGATCGGGACTATGGTGCAATCTCGCGCCTCAACGACTTTCAGGTTGACACAGCCATCAAGCGGGTGGCGTACTTCGACGGCGCAGCCACCCGCTCGAAGCGCGCCATTCTCACGTGGCGCGTGGTACACCAGCAGCCGGATCTGGGGCTCGTGATAACGACCACCATCCAGCAGCGCATTGGCGACGAGCGCCGCGTTCTCACTCGAACGGACTCACTCGCCTTCACCGGCTACATCCTGCGCGACGGCACGCTTGTTTCGGTTGCGGAGAGCGATAAGGGGCGCGCCGAGTTTGCGGACCTGCGCCGCCTCCGTCCGTCCACAGGTGCATCGCGCTCCTCGCAACCGAACGACTGGCTGATGTCACTTCAGGTCGCAAAGTCGCTTGGGCGCAGCGGACGCTTGTCCTTCTACATTTTTAATGCACTCGACAAGTTCATCACGTATGGATCGGGCGGTTCGGCGCGTGCCCTTCCTTCCACGCGCTTTGGTGCTGAGTTGACACTGCCAACGAGCGACCTCTTCGGCGGTGCGCGATGAGCCGGATTCATCGGCGCATGCTTGTCGCTGCCGGCAGCATGACGGCCCTCATCGCGCGCGCGCTGTACGCGCAGGATTCGCCACCAACCGCGTGGGGCCGTGGTCCCGATGCGCACGGCACGGTATCAAGCGGAGCATCGGCGTGGCTCGGCGCGTGGTCACCGCTCCGCCCAATCGTTGACGTACCGCGTGGTTTGCTGCGCGCACCCCTTGCGCCGGGACTGCTTGAGGCGCCGCCTCCTCTGGCCGGAGCGTTCGTATTGGCTGGTGCGCCAGGCGCGCTCGCACGCGATCTGCGGCCGTGGCTTGCGGGAGACACGGCGCGCTTCAGCGAGTTGCGCGTTCGAGTCGCGAGCGCGAGCGGAGACTATCATCGCCCGCTTGATGTGTCGGACAGCCGCGTCGCGCAGGTCTCGGGACAGGGGTGGTCGCCCGTTGGTGCGCGAGGAATTGCGATCGGCCGTTTCGTCATTGATCGCGAGAGCAACGATGTGAGTTCGTTCACGCAACGCGTCGCGCCGTACTACTCGTCGCCATTCGTCGCCACCGATTCCGTGCGGCCTCCGATGCAAAGTACGCGTGCGCGACTGGAAGGCGCGCTCGGCTTGCGGCTTGGCGGCTTCGGGCTCGGTGTCTCGGCCGGTATTGATACGCGAGAACAGAACTCCATTGATTTTCCGCTGCGCCGCTCGGGTCGTGCGGCCACGCCCGCTGCGGTGCTCGGCGTTGAGCGCGTGCTGCCGTGGCTAGGCATGCGCGTTGGCGGCTTCTACCGATGGTACGAGCCCAATGAGACCAATGTGCTCAATGCGAGTCCATTGCCCACGGTGATCTATGCCGTGCAGGGCTACGATGAGCCTGTCGGACTGCCGGTCGGCAGTGCATCGCCCGTGTTCGTGCGCAATGATCGACGTGCATCCGCGCGGGGCGCGACGCTGGAGTTTACCGCGCTTGCGACGCGAGTTGTGATGACCTACGAGCAGGGCGATCGTGCGGAAGATCAGTATCGCGACATTACCGCTCGAAGCCGACCGACTGACCGGTGGCGCGCGCGTGGCAGCAACAGTCGAGTTCAGCTACAGCGCTCGATGGGCGCGCGCGGGCGCGCGACGATCGTGGGTTCGCATGAGTCGCTTGATGGAACCGCCGTGCGCGCCGACCTTACCGGCATTGCCTTTGACGGTGTGGATACACGCGCTGCGTTGGAGGGAGACATTCGGTTCCAACTCGCGACGGCGTGGTCCGCCGCGCTGCTGGGCGGAGCGACCCGACTGTCGACTGAGCGCAGCGACTACGTGGTCGCGGTGCGTTCGCGCGTCGAGACCACGACGCCGTTTCTCGGTGCCGAGGTTGCACATCATCGGAAGCGCGTCGCCTTCGCCGTCGGCGCGTCGGTCGCGTCGTCATCGTCGTCGGGAGTGGTGCCGTCCATCGAACGTGCGCCGAACTATCGGCGAATCATTGCGCCGATGCTGGCGTATGACGCTGCGGAGGCGATTGCATTCGCGGGTTGGGGAACAGCGTCACTGCCGATTCGTGGAACGACCTTTGTCTTAGGCGGTCGTATGGAACGTGCTTCGCCCACATCCGTCATCGCCTCGCGCGCGCAGCCAAGCGGAGCGCGACGGGGGTGGAGTGTGGTAGTCGGCGTGCGGAAGTAGCGCTTCGAGGAGCAGTTCGTCGAACGCTGAATCACAGGGTGCTGTGGTGCAGTCGGCTGAGGCTGCAGGGCGTGTCGCTGCGCACAGACAGGCCTGATGCGCGCTCGCATAGTTCACGCAGTTGTGGGTCGCCGGTCTGACTCGAACTGCAGGGAGGATGGCGCCATGAACGTCAGGACTCCGGATTGGATGAATCGAAGAAGTGTCGTCGGATTCGCTACGGCGGTTTCCGTCGCGATGTTGATCGTTGTGCTTTCACTCGAAGTGAGAGCTCTTCGACCACAAGCACGGGAACTCAGGCGAATGAAGGCCGTTCCGACCGTTGGCCAGTGGGTGCCCAAAGTTGAGGCGACAGCTTTGGATGGGCGCGTTGTGACCGTTGGCGAGTCGCCGGACCGTCGCACACAGGTTCTGGTCTTCTTCACGGTCTCGTGCCCGTACTGCAGGCAGAATCTCATCGCGTGGCAGGCGCTGTCCGATTCTCTGCGCTTGGACTCGCGCACTCAGCTGTTGTGGGTGTCGCTGAGTCCACGGGATTCAACGGTGGACTACGTGCGCGAACATGCGATTTAGTCGGAGGTGGTACTGTTTCCTGACAGGCGGGCCTCGCTCGTCTATCGCGTCAAGGGAGTTCCAATCACGATGGTGGTCGATGACCAAGGCAGGGTCACGCATGTGCACCCGTCGCTGATTGTGAACGAGGTCGACGCGAACTCGATCCTGCTCGCGGCGAGGACGCCCCGAGCAGCGGACGCGCGCACATCGGCGCGCGTCTCTTCCTCTGGCATCCCGTGAGCGGGTGCCACACATTTCAGCGTGGGAGGAGTTGTGAACGGATCATGGAAGCAGAGAGCGGGCGCAGTCGTGGCCGTGGTGATCAGCGCTGCGGTGCTCGGGTTCGGAGCAGTATAGGCGGTTGGTGCGCAGGAGGCGCTGCTGAAGGCTGATTGCACACTCACGAACTGGTGCACCGGCGGTCAGCGGAACTGCAACGAGTGCTGTTACTCTGAGGTCGGACTTTGCTAGTCATTTGATCCAAACATTCAGGGTTGTCTTTGCTCGTGAGCACGTCTGGTGACGGCCTCTCCAAGTCGCGTGGGGCCGTCACCACACCCTCGGTACTCGAACGATGCGCGTCATCGCGCTTCGCCCCTTCGACCTCAAGCGAAATCGGAATGAAGTTGCGCGAATCGCGACCGGCTCTCGTGTTGACTGTCACCTTCCTCGTCAGCGCGTGCGGAGGTGGTACCGTGGCCGATGGCACAGGCCCCGTGCTTCCGCCGCGCGACACGGTGCCGACTGGCGGACCTCCGACGGTGCAGCGAAGCGCGCTCGACGTTCAAGTGATTTTCGATCCCGCCGATGCAACGCTTGCCAATACTGCCGGCGTGTCGGTCGAAGGCATGAGCGTTCGCCTGACGCGTTCCGTACCTGGCGCCGTACCGCGCACGGTGCTGAGCGGTGCAAGCGGACGAGCACGGTTCGATAGCCTGTTGGAGGGCAATTACCAGATATCAGTAGAACGATCGCTCACTGCGGGCGAGTTACAGCGCCTGCCGAGCATCGACAGAGAGACAGCGCTATTCGCCGGCGGCATCGATGTTGTGGTCAGACCGCCGACCAACGCTTCTGCGGAGCTCTCGGTGGTCGGGACGAGACGAGGTTCGGTTGTCATTTCCGAGATCTTTGCGTTCAACGGACTCCCGGGAAGCGCGTACGGACTCGGTACGTATGCTGAAGTCTACAATAATGCGGATACGACGGCGTATCTCGACGGCATGCTCATCTTCTGGACGCAGTCGTCGCTGCACCGCGGGTCGACCTCCCTCGCGTGCGAGAGCGTAAACGTCGCGCAACGACTCGACACGACCGCGATCTATTCCTCGTCGGTGATGTTTCAGTTCCCTGGCAGTGGCCGTGAGTTTCCGATCCGACCGGGTGAAGCGAAGGTGCTCGCCATGGATGCACTTGATCATCAGACGGCGACATCAGCCGGTGGACAGGTGGACTTGAGCAAAGCGGATTTTGAGCAGATTGGAACCGAGGCGGACATCAACAACCCCTTTGTCCCCGATATGATTCGCGTGTTCGCGGGCACCGGTTTTTTTGGCCGGGGTTTTCACTACATGGCGGCTCCAGTTTCACACGTACTCGCACTACCCGCCGCGAAATCGGCCGTCCGGGCGGAGCAGCTGCGGCTGACCAACGCTGGCGGAATGGGCGGATCGATCGATGTGTATCGAGTGCCTCGCGAGTTCGTCCTCGATGTTTTCGGTGTGCAGTTCAAGCCGGGTACATCTGACGTGGGCGGTGGGGATCCCGCTCCCCTGTGCACGCCATGGCTTGCTCCGACCTTTGACCGATCGCCAGCATTCCTGATTGAGACTTCGCTTCGCAAGGCAATCGGGCGCAGATCCGTCGGACGAACCGCCGACGGTCGAGAAATCCTGCAGCGAACGCGCACGAGCGCGCGCGATCTTGAGTTGCGCGATCCGCTGACTCGGTCGCTGCTCAAGCCGTAGATCGCCGGAACAGCTGGTTCGCAACCCTCGCTCACTCGACTTGCGCGTTTGCTGAACGGACGGAGGCGCCGCTCGCTATTTCTGCGGGCAGCACGCCGTCAACCATCGCCTCGTCCGTCAGTGCAGACGTCAGAGACTCAACGCAACGGACGGTGCGTTGACATCTGTATGGTGATGCGTTAGCATCATTTGATGCGAACCACGATCGATCTCGACGACTCGCTCCTCACTCGACTACGTGACGAGGCCCATCGCGAAGGAGTTCCGTTTCGCGCGCTGCTGCATCGCGTGATTCTGCGCGGGCTAGACGCGCCTGCAGCTGCTGATCCTGTCACTTATAAGACGCCTTCCATCTCGCTCGGACAGGTTCGAGAAGGCGTCAATTTGGTCAAGGCACTACAGCTTGCAGCGGCGCTCGAAGATGAGGAGATCATTCGCAAGTTGGCCGAGGGCCGGTAGCCAGTGATTGTTCCCGACACCAACCTGCTGGTCTACGCAGTGCACGCGGAGGCCGCAGAGCATCGGCGTGCGAAGCGCTGGCTGGACGAACTCCTCACTGGCGACGAGCCTGTAGGGCTGCCGTGGATCGTCGTCCTCGGTTTCATTCGCTTGACCACAAATCGACTCGTCATTCCCAAGCCGTGGCCAGTTGAGGACGCGCTTGCGCTCGTCGACACGTGGTACGCGCAGCGTGTCGTCTCGGTGGTTGAACCGGGAGCGGCACACTGGCGCGTGCTGAGGTCACTGCTCTCCGACGGCGGGCGAGGCGGCAACCTCACAACCGATGCGCATCTCGCCGCGCTGTGCATCGAGCGTGGTGCGACGCTGCACTCCGCGGATGGAGACTTCGGGCGTTTCCGATCACTCCGCTGGGAGAATCCGTTGCGCGTCTGACGGTACGAACGCATTAGTCCCTTGCTGAACTCCGCCGTCGTTCAGTACGCGCAGCAGATGCTCGAAGTCGGTCATTTCTGGCGCCGCAGTTTCTCGCCTGCGCGTCGCGCCTCTCATGCAGGCGCTGCATTTCCACCAGGAGCGCCATGCGCTCGTCGGTGGTGCGCTCGAGATTCTGGCGCAGCCGCGAGCGGTCTACGTCTCGCTTGTAAAACTCGATCACAGGGTCAGGCTCCAGCCCGTACTTTCGAAGAACCGCCGCCGTGCGCTCGTCTTGCGTCATGTCGGACGCTACGCGTGCTGCGTGACGAAGGCCAGCATCGGGCGACAAACTGCGATCGGGCTTAAACGTCCGGAGTGGTCGGCGTCGAAACGGGCGTCGACACCGGTCGACGCGCCGCCACCACGCCATGCACCGGCGTCGGCGTCTGCCACGATGGGATGGACGTTTCGGTGGTTGTCTCAAAACGCAGCGTGAGCACGCCGCCGCGCGACTTCACGACAGCGCCAAGTCCAACCGTTGCCGCGGCCCACGTGAACGCCACCGCGACCATGCGGGCGAGCAGACCCGCCACCACCACATTCGAGATGAGCGACGCACCAAACCAGACGGCGCTGAGCGCCGCCAGTCCGACCGCCAAACTGCGGAGCGCCACGGCACGAGGAGTCGCAGCACCGCCCTTTCCGGCGATGGCTCGACCGGCAACGATGGCGACGGCCAGCAATCCCAGCGTGAACGCACCCGTGTACGCCAACGCCCAGGCTAGTGCGACCACGGGAATGGCCAGAATGCCGATGATGGTTACGGCGCACGCCAATACCAAAACGATCAGCAGAGGTACTGCAGCCAACTGGGCGAGCAATCCAATCCAGAAGCTGCCGGAGATATCGCGCGCAGCAGCACGGGCGACCGCCGTCACCGACGACTCGGCGGTCATGAGCACGACCAGCCCTACCAGCAGCGTGATGCCAAAGACGCCGGCGACGGGGAGGAGTCCGGCGGTGTTCACCTGTGCTTCCTCAGCGCGCCCGGCGCGACGAGGTGGCCAGCGCGCGCAATCCCACCACGCCCATTCCGACGACGGCCACGAAACCGCCCACCGCCGCTGCCGTCATGCCCGCCGATCCGCCCAGCATGGCGTCCAGCCCCGGCTGACCGAGCACCGTGGTGGCCACATCGCTCGCCGCTGCGCCGGCCTGCTCGCGGACGCGATCGAGTCCGACCTGGGCGAGCAGGAAACCGATGTCGGCGCGCGCGACCGCCCACGTTGCTCCAGCGGTGAGCAGCCCTGACCCAACGGCAGCGGCGAAACCGGCGGCGATGCGCGCCGGGCGCGTGGCCGGTACGAACTGACGTGCTGTCGTGAGGGCCGCAGCATGCCACGGCTCGAACACCTGCACCTGACTCATCACCCGGTCCGCGAATCCGACGGAGGGAGCGAAATCGGGGAGCGTGTCGAGCGCAAGCAGCAGTGCACGCGCCTCCTCGAGCTCGGCATGGCAGGATGCACAACTTCGGACGTGCGCCCGCAGGGGGGCCACGCCGAAGCCTTCCTCACCATCGAGGAGCAGTTCGATTTCGTCAGGTCTTAGATGTCTGTCTTGCATACATGCCTCCATCGGAGCCTACGCGACGGCACCGCGTTCGGTTTCACGAAAGAATTCTGCTGTTTCACTCACGAAGCGGTTCGAGTGCCTTGCGGAGCTCATGCCGCGCCCGGTGGATGTACGTCTTCACGGTGCCCAGCGGGAGATCGAGTGTGGCGGCAATCTCCTCGTACGAGCGCCCTTCGACATGACGAAGCATGATGCATGCCCGATACTCGGGGCGCAGACGCGCGATGGCCCGTTCGATGGCGGAGCCGAGTTCCTTCGATTCGAGCTCGTCAAGCGCGCTCTCCTGCTCGTCCTCGAGGTTCAGGGCGCTGGCTTCGATTTCAGACGCGGTCGACGCGTGCGGCGACCCGTGCATGCTGATCGTGTCGATGCGCCGGCGTCGCAGATGGTCGATGGCGACGTTGTTGGCAATCTTGAACAACCAGCTCGAGAACTTGAACTCGGGGCTGTACCGGTCGATGTGGTTGAGGACTTTGACGAACGCGTCCTGCGACAGGTCCTCGGCCAGCTCCCGGTCTCGCACCATGCGGAAGACGAGGGAGAACACCGGGCGCTCGTAGCGGCGCACGAGTTCGCGAAAGGCGAGCTCGCGCCCCTGCTGGGCGAGTCGAACGACGTCGGCATCGGGGAGAGTGGCCAGCTCGTCGGGATTCGGCATTCAGTGTGCTGACGTCAACCCGGCGTGCGGCGAAAGGGCGGGGAGCCTGCCTTCGGCCGCGGGAACGTGAAGAAGCTAGTTGTTGGCCAGCGTGCGGACCAGCGATCTTTGCTTGATGGTTCTTGCCCCTGTGACGCCACCCCGCGAAGACTCCAGCGACGACGCCAACGCGGTCGCCGCTGGCGCTGCCCGCGGCGAAGGAAAGCGCGCGTACGTGCAGCAGATGTTCTCCGACATCGCGCCGCGGTACGATCTGCTCAACCACGTCCTTTCCCTGAATATCGACCGGGCGTGGCGGCGACGCGCCTTGCGTGCGCTGGCGTGGAATGCCCGACCCAACGGCACCTATCTCGACCTCTGCGCCGGAACGCTGGACGTGGGCGCGACGTTGACCCGCGAGCGGGCCTTTGGTGGCTTCGTGGTGGGAGCGGACTTCGCCGTGCCGATGTTGCAGCATGGAGCGGGGAAGGCGCCGACAGCGGTGCTCGCGCCGGTCGGTGCCGATGCGCTCGCGCTGCCGTTTGCCTCGGGGAGCATGGATGGCGCGATCGTCGCCTTCGGCATCCGCAATGTGGCCGATCTCGATGCTGGACTGCGTGAAGTGCGGCGCGTGCTCAAATCTGGAGCACGCTTCGTCATTCTCGAATTCTCGACGCCGCCGATCGGGTTGGTGCGTGCCGGATATCATGCCTACTTCCATCACGTCCTGCCGTTCATCGGCCGCATCGTGAGCGGTCACCGTTCGGCGTACACGTATCTACCAATGTCCGTGTCGCATTTCCCCACGGAAGAACGATTGGCTGAGCATCTCCGATCGGCAGGATTCGCGCAGGTAACGTGGGAACGGCTCACACTTGGCGTCGCGGCGATCCACGTCGGAGTCGTTGCATGAGCAGCCCGTGGTTTGTTGTCTTCACTCCGTGAACTGAATGTCCCTCGACACGCTTTCTGATTTCATTTCGGCCATCGATCGCATCGGCGAGCTGCAGCGCATCACGCAACCAGTGCGCGTGCATCTGGAGCTCACCGAGATCGCCGATCGCGTGTCCAAAATGCCCAACGGCGGCCAGGCGCTGCTCTTCGAGCATGTGATTCTGCGTGATGGCACGCGGTCCGCGTATCCCGTCGCCATCAATCTGTTCGGATCGATGCGACGCATGGCGATGGCCCTTGGCGTGGACGATCTCGACGCCATCGGATCGCGCATCACGCAGTTGATGGATCTCAAGGTGCCCGATGGCTTCCTGGGCAAGCTGTCACTGCTGCCGCGCCTGCTCGAGATCTCGAAGTTCCCGCCGCGCACGAAATCAGGGACGCCAACGTGCCAGGAAATCGTCTGGCGCGGCGACGAGATCGATCTCGACAAGATTCCGGTGCTCACCTGCTGGCCCGAGGACGGCGGACCGTACGTCACGATGACGATGGTCATCTCCAAGGATCCGGTGCGCGGCATTCGCAACGTGGGCATGTATCGCGTGCAGCAGCTCGACAAGCGCACGGTGGCCATGCACTGGCAGCGCCACAAGACGGGCGCGGAGCACATGCGCCAGATGGCGGAGCGTGGCGAGAAGATGCCGGTGTGTATTGCGGTTGGCGCGGATCCGGCAAGCATGTACTCGGCGTCGGCGCCATTGCCACCCAATATCGACGAGTTCCTCTTCGCCGGCTTCCTGCGCAAGGATCCGGTGCGCCTGGCCAAGGCGGTGTCGTGCGATCTGGAGGTGCCGGCCGACGCGGAGTTCGTCATCGAAGGGTATATCGATCCGGCCGAGGCGCTGGTGGTCGAGGGTCCGTTCGGCGACCACACGGGTTTCTATTCCGAAGCGGATCTCTATCCCAAGGTGCACGTCACCGCGGTCACGATGCGACGGAATCCTGTCTACATCACCACCATTGTCGGGCGTCCGCCGATGGAGGACTTCTATCTCGGACACGCTACGGAGCGCATTTTCCTGCCGTTGCTGAAGCTGACGACGCCGGAAGTGGTGGACTACCACATGCCGGCGGAAGGTGGCTTTCACAACCTGGTGTTTGTCTCCATCGACAAGAAGTATCCCGGACACGCGGACAAAGTGATGCACGCGCTATGGGGGCAGGGGCTGATGTCGCTGGCGAAGGTGCTGGTGGTGGTGGACAAGGAAGTGAACGTGCGCAATCCCGTCGAAGCCTGGTGGGTGGCGCTCAACAACATGGACCCGGAACGCGATGTGCGATTCACGATGGGGCCGGTGGACGTGCTCGACCACGCCAGTCGCGCCTTCACCTACGGCAGCAAGATGGGCATCGACGCCACGCGGAAGTGGCCCGAGGAAGGCTTCACACGCGCCTGGCCCAAGGTGATTCACATGGACGACGCGACGAAGCAGCGGATCGATGCGTTGTGGCCCAGCCTCGGCATCACATGAGCCGCACATGAGCCGCACATGAGCCGCACATGAGCCGCACATGAGCCGCAGATGAGCCGCACACACCCGCGCGCTGGTGCGACGGAGATCTGCACATGACCAGCGTCGTTCCGCCCAAGGGCGCGCGCGACGGGCAACTGATCGACGGCGGTTCGCTCCTCGTGCGACTGGCCAATTTCGTGAAGCTGCCCCACACGGTGTTCGCGATGCCTTTTGCGTTGGTCGGCGTGATCTTTGCGAGCGTGCAACACGGGATCACTGCGTCGATCATCGGTTGGGTGTTGCTCGCGTTCACTGCGGCGCGGTTTGCCGCCATGGGATTCAACCGCATTGTCGATCGCGACGTGGACGCCGTGAATCCGCGTACCGCGATGCGTGAGCTGCCGCGCGGTGCGCTCACGGTTGGCCAGGCGAAGGCATCGGTGTTTGCCGCGTCGATGCTGTTCGTATTCGCCTCGTGGAAGCTCAACCCGCTCTGCCTCGCGTTATCGCCGGTCGCGCTGCTCTGGGTGCTGGGGTACAGCTACACCAAGCGCTTTACGCGATGGTCGCACCTGTGGCTGGGGCTCGGTTTGTCGATTGCACCGGTCGGTGGCTATCTCGCGGTGACGGGCGCGTGGAGCGATCCGTGGTGGTTGCTCTGTGTGCTCGCGCTGGTGGTGGTGACGTGGTCGGGCGGCTTTGACATTCTGTACGCGTTGCAGGACGCCGAGTTCGATCGCGTGCATGGACTGCACAGCCTTCCCGCGACGATCGGCGTAATGCATGCGATTGCGCTGTCGCGCGCGTTGCATACCACGTCGGTGATCTGCCTGGTGCTGGTGATGCTCGCAGATCCGCTCGAGATCGGGAGGTCTGCGCTGAATGGCGCAGCATCGATGGTATTGTGGGCAGCGGTGGCATTTGTGGCTGCGATGCTGGTGTACGAACATCGGATCGTGAAGGCCGACGATCTGTCGCAGCTGAACGCGGCGTTCTTCACGGTGAACGGCATCATCTCCATCGTCTTCCTCGGTGCCGTCTTCGTAGCGCGCCTGCTCACCGTCGGCGACTTTGCGATGTCGCTTTCGTTCGGGCGCGCATCGTGACCGACGGCGCACCGATGTCCGCCTCGCCTCGCCATCCTGTCGTTGTCGCGATCACGGGCGCGTCGGGAGCGCCGTACGCGGTACGCTTGCTCCAACAGCTGGTGCATCACGCGGTGCCCACGTGGTTGATCGTGTCGAGTCACGGCTTTCGGTTGTTGCACACCGAGTCCGACATCGCCGACACTGCTGCGTTGCGCAAGCACGTGGGTGCGGACGCCTTCGATCAGTGTGTGACGGTATTCGACGATGCCGATCGCGGCGCGGCGCCTGCTTCAGGTTCGGCGCGCAGCAGCGGTATGGTCATCTGTCCGTGCTCGATGGGCACCGTCGCGGCGATCGCGCACGGTACGTCGCGTTCACTCGTCGAGCGCGCGGCCGATGTGGCGCTCAAGGAGCGACGCCCGTTGCTGCTCGTGCCGCGCGAAACGCCGTTGTCCCTGGTTCATCTCGAGAATCTCACGCAGGTCACCCGCGCGGGCGCGATCGTCATTCCCGCCGCACCCGGTTTCTATCATCGTCCAACCACCATCGCCGAGTTGGTGGACTTCGTGGTCGCACGGGTGCTCGATCAGTTGCACGTCGAGCACACGTTGGGTCGTCGCTGGGGTGGTGACGTCTGAGTGGCTCGTCGACCGAGGCCGGAAGAGCTGTCGCAGGACGCGATGCTGCAGGCAGTCGCGCGCGCGCGCCGA
>Ga0163144_10021470_pt1 | contig 12834 bp, 12 predicted proteins | sample OliLak19BULKMAT1_FD_123175 | JGI IMG/M metagenome (GOLD analysis project Ga0163144, IMG submission 123175) | Freshwater microbial mat bacterial communities from Lake Vanda, McMurdo Dry Valleys, Antarctica - Oligotrophic Lake LV.19.BULKMAT1 | ecosystem: Environmental > Aquatic > Freshwater >...
ATTCGGTGCCGGACGTCAGCGAGGCAATGGAATGGCGATTATGCACTTGACGACACCAGTCGAAGGGAGTATACATAATGTATGGGAACCGCAACTGACCCCGACCTGACCCTTCTTGAAATCATGCGGCGCTTCGCGACGGAAGAAGCAGCTCGCGCCTATTTCGAGCGCACCCGTTGGCCTAACGGGCCAGTTTGCCCGCATTGTGGTAACGCAGAGCGAATTTACGCGCGCACTCCCAATCCTAAGGTTCGCACTCGTCCCGGCCTCTACAAATGCAGTGAATGCTCTGACACGTTCAGTGTGACGGTAGGTACCGTTATGGAAGCTTCGAAGGTGCCGCTGCACAAGTGGCTGATCGCCTTCTACATGATGTGCGCGAGCAAGACCCAGATTTCCGCGCTTCAACTTCAGCGTCAGTTAGAGCTTGGCTCTTATCGCACTGCGCTTTTCCTTTGCCACCGTATCCGATACGCGCTGAAGGACGTTACCCCGTCGGGTTTGCTTAGCGGTGACGTTGAGGCAGATGAAACCTACATTGGCGGCAAGGCGCGCGGCAAAGGCCGTGGTTTTACCGGCAACAAGATCGCCGTGGTTTCCCTTGTCGAGCGCGGCGGTGACGTGCGCTCAACTGTTGCTGAAAAAGTGACAGGCAAGACGATCGACGCGCTCTTGAAGCGCCATGTTTCAGAAGACGCTTATCTTCATACCGACGAGTCTCCGCTTTATACCAAAGCCGGCGACCGCTTCATGTCGCACTTGACCGTGAACCATTCCGCCGAAGAATATGCATATTACGACTGGCGCGCGGCCCGCACCGTTACGACCAATACGGTTGAAGGTTTCTTCGGCAACAGCAAGCGGAGCCTAGACGGGACCCATCACCAAGTGAGCCGTCAGCACCTGCACTTGTACACCGCCGAATTGGATTTCAAATACAACACTCGGAAGTCGACAGACGGTGAGCGAACCAGTCAGGGCATCCGACGCATTGAGGGCAAGCGGTTGATGATGCATCGCCCGAAGGACTTGGCGTAATGGCGCGTAGCATTCGCGTCGCTGAGGTCCGCGCAGAGCACCTGCTTACCGAGCTTCTTACCTCGCAAGGTTGGGATTGTCGCCGCCCGCCGAACGGCGAAATGCTGAGGCAGCATGAATATAAAGACCATTCTCATCTGCGCGATGTGTTCCTTAATCGCAGCAAAGTGACGATGATAGGTCGCGGTCTTCCAGAAGCAGTGATAGTTGATCGCCAAAGCCTTCAGCCGCTGTTGATCGTTGAAGCTAAGGCGTCAATCGGTGATCTCGACAAAGCCGTGCGTGAGGTCACTGATGTATATGGCCGCGCCTGCATAGATGCAGGCTACTCTCCGCTTGCCGTCGCTGTTGCCGGCACGAGCGAGGATGAATTCGCAGTCAGGGTTTTCAAGTGGAATGGCCGTGCGTGGATCGCGGCAACATACGAAAGTAATCCGATTGGGTGGATACCTAATCGGATCGACACCGACAAACTGCGGACTCCTTCCACATCGGCGGAACTGCGGCCTTCGATTCCAAGCCCTGAAGTTCTAGCAGCGCGAGCAGACGAGATTAACCGCCTGCTTCGCGAGTCCAACGTGAACGATCGGTCTAGGCCTAGCGTCGTTGGAGCCTGTATGTTGGCGCTTTGGCAGTCGAAGGGCAAACTTCGGAAAGACCCGGAATATATTCTCGCTGACATCAACCAGGCATGTGAGCAGGCCTTTTGGAAAGCCGGAAAAAATGTGCTGGCAAAAAGCCTCCACGTTGACGAGGCAAACGATAAGCTTGCGGTAAAATCGCGCCGGATAATCACCATCCTAGAGCGCCTAAATGTTTCAGTTTTGACGGCGGAACACGACTACCTCGGCCAGCTTTACGAAACATTCTTTCGATACGCGGGCGGCAATACGATTGGCCAGTATTTCACGCCACGCCACGTCGCCAACTTCTGTGCCGACCTCGTTGGCGTCAATATTGACGACGTGAATTTGGACCCGACCTGCGGCACTGGCGGCTTCCTGATCGCCGCTATGGAGCGCGTCCTGCGCGAGAACAAAATCTCGCGCTCTGAAATGGTCAAGTTAGTTAAAACCCGCCTAGTCGGTTTCGACGACGAACCGGTCACCGCCGCATTATGTGTCGCTAACATGATCCTTCGAGGGGACGGATCGTCGAGCGTTCATCGCGGGGATGCTTTCACCGCTTCCGACTATCCAATTGGAGAGGCAACTGTTGTTCTAATGAACCCGCCTTATCCGCATAAGAAGACAGACGCTCCCACCGAGAGCTTCTTGAACCGGGGCTTAGAAGGCCTTTCTTTAGGCGGGCGACTGGCGGCTGTGATTCCTCAATCATTGCTCACAAAGGGCGGCGCGGTAAAAAAATGGCGCTCTGGACTTCTGGCCAAGCATACGCTTGAAGCGGTCGTCCAGATGCCCGATTATTTATTCCAACCTTATGCGAGTGCTACGACCGCCGTCATATACCTGCGCAAAGGCATCCCCCACCCGAAGAAAAAGGGCGTCTTCTTTTCGCGTGTCGCCAATGATGGATTTCGCCTGAAAAAGGGTGTCCGGATCGTTTGCGAAGGCAATGAATTGCCCAAGGCTCTTGAGCATTTTCAAGGCGCGCATAGCGAGGAAGGATTTTCCGGCTGGTCCTCTCTGGACGAAGAATTGAGTTTTGCGCCGGGGGCCTACATTCCGGCGCGGGAAATGACCGAGGCTGAGGTTGATAAGGGCGTGAGGGAGGTCATTCGCGGGCGTACCGCTTTTAATGCCCTCCATGCCCCCGATCTAGTCACACTCAACACGGACAATCCGATCGACATCAAAAAGGCCCGAAAGACTACGCCGCACACAACGCGCGCCGGCACTGTTGGCAACTATTTTGAGATTAGATACGGACAGAAAGCGCTTCATAGCAAAGAGGGTCTCCTACCAGGGCAATCCCTCGTTATTTCGTCAAGTGGCGTGGACAACGGCTGTTACGGCTTCTTCGATTTTGAGCAAATTTTGGAACCGCCTTTTGTTTCAGTGCCAAGCACCGGCTCTATCGCCATTGCACATGTGCAAGAATGGCCGTGCGGCGTAACTGACGACTGCCTTCTTTTGTCCCCCAAGCCGGGGGTTCCACACGCCATGCTCTACGTCGCTGCGGCTGCAATTCGTAACGAGCGTTGGCGCTTCAGCTACGGTCGGAAGGCAACCCCCGCGCGAATCGCTGATTTTCCGCTTCCGCATACCAATAACTTTTTAGAGCGAGTAACTGAATATCTTGGACGCGCGGCGCGGGTGGAAGATCAAATCCTTGCGGATGCGGAGGACGCTCTTGACAGCCAGATTGCGCGCGATCGTCTGATAGACATCAGCGGTGGCAAGACAAAGCTGGTGCATGGTTCTGCGCTCGATACGAGACTTACTGCGCTGCTGGACGATTAGGGTCCATGCCTTACATTGGGTTTGCATTTACTGACGCAGCGCTGGACTTTCTCGCGGACCTGCCTCCAAAAATTCGCCGTCAGATCATTAAAAAGGCGAAGGCACTGCATACCCACCCGTTTCCCTCGACGGTGAAAAAGCTGCATAATGTTGAAACACCGGAAGGTGACCCAGTGTATCGGGAGCGATCCGGTGATTATCGGATACTCTATATCGTCCGCAATAAACCTGCGGAGATCGTAATCATCGACATCGATAACCGAAAGGACGTGTATCGGATGCCCAAGACAAAATCGGAACCGGCCGACGAACTCCGCATGAAGGAATCTGAATTCGATGATTTGATGCGCGGCGCGCTTGGTGTTCCTGCTCCGCAAGAAAAAATCAAAGAGACGGATTCAGAAAGCCCGCGTTTGAGCCCCTATCCGGCTAAAAAGCAAAGCCGCTAAGTTTCTCTTGGTTGCGCTTTTGGGCGAACCGAACATATCGGTTTCAGGTGTCGCAAAGTGCATAATCGCCGTATGTTCGCCCTTCGCCAAGCGAAACTTGCGGGAAACCGTGCTTTGCGGCGATGCTGCCGGCGACCGACAGCGAAGGATACGACATGACCGGCTTCGACACCGCCCGCCTCGATGACCTCGTCAAGGCCGACCGCGTGCACTCCTCGGTCTATACCGACCCGGCGATTTTCGCGCTGGAGCATAAGCGCATCTTCCGCCGCGTCTGGCTTTATGTCGGTCACGACAGCCAGGTCTCGAAGGCCGGCGACTTCTTCACTACGCGCATGGGCGGCGAGGAGATCGTCGTCACCCGCGACAAGTCGGGCGGCATCCGCGCCTTCGCCAACCGCTGCACCCACCGCAGCGCCAAGGTCTGCCAGGTGCCGGCCGGCAATGCCGGGCGCTTCAAGTGTCCGTATCACGGCTGGACCTATGGCCTCGACGGCGCGCTGGTCGGCGTGCCGTTGCGTCCCGGCTACCCCGACGGTTTCGATTTCAAGGACCCGGCGCTGTCGCTGGCCCCGGTGCCGCGCCTGGCCTTTTATCGCGGCTTTATCTTCGGTTCGTGGGCGGCGGCCGGGCCGGACCTGCTGGCCTATCTCGGGCCCATCAAGTCGGCGATAGACGACCTCGTGGACCGGGCGCCCGATGGTGCGGTGGAGGTTGGCGGCGGGGTCCATCGTCATGCCTATCGCGGCAACTGGAAGCTGCAAATGGAGAACCTGAACGACTACGCCCACCCCGCTTTCGCCCATGAATCCTCCATCACCGCCGCGAAATCGGCGCCGCGCGCCCACGATGTCGAGATGCGGCAGGACGACATCATGGCCGCCAACGGCGCCGACAACGCCTACATCACCAATGCCGGCGTCACCGCCTATCCCGGCGGTCACTCCTTCATTGGCGGCCTGCCGGTGGAGAACACGGCCAGCCCCGAGGGCGAGGCGGCCTACCGCGCGGCGCTGGTGGCCCGGCATGGCGAACAGCGCACCAACGAGATACTGGCGATCAACCGCCATGTGCAGATCATCTATCCCACCGTGGCGTTCCAGTCGATTTTCCAGCAGATCAAGGTGATTGAGCCGCTGGCCCCCGGCCTGACCGAGGTAACGGTCTGGTGCTTCCGCCTGAAGGGCGCGCCGCCGGAATACCACCGCGCGGCGGTCAAGTTCGTCAACGCCGCCAATTCGCCGGCCTCGCTCATACTAACCGACGACCTGTCGATCTACGAACGCATGCAGGTCAACATGCTGGAGCGGCCGGACTGGATCATGCTGAACAACGGTTTCGGGCGCGACGTGCCGGGCAACCAGGGCGGCTGGCACGGCTCGGGCTACAGCGAAATGCCGATGCGCAACCAGTTCGCCACCTGGCGCGCCTACCTACAGGCGGCGTGATGCGCGAGGTCGAGGCTTTCCTGTTCCGCGAGGTGCGGCTGCTCGACGAACGCCGGTTCGAGGAATGGCGCGCCCTGTTCGCCGACGACGGCATCTACTGGGCGCCGTCGCGGCCCGGGCAGACCGACCGGGACCATGAGGTGTCGCTGTTCAACGACGACGTGGCCATGATCGAGGCGCGCATCCGCCGCCTGCGCCATCCGCGCATCCACGCCGAAATGCCGCAGACGCGCACCGTCCACGCGTTGTCGAACATTGAGCACTTGGCCCCACGCGACGGCCTGACCCTGGCGGCGGCGGTGTTTTCCATGACCGAATTGCGCGATGACCAGCAGATTTTCTACACCGGCCGCTGCCGCTGGGAACTGGCGCCGCACGGCACTGGGGATTTCCTCATCAAGCTGAAGCGGGTCGATCTGCTCAACGCCGATGCGATGCACGGAATCATGACGATCCCTTTTTAGGAGGCAGGAACCATGCCGTTCTTTTCCTGGCTGAAACCCGATGACGGGATGGGCCAGATCATGGGCCACCGGCCCGACCGCTTCCTGCCCCTGGCCCAGTTCACCGACGACGTGCTGCGCGGCCCGTCAGAACTCAGTATCGGCGAGCGGGAAATGATTGCCGCCTACGTCTCCGGCGTGAACGAGTGCGAGTTCTGCCACGGTTCGCACGCCGCCGTGGCCGTCGCCTACGGCATCGACGCCGAGGTCTTCGGCAAGATCATGGCCGATGTCGAAACCGCGCCGGTTGACGCCAAGTGGAAGCCGTTGCTGCGCTACCTCCGCAAGCTCACGGTTGCGCCGGCAAAGCTGGTGCGGGCCGATTTCGACGCGGTCATCGCCGCCGGCTGGAGCGAGACAGCGTTCGAGGACGCGATCTCGGTCGCGGCCCTGTTCAACCTTTACAACCGCATGGTCGAAGGCCACGGGGTCAAGGGCGGCTGGCGCGACTATTTCCCCAAGCTGCGCGAGATGCTGGAGGTCAACGGCTATCAGGGCCGCCTGCGACAATCGCAGCCGCCAACGGCGGCGGAATAGGGCAATCGGCAGATTGACTCTGCCGTGCCGGAATTTTACCGTTAAATTCAAGTTTGAATAACAGGGGGTACTAATCATGTCCGGCTCGTGGATCGAGGTTTCCGCCACTGACGGCAGCGGCAGGTTCAAGGCCTATGTGGCCAAGCCGGCGAAGGGCTCGGGCCCCGGCATCCTGCTCTGCCAGGAAATCTTCGGCATCAACGCCGACATGAAGAAGGTCGCCGACTACTACGCCGAGGAAGGCTATGTGGTGGTCTGCCCCGACCTGTTCTGGCGCATGCAGCCGGGTGTCGATCTTGGCTATACCGAGGCCGATTACGGCAAGGCCTTCGGTTATTACCAGAAGTTCGACGTGATGAAGTCGGTCGAGGACATGACCGCGACGGTCAAGGCGATGCGCGCCATGCCCGAGGTGAAGGGCAAGATCGGCGCGCTCGGCTTCTGTCTCGGCGGCCGGCTCGTGTATCTCGCCGCCGCCAATTCAGGCATTGACTGCGGCGTTTCCTATTACGGCGTGGCGATCGAGACGATGCTGGACGAGGCCAGGAAGATCAGCGTGCCGCTGGTGTTCCACATTGCCGGCCTGGACAAGTTCACGCCGCCGGACGTGATCGAGAAGATCAAGGGCGCGTTCGCCGGCAAGCCCGAGGTCGAATTCTACGTCTATCCCGGCTCGGACCACGCGTTCAACACCAAGGGCCGGCCGTCCTACGACAAGTCGGCGGCCTCGATGGCGCATTCGCGCTCCATCGCCCTGTTCCGCAAGGTGCTGGGTCCGGTCTACGACCTGAACGCCCTGTGGGACCGCCACTGCGAGCTGGAGTTCGCCATTCGCGACACCGACGCCAACATGAAGACGATGGTGCCGGAGCCCTATGTCAACCATGTCCCGAACATGACCGGCGGCATCGGCTACAAGGAGCTCTACCGCTTCTACAAGAACCACTTCATTCCGCTGACGCCAAAGGACATCAAGATGACGCCGGTGTCGCGCACCATCGGCGGCGACCGCGTGGTGGACGAATTCATTTTCAGCTTTACCCACGACATGGAGATCGACTGGATGCTGCCGGGCGTCAAGCCGACCGGCAAATACGTGGAAATCCCGATGGTCGCCATCATCAATTTCCGCGGCGACAAGCTGTATCACGAGCACATCTACTGGGATCAGGCGACGGTCCTGGTGCAGATTGGCCTGCTCGACCCCAAAGGCCTGCCGGTGGCGGGCGCCGAGACGGCGCACAAGATCGCCGACCCCGCCAGCGTGCCGTCGAACAAGCTCATGGCCCGCTGGGCCGAGAGCGCGAACAAGAGCTGAGGGGCACCATGAAAATCGCCGGACAAACCGTCTTCGTCAGCGGCGCCAACCGGGGCATCGGCCGGGTCTTCGTGCAGCAGTTCGTCGCGGCGGGAGCGAAGAAGGTCTACGCCGCCGCGCGCGACCCGGCCAAGGTCGCCGACCTCGTCGCCGCCGGCGGCGGCAAGGTGGTGGCGGTCAAGCTCGACACCACCGACGACGCGGCTGTTGCGGCGGCGGCCAAGGCGGCCGGCGACGTGACCTTGCTGGTCAACAATGCCGGGGTGAACTTCAACACGCCGCTGATCGGCATCGCCAGCCTGGGGAATGCCAAGGCCGAGATCGCGACGAACTATTTCGGCACGCTTGCCATGTGCCGCGCGTTCGCGCCGGTGCTGAAGGCCAATGGCGGCGGCGCCATCGTCAACATGCTGTCGATCCTGGCCCGGGTGAACCTGCCGCTGATGGGATCGCTCTGCGCCTCGAAGGCGGCTGAACTCAGTATGACCCAAGGCGTGCGGGCCGAGCTGGCGGGACAGGGCACCGCGGTCATCGCCGTCATGCCCGGGGCCGTCGATACCGACATGACCAGGGACCTGCCGCCGCCCAAGGCCGTCCCGCTCGACATCGTTAGGGAAGTCCTTGCCGGCATCGAGGCGGGGGCCGAGGAAATCTACCCTGGCGACATGGCCAAGGGCGTGTCCGGCGGCCTCGGCGCCGATCCAAAGGGCGTCGAGAAGGACTTCGCCAAGTACCTGCCGATGTAGCATGCAGATACAGCCGCTTGCCACGCATGTCGGCGCCGAGATCGAGGGGATCGATCTGGGAGCCGACGTTTCGCCCGCCGACTGGCTGGCGGTTCAGGCGGCGTTTCGCGACCATGGCGTGCTGGTGTTTCGCGGCCAGCACCTGAGCGAGGCGCAACACATCGCCTTCAGCAGCCGTTTCGGCCCGCTGGAGATCCACGTCGCGAAGCAATACCTGCACCGCGAGCATCCGGAAATCGTCGTGTTGTCGAACGCCAAGCGCGCCGATGGCACGCCGGAGGGCATTGAGGATGCAGGGCGCTACTGGCATTCCGACCTTTCCTACATGGCGCGGCCCAGCCTTGGCTCGCTGTTGTACGCCCATGCGGTGCCGCCGCCGGAACAGGGTGGCGACACGCTGTTCGCCAGCATGTACGCCGCGCACGACGCGCTGCCGGAGGGAACGCAGGCGCTGTTGCGCGGCCGGCACGCCATTCATCGCTACGCCCAACGCTGGCGGCAGGACGCGAAAGAGGGCAGGGCGCGCCCGGCGCTGTCCGCCGCCGAGCGCGCCGCCACGCCGGATGCGATCCATCCCGTGCTGCGCCGCCATCCCGTCAGCGGTCGCGCGGCGCTTTATGTGAACGAGGGTTTCACTGCGGCCATAATGGGCTTGCCGCCGGTGGAATCCGACGCGCTTCTGGCGGAGCTCTATGCGGTCTCGGCGCGGCCGGAATTCACCTATCGTCACCGCTGGCGCAGCGGCGACCTGGTGTTCTGGGACAACAGATGCGTGACGCACCAGGCGACGTGGTACGACCCCGCCGCCCTGCGCCACCTGCACCGCACCACCATCGCCTGCGATGCGGCGCCGGTGGCTGCCTGACGGCTACTTCTTGCGTTCCAGCAGGCCCTTGATGAGGAACATCTCGGCCTCGTGCACGGTGCCAAGCTGGTCCCACTGCTGCTGCGTGTGGCTGGCCAGCCGCCAGCTCATCAGCGAGACGATGCAGCTATTGGCGTCGCGGCCGACCAGCGGGCCGGGCAGGACGCGGGCGTGGTTGCGGAACACCATCTTGTCCTTGGTGCGGCCGACTTCGTAATCGACCGTGAAGTTCTCGCGGTTCACCTTGAGACGCACCAGCGTCTCGCCGCCGTCGAACACCGAGGTGCCCGAGAAAATGCCCGGCTCGACCTCTTTACGATTGAAACTGCCCCAGGCCCACTCACCCTGCCTGACGCCGTCGGACATGATCTCGAACGCGGTCGCGGCGGGCACCGCCACCTCGATGCTGCTGGTATGGCAATGCGGGTCTTGCATAGGGATTCCCTTCGGATTTTTCGTGCGCTTTTCAGGTCGTGGATGTTGCGTTGCGATACGGCGTGTGACAAGATGTTTTAAACTTAAAATATCACGATAAGTCGCTCAACAGGGGCTGGCATGGTGGGTGCTGTTTCGGCGGGTTCGGTTTTTGGCGCGTTCGAGCGCAGCGCCCGCGCGCATCCCGAAAACGATTTTCTGTGGATACCGGCGTCGGCCACCAAGGGCTATGCCGATGCCCGCCTCCTGTTTTCCTACGCCGCCGCTGCGGCCGAGATCGAAAAGCTGCGCCAGGTCTATGCCCGCGCCGGCCTGGGCGCCGGCCACCGGGTCGCCATCCTGCTCGACAACCGGCCGGCGTTCTTCTTCAACTGGCTGGCGCTGAACGCGCTTGGCGTCAGCGTGGTGCCGATCAACCCCGACTACCGGCGCGAGGAGATGGCCTACCTGCTGGGCCATTCCGACGCCGTGCTGTGCGTCGCTCTGTCGCATCGGATCGGCGAACTGGTCGAGGCCGCAGCCTCCACCGGTCGGTCCATTCCGGTGCTGGATGCCGACAAGGTGCTGAATGGCGTTCCCGCCATGCCGTCGATGTCGAGCGACGACCGGCCGCTGGTGCACCGGGAAGCCGCGTTGTTGTACACGTCGGGCACCACGGGCCGGCCCAAGGGCTGCATCATTTCCAACGAATATTGCCTGACAATGGCCGACTGGTACTCCACCGTTGGCGGCTACATCAAGTTCGAGCCCGGCAAGACCCGCATCCTGACCCCGTTGCCGATGTTCCACATGAACGCCATGTGCTGTTCGGCCATGGCCATGCTGGCGACCGCCGGCTGCATCGTGCAACTCGATCGCTTCCATCCAAAAACCTGGTGGCAGGACGTGGCCGAGAGCGGCGCCACAATCGTCCACTACCTCGGTGTCATGCCGGCGATCCTGATGCAATTGCCGGAAGGCCCATACGACAGGGCGCACAAGGTGATTTGCGGCTTCGGCTCGAACGCCGAGCCCGAGCACCACCTGGCCTTCGAGAAGCGCTTCGGTTTCCCGCTGGTCGAGGGTTGGGCGATGACCGAGACCGGCGCCGGCGGCACCATCATGTGCACCGAGGAACCGCGCCACATCGGCACCCGCTGCTTCGGTCGCCCGCCGGCCTATCTCGACATCAAGCTGGTGGACGAGCAGGAGCATCCCGTCGCCCATGGCGAGCCGGGCGGGCTGCTGCTGCGCCGCAAAGGCGCCGAACCGCGCCAGGGCTTTTTCAGCGGCTACCTGAAGGATGACGCAGCGACGGCGGAGGGCTGGCGCGGCGATTTCTGGCACACCGGCGACGTCGCCCGTTTCGGCCCCGATGGCAGCCTGCACTTCGTCGATCGGCGCAAGAACGTGATCCGCCGCAGCGGCGAGAACATTTCGGCGCTCGAGGTCGAGGGCGTGTTGCAGCGCCACCCGGCCGCGCGCCAGCTTGCCGTCACCTCGGTGCGCGACACGACGCGGGGCGAGGAGGTCATCGCCCTCGTGGTGCCGAACGACGGCGTTGCCGCCGACATGGCGACGGCCGAAAGCATCGCCGCCTGGTGCCTGGAGCGGCTGGCCTATTACAAGGCGCCGGGCTGGGTTGTCTTCGTGCCGGCGATTCCGACCACGGCCACGCTGAAAATCCAGCGCGCCGAGCTGAAGAAGCTGGCCGAGACCTTGCCCGGCGCCGCCGGCTGCTTCGACGTGCGCCACCTCAAGAAACGCGGCAGCGAAGCGGCATGATCAAAACTGTAGCGGGAATCTTCCTGCGGCGGCTTTTGGTCGCCGTGCCGATGATGATCGTGGTGTCGATGATGATCTTCGTCGTGCTGCGCATGCTGCCGGCCGACCCCATCGCCATGTCGTTGCCGCCGAACGCCACCGCGGTCGAGGCGGCGGCATTGAAGGCGGCCTATGGCTTCGACAAGCCGCTGGTGGTGCAATACTTCATCTGGCTGGGCAATGCCGTGCAGGGCGATTTCGGCACGTCCATCAGCACCAAGACCGGCGTGCTCGGCCTGATCATGCAGACGCTGCCGGCCACCATCGAGCTGGTTTTCTTTGGATTTCTGATCGGCGTCGTGCTCGGCATCGGTGGCGGTCTTGTCATGTTCCGGCTGCGCGACAACAATGCCGCCGAACAGGCCGCCGACCTGGTCAGCACAACGATGCTCTCGGTGCCTGAATTCCTTTGGGCCATCGGCCTGATACTGCTGTTCGGCGTGGCGGTGAACTGGCTGCCGTTCATCGGCCGGCTCGACCCGCTCTTCAGTGTTCCGGCCCGCACCGGGTTCCTTACGATCGATGCCGTCATGGCCGGCAAGTGGCGCGAACTGGGCAATTTTCTGGTACACATGGTGCTGCCGTCGCTGGCGCTGGGGCTGCACTTCGCGCCCTTGGTCATGCGCGTGGTCCGCTCCAGCCTGCTCGATGTGATCCTCGAGGACTACACCACCCTGGCCCGCCTGCGCGGCCTGAAGGAGGGCAGGGTGCTGGTGCGCCATGCGTTGCGCAACGCCGCCTTGCCGACGCTCAGCCTGATCGGCGTGCAGACCACCTTCCTGTTCGGCGGCACGCTGCTGATCGAGGTGATCTTCGCCTATCCCGGCCTGGGCAACCTGATGACCAATGCGGTGCGCTACCATGACCTGCCGGTCATCCAGGCGGTCGCGGTCACCTATTGCGTGGTCGTGCTGCTCATCAACGCCGTGGTCGATGTGCTCTACCTCGTGCTGAACCCGCGGCTGCGTCCGGCATGAAGCGTCTTCCGGCGCCGCTTCGCTCCGGCCGCGTCCTCGTCGGCGGGTTCATCGTGCTGGTCGCCATCGTCGTGGCGGCGCTGGCGCCGTGGCTGGCGCCGATGGACCCGCAGACCCAGGACCTGCTTTACACCAACCTGCCGCCCAGTTTCGTTTCCGGCGGTGAGCCGCAGTTCCTCCTGGGCACCGACGGCCTGGGCCGCGATGTGCTCTCCCGCCTGATCTACAGCAGCCGGGTGGCGCTGTACGTCGCCTTTGTCGGCGGCATCGCTACCATGCTGCTGGGCGGCAC
>Ga0163144_10021471_pt1 | contig 12834 bp, 9 predicted proteins | sample OliLak19BULKMAT1_FD_123175 | JGI IMG/M metagenome (GOLD analysis project Ga0163144, IMG submission 123175) | Freshwater microbial mat bacterial communities from Lake Vanda, McMurdo Dry Valleys, Antarctica - Oligotrophic Lake LV.19.BULKMAT1 | ecosystem: Environmental > Aquatic > Freshwater > Lake...
CGCTCCCAAAATGGATCGCACCTATGTTGGCATAAAATCTCCTAGCCGAACAGTATTGAGACCTGACCCCGACGTTGCTTTTTGATTCTCTTCGCAGGCAAAGTCATGACAAAAAGCCACGGCGTCAGGCGGCGGTGGTCGCAAAAAGTGAAAGTGCTTTATTGCGGGCTCAACAGCCTGCCAACCTGCTGGCGCTGAAAAACGCCACCGCTTCCGCCTCAAGCCTGGTGCGTTTCATCGGCGGCAAGCTCTGCCAGATCCGCTTTCCATACGGCTTTTCAACCAGGCGCGGGTCACAGATCATGAGAACACCCCTATCGGTCTCGTCGCGAATCAAACGCCCAGCACCTTGCTTGAGCGTGATCGCGGCGTGTGGTACCTGATACTCCATGAACGCGTTGCCGCCGGATTGATTGATCGCGTCGATGCGGGCGGCGAGCACCGGGTCGTCCGGCGGCGCGAAGGGGAGCTTATCGATGACGACCAGCGACAGCGCATCGCCCTTCACGTCCACGCCCTCCCAGAATGATTGACTCGCGACCAGTACAGCATTGCCCAACTTGCGGAATCGCTCAAGCAACTCGTTGCGCGTGCCCTCACCCTGCACCAGCAGGGGAAACTCCCAACCGCGTCGTTCAAAGTGCAGTTTCAGGGACTCATAGGCACGATCCATTGCCTTCAACGAAGTGAAGAGAAGGAAGGTACGCCCTGCCGCAGCTTCGATCAGCGGCAACGCGGCGGTGACAACAGCCTCGGTGTGTTCGAACGTATTTGGCGCGGGTAACTTGTCAGGTACGTAAAGCAGCGCCTGATTCGGGTAGTCGAATGGAGATGGCCAGAAGGCAGTCTCAACCGCGCGTTCGGCGAAGGCATCGTCCGCAAATTCATCCTTCGCCGCATCGTTGACCAATCCCATTTCGGTTTGATAATGGGAGAACTCGCCTTTGACGGCAAGCGTGGCGGAGGTAAATATCCAGGCACGTTTCTGGCCAAATACCTGGCTCTTGAAAATGCTTGCGATCGAAAGGGGCGTCAAATGAAAAGCGAGCGAATGACCGAACACTTCTCCCCAGCGCACGTAGCCTTCGATGCTCGCGTCCTGCCAGCGCCTCATGCGGCTGGCGAATTCATCGGCTCGTTCGAGACAATTTGCCAACTCCTGTGCGCGACCGGACTGACTTTCGAGCATCTCGCGGAGTTCGGCGATTTTCTCCTGACAGTCTGCGTAGGCTTCGGCAAAGCCCTCGCGGCCTGCAATGGACTTGCCGGGAATGCGCGTGTTGTCTTCATGCATTACCAATCGCAAATCACGGGCGGCCTTGTCTACAGCGCCAGAAGATTCCTGCAAATCCTTGAAGTCCCCGGCATGTTCGATACCCGCCAGACGGGAGTCGCGTGCCAGCTCGATCAACTGTGAGGTCGTGACGACTTCGCCGAAAAACATGGTCGCCGTTTCCGGTAACTGGTGGGCTTCGTCGAAGATGACCGTATTGCAGGCGGGCAGCAAATCCTGCGCGCCATCGTCCTTGAGAACCAGATCGGCAAAAAACAGGTGATGATTTACGACGACAACTTCGGCTTCCATCGCTGCCTTGCGCGCCTTCATGACGAAGCACTCAGCGTATTGCCCACATTGCGAACCAAGGCAATTCTCGCGAGTGGAAACGGCTACCGGCCAGGCGCTCGAACGTTCGGAAACATCGGGTAGCTCCGCCTTATCGCCGGACCCACCCCCGCTCAGGCAGCGATCAGCGAAACGACGAATGACGTGAATATGTTTGGTGTCCTCCCGGCTAAGGAAACGACCGTCTGCAATAGCCGCATCAAGATGGTGCAGGCAGACATAGTTGGCGCGACCTTTAAGCAATGCTGTCGAGACGGGAATACCCAGCGCCTTGATGACGGTAGGAATATCTCGCCGAAAAAGCTGGTCCTGAAGATTCTTGGTGCCGGTCGAGATAATGACTTTGCCACCCGATTGCAACGCTGGCACGAGATAGGCGTAGGTCTTGCCGGTGCCGGTGCCGGCCTCCGCGACCAGCACGCCGGAACGTTTGATGGCGGCGTCAATTTTTTCCGCCATTTCGATCTGGCTCTGGCGGTGACGGAATCCTTCAATATTCTTGGCGAGTCGCCCCTCGGGGCCAAAGATGACGCTGATTTCTGACATGGGGGGATGATACCGTGCTGCGGCCGATACAAAAAATGCGCTGTCATTTCGAGTAAAGCGAGAAATCTGCTTTGCACCGCACACCATAGAAAAGCAGATATCTCACCCGATGACGCCGGGTTGGAAATGACAATGACTTGAGTTCAGGCGCGCCCGAAAATGATCTTTTCGTTGGTCAGCAATCTCGAAATCAATAGCACCGCGATGACGGAGATCGCCGTATTGATCGCAAACGGCAGCAGGAAATGCAGAGCCGTCACCGTCTCCCCACGAAGGATACGGGTAATCACCATCAACTGCCCTAGCATCGGCACGAACAATTGCCAGGTCGCGTCCTTGAATTGCGCTAGCATATTGATCACCGGTGCCATCGATACGATCGCGATCAGGTACGACACATAGGTCTGCGCCTCCTTGTAGGTGCGTCCATAGGTTGCAATGAGCATTTGCAGCGCGCCCACGGCGGGGGCGAACGAGAACATGGTGACCGCAAAGCCAAGGTACTGCGCCGGGCTGATCGAGAACACGCTGGCCAGATTGGGCAGCGGCACGAAGGTCAGCGTTAGCGCGAAGCCGCACATGGTCAACGCGGCGACTGCAAGGCCATAAACTGCCACCGCCAGCCATTTCCCGGTGGTGAGGCCAGCGCGAGAGACCGGATTCATCAGCAATGGCTCCAGCGAGCCGCGTTCCCGCTCTCCTGCCGTGACATCGATGGCAATCGCCGTCACACCGCTCACGCAAACCAGCAAGGTAATCCATGGGATGATGAACAACAGCGCCGCTGCGCGCTGCGCTGCGGTGCCCAGGTTAACGTCCTGCACCTCCACGACACGGATGAGCTGCGGCGCAACGCCTCTCGCGATCAGGCGTTGCGTGGACACTTCGGCATTGAATCCACGCATCAGACGCCGCAGCACGCCGATCGAGGCGTTGCCTGCGTCCTGCCGGGTATCGTCGAAAACAAGCTCAACCTCTGCGGTGCCAGTTTGAAATTTTTCCTCAAAGCTTTTCGGGATGACCAGCACCGGACCGTGTTTGCCCTGCTTGATCAACTCGCGAAAGTCCGCTTTTGGATCTTTGATCGAAACATCCTGGCGTGCGAAAAAATTGACGATCTGCGGACTGTTCTCGCGGCCTTGTACAAATACTTCGCGCGCTTCGGCTTTCTTTTCCACGCTGCTGATGAACTGTGTCAAGCCAATCAACAGCAGCGGCCCGATCGCAATGGAGAGAAAAAATATCATCGACGCCGTGCGCCGGTCACGCAGGTGGTCAGTAAGCTCTTTCTTGCAGACGGTGCGGACAGTAGCCCACATCATGCGGCCTCTTTGCGTGTGTGTGGCGCGGCCGGCACATCGCTCAATACGATGAAGGCGTCTTCCAGATTGTCTTTGCGACTCATCTCCAGCAACTGTGCCGTCGTTCCCTGCGCCGTCACGCGGCCATGAGAAATGATGATGATCTCGTCGCAAAGTGCTGCGACTTCCTGCATGACATGGCTAGAGAACATGACCGTCTGTCCCTCTGACTTCAGGCGTTTGATCAGTTCGCGCAAGGCGCGCGTGCTCATCACGTCGAGTCCGTTGGTGGGCTCATCGAGAATGACGTTGGACGGCTCATGAATCAAGGCACGCACAATGGCGACTTTCATACGCTCGCCCTGCGAAAATCCTTCCGTGCGGCGATCAAGAATCTCTTTCATGTCCAGCCACTCGACAAAGCGGGCAAGCGTCTTCTCCGACCGCGCCGTTTCAACGCCACGCAGTTCAGCGTAATAGCGAATATTCTCGCGCGCGGTCATACGCGTGTAGACACCACGCGAATCGGTGAGCAGACCGCAGGCACGCCGTGCGCCGTCGGTATCACTCGCAACATCGATGCCATCGATCTTGGCGGAGCCAGAATCAATGGAAATCAGCGAGCCCACCATCCGAATGGTCGTTGTTTTTCCCGCCCCGTTTGGCCCAAGCAGGCCGGTGATCGCACCGCTCCGGGCCGTAAACGTCACGCCATTGACGGCCTGGACGTCGCCAAACTGCTTCTTCAAATTCTTTACTTCGATCATTTTCTTGCCTCGACGAATGGCGCTGACTCTTGCTTGTTCAAATCCTTGTCCTTGTCTGTGTCAAGGCGCTCGCGCAGCGGCTCAAAGAAAAGCGGTCGCGGCATGCGCTCAAAGCATTTGGCATCCAGCTCAGCGACAGACGCCGTTTCGATGAATTTCTTGATCAGCTTGGGGCCGCAACCATGGTGACTGACGCCATGTCCGATATTCGGGGCGATCACATGCAGGGAATTACTGAAATTTTGCTTCACCACTTCACCATATGGCGGCGGTGTGACCGGATCGAGGCCACCGGAGAGAATCAGTACCGGCTTGGCGGATTTCACAGGCAGGGCAAAGTCGGCAGGCATCACGCCTTTAGGCCAAAGCTCGCAGGCCTTCGAAAACTCGTCCACAAACAGTAGGCCGAACGGTTGCGGCTGCAACGGGGATTGTGATTGGCCGCGTTTTACTCTCGGCACGTCCTCCGTGCACACCACGGAAAGCTGCATGCCTCTTGCCAGATTTTTCTCGGCGAAATCGCTAAACACACCACCCATAGTCAACAAGGACACGTAGTCGCCTTGCTTCGCGCTGGAGAGCGCTGCGGGAAGCATCGCCACCATTTCCGGTGTGTACAAAGCCGGAAAAACAGACGTGAGCAGCAGCTCGCGGGTGATGGTGATATCGCGTTTCAGTCCGGTTAGTGGATCGGCCACGTTGACACTGCGGGGTGCCCTTGAAAGCTGGTTCAGTAGATCGTCCAACATCACTTTCAGATCGGCATTGCGCTTGGCGCATTGGCTCTCCTTGGCGCAAGCAGCAATCATCTTGTCGAGTACGACAGTCGCGTCTCGCGAAAAGCTCTCGGGCAGCGCCAACGATGGCGGCGCAACACCGTCCAGGACGACGCTACGCACGCGGTTTTCGTATCGGCGCAAATATTCCATCGCCGCCCGCGTGCCATACGAGCCGCCCCACAGGTTGATCGTCTGGTATCCAAGTGCTGAACGTATCTCGTCGATATCAGCCATTGCTACGGTAGTCGTGTACTGGCCTAGATCCGCCTTCTTGCCGAGCTCGTCGCGGCATGTTTCAATCGCCTTGCGGCTGGATGCTTCGCGTTTGGCCGGATCGGACATTTCCGGCGACGTCGCATCGGGAACTTTGCAGTTCAGCCCATTTGATTTTCCGGTCCCGCGCTGGTCGATCAATACCAGATCGCGCTTGTTGTTCAGTCCGCCGACAATGGCCAGCGCCTCGCGCGCCAGTCCGGCCGCGCTCTGACCAGGGCCACCGGCGAAAAAGAACACTGGATCAGGCTCCTTGTTACGTGCAATGGCCGGCAGCACGACGATATTGAGGGCAATTTTTCTGCCTTGGCCCGTGGTGCGGTTTTCGAAGACTTCGAAAGTCGCACACTTGACTTCGTTATCAACTTTCGCCACCCGGCACGGCTGTAGTTGCAGCAGCTGCACAGACACCGGCTTCACGGTGTCGCTGCACGCGGAGATAACACCGGTACAGATGGCGAGGCCGCAGAGTATTTGCTTGCGTTTCATAGAAGCCGTTCAATAAAACATCAGGAAGGCCGCACCTTACCGGGGTGGGGTTGAGAAGTCAAAACTGCGCCGACGAACACCCATAAATTCGCGATGAATTGCCTATAATCCGAGTATGGCTGAACCTGATTCGATTACCGTTACTGCGTCATTTCCGCGGCACGATCCCGCCACACCGGCATTCTGGGATGTGCGATTCGATGCGTCTTTTACGCCGTGGGATCAGGGTGGCGTGCCGCAATCGCTGGCAAATTACGTTACGCAGAATCCCGCGCCGAAACGTACGCTGATTCCCGGTTGCGGCTCGGCGCATGAGGTACGTTTCTTGGCTGAACGTGGGTGGGACGTGACCGCTATCGACTTTTCTCCTGCTGCGGTTGCCCACGCGAAACGCCTGTTGGGCGCAATGGCCGAACACGTGCACGAAATGGATTTTTTTGGGGAGCCGCTGCGGCATCAGCGCTACGAAGTGATTTATGAGCGGGCGTTTCTGTGCGCGTTACCGCGCCAACTCTGGGCGCAATGGGCGGCACGGGTCGCCGAGGTCATTCCGGCAGCCGGGCTATTGATTGGATTTTTCTTTTTCGACAGCAACGAAAAAGGTCCACCGTTCGGCATTTCACCCGACACATTGTCGGAATTACTCTCACCGGCCTTTGATCTCATCGAAGCGAGCGAGCCCGCAGATTCCATCAGCGTGTTTGCCGGCAAGGAGAAATGGCAGGTTTGGCGCCGTCGCGCCGGAAGCACTTAGGCGCCAGCGTTTCCCACTTCCGGTTCTGCGGCATCGACATAGATGTTGCTGCCGATTCGACTCTTGGCCATATCGGTAGCCTGCCGTGCGCTAGCCATGACGTCGTGTCTGGATTCGCATTGCGCAGAGCTAATCACTGCCGCGCCGATGGCAAGTCTGGGGGCTGGCCGATGCTCAACGCGGCCGCGCTTACCCTTCCAGATAAATCCACCGTCGACCAGCGTCTCACTCGGCATGCGAATCTCCAGCTGACGTTGGAAATCGGCGAGTGCGTGATCCAGTCTTTCGCGCCAATCGCCGCTTTGCAAGAGCAGCACGAAACGGTTTCCATTGATGTGTCCGACAAAATCCACACGTGAGTCGAGTGCCGTGCGCAACGCCAGTCCACAGAGCCTGATCAGATCGTCACCTTTCTGAAAGCCATGAGCATCATTGAAACCCTTCATGGGATCGATCTCGGCGACGCACACGGTAAAAGCCACTTCTGCCGTTAACAACTGAGCAATATGCTGGTTGGTCGGCACGGGACCGGGCAGCAGCGTGAGCGGGTTGGTATAGCGCGCAGCCGTCAACTGCGTTTTGCTCATCACCCGCAAAATATCGTTGACGGAACCCATGCCAACGTAATCGCCATCATCGACCACAATAAAACCATCCGCCAGGTGCTGAGGCGTTGCGTTTGAGAGTACGGCAGCGATTTCTGTCAGTGGCGTGGACTTGTCTATCATGAGTGGCGCAACGTTCATGATTTCCCGCGCCTGCTGATCGAATGCCGTCGACTCCGCGTCGTCAATGGTCTTGATGAATCGCACATGGCGCCGGCCAATCAGACCGATCGGTTTGCCGCGCTCAACAACGGGTAACACATAGCGGGTCGCCGAATTCGCGAACTCGGTGATGACGTCGCGAACAGCGGTCTCCGGCGCAACGGTTGACACTACCCGCGCAAACTGTGCTGCCGTCACCAGTGTGCCTTCCTGGTATTTGACGGTAGGCGGCACCGGTACGCGAACATCATTGAGGAGAGTGACGACATCGTTACTCAACGAGGTGGCGGGTTTTTCGAGCGGCTTGCCGATGAAATAGCCTTGGCCGAACGCAACCCCAAGTTCGCGTGCCAGCCTGAAATCGGCTTCGGATTCGATACCCTCTGCAATGATCCGACTACCGCAACTATCCGCGATTTGTACGATTGCCTTGAGGAACTGCGCCTTGATGTGGTCATCGGCAATGCCAGTCACGAAGTGTTTATCCGCTTTGACATATTCGGGCTTCAGTTCGGACCACAGCCTCAAACTTGAAAATCCCTCTCCCAGATCATCGATGGCGACCTCGAATCCCATCGATCGATATAGCAGCAACGACGCATGGATTCGATCAAAGTTGAACGTGGGGCGGTGTTCCGTGAGTTCGATGACGACCTGATCCGGCTTCAACTGGATAGAATCGAGAAATTTCCGGCCTCGCTCAGGATCAAATCCTGGCGCGGACACGACGTCGGGTGATATGTTGAGGAAGAGCTTGCCAGGCAAACGGCGGGCGGCAAATTCGCTCATCGCCTTGTTGACACAAATGGACGAGAGCAGCACCAGCGTCTCTGCATCATTGGCTGCGTGGAACAGATCAATCGGGCTTTGGAAAAGGGAGTCCTTCGGGCCGCGAATCAGTGCTTCATAACCAAAAATACGGCGTTCCCGAAAATCCAGGATGGGTTGAAACACGCAAGACAAGGCTCGCCGTTCGAGAATGTCCCGAAACAGCGCTGCGTGCGCGTCACGCCGTTCTGCTTTCGCCTCCGAGCGATCCAAGGCCATCTTCCTCCAAAAGCACTGCTAGCCGCCTTCTACCGTTCTTGACTAACGACGGCTTGGCGCTGTTTGGTAATTACCAATCTGTGAATCGCCTTGCACGGAGCTGCTTTAGCGTGCAGTCACCAAGTAGGCGGGTGAATCTCGTCCCAATCAGGCGGCGCCGTTTTTCCTGAACCAAACCATCATGCGCTTCCAGGCATCGTTCGCCTCACCCGGTCGATATGACGGGCGATAGTCGGCATTGAAGCCGTGTGGGGTATCGACGTAGAGCACGATTTCGGATGCGCTGCCCGCCTTTTTTAAAGCCTCGCGCATTTTTTCGACCGTGTCATTGGCGATGCCGGTATCGGCCGCACCGTAAAGGCCAAGCACCGGGACCTTGAGCGTGGGTGCAATATCGATTGGATTTTTCGGCGTCAATGGGGTAGCCGGCCGCACCAGTCCGCCGTACCATGCTGCGCCAGCCTTCAGACGCGGATTATGTGCGGCATACATCCACACAATGCGCCCGCCCCAGCAGAAACCGGTCACTGCCATTTTGTCCTTGTTACCGCCGTTCTTGGCTGCCCACGCTGAGGTCGCGTCGAGGTCAGACATGACCTGGTCGTCCGGCACTTTGCCCACAACCTCTTTGAACAACTCCGCGATTTCCTTGTACTTTGTCGGGTCACCCTGGCGCGCATACAGCTCTGGCGCAATGGCGAGATAGCCCTCTTTGGCAAATCGCCGGCAGATGTCCTTGATGTGCTCGTGTACACCAAAGATCTCCTGCACCACCAATACTACCGGCAGATTCTTGCCGCCCGCCGGCATTGCGCGGTAAGCGGGCATTTGGCCGTCCTTGACTGCAATCTTCACTTCGCCGACGGTGAGGCCCTTGGTATCGGTCGTGATGGTTTGCGCGTTCACGGGCAGGACGGCAGCAGCGAATCCAGAGGCAAGTGAGGTCATCACAAAATCTCGTCGGGAGTATTCCGTCTTTGGCGTAAATGGCACGAGGTCTGGAATGAGCGCGTTATTGGTCTTTTCGAGCATGGCAAATCCTCAAAGGAAGGAAACCGATTATATGCTGGTCGTGGGAACCACGTTGCGAATGCGCTGACCTGCCCAAACAGCTTGCAGGCGGTATCATAGGCTTCATGAAAAGTTCTGCAATACGCGCATCACTGACGGCCATGTGTTTCGCATTTTCCGCCGTGTCGATCGCGACGGCAGATCCTGCATTGCCCGGGCAAACTTCCGAAAACACAGGCCCGCAACTTCCGACAGCGGATAAAGTCGGTAAGGAGGCTGAGCCGGTCAATCCACTGCCCACGAAGCTACAGGAACTGTTGATTCGCGCAATTTCGTTGATTGGCGTGAAATACAAGTTTGGGGGCGACTCTGCGCAAACAGGATTTGATTGCTCGGGATTTGTAAGCCATGTATTTGAGGCGTCGCTGGCAATCGAGCTGCCGCGCAGCTCATATGCAATGGGGCGGCTGGGCACAAAGGTCGAAAGCGATGATCTCAGACCCGGGGACCTGGTGTTCTACAACACCTTGCATCGAGCCTTTTCACACGTCGGCATCTACCTCGGGGAAGGCCGATTTGTACACGCTCCCTCGCGCGGCAAAAGTGTGGAAATAGTCGACATGTCGGAAAAATACTGGAAGCGCCGATTCAATGGTGCGCGGCGATTAATCAGCGACGACTGAATCCGTTGCTATCAAGCAAAACGGCCACTTCTGTGGCCGTTTTGACATTTCGGAAACTTGAGTGGCAGGCAGCAGTTACTCGCCGTACATCTTCTGTTTCAATTCACGGCGTTCCTGCGCCTCAATTGTCAAGGTCGCCGTTGGTCGCGCCAGCAAACGAGGCACACCGATCGGGTCACCAGTCTCCTCACAATATCCATAGCTGGCATCTTCGATGCGTACCAATGCAGCTTCGATTTTCTTCAGCAGCTTGCGCTCACGATCCCGGGTGCGAAGTTCGAGTGCATGTTCTTCTTCCTGAGTCGCCCGGTCGGCCGGGTCCGGCGCAACGGCCAATTCACGCAGATGCACGGTCGTTGCATCCGCGTTGTCACGCATTTGCGTCTGCAGCTCAACTAGACGGCGTTTGAAGAAATTGCGCTGCGCAACCGACATATATTCGGATTTTGGCTGCTTCATCAATTCTGCTTCAGTGAGTACTCCACCGATACGCGTCGCGGTTTTCACTGAAGTCTTTGGAGCTGGTTTTGTCTCTGTTTTAGGCACGGCGGGTTGTATCGCTTTCTCTACCGATTTAACGGTCAATTTGATGACAGGCTTGGACACTGGTTTGGCGGGTGCTTTTGCAACCAGTTTCGGCGCGTTTTTGGCTTTGGGCTTGGCGACGGTCTTTATTGCAGGTTTCGCCTTCGCGACGACTTTAGGCGCAGATTTTGCCTTGACCTTGTCGGCGACCACTTTTGTTTTCTTGCCGTCGGCCTTCGCTTTCGGCTTCGCTTTTGCTGTAACCAACTTTATTTCTCCCGAGACAACTACATTGGTGTCATGCGCACGTTCTAGGAACCGCCGGAACGACAAAAACGCGTTAGTGTACTTAAACCACAATCTGAATTCAACGCAATTATTTTTTCGCGTCCAGGAAGGCGCAGCCGAAAATCGCCCCTCCAGGGCCAAGCAGTGGCGCGCTTTTCGAAGGCATAGGCCCCGAGAGTCCCGTCCTTTCTCGCTTTTGGGGCAGAGACCCTTATCAAGAATGATTCTTGTTACAATCAGCACCACTTGCATTCAGGCCTCAACTCTTGGTCTTTTGGTCACCCTTTGTTTCACTTTTGCCGCGTAACTCGCCCGTAAACCCGCCTACTCGTAATTGTGCCCCTAGTCCCTGGATGAACTACACCTTCTCAATCTTGATGAACCGCGGCTTGCATCTTTTGGGCATAGTCATTGCAGTACTTTTGTTGGTGCCTTTGATCGGCGTTTTCAGCAGCGTTTTCATCGCCGATCAGGGGACGTGGGCACATTTGAGCCGCACTGTGCTGCCGGGCTTGGCGGCCAACAGCTTGATACTTGCCTGCGGCGTTGGGGTCGGCGTTGCCGTAATCGGCACACTTACTGCGTGGCTCACTGCCAACCACGAGTTTCCAGGCAGACGATTGCTGGAATGGACGCTGATCCTGCCATTGGCAATCCCGGCCTACGTCCTTGCCTACACCTATACCGATGTTCTGCAATACGCGGGACCGGTACAGACTTTTCTGCGCGACAGTTTCGGCTGGCAAAAGCAGGACTACTGGTTTCCAGAAATTCGCTCGCTGGGCGGTGCGGTGGTGATGCTCACGCTTGCTTTATACCCGTACGTCTACGTGATCGCTCGCGTTGCTTTTCTGGAACAGTCGACGACGCTCAACGAGGCAGCGCGCAACATGGGGCTCAGCGCTCTTGGTGTGTTTACGCGAATTTCGCTTCCGCTTGCGCGACCGGCAATTGCGGCAGGTGTTGCGTTGGCGTTGATGGAGACGCTTGCCGACTATGGAACCGTCTCCTATTTCGGCGTGCCGACATTTACTACCGGCATTTTTAGCGCCTGGTTCTCGCAAGGCGACCGGATCGCAGCTGCCAAACTGGCTGTGGTTCTGATGGGCTTCGTTATTCTGGTGATGCTGCTGGAGCAATGGGCTCGGCGCCGTGCGCGATTCCACCAGACGGCTGGTCGGCGTCATGTGCGCAACGTTCTTTCGGGCGCGCGAGGCTGGTTTGTTACGCTACTTTGCGCGCTGCCAATAGCGATCGGCTTTGCCATCCCCACCCTCATTCTTCTCAAGTTGGCACTGACCGAAGGCGATGTGCAGTTCGGCGGACGGTTTATTAAACTTGCCGCAAACAGCTTTGGGGTTGCGGCAATTACGGCGTTTATCGCGATTTCTGCAGCACTTCTACTCGCCTATGTAGCCCGCTCATCGGGGCAGCGGGTGCAGGTCTGGCTGAACCGGTTAGTTGGCCTGGGTTACGCGGTTCCGGGCACCGTCATCGCCGTCGGTGTATTGATTCCGCTAATCGCACTGGACCATTTTCTGGTCGACAGCATCGCTGCCGTTTTCGGCTTCAAGACGGGCTTGATCCTCACCGGCGGGTTTCTGGTGCTGATCTATGCCTACTTGATTCGCTTCCTGGCCGTCGCCTTGCAGAACGTGGAAGCGGGACTAAGCAAAATCACGCCCAGTATGGACGATGCGGCGCGTTCACTGGGTTCCACACCCATTGAAGTGATGCGCGACGTGCACATGCCGCTGCTTCGGACCAGCCTGATTACAGCCGGTTTGCTGGTGTTTGTGGACGTTATGAAAGAACTGCCTGCCACACTTGTGATGCGGCCGTTCAATTTCGATACGTTAGCCGTGCAAACCTACAATCTGGCCATGGATGAACGCCTTGCGGAAGCCTCTACCGCAGCGCTGGCCATCGTTGCCGTCGGATTGATCCCATTGATCATGGCATCTCGTGCAATCACCAGGC
>Ga0163144_10021473_pt1 | contig 12833 bp, 11 predicted proteins | sample OliLak19BULKMAT1_FD_123175 | JGI IMG/M metagenome (GOLD analysis project Ga0163144, IMG submission 123175) | Freshwater microbial mat bacterial communities from Lake Vanda, McMurdo Dry Valleys, Antarctica - Oligotrophic Lake LV.19.BULKMAT1 | ecosystem: Environmental > Aquatic > Freshwater >...
GCGGGGCAAATGACAGTTCGGACATCGCGCGGTCAGGGAGCGAGGCGCGCGCGGTAGAAGCGATGCGGCGAGTTCGTCGCCGTGGCGTCGAGGACGCTGCCGCTTTCGTTGGTCTGGAAGACGGTCCGGAGGAAAGTCCACGCCGGGAGCACGTCCGAGGATTCGACCACGTAGTTGCGGTTGGAGTAGGCGTTAAGCGTGAACTGGTACGTGCCGCCAATCATCATCGGTTGGCTGAGCAGCGGGGCCGGGGGGAGAAACGTGAAGCAACCCTGATCAATGCGGCTGCCGTCCGGGTCCAGTGGCGACTGCGGATTACCCGCGTCGATGCTCGGCGAATACGGCAGAAGATGGAAGTCATGCGCCGCAGCGTTCGCGAACAGGGGATTGAGTTGAAGATTGCCCTCGCCCGCATACGGATCGGAGAGATTGCAGTAGCGGATGGTGAAGTTCGTGGAGTCCATGCTGGTGGGCTCGAAGTCCGAATGCACCGGGTCGCCGCCCCAGAGCACGCAGTTCGTGATGTTCATATGCACGTGCGGCCCCACGGCGCTGCCCTTGCGATTGGCCAGCACATTGGTCAGGCAACCGGTGATGGTGCTGCTGTTGAGCGTGACCAGCACCGGCGTCGTGGATGGCGTGCTGCCGCCGGACTTGGCGGAGATGCCTACGGTGGAATCCACGATCAGGCTGCGCCGCACATGCACGGCGCCGTTGAGCGCGCTGATGGCCTTGGCGTCTTCCAGCAGATTGTTCCAGTCCCGGATGATGCAGTTCTCCACCGTGATGACTGACCCGAGCGTGTCAATGCCGTCGTCGTCCCCTCGCGCAATCACACAGCCGGTGAAGGTCACCTGCTGGCCCGCAGACTGGCCGTGGATGTAAATGCCGTCCGCGTCATCGGGCCCGTTCATCTCCATGATCCAGGTGTTCGAGCAAAGTAACGCGGTGCCGACGATCTCCGGCCCCATGCACGCCCGCTGGAACAGGCAGTCGATGAACGTAAGTTCCGAGCCGCTGGCCTGACTAATCTTCCCCGGTGTGCCATAGGTCGGGTTGCTCCGCGGCACCGCGGTCTCCGCATGGTCGGTGATGTTGCAGCTCTCGAAAACCAGCCGCGCATTGGTCGGGCGAATTACCGGAGCCGTTCCGGTGTGTCCCTCGCCCGTGGCCCGCCCGGCCCGGGTGATTGAAGTGTAGCGATAGGTCGAGGTCGGCGCGCTGGCCAGGGACGCCCGGTCGTGACGGATCTGCCCCCAGCGCAGGCCCGCCTGCGCGCAAGTGATGGTCACCGGATCGGCTTCCGTGCCGAATGAGTTGAGCGTGCCATTCACGAACAGATCGTTGGCCGCGGTGCCGGAGGCCACGCCGTTGATCATCACCAGCGTGTTGGAAAGAATGGTCAGCGTCGCCGCCGTCGGCACGGTCACGTCGTTGGTGATGAGCACCACGCCGCTCCAGACCGTGCTCACCGCCTGCGTGCCGCCCGCCGTCATGACCGGCACGTTGGTCATCGTGAGCAACGGCCGCGTCGCCTGCAACGCGCCGATCGTGGCCGTGAGGTTGAAGTCGCCTCCCCCGCTGAACGTCACCAGCAGGCTGCCCATCCCATTGCGCATGGGCACGCGGTTGGTCGAAAGTGCGACGCCCGCGTCCGCGCCCAGCATCGCTTCGCCATCCCAAAGGTTCAAGTTACGCATCCCGGCGGGCGTCAGCACTTCCACCCGCACCAGCGCCGGCACGCCCGGCAGATAGCCGCGCTGCACGATCAACTTGAGCGTATCCGCCGCCGCGCCAAGCGCGGAGCCCAGCGACAGACCGACCACAAGAAACACACCGGCCAGATTGGGATGGAGGGATTTCAAACGCATAACAACAACAACATATCCCGCCTGCATGGTCTCATGCCCGTAAACGGCATGGGACTTCGCGTTGGTAGAGCAAGACCTGATCGACGCAGCGGTGACATACGTGTAACATCTTTCCACTGAAAGTGAAGCCGCAACATGGGGTACTTTCCCCACGTGCGCCTTGAGGCTTGCGGATCCGGCCTTGATTCCGGGGTTATTGCTTCAGGTCAAAATTCTCAACCTCCCTGCTTATGCTGACTACGCGCTCGTCTTTCTCATCGTGGCCATCATCGCCGGCGTGCTGGGCTTCGGTGCCATCTCCGGCACTGCTTCGTTCTGACCTCTGACCTCTGACCTCTGACCTCTGACCTCTGGCTGCGGCCCGCGCGGAACTTGGATTTGCGTTAGCCAGCAGCCCTCGTTAGCCTCCCACCGTCCAGACCGTCCGAACGCTGATTTGTTATGACTGCCGACGCTGCCGCTGTTGCGACCCCATCCGCCTATAACCGGAAGAATCCCTTTTTCGCCACGCTCACGCGGCACGAGCAACTCACGCGGCCCGGCTCGGGCAAGGACACGCGGCATTTCGTCCTCAGCCTCGCCGGCGGCGGGCCGCGTTACACGCCAGGCGATTCGCTGGCGGTGTTTGCGAAAAATCCCCCGACGCTGGTGAGCGAGGTGATGACTCTCCTGCGCTTCAACCCGGAGGTGCCCGTGAAAAATCCCAGGGCCAACGGCGACACCGTGCCGCTGCGGCAGGCCTTAAGTGAATGCTACATCCTCAATCGCGCGACGAAGAAGATCATGTCCGGCCTGGGCGAGCGCATCCCGCAGGGCGAGCAACGCAACCGGCTGATGGAGATCGTCGATAACGGCCAGCTCCTCAGCGAATACGTCGAGACCCGTGACTACGTGGACATTCTGCGTGAGTTCGACGAGGTGGAGTTCGAGTCGGCGGAGGCCTTCGTCGCGCAGCTTTCGCCGATACCACCCCGGCTTTACTCCATCGCCTCGGCGCTGGCGGCGCATCCGGATGAAGTTCACCTGTGCGTCGGCATTGTTCGTTACGAAACCCACGGGCGGAAGAAGGCCGGTCTGTGCAGCGGCTATCTGGCCGACTGCGCGCCGATGAACGAGCCGTCGATTCCCGTGTATGTGCAGGAGTCGCGGCATTTCCGGCTGCCCGCCGACAGCGCGAAGGACGTGATCATGGTCGGTCCGGGCACGGGCATCGCGCCGTTCCGCGCCTTCCTTGAACAGCGCGCCCTCGACGGTGCGCGAGGGCGCAATTGGCTGTTCTTCGGCGAACAGCGCCGCGCGACGGACTTTCTCTACGAGGCGGAGTTTACTGCCTGGGAGAAGCAGGGCGTGCTCGCGCGGCTGGACACGGCATTCTCCCGCGATCAGGCGCAGAAGATTTACGTCCAGCACAAGATGCACGAGCAGGCGCAGGAACTCTGGTCCTGGCTGCAAGGCGGCGCTTACTTCTATGTTTGCGGCGACGCGCATCGCATGGCGAAGGACGTGCACCAAGCCCTCATCGACATCGCCCAGCAGCAGGGCGGCCTCAATCCGGAGGCGGCGGCCGAGTACGTGAACGTCACCCTGATGAAGACCGAGAAGCGTTACCTGCGTGACGTGTATTGACCGGCGGGGCCGGACCGAGCGGCGATGACCATCAACGTTTCCTTTTACTCCTACTTCAAGGATCTCACCGGCGTTCCTTCGACGAGCGAGCAATTGCCCGAGGGCGCGACGCTGGGCGAATTGCACCTCCAGCTCATCGAACATTTCCCACAGCTCGGCGCCATGAAGAACTCCACCCTGCTCGCCGTCGGCGTCGAATATCAGCCGCGGGATCATCCGTTGAAGGAAGGCGATGACGTCGCGCTCTTCCCGCCGGTGCAAGGTGGTTGAATTTCCACCGGGCAGCATGAAGCGCGAACTTATCCTTACCCACGAGCCGATTGACGAAACCGCCCTCGTCCAAGGGCGGGTCATGTCCGGCGGCATGGGTGCTGCCGTGTCTTTCGCCGGCGTCGTGCGCGGCACCGAGGAGGGTGCCGCCATTCGCGCCATCGACTACGAGGCGTTTGAGCCGATGGTGCGGCGGCAGTTCGAGCTGATCTTCGACGACGTGGAGAAGCGGTGGCCCATCGAGAGCCTGCGCCTCGTCCACCGCCTGGGCGTGGTGGCGGTGAATGAGCCTTCCCTCTGGGTGGAAGTCATCGCGCCGCACCGGGGCGAAGCCTTTGCCGCCTGCCAGCACCTCATCGACGAAATGAAGCGCCTCGTGCCCATCTGGAAGAAGCCCGTTTCCTGACCAGCCATCATCTGTCCCGGCCATGTCAACCATCGGGAGAATAACGGATGCCTCCGCGCCATTTGACGTTTGACAATGTTTCCGAGGATTTGCAGTTTTGCCCCCCGATAGCCCGCCCTAGGCGGCGGGAGGCGCGCAAAACCCGAATGTTACCGACATAAATTTATGAAAACATCCATCCAACTCATGCTCCGATTCGTCCTCCTGACCGCTGTTACCCTTCTGTGCGGACAGTCCAGCCTGCGCGCCGCCGACATCGATCTCGTTCTGGCCGCCAAAGGGCAGACCTTCATCCAGACCAATGCCGCCGCCGCCGCCGTCGTCATCAACCCTGAAGTCTCGAATCGCTTCGACATCTTCGTCCTCGTCCAGGCCAGCTCCAACAGCGGCCTGGCCGGCGTCATCGTCAGCAACAACATCATTGGGCCGCAGTCCCTTGAGGGAGAGATCGGCGGCCGCATGTTCTCGCACGAGGACAATTTTGACACCAAGCCGGAGATGGATGCCGTGCTTGCCCCCGGCACCTACGTCTTCCACATCGCCGCCACCAACGACTCCAACTACGTCGCCTCCCTCACCATTCCCGCTGACGCCTACCCCACCAAAGCGCCGCATGTCGCCAACTGGACGGACGCCCAGAACATTGATTCCTTTGCCGACTTCACCCTGCGCTGGGATGCCTTTGCCGGTGGCAGCTCCAACGACTTCATCATGGTTTCCATCTACCAGAAGTCCGGACCCTTCTCGCCCGCGGACGAAGATATAGAAATAGACGACTCCGTCCGCACGCCCTTCATCGGTGAGCCCGGCGCGCTCCATGGCCTCAGCCGTTCCCTCCTCATCCCCGCGGGCAGGCTCCTCCCCGGCCGCACCTACGGCGCCAACATCACCTTCGTGAATATTCCCAACCCCGACACCAACTCCATCCCCGGCGCCCTCGTCGTCGCCGCCTTTTTCAAGGAAACTGAATTCGACCTCGTCACCGAGAGCATCCCGACCGGGGGCAACATTCGCTTTAGCTCCACCAACCTCACCGTGAACGAAGCCGACGGCACCGTCAGCGTCAGCCTGGACCGCCTCGGCCGCACCGAGGGCGAAGTCAGCGTGCGCCTGGCCTCCGTGAATCTCACCGCCACCGCCGACGCCGACTACGCCTCCCTCACGCAGAGCGTCGTCTTCCCCAACGGCGTCAGCAACGTCACCGTCACCATTGGCATCACCGACGACTCCATCCTCGAAGGGCCCGAGCGCTTCCGCCTCGGCCTCAGCAGCCCGGTAGGCCAAGTCAGCCTCACCCACGGTACCAACGCCATCGTCACCATCACTGACAACGAGACCAACTCCGCGGGCAAACTCTCCTTTAGCGCCGCCGCCTACCAGGTGATTGAGTCCAATACCACCGTCAACATCATCGTCCGCCGCGAAGGCGGCACCACCGGCGCCGTCGGCGGCACCATCCAGATCATTGGCGGCACCGCTGACTACCAAGACGACTACGACGCCAGCCCCGGCGAGACCATGACCTTCAGCATTCCTGCCGGGAAGAACTCCGCCACCAACGACCTCACCATCTACAATGACGACGAGGCCGAGGGCAACGAAACCGTCATCATGCGCCTGGAATCCCTCACCGGCGGCGCCTCCTTCGGCAAGATTGGCACCAACACCCTCACCATCCTCGATGACGAAAGCTCCTTCGTCTTCGAAGTCTCCCGCAGCACCAATGTCGAAAACCAGGCCAGCGCCGTCATCACCGTCCTCCGCGCTGGCTCCACCCTCGTCCCCGCCTCCGTGGACTACGCCGCCGATGTCGAGGCGCTCGGTTTCGCCCCCGCCATTGACGTATCCCAGGCGACCAGCGGCGTGGACTTCCTCGGCGCCACCGGCACCCTGGTCTTCCCCAAGGGCGTGGCCAAAAAGAACTTCACCGTCAAGATCCTCGACGACCTCACCATGGAGCCCACCGAAGTCATCCGCCTCACGCTCAGCAACCCCATCCTCGCCCAGCTCGGCGAACTTGACAGCGCCACCCTCTACATCAAGGACAACGACCTCGCGGGCACCGTCAACTTCGTCATGACCAACCAGAACGTGAAGGAATCCGTGGGCGGCGCCAAGATCATGGTCATCCGCACCGGCGGCCTTGCCTCCAACATCATGGTCCGCCTCAGCACCCAGGCTGGCACCGCCACCGCCGGCGCGGACTACATCGGCTTCTCCAGCAACCTCGTCTTCAGCGGCAGGGAAGTGAAAAAGACCATCCCCCTCTCCGTCATCCAGGATGCCCTCGTGGAAGAGACCGAGAACCTCACCCTCAACCTGAGCACCTTCGAGGTCGCCGCCGCCGGCATCACCCCCGCCAGCGAACCCGGCCTTTACGCCACCCTCGGCACCAAGACCACCCTCAACGTCAACATCGCCGACGACGACAAGGGCGGCACCATCACCTTCGACAAGGCCGCATTGAGCGTGAATGAGAGCGTGACCAACCTCGCCATCATCCTCAAGCGCACCGGCGGCAGCGCCAGCAACGTCACCGTGCGCCTCCGCAGCAGCGACGGCCCGCTCAACCCCGCCACCGCCGGCAGCGACTACACCGCCATCAACACCGTGGTCACCTTCGGTCCCGGCGAAACCCGCAAGACCAACCAACTCCACATCATCAACGACACCATCGCCGACGCCATCGCGCCCGAGACCATCGCCCTGAGCCTGCGCGAGTTCACCGGCGGCGCGAAGCCCGGCAACAGCAACGCCATCGTCGCCATCATCGACGACGAATCCAACGTCAGCTTCGATAGCGCCACCGACTCCGGCGTGGAGAACAAGACCGTCACCATCACCGTCCTGCGCGGCGGCTTCCTCGGCGCCACCAGCACCGTGGAATACATGTTCATGAACGGCAGCGCCACCAACGGTCTGGACTTCACCGGCGTCAACGGCACCCTCACCTTCCTGCCCAAACAGATCCTCAAGACCATCACCGTGCCCATCATCAGCGACCCGAACGCCGAGACCAACCGCGAGACCTTCACCGTCATCCTCAAGAACGCCACCAACGCGCTTCCGGGCGAATTCACCACCAACACCGTCTCCATCACCGACGCGCCGGCCGTGGGTGCCATCCCCCTGGCCGGGCCGGAGTTCTTGAAAGCCGTGACCAAGGGCGTCACCAACTCCAGCTTCAACCGCTCGATTACCATCAATGATGGAGGCCTCGACTTCATCCAGTTATCCTCCACTGGAAACAACTACGGAATCCAGGCCCGGGATAACAACTTCTCCCCGATTGGGAGCGAAGCATTCCTGATCAGCATCAACGACTTGACCGGTCCCGGCATCTTCAACGTGACGCCCAACGGCCTTCAAGCCAGCCTTGAATACAACCGCGCTACAGCTTCCTTGAGCGGCAATTTCGATTTCACCGACAATGATGCCGGCACCATCGGGACCATCACGGTGGATGGCTTCGACGGCAACACCATCAGCGGGCGCTTCAACGTCATCCTGAGCGACGTGGACGACGGCACCAAGTGGGTCCGCACTGTCGGCAGCTTCCGCGCGAAGCGCTGAGCGCGCCCCGCGCCACCGCCGCCAACCCACTCTCGCGCCCGGGCCTCGCAAGGGGTCCGGGCTTTTTCTTGCCCCTGGGAGGGTGAGGCTCCCGCCGAGCCGGGCGCATTCCCCTGATCGCGGCTGGCCAGAAGAGATCGCCCTCACCCCGGGCCTCGCCCCCGAGGATAGGGGGCGCGGGGACACGTCCGCTGAGCCTGTATCGGAAAGGCGGACAGGGTTGGGTAGCGTGGCACGGGTGGTGGTTGGTTTGTTGTTCGATGTCCACAGGTGACTTGAAGCCCGGGGCGCTGTGGAGCTGGCCCCGGTTGTAAAAGATTTCGATGTAATCAAAGGCCGCTGCCTGCGCCTGGTCCCGTCGGGCAAACTCCTGCCGGTGCAGGCACTCGATCTTCAGCGTCGAGTAGAAGCTCTCCATCGCCGCGTTGTCCTAGGGGTTGCCGGCGCGGCTCATGCTGGCCACCAGCCCCAGTGCAACTGGTTCTCCACCGCCCAATGTCCCCGCACGGCCCGCGCAAACTTTTCGGCATCGTTTTTCAAACCGTTACTCGATGACTCCCAAGCACAGCCCGGCCACGACAAAGAGCGTCCCGCACGCGGGAAAGACTCCCCCGGCGAGTGAACGCACGTGCATGCCCTGGCAACTGAACACAGTCGCTTCCGGTCGCCCGCCACTTTCAATCGCACCCGCCTGAAAATCCATGCTTGCAATCACGGGTGGTTTCATTAGTTTCCGCATCGCTTCAGGCACGGACGCGAGCGTAGCTCAGCCTGGTAGAGCATCACGTTGCCAACGTGAGTGTCGAGGGTTCGAATCCCTTCGCTCGCTCCAATTTTCCTCCCCTTCTGGTTGGTTGCGCCTTTGCCTCACCATCCCCGAGCGATGGCCATGAGCCGTGCAGCCATGAGCCGCGCAGCCATGCCAGATTGCGCCTCTTGCAACGCTCCGCTCCTTCGCTACACTGACCGGGCAACGCAGGCCAGTTCGCTGGCCGCCCGGTCAACCAACGCACAAATACGAATCATGCCACACGAACTCCCCAGCCTTCCCTACGCGCACGACGCACTCGAACCGCACATCGACAAGCAGACGATGGAGATCCACCACGGCCGCCATCACAAGGCTTACGTGGATAATCTGAACAAGGCCCTCGCCGGCAACGCCGCGCTGGAAGCCAAGTCCATCGACGCGCTCATCGGCGATCTCGCCTCGGTGCCGGACAACATCCGCGGCCCCGTCCGCAACAACGGCGGCGGCCACTACAATCACTCCATGTTCTGGAAGCTCATGGCTCCCCAGGCCGGCGGCGTGCCCACCGGCGCAGTCGCGGACGGCATCAATGCCGCGTTCGGCAGCTTCGCGGATTTCCAGGCGAAGTTTGAAGCGGCCGGCATCGGTCGTTTCGGCAGCGGATGGGCCTGGCTCGTCGTCACTGGCGGCAAGCTCGAGATCGTTTCCACCGCCAATCAGGACAATCCGATCATGGGCAAAGCCATCGCCGGCTGCGAAGGCACGCCCATCCTCGGCGTCGATGTGTGGGAACATGCTTACTATCTGAAGTACCAGAACAAGCGCGCTGATTACCTCAAGGCTTTCTGGAGCGTCACGAACTGGGCTGAAGTGGCCCGGCTCCACGCCGCCGCCAAGTAAGCAGCATCCCCCTTCATTCGCGCAGCCCGGTTCGGACTCGTCCGGCCGGGCTGCGTTGTTTCTGCCTGATGTTACCGCAGCGTCTTTGCGACGATGTCCCGCAAGTTCGTGCGCGGACGAAACCCCGTCACGCGCTCCAGTTTCTCCAGCACCGGACGACGGCGGCGCATGTCTTCAAAGCCCGCTTGATAAGCCTGTTCGTAAGGCACGCGCTCCACGGCGGAAGATGACCCGGTCGCTTCCACCACCAGTCGCGCCAGTTCGGCGATGGAAACTTCCTCGTCATTGCCCACGTTGAACACTTCCCCGCGCGCCGCGGGTGCGGCCATCAATCGCACCAGCGCTTCCACCGTGTCAGCCACGTAGCAGAAGCAGCGCGTCTGCCCGCCGTCGCCAAAGACGCGCAGTGGTTCCCCGGCGCGCGCCGCCGCCACGAAACGCGGCAGCACCATTCCATGGCGACCGGTCTGGCGCGGGCCGACCGTGTTGAAGAGGCGCGCGATGATCACGGGCAGGCCGCGTTCGCTGGAGAAGGCGAGCGCGAGAAATTCATCCATCAACTTCGAGCAGGCGTAGCTCCATCGCGTCAGGTGCGGCGGACCCAGGAGCAAATCGTCCTCCTCCGAAAACGCCTCCCTGCCGCTCTTCCCGTAAACCTCGGAGGTGGAGGCCAGCAGCACCGGCGTGCGCGCTTGGGCTGCGGCTTCGAGTAACCGCTCGGTCTCGTGCAGGTTCGTCTGCAAGGTCCGCACCGGCTCGCGCAGCACCAGGTCCACGCCGACGGCGGCGGCGAGGTGGTAGATGCCCTTCACGCTTTCCGCCAGCGTTGGCAGCTCTTCGCAATCGGATACGCGTGATTTAATCGTTCGCAACCTGGGATGCGCCGTGACGGCCGAAAGGTTCTCCCACGAACCGGTCGAGCCATCGTCAATCACCACCACCGATTCACCGTCCGCGAGCAGGCGCTCCGTCAGATGCGAGCCGATGAACCCCGCGCCGCCGGTGACGAGGATGGGCCGGGCATCGCTCATTCGAGCGCCTTCGCGATGCCCTCGGCGATGGACTGCCGATACGCGGCCGTGGCGATCTTGCGCGCCTCGTTGCGGTTCGTGAGGTAGCCCGCCTCGATCAGCACGGAAGGACGGCTCTGGTTGCGCAGCACACCCATGAAGCGCGCGCGCCGCACGCCGCGGTCGCTGGCTCCGGTGGTTCCGAGGACCGAGCGATGCACGCGCGTGGCGAGACATAGATTCTGCTCATCGAACGCGTTGTTCGGATGATGTTCCCGGGGGTCATCGCTCGTTTCGCGCAGCAGCGTCGACGGCATTCCACTGGGCGTCAGGCAAAATGTCTCCACTCCCGCTTGAGCGCCATTGCCCGTGCCGGAATTGAAATGAAGGCTCAGGAAAAGATCCGCCTTCGCGCGATCGGCGATGGCCACGCGCTCTGGCAACGTGAGATAGGTGTCGTTCGTGCGCGTCAAAATCACCTGCCACCCCGCGGCCTCGAGCAATCGCTGCAAACGCCTGGCGCAATCCAGCGCGTAGTTTTTTTCGTATTCACCGTTGGCCAGGCTCTTGGCCCCGCTGTCCTTCCCGCCGTGCCCTGGATCGATCACCACGACGCGGCGGCTCTCGGTGAATGGCGGCGGCGGCGCGGCCAGCAATGGCTGCAAGGTCTTCCGCGCATCCAGCGCATGGATGTAAGGCAGGCCGCGAATCAGCCTCGGCGCGAACCCCAGCCAGTATTCGATGCCGCCCACGCGCACGGCATGGCTGCCCATTTTCATCAGCAGCGGACCGCGTCCGGTCTCCAGCGCGAACGCCGCCTCCAGTCCCGCGGTGATCTGGCGCGGCTTCGTCAAGCCGTTGAAGGCGCTCCAACTCTCCAGCGCGATCCAGGCATTCACCCAGTTCGACGGCCAGGACTGGGCCAGGGTCGGCACGCTTGCGGGAAGTCGCGGTGTTGCTTCGGGAACATTGGGAGGCAACACTAGCGGTGCGGGCGCCATCACTGTGAGTGGTTCGCTCAAGGTCACAGCGGGCATTGGCGAAGTCACGGTGAGAGCTGGAGCCAACACCAGCCCTGGCTCCCCATGCGTTGAAAGATAATCGGTCGTCCCGCGCTGTAGCGAAGGAGAGCCACTCCGGCATCCTGCCAGCAAACACAGCGCGGCCACGCCCACGACAGACATTGGGCCGCGCACAATCCTGAACATCAACACGCTTTCCATTTTGCGTAGGACTGCTTCTGACACAAGCCCGTTATCGGGCGCCGGTGCGATTGGAACAGGCTGCATCTCCGATACGAGTTGTCCGCCACTCCCCGTTCACACCTGGCCATCAGCAAGCCGGAACCCTGTCCTCAAACCCACCTTTCGCGCATCTTGTTCCGCATTCAATCGACTTACCCGCAGCCACTTGTGCAGCATGCCCGGTGATGGCGGGAATCGATCCCGCGCCAGCGGCACTTATTGTCACACCTGCGGGAATAAGTCCCGCTAACGGTAAAACGATTCCCGCGCGTGCGGCACCTGGTTTACATGGTGCGGGAATGGATCCCGCACCTGAAAAACTTCGTCCCGCCAGGGCGGGAGTAGATTTACACCTCGCGGGAACGGGTGCCGCACCTGCGGGAAACCATCCCGCACCCGGAACACTCCGTGTATCATGTGTGGGAACTGATTTTCATCTCGCGGGGATCGATTCTCCTGCCGCAGGAGACGCCGCACCGCTCGCGAGAACCGCTCCCGCCATGACGGGCAAGGTTCCATCCTGTATGCACCGACAGCGCGCGATTCATCCCCGACGGGCGCATCTTTTCACCGTGGTTGAAAGTGTGGAAGGAAGGCTCGCCCTCACCCCGGCCCTCTCCCCGGGGAGAGGGAGGAACGGGTGCCGCCTCGATGTGGTGCGATCTCGCCGGAGCAAGGTGCGCCCACGGATAACGAATCGACCGGACGCGGCGCTGCTGATCTCCCTCTCCCTGGGGGAGAGGGCCGGGGTGAGGGCGGTCCCTCTCTCGCCCACCAACCACGGTGTCAAGATGCGCCCATCCCCGACTCTTCATCATCTGAACAATTGACTTTCCCCCGCGAATCTTGTTCTCTTTTTCAAAAGCCAAACCGAGTCCATCCCATGAGCCAAAAGCTTGGATCCTACGCCGTAAAGATTGGTCCCTGTGTGCGCCTTCTTTCCCTGCTGCTTACGACTCTCCTCGGCTTCACTTCGGCTCACGCCCAACTTCTCGGCGACCTCGATTCCGACCGGCGTCCCACCGTGCTCGACCTGACGCGGCTCATCGGCCACATGACCGGCACCAACCTCCTGCCCGCCTCGCTCCTGCCCTACGGCGACATCAACGAAGACGGCGCGATCAACACCAACGACGTCGCCCTGCTGCGCGACGCCATCCTCGGCCTTGGCGCGTTGCCCAA
>Ga0163144_10021474_pt1 | contig 12832 bp, 10 predicted proteins | sample OliLak19BULKMAT1_FD_123175 | JGI IMG/M metagenome (GOLD analysis project Ga0163144, IMG submission 123175) | Freshwater microbial mat bacterial communities from Lake Vanda, McMurdo Dry Valleys, Antarctica - Oligotrophic Lake LV.19.BULKMAT1 | ecosystem: Environmental > Aquatic > Freshwater >...
GATGCAGCGAAGGTCGCCGCCGCCCGGAATGGGGCGAGTCAACCGTTGTACGTCATCTGCCGATCCGGAAGTCGCGGGAAGCAGGCGTGCGAGAAATTCCTCGCGGCCGGCTTCACGAACGTGATCAATGTCGAAGGCGGTACGCAGGCCTGGGACCAAGCGGCGTTGCCGGTCATTCGCGGCGAGAAGAGTATCTCGCTGGAGCGGCAGGTGCGAATAGCGGCCGGGCTAATGGTCGTCATCAGCGCGGGGCTCGGCCTCTTCGTGCACGAGTATTGGATCGGACTCGCGGCCTTTGTCGGTGCAGGTCTGACCTTTGCGGGAATCACTGATACCTGTGGGATGGGGATGGTGCTGGCGCGCATGCCGTGGAATCAGGTGGCCGCGCCTTCGGAAGGCAGCGTGTCTTCAGACTCGAACCCGTCGGATTTGAAACAGTGCCCGCCGCATTCCAAGAATTCGTGTTGTGGTTAAAGCTTGCACTTGGCATGAAAGATGCAAGCTTTTTTGCCACCGTCCCTCTTGGCCGAACAATCAGTCCAATGAAACCTGCCGCGCGTGAAGGAAGCCAGCCATGCAACGCACGCTGTTGAACTTGTTGGTCGATCTCGGCGCTGCACTCATCATGTTTGGGATGCTGCTGACGGGGTACGTCATCAAATTTCCTTTGCCACCGGGCACCAACAAGGAATGGATGCTTTGGGGGCTGACTCGTCATCAATGGGGCGAGATTCATTTCTGGATCAGCACGGTCCTGCTGGTATTGATCGTGGTACATGTTTGCTTGCACTGGACCTGGATCGTCACCGTGGTCCGCCAGCGACTGGGCCTTCCCAGGACAACGCAAAACGCCATCATGCCCGATGGATGGGTTGCCGTTCTGATGTTGGCGGTCGCGTTCGGTGGGTTCGCCTGGATGGCTCACCTTGGTGTTCAACGTGTACCGGAGTCCCACAGCGAAATCTGTCGAGACGACGCCGTTGAGGTTGCGAAGCAGAAAATGCCGGGACCGCTCATCGAGCCGCTTGCGGATCACGAACCGAATCTGACATGGAAGGATGTCTATCCAATCTTTGAGAAGGCGTGTCTATCGTGCCACGGTCCCCAGAAGCAACGGGGAAATTTTCGTGTCGACCAGCCGGGCGAATTGTTTTCCAGTGTCGGAAAAACAGCCTGGATCATTCCAGGGAAGGGCGAAGAAAGCCCGTTGATCGAAATCGTATCGGGCGGGAGAAAAATCGCTCTGCCAAATCAGCACCGACTGCCAGACGCCGATGTCGCTCGACTTCGGAAATGGGTGAACGGTGGAGCGGCACATTAACACGGGAGTCTAAGTCATGCTATTGCATCAACGATTCATTCCAGGGCTTGCGATTGCGTCCTATTTGGTAGGCGATGAACGGACGGGCGAAGCCGCCGTGATCGATCCAACACGCGATGTGGAAGAATACCTCGACTTTGCCAGGGACAATGATCTTCACATTCGCCACATTCTGGAAACGCACGTCCACGCCGACTTCGTCAGTGGAGCGCGGGAACTGAAGGCCCGGCTCAAGGATCAACCGATCATCCATTCGTCGGGAATGGGCGGGACGGAGTGGACTCCTCCGTATGCGGACCATGTCGTCAAGGATGGCGACGAAGTGCCGGTCGGTTCGATGCGGCTCAAAGCCGTTCACACGCCAGGCCACACGCCGGAGCATCTGTCGTGGGCGTTGTACGACGATTCTCGCAGCAAGGATACGCCGTGGATCATTTTCACCGGCGATTTCCTCTTCGTCGGCGACGTGGGCCGTCCAGACTTACTCGGCGCGGAGGCACAGCGCCAACTGGCGCACCAACTCTATCAAAGTGTGTTTGACAAGCTGCCCGCCGTGCCCGACATCACCGAGATCTTCCCCGCTCATGGTGCGGGGTCGCTGTGTGGCAAGGCAATCAGTTCGCGCCGGTCGTCCACCGTGGGGTTTGAGCGAAAGTTCAACTCAGTGCTCATCCGCAAGCCGGAAGAACAGTGGATTCGCGACCTGATGTCTGACATGCCATTGGCTCCGCCGTATTTCCGCCGAATGAAGAAGGTGAACCAGGAAGGGCCGGCGATCCTTGGCCCCGAACTGCCAGGATTGCGGCGCTGGAGCGTCAAGGAAGTTTACGACCGCGTCTGCGACCAATGCCTGATTCTCGACGTGCGGTCGAAAGAAGCGTTCGCGGCGGCGCACATCCCCAACGCGATCAACATTCCCTTCGGCCCTCAACTGCCGAGTTGGGCGGGCTGGGTGCTTCCTTATGATCGTCCGATCCAGCTCATCGTTGATAACTCCGCGCAGGTTCCGGAAATCGTGACGCACCTGATTCGCGTCGGCTTCGATGAGATTCAAGGATACGTCCAGGGAGGCATCGACGGCTGGGAGACGAGCGGCTATCCGCTGGCCATGCTCGAAACGATTTCCGTGCATCAGTTGCGCGACCGTCTGACGCAAGGAACCGACCGCGTGACTGTGCTGGATGTGCGGACCGAGAAAGAATGGAATGCCGGGCACATCGACGGCGCCATCCACATTCACGGCGGCAAGCTCCAGGAGCGGTTCGCGGATGTACCGAAAACCAAGCCGGTCGCGGTCGCTTGTGGTTCGGGTTACCGCGCCTCAATCGCGGCGTCCTTTCTCAAGCGAGAAGGCTACGCCGACGTGACCAACGTCGTCGGCGGGATGTCGGCCTGGAAAGCTGCTGGTCTGCCCATGATGAATTGTGCCGGACCCGTCTGCAATAAGTCGTGAGTCTGGCGTGTGACCGAACGAGATCGAGCTTAAATGTGGGCACTAGCCGTACTGTTTGGCGGAATTGTCGGCTTCTCGCTGGGCCTGACGGGCGGCGGCGGAGCGATCTTTGCCGTGCCGCTGCTCGTGTATGGCCTGGGAGTTGCTCCTCGCGAAGCAGTGGGAATCTCGCTGGTTGCGGTTGGAGCGACATCGTTCGTCGGCTTTCTGGAACGCTGGCGAGCACGAAGGGTCGAGATACGAACGGGATTGGTCTTCGCGGTGGCGGGGATGCTGGGCGCTCCAGTCGGATCGTGGGTGTCCGACCTGATCCCGGAAGCCGTGCTGTTGACGCTCTTCGCGCTCTTGATGTTGATCGTGGCGCAGCGAATGTGGAGCAAGGCCGCGGAATCGGCTAGCGCGGAATTGCCCGTTGCCTGCTCAACGGAAGCCGGCGATGTCGATGGCCCCGCCTGTCGCCGAGATCGCGACGGTAATCTGCTGCTCACGTCGCGGTGCGCGTGGTTGTTGGCGGGAGTCGGAATTGCCACTGGAGTGTTGACGGGTTTATTCGGAGTCGGCGGTGGCTTTGTGATCGTGCCGGCACTCGTTTTGTTCAGTGGCATGGCGATTCACCGTGCGGTCGGCACTTCGTTGCTGGTGATCACCTTGGTTAGTATTTCTGGGATCGCATCGCATCTCTTCGTGGGGCGGACGATCTCGGTTGAGACCACGGCGTTGTTCGTCGTTGGCGGCGTCGCAGGAATGCTATTCGGGAACCTTGCGGGGCATCGCTTGTCCGGACCGGCTCTGCAAAAGGTCTTGGCGGTGGCCATCGTCGCGGTAGCGCTCTTCGTCATCGTGCGAACCGTTTTCCTTCCGTAGTGATCCTCACATGGCTGAGAAGAAGTAATGCCTTTTGGGGCACGGTATCGGCCTCGTCGAGCGAAAGTAATCAAAAGTAGGATGCGTTTATGCCAGATGACGCTATGACGAAGGAACGGTCAGAAATCGCGCAATCCGGTGAGGGGCAAGGTTCTGCTGCGCAGCCGGTTGCGTGGTACACGCTACCGCTCGCCGAGGCCTTCCAGCGGCAGCAGACCGATGTCGCGCTGGGCCTGACTCAAGCCGAGGCGGCGCGGAGACTCGCGCAACATGGCCCCAATACCTTGGCCCAGGCGCGCCAGCGTTCCACCCTGGCCATCTTTCTGGCTCAGTTCCAGAGCCTCATCGTGGCCTTGCTGGTCGCGGCCACCGTGATCGCTTTTGTCATGGGCGAATCCATCGAGGCGGTCGCAATCCTAGTTGTTATCGTCATCAACGCCGGCATCGGCTTCTTGACCGAATGGAAGGCGGAGCAGGCGCTGTCCGCCCTGCAAAAACAGACGGTGCGGCTCGCCCATGTGATCCGGGACGGCGCGGAGCGCGAGATTCCGGCGGCGGAGTTGGTGGCGGGCGATCTGATCGTGCTGGCCGCCGGGGCCCGAGTACCCGCCGATGGTCGCGTCGTCGAGAGCGCCCGACTGCAAATTGAAGAAGCTGCTCTGACCGGTGAGTCTCAGGCAGTGACCAAGTCGTCCGAACCGCTCGACGACAAGGATGCGGCACTTGGAGACCGCGTCAATATGGCCTTCCTGGGTACGACGATCACTGCGGGCCGCGGAAGGCTATTAGTGACGGCCACCGGCGCTCAAACAGAAGTGGGCAAGATCGGCATCCTGATCGACGAGGCGACCTCCCGTGACACCCCACTGGAACAAAAGCTGGCCCGGCTCGGTCGGCTGCTCATCGTGGTCGTGCTGGTGCTGTGCGCCGTGATTGCCGTGGCGGGCTGGCTCCGCGGAGTCACCGACTTCTGGCACATGCTGGAGATAGGACTCTCGCTTGCCATTGCCGCAGTGCCCGAAGGACTGCCCGCCGTGGCTACCATGACGCTGGCGCTAGGGATGCAACGCATGGCCCGGATGCGTGTCCTCGTCCGCCGGCTCCCCGCCGTCGAAACTTTGGGCTCCACCACCGTCATTTGCACCGATAAGACCGGAACATTGACCAGGAACGAGATGACCGTGTGCGTCTATGCGTTAGACCAACGCCGCATTGATGTGTCCGGCACAGGGTATGCGATTGAGGGCGCCTTTCAGTACGACGGTAAAGTCGTGGACCCTCGCTCCGACGAGCAACTCGCTCTGGCCCTCCGCATTGGCGCCTTATGCAACGATGCCAAGGTGGAGCGCACCAACGGCCGCGAAACGGTGTTGGGCGATCCGACCGAGGCGGCCTTGATCGTCGCGGCCGAAAAGGCAGGGATGAATCAAGCCGCCCTTTCCCACGACTTTCCGCGCACCAGCGAAGTGCCGTTCGACCCTGCCAGCAAGCGCATGGTTACCGTCCATCGCACGCCGCAAGGTCCGACGGTGGCATACGTCAAGGGTTCGCCTGGGACCTTGCTCGCCGCGAGCAGCGCTACTAAGATCCTGGCTGCCGGAGTCAGGCCCCTCACGCCGGAGGACCGCCAGCGCTGGGAAGACATGGGTATCAAAGGCACCGAGGTTGCCAAGGAAAACGCCGACATGGTGATCACCGACGATAACTTCACCAGCATCGTCGGCGCCGTCGAGCAGGGACGTATCATCTATGGGAACATTCTCCGATTCCTCCATTACCTGCTCTCCTGCAATGTTTCAGAAATCCAGACGGTCTTTCTCGCCCTCATGTTTGGCTGGCCGCTGCCCCTGGTGGCTCTTCAGATCTTGTGGCTCAATTTGATCACCGACATCTTTCCCGCCTTTGCCCTGGCCCTGGAACCGTCCGCTCCTGACGTGATGAAACGCCCGCCACGCGATCCGAAGGAATCTTTCCTCTCTCTACCTTTCGTTGGCTTGATCTTCTGGCAAGGGATGTTGCTCACCGGGGTCACTCTCCTCGCTTTTGCCATCGGCATGCACTGGCACGGGGCCGAGGGCGAAGGCTTGCGCCGTGCGACCACCATGGGGTTCATGACGCTGGCTCTCGCCCAGGTCTTCCACGCCTTCAACGCGCGTTCTCAAGTCAGGTCGGCGTTCACAACTCGCCTGTTTACGAACGGTTGGCTCTGGGCAGCGGTGGTGACGTGTCTGATCCTTCAGGCCGCAGCAGTCTATCTGCCGCTCTTGCAGCAAGTGCTTCAAACCGTCCCCCCCACCATTTCGGAATGGGGAGTGATCTTCGTCTGTTCGCTGATGCCCGTGGCCGTGGTGGAGCTGGTAAAGGTGATGCAGCGAATCAAAGCCCGAAACGTGTTGCCTTGAAGTTGGTAGGCATTTCGCCAGCACCTGCCGTTCGTTTCTCAAACAAGGAGCTTCTGATGCCCGATACGATGAAGTGTTTCGTGATGCACGGGATCGGCAAGGTTGGCATGATGGAAAAGCCGATCCCGCGCCCGGGACCGGGTGATGCCATTGTTCGCACGACAGCCTCGCTCGTATGCACTTCCGACGTCCACACGGTGGCCGGCGCCATCGGCGATCGCAAGGATCTGACGCTTGGGCACGAGTCCGTGGGCGTGATCCACGAATTGGGCGAACTTGCTGCCGCCAGTGGTCTTTTCAAGGTCGGCCAGCGTGTCGCGGTCAGCGCCATCACGCCGTGTTACGCCTGCGACAATTGCCAGCGTGGGTATCCGAGCCAGTGCGGCGGGATGCTCGGTGGTTGGAAATATGCCAACGTCAAAGACGGCAGCTTTTCCGAATACTTCCACGTCAACAACTCCGTGGCCAATCTCGCGCCCATTCCCGACGGCCTAACGGACGAACAGGCTGTGTACTGCACTGACATGCTCTCGACGGGATTCGTAGGGGCCGAGTTCGCGAACATTCCGATCGGCGGCAGCGTCGCGATTTTCTCGCAAGGGCCAGTGGGCTTGATGGCGACCGTCGGCGCTCGCCTTCGTGGTGCAGGCCTGGTCATCGGAGTTGAGTCCATGCCAAATCGCATCGTGCTCGCGAGGAAGTATGGCTGCGACGCCATTGTGGACTTCACGAAAGAGGACCCCGTCGAAGCGATCATGAAACTCACGGGCGGCAAGGGCGTGGATTCGGCGATCGAGGCCCTTGGGTCGGCGAAGACTTTCGCCGCGTGCGTGACGGTCACGCGACCGGGCGGGACGATCTCCAACACCGGCTACCACGGCGAGGGCGATAGCGTGCCGATCCCGCGGCAGGCCTGGGGCGTGGGCATGAGCGACAAGATCATCCGGACGGCATTGTGTCCCGGCGGCTCCGAGCGGATGGGCCGCCTGATGCGTCTGATCGAGACGGGGCGTGTCGATCCCCTCGCGCTGACGACGCACCGATTCCCGTTCAACGACATCTCGAAGGCGTTCAAGATGATGCAGACCAAAGAGGACGGGATGATCAAGCCGCTGATCTCGTTCGCATAGCGTTTCGGTTGAACAAAGGAATCGATTATGAAACTACTGATTGTCGGTGGTGTCGCTGGTGGAGCTTCCGCAGCCGCGCGTGCGCGGCGATTGTCGGAGGATGCCGACATTATTCTGTTTGAACGTGGGCCGGATGTATCGTTCGCCAACTGCGGACTGCCCTACTACATTGGCGGCGCGATCGCCGAGCGGGAGAAACTGATCGTCACTACGCCTGAACGCTTGCGTTCTCGCTTCAAGCTCGACGTACGAACCCGTTCGTCGGTGGAGGCCATCGACCGCACTGCCAAGAAGATTCGTGTCCGTGACCTCGCTTCGGGCCGGGAATATGAGGAGTCCTACGACAAGCTAATCCTCGCACCGGGGGCAGCGCCACTGCGCCCATTGATCCCCGGCAATGACTTGCCGGGAGTATACACCTTGCGGAATCTCGAAGACGTGGATCGCATCAAGAAGCGCGTCGATCAGGGGGTCAAGCAGGCGGTGATGGTCGGAGCCGGTTTCATCGGCCTTGAATTGGTCGAGAACTTCGTGAAGCGTGGCATCGCAACCACGGTGGTCGAGTTGCAGGACCAAATTTTGCCGCCGTTCGACAAGGAGATGACGACGCCGATTCTTGAAACGCTCATAGCAAAAGGCGTGACCGTGCTGCTGGGCCAGTCGGCGGACGGATTCGAGCAAGGGTCCGGCGGCCTCGTCGTTCGGCTGAAGTCGGGCCAACGGCTGCCAACCCAACTAGTCATTTTGGGAGTGGGAGTCCGTCCGGAAAGCAAGCTGGCGGTCGATGCGGGCCTGGAAGTCGGACCGCGCGGCGGCATTCGAGTGAACGAGTTCCTTCAGACCAGGGATCCCGACATCTACGCCGTCGGAGACGCGATTGAGGTCAAGGACTTCGTTTCCGGCGATCCGGCGCAAGTGCCGCTGGCCGGACCAGCCAATCGTCAGGGGCGGATTGCTGCCGACAACGTCTTTGGGCGTTCCTCACGGTATCGGGGAACGCAGGGAACCGCCATCGTCGGCGTGTTCGACCGCACGGCAGCGATGACTGGTGCTTCTGAAAAAGCCCTGCGTCGAGCCAATCGGCCCTGGCGCAAGGTCTACGTTCATCCCACGCATCACGCAGGATACTACCCAGGTGCGGAAGCAATGACGCTGAAGCTCCTGTTCGACCCGACGACTGGCAAGGTGTTGGGCGCCCAGGCCGTGGGCGGGGCCGGAGTGGACAAGCGCATTGACGTGCTGGCCGTGGCAATCCAGGCGGGATTGACGGTATTCGACTTGGAGGAGATGGAACTGGCCTATGCACCGCAGTACGGCTCGGCCAAAGATCCCGTGAACATGGCCGGCTTTGTGGCCGGTGGACTGATTCGCGGCGACCACCCGCAGACGGATTGGGAAGCCATCGGCCTCACGGCAGACAAACCCATCTTGCTCGACGTTCGGACGCCACTGGAGTACGCTAACGGCCACATTCCCGACGCCCTCAACATCCCGGTCGACGAACTACGCAACCGGTTCGCTGACGTGCCCAAGGGGCGTCCTATCGTCGCCTACTGTCAGGTCGGCCAAAGGGGCTACCTTGCCACCCGCATCCTGATGCAGGCGGGATTCCCCGTCTCAAACTTGGGCGGTGGGTACAAGACGTATCTGCTGCATACCCCCAACTTCAACCCCAAGGACTAATGATGCGACCCATCTTGATCCCGACAGTGCTATTCGTTTGGGCAACTGTGACATTCGCTCAACCGACCTCCGAAACGAAACTGATCTTTCCGCTCATTCCGAACGTCGGTGGCGTGTTGCCAATGCCCAGAGCCGCCGAGCAACCGCGCAAGGGTGGCAAGCTGGTGATCGACATCACCGCCGACTCCGAGGCTGGGGAAGTGAATAAAGGACTGAAGCGGGCCGCGCTCGTGCTGAACCTCTACGGTTCGGCGGGTTTGAAAGCCTCCGACGTGAAAATCGTCGTCGTGTTCCATGGCAAGGCCACGAAATGCAGCCTGAGTGATGAAGCGTACAAAGCAAAAGTCAGTGCTGACAAGAACCCGAATTTGCCGGTGATCCGCCATCTTCGTAAAGCGGGGGTGGAGTTTTTCGTGTGCGGGCAGGCGCTCAACTACTCGGGTTTCAAGGAATCGGACGTGGTCAAGGACATCACCATAGCCCTGTCTGCCGTCACACTGCTCGTCAACCGACAGACAGACGGGTACGCGTACATCCCCGTTCAATGAGAAGCGGGCGTCGCGGACCTGAAAAGGGCACCAAAAGCGAACACATTGAGCGAACGACATGACTGAGAAGACGCGGATCGAAATCGCCCTCTTGCTGCCCGCGGTGCCGGATGCGCGTGACGCGTGTGTTCGACGACTCGGCGATCTCTTGAAAGCAAAAGATGGAATTGAGGCCGCACACTTTCTGGACCTAAAGAACGAGGGGGCCGGCACAATCTGCATCCACTATGATCCCGACCGACTGTCGATTGGCGAGATCCGAGATTTGGCCCGACGAGCCGGAGCGGAACTCGACAAATGGTTCGGGCACTTGTTGCTCAAATCGGGACCGATGTACGCACGCCAGGCGCTCACGGTTGAGGCGCGAGCGAGACAAATCGCTGGGGTGTTGGAAGCCGCGGTATCCCCGGCGGGCGTCCTGCGCATCGAGTTTGATCGCCAGGTAACCGATGAACAAGCCATCCGCACTGGGTTGCGAAAGATCGGCGTGCTGGTCATCGAAGCTCAGGCAAAGCGGACGCAAGCCGGACTATCCGAAGCTGGACGCAAGCCCACCGAGAAAGAACATAAATATGGCGGTTTGTTTGACGCGCAGGCGGAACTGGTATTCGCCGTGCTCTGCGGCGGGCTGCTGCTCATCGGCTGGCTACTGTCATGGTTGACCGACCTCACGCCGTGGGTGCCCTGGAGCCTCTATCTGGCCGCATACTTTTTCGGCGGCTATTTCACGTTTCGCGAAAAAATCGAGAACATCCGTGCGGGCCGCTTTGAGATCGATCGGACAAGCGTTCGGTCGATGATCCGCAGAAGGCGGCTGCGAACCCCGATCGGCTCGAACCGCAGTTTCGTGTCTTCACTGGCACGATCAATCAAAGCGGGGCCCTGGAAATTCAGGTTACGAAACTTGCAGGCGAATCCGCGCTGGCACGTGTGGTTCAAATGGTGAGCGAGGCCGAGACGCAAAAATCCCCGACGCAGCGATTCGCCGAAAAGTTCGAGCGTTATTTCGTTCCCCTAGTGTTGGCGTTTGTCCTTCTGCTGCTATTTACCTGGGTCGTCATCGACGAACCGTTCGGCACGTCGTTCTATCGCGCGATGGCTGTTCTGGTTGCGGCCAGTCCCTGTGCCCTGGCAATCTCGACTCCCAGCGCCGTGTTGAGCGGCGTGGCGCGCGCGGCACGCGGTGGAGTGCTCGTCAAAGGGGGCGGACCCCTGGAGAATCTTGGCAGGGTCGGCGTCATCGCTTTCGACAAAACCGGCACGTTGACCGAAGGAAAGCCTCGCCTTACCGACGTCGTCAGTTCAGCCGGCGTGGCCGAAGACGAGTTATTGCGCGTGGCCGTGGCCGTTGAAAGTCTTAGCGACCACCCGCTGGCCGCCGCCGTGGTGCAAGGCAGCAAGGAGCGGCTGAAGGTCGAATCGCAATTGCAAGCTCATGACGTGCAAAGCATCACCGGCCGAGGAGTCAAAGCCACCGTTGACGGTCAGCCGGTTACCATCGGCAAAGACAGCCTTTTCGCCGAGGTCGATGGTCCGTCGCTACCCGATGCGTTGCGCGCGGCTGTCGAGAAGCTGAAAGCCGGCGGACGCACGACGATGATCGTCCGCCGTGGCGATGCCTACCTCGGTGTGTTGGGCTTGATGGACACGCCGCGCGAAGCCGCCAAGAATGTGATCGCTCGCTTAAGAGCGCTTGGCATTCGGCGAATGATCATGCTCTCCGGCGACAATCAGCAGGTCGCCAACGCGGTAGCCAATGAAGTTGGTATCGACGAAGCCCTTGGCGACTTGATGCCCGATGACAAAGTTAAGGCAATCAAGAAACTCAGCGACCAAGACGGCGTGGCGATGGTAGGCGACGGGGTGAACGACGCTCCCGCGATGGCGAATGCCACGGTGGGGATCGCGATGGGCGCAGCCGGCTCCGACGTTGCCCTGGAAACCGCCGATGTGGCGTTGATGGCGGACGACTTGAACCACCTCCCCTTCGCCGTCGGCCTGAGCCGACAAACGAACCGCATTATTCGGCAGAATCTCTGGATCAGCCTCGGTATGGTCGCCTTCCTTGTACCCGCGACCATCCTCGGACTGCGCTTGGGCCCTGCCGTCTTGCTCCATGAAGGTTCGACGCTCCTGGTCGTACTCAATGCCCTTCGGCTCCTGGCGTATCAGGCCAAGTAAACTGGGGTGGAATGCATGCGCTTCGCGCGAACGGCGGCGATCACCCCTTGACTTTCCGAGTGGGACGCTATATCGTTAATCGTAGATAAACGATAACTGGAGTCCACCGATGGCTGCCAAAGCGAAACGATGCTGCGAACCCGGAACAGCAACTGGCGATTCTGCTTCCTCAACGTTGAACGTGGAGGAAGTGGCGAAGCTTGCCTGGGCCATCGCTCATCCGGCTCGCGTTCGCATTCTGACCATCCTGTTGGCAAGAAAATCTTGCGTCTGTGGGGAACTCGTTGACGTGATGCCGCTGGCCCAATCCACGGTTTCCCAGCACTTGAAGATTCTTAAGGAAGCGGGTCTGGTGCAGGGGGAGATTGACGGCCCCAAGGTCTGCTACTGCGTCAACCAGACCGTGTTCGCACGCCTCAAGGAACTGGTGGCGGCCCTTGAGTAGTGGAGAGTGGAGAGTGGAGAGTGAAATACACACCACTCTCCACTCTCCACTACTCAAGGGCCGCGGAAGCGTTGCGAACACGATAGCCAGTCGGTTCTTGGGCGAATTGGGGCCAGGATGCCCCGCAGCGATATCTGGCGATGTTGCCAAATCAATGTGGTAACGGTGAACTTCAACCTAGACACTCGTGTCATGTAGGCACACGATCGGGTGGAATGCCATGAGTAGCCTCAAGACGATTGAAAAACAGCCGTTTGAAGACCTCCTGGAAATGGCCAGTGGCCTTCCGGGACTTGATCTGCTCCAGAATCACCGGGTCGAAACGGCTCTCCAGAAGGTCCAGGATTTCTGGAATGGCCCCTGACCCCAACCGGGAAGTCAGTTCCTTCACCGTGTCCGGGGTGTAGAGTGTGCGACTCGCCAGCCCCCGGTCCTGCATTTTGCGAAGGCGGGTCCGCACGTCGTCGTCCACCAGTCGCTTCATGCCGCCGAGTTCCCGCAGGCTGTTGAAGTAGCCCACGAGCGTCATCCACGGGTCGGCGTCCAGGCCATACTTGTCGAACAATACCTGTCCCGCTGACAAGAAGGCGACGTACACTCGAATCAGTGCCGCGTTCAGCCGACGACCAGGGGCGCAGATGCCGATGTACTTTCGCCCCGGCGTCTTCTCGCTCGACTGGCGTTGCAGCGAGAAAAAGTTGTCCCGGATGTCCAGGCCGTTCGGCGGGAACGTCTCCAGCCGCCGCAGGAACAAGGCGTGAAGTTGGTCCTTCGCATTCCGAATGGTCGCCGTTGAAGCGATGAC
>Ga0163144_10021475_pt1 | contig 12832 bp, 13 predicted proteins | sample OliLak19BULKMAT1_FD_123175 | JGI IMG/M metagenome (GOLD analysis project Ga0163144, IMG submission 123175) | Freshwater microbial mat bacterial communities from Lake Vanda, McMurdo Dry Valleys, Antarctica - Oligotrophic Lake LV.19.BULKMAT1 | ecosystem: Environmental > Aquatic > Freshwater >...
CGCCGCGCCGCAGATCTTTCCCACGCTGGAGCAGAAGTACGCCGCGGTGCTCGAGGCGATCCGGCGGCAGCACGAGCACGGGCGGCCGGTGCTGGTGGGCGCCCGCACGGTGGATGCCTCCGAGCGACTGGCGACGCTGCTCACGGAGGCGGGTCTCGCCCACCGTGTGCTGAACGCGCGCCAGGACAAGGAAGAAGCACAGATCGTGGCCGAAGCGGGGCAGCCTGGCCGCATCACGGTGGCGACCAACATGGCTGGCCGCGGGACCGACATCAAGCTCGCGCCGGAGTCGCTCGCCGCCGGGGGATTGCACGTGATCGCGACGGACATGAACGATGCCGGCCGCATCGACCGCCAACTGTTCGGACGCTGCGCGCGCCAGGGCGACCCGGGTAGTTGCGAAGTGTTCGTGAGCCTGGAGGACGAACTCGTACAGCGCTACGGCAGTTTCGCGCACAAGCTGATCGCGCGCGCCTTGTCGGACGCGAAGGCCGGCCGGCTGCTGTTCCATCTCGCCCAGAAGCGTGCCGAGCAGGTGCACTACATGATGCGCAGGGAAGTCCTGGAGATGGACGACTACCTCGGCGACCTGCTCGCGTTCGCCGGAAGGGCGGAATAGACCGCGCCGTGATCCGCGCCCGGTTCACCCCGGCGCGCCGGACGCGAGCCTACATGTCGTGCTGTTGCGGCTTCGCCTGCAGGGGCCGCGGCGTCTCCGGGGGCACCATCGATCCCGGCGGCGAGCCAGGTGGCGCTCCGGGAGCGGGAGCGGGCGTCGCCCCGCGGGCAGCGCGGATCACCATCTGCACCTTGCGCTCCTCGGTACCTTTGGTGTTGTCGAACACCACGTAGTAGTTGCCGGTTTCCGGCATCACCAGGGCGAAGGACAAGCGACGCTCGACCGGGGCCATGAACACCGGTTCCTGCGGATTGGGGTAGCGCTGGAAATCCGCTTCCGTCAGGAACACTACGGTGACGCGCCCGGTGGCCTGCACCGCGACGGCGATCTGGGCGTCTTTCGGAAGATTCCTGAGCCGGAGGGTCTTGTGCGTTCCAGCGGGGACGCTCGCGCTGAGAGCGGCCTGGCTGCGCTGCGCCGATGCCGGCGCGGAGAACGTCATCGCGAGGGCGGCGAGTGCCAGCAGCGTGCCGCGCTTCAGCTCGGAAACTTCACGCGACATTTCGCGCCAGCGGGAATGCGCTGCCCCGGATTGGGCAACTCGAGACGCACGCCGAAGGTTCCGCTCGCCGCATCGATGACTCGGTCCGCGAGCACCACGGTGGCGCTGAACACGCCTCCCGGGGCCTCCGGCGTCACTCGGGCACGCGTGCCGATCCTGATCTTGCCGTACAGGTTGGCCGGCAGGACCACTTCGACGTTGAGCGGATCGACTTCCGCGAGTTTCAGGATCGGATTCTTCACGTTCGAAGTCGCGAACTCGCCATTCGACAGATAGCGCTCGACCACCACGCCGTTGAATGGACTGCGGATCGTGCGCAGCTTCACGACCTCCTCGGAGCGCTGCATCTCGAGTTCGTTCAACTGCTGGTTCTCGCGCACTTCCTTCAGTTCGGACTCGGCCAGTTCACGCTGGGTCCTGGCTTCGTCGAGGGCGCCGGCCGAGACGAAGTTCTGCTTGTAGAGCTCGATCGCCCGCTGCTCTTTCTTGACGGCGAAATCGAGGCGCGAGGCCGAGGCCTCCAGCGGTCCTTTCATCGAGGCCTTCGAGCGGGCGAGTGCCAGCGCAGCCCGCTCGGGTCCGGATTCGAGGGTCACGATCACCTGGCCCTTGCGAACTGAATCGCCGCGACGTACGTGGACCTGATCGATCAATCCCTCGATCGGGCTGCGGATCTCGGCGGTGGTCCGGGCTTCGACCAGGCAGTCGTATTCGTTCGCCATGTCGGCGGCATAGGCGCCGACGCCCCAGAACAGGGCCGAGGGGATGAACAACAGGGCATTGCGAAGGCGCTTCATAACACAAGATTCTTTTGCATTGCCGCACCATTCTGGAGGCCCGGGGTGCGCTTGTAAAGGTACGGAAATATGAACGATTTTCGTTCGAAAGCAGGTCCTTCCCGTCGGTGCGCAAGGCCGGGGTCACCTGCGGGCGGCGCCGCCGGTATCGCAGTCCGATCGACCCCGAAGCGGCGTCCCGTCCGTTTCAGTCCGTATTCGCGGATCGATGTGCCTCGCATGCCGGTCCGCTACACTCCCGGCCATGACGGACGGGGTTCCGACCGATGAAGCGCTGATGCTGCGCTATCGCGACGCTGGCGACGCCGGTGCGTTCGCCGAACTCTACCAGCGCCATCGCGGCGGACTGTATCGGTTCTGCCTGCGCATGTGCCGGGATGCAGGCCGTGCGGAGGAGATCTTTCAGGATGCGTGGATGAACCTGATCAACGCGCGCGATCGCTACCGCGTCGAAGCGCGCTTCAAGACCTACCTGTACCAGATCGCGCACAATCGCGTTATCGACGTCTTGCGCAGGGATGGCCGCGTCACTCTGTCGCTCGATGACGAAGCGGGCGTCGCGATATCGGCTTCGCTAGAGGCGCCGGCGCAAGACCAGCCCGAGATCATGATCGCTCGCAAGCAGCGGATCGAACGCATCGCCGATGCGGTGGAGCGACTGCCTGCTGCCCAGCGCGAAGCCTTTCTCCTGCACGAGGAAGGCGAACTGACCCTGGAGGAGATCGCGACGCTGACCGGCGTGGGGCGCGAAACCGCCAAGAGCCGGCTGCGTTACGCGCTGCTGCGGCTGCGCGACGAACTCGCGGGAGAGCGGGAACCATGAGCCGGGAACCGGATCGCGAACTCGAAGCGCTGCTGGCGCAGACGCAGAGCGCGCGAGACCGTTTGCGCTCGGAGTCAGCCGGTGAACTTCCGCCCGTACAGCTCGATGCCGCCATCCTCGCGGCATCACGGCGAGCGGTGTCCGCACGTCCCGAACCTGTGCGCAAGACCGGCTTGCGTCGCTGGCAGGTGCCGCTCGCCGCGGCGGCGGTCGTCGTGCTGGCGACGAGCGTCTCGCTGCTGATGGTGCGAAAAGGGGAACATGAGCGTGTCCTCGAAACTTCTCCGGCGTCGATCGCGATGGCGCCAGCCAAGGAGTCGAAGCAGGCAATCGCATCGCGTGCGGCGCGGCCATCGGAAGAGATGATGAGCTCGCCTCGCCCGGAGCAGACAGCCTCGCCGGAGATGCTCCTGCGGCACGAAGGCGTCAACAGACGCTCCCCGGGCGCCGATCGCGCCGATGAGTCGGGGCGCAGCCTTGCCCCATCGCTGCCGGAGGTCGGCGGAGCTGGGCGCGGCAATGCTGCAATCGGAAAAGTAACCGGTCCGGCCGCAGCGGAGGAAGCCAAGCCCTTGGCCCGTGGCCGCGCCGAGAATCGGACCGATTCCGCGGTCCGATCCGAACCGATGCCCGCCGCGGTTCCGGCGACGCCGATCCCGGCAACGCCGGCCGCCGTTGCCGGCCCCTCCGTCGCGGAGGAGATCGCGGCCGAACGTCAGAAGGCGCGCAGTCAGGACTTGCTGGAGGATCGCGGATCGGGTCCTGCCGCACAGCTGGAGAGCATTCGGAAGCGATGGGAAGAAGGTGATCGGACCGGAGCACGCGAGGCGCTCGCCGCGTTCCTTGTCCGTTTTCCGGGCTACCTGCTGCCACCGGGATTCCCGGTTCCCAAGCCATCGTCCGAAGCCGTTAAAGAAATGCATCCGCAGGACCGTTAAACAGGGATCGCTGGTCATACCTGCCGCCCCGGCAGCGCGTGGACCACCAGATGCACTGTTTAAATGGAAAAATCCGCTTTCGATGAACTGAAGACCACCGGCAAGCTGCCTTCGCCGTCGGGCGTTGCGTTGCAGATCATCGATCTGACGCAGAAAGACAACGTCACCGTCCCGGAACTGGCACGCGTCGTCCAGGCCGATCCTGCGCTGTCGGGGCGATTGATCAAGTTCGCCAATTCTGCCCTTGCCGGTCCGCGGAGGCCGGTCGTTGGCGTGTCCGACGCCATCCGTTTGCTCGGGATCTCCACGGTCCGGCAACTGGCGCTCGGCTTCTCCATTCTGGGCCAGCACCGCTCGGGGACCTGCAAGGCTTTCGACTACCAGCGCTTCTGGTCCCAATCACTCGCCTCCGCCATTGCTGCGAACGCCCTCTGCCTGCGCACCCGGACGGCGGCGCCTGACGAAGGCTTCACCTGCGGCCTGCTGGCGCGAATCGGTTCGCTCGCGCTGGCAACCCTGCATCCCGATGGTTTCGGCGAACTGCTGGAGCAGCACGGCAACCCCGATGGAATCGCGATGGTGCCGCTGGAGCGGGAGATGTTTCGCACCGACCACAACGAACTCTGCGCCGCACTGCTCGAGGACTGGTTGCTCCCGCGCATCTTCGTCAGCACGGTGTTCCATCAGGAGCAACCGCTCGAAGGTAACTGGCCCGATGGATCGCGCGAGCTGACTCTGTGCAACATCCTGCATTTGTCGGTCCGACTGGGTGAATACTGCACCGCGAACGATGCCCAGCGCGCGGCGATGGCGTCCGATCTCATCTTCGATGCGGCTCGGGTCGGTGTCGATGGGGATGCCCTGGCGCTGCTGACCGATCAGGTGGTCGTCGAGTGGCGCGAATGGGGCCGGATCCTCGAAGTGCGTACTTCCGACCTGCCCGGGTTCGCGAGCCTGGCCCAGGCTGCCGCGGAGGCGCAGGCGAATGGTGCGAAACCGTTGCCGCTCGCGCCGGAACTGAATCCTGACATCGGCGCCGCGGCGATCGCCGACAAGCTCGCTGCGCGCCAGCACCTCGAGCCCCTTCGAATCCTCGTGGTCGACGACGATCCATCGATTCTGGTCGTGCTGCAGCATCTGCTGCGCAAGCAGGGCCATACCGTCATCAGCGCCCGCGACGGGCGCGATGCGTTGAAGCACGCAATGACGGAGCGGCCGCAAATGATCGTCTGCGACTGGATCATGCCCGAGATGGACGGCTTGGCGCTGTGCCGCGCATTGCGGGAATCCGAGGAAGGTCGGCAGATCTACTTCCTGCTGCTGACCGGTCTCGAGCGCGACGAGAACCTGATCGAAGCCTTCGAGGCCGGGGTCGACGACTTCGTCACCAAACCGTTCTCCTCGAAGGTCCTGATGGCACGCTTGCGCGCCGGACATCGCGTGATCCGCCTGCAGGAGGAGGCGCTTCGCGACAGCCAGAGCTTGCGCCGATTCGCCACCGAGCTCGCGGTGGCGAATCGGCGCCTGCGCCAGGCCGCACTGACCGACCCGCTCACCGGACTCCCGAACCGTCGCTATGCGATGGAACGGTTGGAACAGGAATGGACGGCGTCGAACCGGAATCAGCGCCCGCTGGTGCTGATGATGGTGGACGTCGACCGCTTCAAGGTGGTGAACGACACCCACGGCCACGACGTCGGCGACCAGTTGCTGCGACATATCGCGCTTTCGCTGCGCAAGGCGGCCCGGGGCGAGGATGTGATCTGCCGTCTCGGCGGCGAGGAGTTTCTCGTGATCTGCCCCGATACCGGCATGGCAGCCGCCATGCGTCTGGCGGAGCGGCTGCGCATGGCTGTTGGCGGAACGCCGGCGGTGCTCGGCGCAATCCACTACTCGGTGACGGTCTCCATCGGGGTCGCGGAGCGTGACGCCGTGATGGTCAAGTTCGACGAATTGCTCAAGGCTGCCGACCAGGTGCTCTACCACTCCAAGCATCAAGGCGGCAATCAGACTCATGCGGCCAACTCGTCGACCCTCGATTCGGCAGGCGGGCCCGCAAGTCAGTAGGGAAGCGTCTCGCAAGGACGTAAAAAAGCCCCGGCAAATGCCGGGGCTTTTTTATGTTTCCGCTGCTGCGGCCGGACTCAGGCCGCTTTCTTGCGCGACGGCGTCGCCACGGTGTTGTCCACCAGAGTGCCGAAACCCTGGAACGATTTCGCAAACGATTCGTAGGCCTGGTTGGCTGCGCCTAGGACCTGCTTCACCGCCGCGATCGCGACTTCGGAACCGGCTGGTGCGCCTTTGACCACGGTGTCGAGGGCGACTACTGCTTGCTTGTTCAGGTCCGCGACCTGCGCCTCGAGCAGCTTGCCCAGTTCGGTCTGGGTGGTGGAGAAGGCTTCGTAGACCTCGCGGGCGTAGGCGGTCGCCTTGTCGACATTGGGCTGGAACAATTTCGCGGACAGCGCCTGCAGCTCGGACGGTTCCTTGATGGCGGCAAACGCCTTTACTTGGTTCACGCCGTCTTCGAATCCGGTCTTCACGGTGCGGAGGTGGAGTTCGGTGATGCGCTCGGCACCTTCGGCGACGACGGTGGCCGCGCGAATCACGGATTCAACCTGGTTCTTCACTATGGCGTTCAAGTCCTGGGAGATGGGGCTCATGGCAACTGCTCCTTTGCGATGAAAGCTCGAGGGAACGCACGACGGATCGGCGCCCGGGAACAGCGCCGAAGTTATTTTGGTGCGCTGCACAAAAAAGATTATAGGGTTCTATAATCCGATGTCAAGGTATTTTTTGGTGCATCGCAGCAATGCTCACTTCGGGCCATCCTGGCCGGCTAACGCGGGCATGCGAGGATCGGCGATAGCGTCAGCGGATCTGGTCTTGCGGCGCGGGAAATGCCCGCCGGAGTGGGAGCAGATCGCGCCTCCAGCTCGAAATCGCCCAAGTCAGCAAGTCTGCGCCAGCCCCGGACGTGGCCTTTCGTGGCGGTGCATGGCCGAGAAAAGTGAGTGCCCGTCCGAGCAATTCGACCGGCCGCGAGCAGTCCACCGGGGCCGCCAGCGTCTGCTTGGAGAGCTTCTCGCCGGAGGTATCCACAGCGACCGGCAGATGCAAGTACGCGGGCGTGGGAAGGTCGAGCAGGCGTTGCAACCAGATCTGGCGTGGCGTGGAATCGAGCAGGTCGGCGCCGCGGACCACGTGGGTGTAGCCGGACTGCGCGTCGTCGACCACGCAGGCCAGGTGGTAGCCGTATACGCCGTCGGCACGCCGCAGGACGAAGTCCCCGATCGCGGTTTCGAGTTGCTGGTCGACAGCGCCTTGAAGCAGATCGTCGAAGCGGATGCGCGCGTTGCGCACGTCGACGCGCAAGGCATAGCCGGCTGCGGGAACATCGGGACGGTTGCGGCACGTGCCTGGATAGCGCGAGCCCTCGATCCCGGCGAGTCCCGCGGCCTCGATATCCTTGCGGCTGCAATTGCATCGGTAGACGTGGGCGTCGTTTCGCAACCGATCGACAGCTTCGGCGTACGCCGGGCCCCGCGCACTCTGGAACGTGACCGGTCCGTCCCACTCCAATCCCAACGCTTCGAGATCGGCCAGGATCGAATCCGCCGCGCCGGCCGCCACCCGTGGCGGATCCAGGTCATCGATGCGCAGATGCCATTCACCGCCGTGCGCGCGGGCATCGAGCCAGCTCCCGAGCGCTGCCACGATCGAACCGAAATGCAGCGGTCCGGACGGCGTCGGCGCAAACCGCCCGCGGTAGCCCATGGCCGCGGAGCTCCGATCCGTCTAGGCTGCGACGCGCCGTCGCGCCTGTAGGTACGCGAGGCAACTTGCGAAGAGTGCGACCGACAACAGGATTTCCAAGACTGCGAGCGTTCCGGCGGCGCCGGCGTCCGCCCAGGCACGGACGATTCCCTCGCACAGGTACGCCAGCGCGAGCAGGCTCGTCCATTGGTACGCTCGCACCCGTTCCCGGAGCAGTCCGAACATCGGCACCAGCAACGGCAGCGCTTTCAGCGTCAGGAGTGTGCCGCCGGGACGCAGCGGCGCGAGAAAAGCTTCCCATGTGACGCACAGCAATGCCAGCAGGATGTGGCTGGCGACGGCCACGAAGTGCGCGGCCTGCATCACAGGCGATTGCTCTCGATGCGGGCTTCGAGCGCCATCGTCACGAGCTGCGTGCGCGCGGCTCCCGCGTCGGCCACCGGCTCGACGAACTCCATGCGCAGGACGCGATCATCAGCGCGCACGTCGAACCCGTCACAGTCGATGGTCAGCATCTCGACCTCCTGCGCTTCGGTCCGGTGGAAGTGCCGGCAGAAGTCGTGGAGCGCCTGAACGTGATCCGTATTCATGTGGGATACGATGTCCGCCTCGCGCTCGTTGAGAGCGGACGGCTTCACGATGTAGGCATCCCGGTCGAACCAGCGGATGTCGCCGAATCCGCCGATGAAGTGCCCGCCTTCGGGCTCGATGCGGTAGAGGCGGAAGTCGCCGAACGATGCGTACGCGAGCGCGTCGGGAAAATTCGTGAGATACCGGTTGCGCGCGGCTTCGTCGTCGTCCATCTCGGTGGCCATCCCCACGATCGTCACCCGGCTCCCCGCAAGCACGTCGTCCTGGTGGGCACAGAGACTCACATGAGCGTCGTGCTGAATGTTCTGCGTATGCGCTGCCAGGTTGCTGATGAGGATCAGCGGCCGGCCGATCGGATCTACCGCATATGGCAGCGCGGAGCCGAACGGATAACCAGCGAACCGGACCGACACGGTGGACAGCACGCCTCGTCGCAGCGAGCGCAGCAGTAGACGGGCGACGCGCATCGAACTCATCGCGTCAACTTCATTGCCGTTTCGGCCAATCGGCGCCCGAGTGCGAGGCACATCCTGCGTTCTTCGTCGGACAGCGCCTTGTCGTTGTCGGGTCCGGCCCAGTGACTGGCGCCGTAGGGCGTACCGCCGGAGGACGTCGCGATGAGCTCGGGCACGGTGTAGGGCACGCCGAGAATCAGCATGCCGTGGTGGAGCAGCGGCGTCATCATCGACAGCAACGTGGCTTCCTGGCCACCGTGAAGGCTGGTGGTGGAGGTGAAGACGGCTCCGGGTTTGCCGGCGAGGGCTCCTTTCATCCAGAGAGCGCCGGTGGAGTCCCAGAAATACTTCATCGGCGCTGCCATGTTGCCGAAGCGTGTCGGGCTGCCGACCGCGACGCCGATGCATTCTTCGAGATCGCTCAATTCCGCATAGGGTGCACCGCGATCGGGAATCGACGGCTCCGAGGCTTCGATCACGGTCGAGACGCGGGGCACCGTGCGCACTCTCGCGCTTGCGCCGGGAACCTGTTCGATACCGCGAGCGATGTACTGGGCCATGTCGCGCACCGCGCCGGTCTGGCTGTAGTAGAGGATCAGGACTTCGTTCATCTCCGAGCGATGCGCGGATAAGACCACCGCGTATTATAGGGGTGCCCCGGGTTCCAGCCGCGATCTCGATGCCTTCAGTGCTTCCCACGCTCCGCGACTTCAGCCGCTTTCTGGTCACCCGCTTTCGCGAGGACGCCCTGGCGCAGGTGGCCGGCAGCCTCACCTTCACCACGCTGCTGGCGCTGGTCCCCATCATCACGATCGCGCTGACGGTGTTCTCGGCATTTCCCGTGTTCGGTGCGGTCACCGCATCGCTGAAGGGGTTCATCATCGCCAACTTCGTTCCGGGCGCGGCGAGCAAGCTGATCACGGTGTACATGCAGCAGTTCGCGGACAAGGCTTCGCGCCTGACCGCCCTCGGCATCGCATTCCTCGCGGTGACTTCGGTGATGCTGATGCTCACCATCGATCGTGTCTTCAACCGCATCTGGCGCGTGCGGCGCCCGCGGCCGCTGCTGCAGCGGCTGCTCGTGTACTGGACGGTGCTGACCGTCGGACCGCTGTTGATCGGGGTGAGCCTTTACGTCACGTCCTGGCTGATCAGCGCGTCGCTCGGCCTGCTGAACGAACGCGATGCGGGCGGCGTCCTGTTCAAACTGTTCGCCATCGTGCTCACCTGCGTGGCCCTCGCGTTTCTCTACCGCACGATGCCGAACCGCAAGGTCGAACCGCTCGATGCCGCCATCGGCGGCACGCTGGCAGGTGTCGCCTTCGAAGGCATGAAGTCGGCCTTCGCGAGTATCGTTGCGCAGTTCGGCACGTACAAGCTGGTCTATGGCGCATTTGCCGGTTTGCCGGTGTTCCTCCTGTGGATTTACCTGTCCTGGATCATCGTGTTGGCTGGGGCCGTGATCACTGCGGCGATTCCGTTCATCCGCGCCGGTGGCTGGAAGACGCAACGCGTGCCGGGCAGCCGCTTCGTCGAAGCGATGCAGTTGTTGCGTCTGCTCGTGGGCGCACATCGCGAAGGGCGGGTTGTCCCGCTGGCTGGACTGTCGCAAGACGCCCGCTTGTCGCTCGAGGACGCGGAGGAGATGCTCGAGCGCATGCGGCGGGAAGGCTGGGTCGAACGCAGCGGCGCGGACGGCTGGATCCTCGCACGCGATCCGCGCGCGATCCGAGTGAGCCAGGTCTACCGCGAGTTCGTCTTCCGGGTCGATGCCGTGCGTGCGGAAGCCCGTGCGATCGGGCTGGAGGCGCTTGCCGCAACCATGGCGGCAGGCGTCGAGCGAGAGGGTGCGATTTCGATCGAAGAGGCTTTTGCGCCGATCGCGGCGATGCGGGGCCGGCGTACCCGGAGCCCATAGGCCTATTCGCGGTGGTTGAGCAAGCGCGAGAACCAGCCCTGTTTCGATCTTTCCAGCCCTGACGGTGATCCGCCTTGTGCGCACAGGATCGCCTCGTTGCCGGCGGCAAGATAGCGCGGCCCGAGGTCACTGCCCGTGAGCCGATCCGCGTGGATCGGCGCGCACGAGCGCGAGATGCGTCAGATCGAACGCATCGAACATTTCGTGCATCAGCACGGCAAATTTGATCCAGCCTTCGGGCGCGCCGACGTCGACGATGGTGAGCCCTGGTGGCTCTTGAATGACGGCCGTGATCGGGAACACGGGGCGCGGCCGCGAATCAGCCCTGGCCGAGGAAGCGCTGCGGTCGCGGCGGCTCCCTCGCACGGGTCGTGGCCGGCTCGCGTTCGTATTGCCAGTTCTGCAGCCAGGCGCGCCGCACGAGGTTCGGATAGTCGGGCTTGCCGAGGCTGCCGTTGTAGCGGCCCAGCGCGCGGAACACATTGCCTCGCTCCGCGTCGAGATAGTGACGCAGGATCGTGCAGCCGTAGCGCAGATTGGTGCGCAGGTTGAAGAGGTTCTGACCGACATCGCCGATGGTGTCGATCCAGAACGGCATCACCTGCATGTAGCCGCGGGCGCCGGCGCTCGACACGGCGAACTTGCGAAACCGGCTCTCCACCTGGATCAGACCCAGGACCAGCTGCGGATCGAGGCCGGCGCGCGTCGCCTCGTAGTGAATGGTGGTGAGCAGTTCGGTCCGGTCGGCTTCGTGCGCAACGTGGCGTGCCAGACGTGCGGACATCACTTTCAGCCAGACTTCGCCCTCGAACGGATCCTCGAACGCAAGGCGTGGGGGCGCCTTGTCGGCGATCGAACCGTACAGCTGTGCACGCACCGCGGCCGAAAGGGGTTCGTACTTCTGGTCGCCTGCGGCCGCCGGCGTCCCGCACAGCGTGCACGCCGCCGCGATCGCGGCCAACGTCGGTCGCAGGCTCAGACGAGTCGTTCCCGCAACCATGCGGCCGCCTCGCCTAGGGGTATGGGATGCGATTTGCCGTCGCGCCGTCGCTGGTACTCGAGTTCGCCGCTCTTCAATCCGCGCTCGCCGATGGTCACTCGATGCGCAATGCCGATGAGTTCCATGTCGGCGAACATCACCCCGGGGCGTTCGTCGCGATCGTCCAGCAGCACTTCGATACCGCCGGCGACGAGCGCGCCATAGAGCTCATCGGTGGTCGCCCTCACCGCTTCGCTCTTGCGATATCCGATCGGGACCAGCGCCACGCGAAACGGCGTCATCGCATCCGGAAACATGATGCCGCGTTCATCGTGATTCTGCTCGATGGCGGCAGCCACGATGCGCGAGACGCCAATGCCGTAGCACCCCATTTCCATCGGTTTCGACTGGCCCTGCTCGTCGAGGAAGTTCGCGCTCATCGCGGTCGAATACTTCGCGCGCAGCTGGAATACGTGGCCAACTTCGATGCCGCGCAGGATTTCGAGCACGCCCTTGCCGTCGGGGCTCGGGTCGCCGGCAATCACGTTGCGGATGTCCGCGTAGGCGGCCGGTTCGGGCAGGTCGCGGCCGAAATTCACGCCGGTGAGATGGAATCCGTCTTCGTTGGCACCGCAGATGAAATCGGTCATCGCCAGCAGCGCGCGATCGGCCACGATGGGCAGGGAGGCGCCCACGGGACCCATGGATCCCGCGCCAGCGCCGAGACGGGCCTCGATCTCCGTGTCACTGGCGAACCGGAATCCAGTGCCCACTTCGGCCACTTTGCCCGCCTTCACCTCGTTCAGCATGTGATCGCCGCGCAGCAACAGCAAGGCCTCTCGACCGTCGGCCGCAACCACCATCAGCGTCTTCACGATGCGCTGTGCCGGCACGCCCAGCAGCGCGCTCACTTGTTCGATCGTGTGCGCCTTCGGCGTTGCGACCTTGCTCATCGATTGCGCGGATGCAGCCCGCGCTGCCGGGGGCGCGAGCGCTTCCGCCAGCTCCACGTTGGCGGCGTAGTCGGAATCAGGGCAGTACGCGATCGCGTCCTCCCCCGAATCGGCGAGCACGTGGAATTCGTGCGAACCGGTGCCGCCGATGGCGCCCGGATCTGCGGCGACCGCTCGAAAGCCGAGTCCCAGCCGGGTGAAGATGCGCGAATAGGCCGCCACCATGTTGCCATATTCGCGCTGCAGATCCGCGAAGTCGGCATGGAATGAATAGGCGTCCTTCATGAGGAATTCGCGCGCGCGCATCACGCCGAACCGCGGCCGGATCTCATCGCGGAACTTGGTCTGGATCTGGTAGAAGTTCACCGGCAGCTGGCGATAGCTGCGGATTTCGCGCCGCGCGATGTCGGTGATGACTTC